>Ga0335071_10007800_pt1 | contig 11009 bp, 4 predicted proteins | sample Lox_Sample_15_FD_206724 | JGI IMG/M metagenome (GOLD analysis project Ga0335071, IMG submission 206724) | Soil microbial communities from Loxahatchee National Wildlife Refuge, Florida, United States - Lox_Sample_1.5 | ecosystem: Environmental > Terrestrial > Soil > Wetlands | place: USA: Florida...
CAATCTGGCGCAGCGCGCGCCTTCGGCGTGGGACGTTCGCCAACGCTTTTCGGCCTCAGGCCTGCTGACCGCGCCAACGCCATTCTCCAGTTCCGCTCTCAGCCGGACAGTGCTGGGAGGCTGGGAACTGGGCTTCACCGTGAGTGTCCAGACCGGCACACCCTACACGGTCTATAACACCAACGATTTCCAGAATGGTGGCGACTACAACTTGGACGGCTACAACTATGACTATCCCAACATGCCGTCGACGAATTTCGGAGGCAGTCATTCACGCCAGCAATTCTTGAACGGGGTCTACACCGAAGCTGATTTCCCCACTCCGGCAGTCGGAACCGAAGGCAACTTCAGGCGCAACTCCTATCGGAATCCGGGCTTCTTCGGCATAAACTCCAGCGTGATTAAGGAAAACAAACTGCCCTTCCTGGGTGAGCGCGGAACGTTGCAGTTGCGCTTCGACTTCTTCAACCTGTTCAACCGCACGAACCTGGGCACAGTGGACAACAACATGGCCGATTCGACCTTCGGAACCGTGCAATCGCAACTGGATCCAAGGGTCATACAGATTGGCGCAAAACTGATCTTCTAACACGAGGGAGAACTCTTACGCCGCCGGTGCATTGCGCATCGGCGGCTTCTTATTTGCAGATCCCCTCGGCGAGCCTTGCTATTGCACCTTCCCTCGCAGCACCACAACCGAGGCTTTAGGAATCTCAAACACGGTTTGTGGTGTAGCGTTGATCTGGACTCGCGCCGGCGGGCCGTCCGGGTCGGCATAGCTGTTCTCTTCGTGGCTACGCCACTGATATTGTGCCGAGCCAAAGTTGATCTGCGCCACAGGGCCCTGGAAGTGGCGATCCGTGCCTTTCGTCGCGTTGTCGTGAAAGGCAACGCTGACGGAATGTGTCTGATCGTGGTCCCGATTCACTAGAAGCAGTGCCCACTGATTATCCGGCCGCAACAGCGCGTAGGCGGTCACTGGCTGGACTCCCGCTTCGCTTGGCAGGTTCACCGCAACGCGGAAGAGTTTATGCGGCTGGTCGACCGGCTGTGCCCAGTCCTGCGTGATCATCTGCGCGGCGAAGTATTGGGCCAGCTTCCCCTTGAAGTGATAGTCCTTATCCAGCTGAAGGGCGCTGAACGTGCCTCCGCCGGCATCGCAACCGCGCCACAAAGGTTCGGGGATGTAGTGAAAGAAATACGCTCCGGTGCCACCCGCGGTGAAAAACGATCCCTCGAAATCCGCCAGCCAGAGCGCGCCCATGATGTCGGGGAACATGCCGCCACTCGCCCACGACATATTTCCTTCGGTCATCAGCAAGGGAACGGTGGTGGGCACGCCGTCATTTCTCCACACATCCATGATGTGCGTGATCAACTGCGGCTCCCGATAGAGTGAGTTCCAACCAGACGGACACTCAAACGGATAATGCTCAAATGACATAAAGGCCAGGTCGGAGAGCCGCCCGTGCGCTTTCAAATAATCGACAAAGCGTCCCATCCACGAAGCACGGCCGTCGGCGCTCGGCCACACTTGTATATCCTCATTTACGCCTTCGAATGAAGGACCGCCCAGCTTCAACTTGGGATCGACCTTGTGCAACGCGGCCGCAAACTGCAAATACAGTGCCGCATAATCTTCCGGCTGCATGTACTGCCCATCGGGTTCCTCGCCCATCTCCACGTAGGAAATGGGGTAATTCCGCTTCTCCAGGTAAGCCAACTGCGCGGCGGCATCCTCGGGATTGGCGTAGATCAGCGAGATCGGGATTACGGCGGGGAGTCCGCGCGTGATGCCGCTCTTAAAGAACCGGTCGAATCCGATCTGCTCGCGCCCGTTCTTCACTAGGTCGGAAGACCGGTGCCACGGATCGACCGACGAGCAGATCGTATGGCTCTGGCCCGGTCCAGCCTCATGCGATGCGAGATCGACAAACGAGCCATCTTTATCGAGCGCTCCCGCGTAGAGTTCGCGGATCGCATAGCCCACACAGTTCCGGATGTCGGACGACCCATGGGAATCGCACGTATTCGAAGACCCAGTCATCCAGATGCGCAAATATCGCGCTGAGACCGGAATGTCGGACAGCGGCAACAACACCGTGCCGCCGTGGCCGTCGTTAACAATCCCCGCCGAAAACGTCTGCCAGATCCCGGTTGTGGCCGCGTGGCGCGGGCTTCTCTCTCCCGCGGTCCAGAACTGTACCCGGTACTGCGTCGCATAAGGCTCTCCCCATGCGATGCGAACGGCATTGAGCTGCTCCATGCTCCCGAGATCGAGAATCACCCATTGCGGCAGCAGCGAATCGTCCTCGCCCGTGAAGTGCTTTGATAAATAAGGATTGCTCTTCCAGTAGGACTCCAGGTCGCCATCGGTGAGCCGGGAATAATGGAAGCCCTGCTCCAGGCTGTCGATCGTGAATCCGCGATGGGGAAGCGCATATCCGAAGGAATGGTCGAGGCTCGTGCCTGACGGGGTCGCCTGCCCCACGAAGTATCCCTGGCTGCCCGCAGCATCGCTCCACGTTCCCTCATTGTTCCAGTGCCAAGCCTCAGCCTCGAGTTCCGTGTTCTGGCGGTACGTAACAACCTGCCACCCCGCACCGAGAATCTGGCTGAGCATCGGCTCGGAAAAAGCAGCGTCCGCAGCCTTCATCTCGACGCGATCCACTCCCGCACCCATGGCCCGTACGGGGCTGAATTCGTTGGCAATATGCGAGGGATCGGAATCAACAATTAATTCCTGAGCGTTAGCGCGCGTGAATAGAAATAGAAACGCGCTGCAGAAAATACAGAAAGTTAAGCGGATAAGGCTGGCTCTCATGGGTATGATTCCTGTCATAGGTGCAACCACTATATTTCATTTGCAGATGGGTCCGGCCTGCCAGATCAGCAGCTTGAGGACTGATGCTCGCTTCGAGGTGAACCGCGCCATCGGCGAAATGGAAACGCATCATGGAAACCCATCAATGTAGACTCTGCGCCATGTTTGGGCAAGGGGAGAACTTTCACATCAATAAATCGACTCGCAATGCCCGCAGCCGCTCGCACGGTTTCACGTTACTGCGCGTGTCGATCGGGCCACAGTTATAGGGTTTCCGACCACTTGCGTGCATTGCGACAAGGGAGTTGTTTTTAGGGCACGTTCGATCTGTGCCTACGCTGAAACAAGCGCAAAGCACGACGCGGCGTTGTGTCTCCAGGAGAACATCGTGCAAAATGTTGAGTTGTGCCACTTGGCTGCACGATCGCGATGGACCTCAACCGGGTGAGCGCTCACCTCCGGCGCCAAACAGTGAGATTACGGACCAACCCGCGAGCTAAATTCTTCCCTGATGTGTTTTTGGACATTCCTCTTCCTCAGACAGAGATGCCCAGAGCTGGGGGCGAAGCGAACGTGCCGCCCGGATAACAGGCGAGAATGGCCCATAAACCGGAAGTATGAAGTGGTTCAACATATCATGCATCGCACGAACAACTTGGTTGGTTCGTCTTCTGTCTTGCTCACAGGAGCGACTGGGTACGTGGGCGGACGCCTACTCAAGGCCTTGGAGCAGCGAGGCATTCCAGTCCGCTGCATGGCGCGTCGTCCTGAATTTCTGAAGTCACGAGTTGCTCCCACTACTGAAGTCTCAAGGGGAGATTGCCTGGACCGTGCCTCTCTTCCCGCGGTTCTGTCTGGCGTGGACACTGCCTACTACCTCGTTCATTCCATGGGGTCCGCCGGCAGGTTTGAAGAAGAAGACCGGCAAGCAGCACGCAACTTTGCCGAGGTCTCACGGGAAGCCGGTGTCCGTCGCATCATTTATCTCGGTGGTCTTGGAGACAAGGATCCCTCCTTATCGGCTCACTTGCGTAGTCGACAGGAAGTCGCAGACATTCTTCGCAGTTCTGGCGTTCCGGTGATCGAGTTTCGAGCTTCGATCATCGTCGGTTCTGGCAGCCTGTCCTTTGAAATGGTTCGCGCACTAGTGCAGCGCCTGCCCGTGATGATCTGTCCGCGATGGGTGGCCGTCAAAGCCCAGCCGATCGCGATCGAGGACGTAATCGCCTACCTGTTAAAAGCTTTGGAATTCCCGGTCCACGAGGGAGCAATAATCGAGATCGGCGGCCCAGACCAAGTCAGCTACGGCGAGATCATGCGGGAATACGCCCGGCAATGCCATCTCCATCGATGGATGATTTCCGTGCCGGTTCTCACTCCACGACTATCGAGTCTGTGGCTGGGCCTTGTTACTCCCATCTACGCTCGTGTCGGGCGGAAATTAGTGGACAGCTTGCGTAACCCCACCGTGGTTCGGGACACCAGTGCACTTGCCATTTTTGACATCAAGCCGAAGGGTTTAATGGAAGCCATCACTCGCGCCCTCGTCAACGAAGACCACGAATTTGCCGAAACGCGGTGGTCAGACGCGTTCTCTTCATCTGGCAAACCTCCCTCTTGGGGCGGTGCTCGTTTCGGGACGAGAATTGTCGATTCCCGCACAATCCAGATTGCGGTTCCGCCCCGGGCAGCCTTTGCTCCCATTCGTCGGATTGGCGGTAACAATGGCTGGTACTTTGCGAACCTTCTCTGGCGGATTCGTGGAACCCTAGATCTTTTTGTGGGTGGAGTGGGACTGAGGCGCGGGCGCCGCGATGCCGAGCACTTGTCGGTTGGGGATGCGCTTGATTTCTGGCGCGTCGAAGCTTTCGAGCCGGATCGGATTCTCCGCCTCTCCGCCCAAATGAAAGTACCAGGGCGTGCATGGCTTCAATTCGAGGTCGAACCACAGGCAGAAGGATCAACAATTCGACAAACTGCAATCTTTGATCCTGCAGGGCTCTGGGGCCTGCTTTATTGGTATTCGCTTTACCCGGTTCATCGCTGGATCTTCGCCGGCATGTTGCATCGCATTGCGGACATAGCTGAAATGGGCACCGCACTGTAGATGCCAACCAAATCTTACGAGGAGTCTGAACATTTTGAGAGAGATCCGGCCCGGTACAAAAAGGAGCATGCGGTTGTCGCTTGGAAAATAGAGGATAGAGCACGCGCCGCGGACGCCTCCGAAGAGCGTCCGGGAAAGTATGTTGGATGTATGCATTTTCGGGGTCAATCGAACCTGAAAAGGCTACACTCGGTCACGAAGTCAGATCGGGAGATTCGAGCCGATGGGATAGACACGCAACTCTTCGGAGTCTCGAGCAGAAATCTGGCTCTCGTTTCTTTGAATCATTCAGCGAGGATAAAACACACCGTAACGTCACCTAGAAGGTGCCGGCGAAGTAATAAAGATGATTTGCCGTTACGGATTCGCCGCATCATTAGTCTTTGCGCGACACGTCTTGGATGAAGCTTTTCCATCGCTGGTCGGAACTGATGAAGCGGTCGGGGATGAATACCGATAAGCCCTGCCAGGGAAGCTTCCTGAGAATCCCGGGCAATTGTTCAAAGCCGGAGAGGACGTGAAGCATCAGGCGAGACCTTTCGAGGATCTCGCGAAAGACTGGCACGAGTTCATCGAGCGTCGGCCCGACGGTTTCGACGGACAACTCGATTCCTGCAATCCCCGGAATGTCGAGGACGTGCTTGTAGTGCCTGCAACCTGTAGAGTGCAGGTGAAAAAGTACATAGTTCCCTAACCTGCGAACCAGCGCGGCGTTGCAGGGCATGAAAATGTCGCGGTACAGGCCGGGCGAACACAAGCCCATTACATCTTCCTGAATTGAGATTGTCTTGCCGGGGGCCCAATAGCCGAAGAAGTGTCCGTAGCCGCCTTGCTTGGGAGAGACGATCGAATAGTGCAGATGGACTGCACGGATCAGCAGTTCGTTCACCCGAGCGGCCGCCTGAGCAATGCTTTCGGGATCGTCGTACAGATCGAGATAGAAGTTGCTAAGCCCGCGCATCGCGCTGAGCACATCGGAAGGACCCCGCAAAGTTGGAGGACTGATCCAGCAATCGAAGGGTTGGGCAGCGTGCAGGCGAAGAGTCTCGGAACGCAGCCGGTTCAGCCATCCATTGGCGGCGGGAATCGGAATTTCGGCGAATTCTTTCGGCGAGCCAACAAAGGACGCGGGCGCTAGACTTCCTTCTGAGAACCTCACCTGGCATCCGCAGCAGGCCTCAAGCCAGGGAATCCCCCGCCACGGAGCGGAGAAGAAGATGAAGTCGTCAGTGGGAATGGAATGCCGCGCGAAGGCAAACTCGTATTCCGTCATCGCGAGGCTGTCGCCTACTTCCGTGGGCCCAACTGTGTCATGAAGGAACGGCCTCCGCAGAAATCGTATCGGAAGATAGGCTTCCTCTTTGTAAACACCAATCGGCGGCCGGTCGGTGCGTTCTTTTTTCCAGAATCCAGCGTGCCAGCGGTGGATTGATTCAAGGAGTTGCGCATGAGACCGCATCAAACCTCCCGACGCCATCGAACAAAACGCCTGCACCCGATTCGCCAGGGCAGGTCATCATATGAGCGTATTACTCGAGAATCAAGCAAAACCGGATGGCGGAGTGAGCCCGCCGTCGGGCTCGGTGGCGGTTTTACTGGCGGGCTGCGGTCTTGATCTGACGGGTGGCAACGCCGATGACGGCTTCCATGCTTTTTCGCGCCGCCTTCGCGTCGCGCTTCACGATCGCATCGAGCACGCGCTTGTGGTCCAGTAGAGAAGCGGAGTACTGCGAATAAGCATAGGACGTAATGGAGAAACTCATGCGCAGATAGACCCGCGTGAAACTGGCGACTTGAATAAAGAGTTCGTTGTGGCAGGCCTTCAGCACTGCTTCGTGGAAGCGGAGATCGGCCTGGTTGTAGGACTGGCGGTCTTTGGCTGACTTCATTTCGTCGTAGGCAAAACGCATCTCCTCGATGTCGTCTAGGGTGGCTCTTTGCGCAGCCAACTCCGCGGCCTTGGGTTCAAAAGCCAGCCGAAGTTCACAGAGATTCTCGAAAACATGCTGATCCTGGCCATTTTCCGAGATCCATTCGAGGACCCGCGGATCAAGCAGATGCCATTCGCGGCGAGGGCGAACCTTGGTTCCCGTCGGCCCGACGTGCACCAGTCCTTTTGCCGCGAGCACCTTGATGGACTCGCGCAGGATCGAGCGACTGACGCTGAGTTCCTTGCCCAGCACCGCTTCGTTGGGCAGAGTGGTGAGGCCGCCGGACACGATTTTGAGAGCGAGGTGGCGTACTACCTTGTCGTGAAGAGATTCTCGGGCGATCATTGTTGAACCAGGTGTTTCGCCTGCGACCCGTGCCCGCTTGCGCGTGGGGCTCTCAAGCGACCCGCCCACGGGAATGCGAGAGCCTTGCCCCATGGTAACACCGTCATTGGAAGCAACTGCGCGCCGACGGCGGGGCGAACGAAAGCGGACGGCCATCTCCGGAATCCGGATGAACAGCAAGAATCTACTTGACAGTCATATGATGACCATACTACCTTGCCCAGCTAACGCCACCCCTGTACGAAGACGGGCTGGCGTCGCGAGGCGTCGTGATCGGGCATGGCGCGGAAAGGCATTTTCACATGACATCTGGAAAATGTACTTGTCGGTGGCGTTTTTCGATTTTGGCGTTGGTCGGGTTTCTATTTCCTATGCTTCTTTCAGTGGATCTCTGGGCCCAGACCGGCCGGGCCAATGTCATCGGCGTCATTACGGATTCTCAAGGCGCCATCGTCGTCGGAGCGAAGGTCAGCGCGACCAACGCGGAAACCGGCGTGACCGTTTCGACCACCAGCAATGGTGCAGGCACGTACAACCTCATCCAATTGATTCCGGGGGTGTATAGCATCACGGTGGAGAAGGACGGGTTCAGCACCCAGAAAAAGGAGAACTACACGCTCGTCGCGGAACAAAATGCAGGCCTCAACTTTACTCTGCAGCCGGGACGCACCACTGAAAGCGTGACCGTGCAAGGCGGTGCGGAGCTGGTGCACACCGAGACAGCGGAACTGGGCCAGACCATCAATGAGCAGACTATTGTGGAATTGCCGCTGAATGGCAGAAATCCCGCGGACCTCGTTCTGCTCACGCCGGGGACCATCAACGTCCTGAACACGGCCGCCGGTACGCACCAGGACTATACGACCATGCCCACGGACACCGGCGCATCGACCAACGGGGGCCGGCAGGGAAGCACCTATTATCTTCTCGATGGCGCTTTCAACATGGACAGCTATCATGCCATCGCGGCACCGTTCCCTAATCCCGATGCCACGCAGGAGTTCAGCGTCATCGGCAACAATTTCGATCCCCGCTACGGATTCTCCCCAGGAGGAGTGGTCAGCATCGTAACAAAGTCGGGAACCAACCAGTGGCACGGCGACCTCTTCGAGTTCTTGCGGAATGGCGATTTGAACGCCAGCGAATACTTCACCCACTCCACTGACCAGATCAAACGAAATCAGTTTGGAGGCTCCATAGGCGGGCCGATTGTGAAGAACAAACTGTTCGCGTTCTTTAACTACCAAGGCACGCGGCAGCACAACCAGGTGAACGGCGGAGGCACGTACGTTCCAACCGACGCCATGCTGGCTGGAGACTTCTCCGCGTACTGCGCGAGCGGATTCACCAATGGGCTTTGCAATGACAGGACCTCTAATCCCAACGGCGGCGGCGACCCGAATCAGGATTTCGTGAGCGGACAGGTCTGGCTGCCCGACGTAAATGGCAATAATGGGAGCAAGACTACCGTCGCCACAGCACTTGCCAACCCGCAAACCTGGTATCCGAATAACATGATCTGCCAGACGGCAGGACCAAACTGTCAGTCTTGGGCAGTGACACCGTTTGATTCGGCATCTCTTCAGATGGCTGCGCTCCTGCCTCACAGTTCCGACCCGGTGGGCCACCTGACGAATTCGCCCTATTCCAGCATCCGCAACTTTAATGAAGAAACTTTCCGAGTGGACTACAACCTCAGCAACAACCATCGGATCAGCGGACGGGGGTTCATCAACTTCTTCAATCAGCCGCCGTTCAGCCGTACCCTCTTGAGTTCGGACCGCTCCTGGCTCACGGATTGGCAGAGCTATTCGGGAACCTGGACCTGGACAATCAATACGCACATCGTCAATAACGCCACCGTGTCCTACAGTCGCATGTATGACAGCAGTAACAGCGGTTTGATCGTGAACGGCAAGCCGGTTTGCTTCTCGCAATTCATCAAGGTACAGGACAATCAAACCGGTAGCCCATGCTCCATTGAAGACTTATCCGTGTATGGCGGCGCCGGCGGTTTTGGGATTGGCCAGAACTTCAACTCCATCAACCGTTGGACCTGGGGCGCATCGGATTCGCTCAGCATCTCGAAGGGCAAACATCTCATCGTGGCCGGCGTTGACCTGCTGCGGCAATACCACTACGAGATTACGAACTGGCTGGCTCTGCCCTTAGTCGAGTTTGGTGGCTCCGTTAACGGGACCTACACCGGCTTTGGATTTTCGGATTTCCTGCTGGGAGACGTAGGCTACTTCAACCAGGGTGCAGGCGTACTGGATGTCGTTCACCAATGGCTTGTCGATCCATATGTCGCCGATCAAATCAAACTGACCCCGCGTCTTACGCTGTCGGCTGGATTGCGTTATGAACCTTTCCTCGCGCCCTTACCGCTCGGCGGACGCATCGGGGTGTTCGATCCCACCCTATCCACTCACAGTACGCGGTATCCGAATGCTCCCGCGGGGATGACGTATCCCGGCGATCCCGGTGTTCCCAAGGCGGGCATGCCAAGCGACTATCGCGCATTTGAACCGAGAGTCGGTCTCGCATGGCAGCCGAAGGCCTTGCCGAATACATCTCTGCGCGCGGCCCTCGGTATGTATCAGACGCCTGTGGATTACTCGCAGTGGGGGCACGCGGACGCGACCGCGCCGTTCGCTCCAGATTTCGCATATCAGGGCGGGCAGCAAATTACCCTCTCGGGAGGGGCCAATTACACGGTTCCGATTATCCCGTTTAGTGATCCGTGGTCCGTTTACCCGCCGACCAACAACGTGAGTCCGTTTCCTCCATTTGCGGATGTAAAGACGCCATCTCCACCTTCAAACTCTCCAGTCACGCTCCCGATGCAGGTAGGAGCGGGATTTGATCCTCATTACAAGCCGGGTACGACGCAAACCTGGAATGTGAGCATCGAGCATCAGTTCGGTTCAAGCTGGTTGGCTCGGGCCGCGTATGTGGGCGTGGAGTCCTACCATGAGTCCATTCCTATCCAACTGAACTACGGTCAATACTTTGGGACGCCGACCGATCCCCGCAACGGGCAGCCGCTCTATGCGAACTACGGCGCTGTATACGTGAACCGCTCGAATGGAACCTCAAGTTACCAGGCCGGGGAATTCACCCTGGAACACAAACTTGCGCATAACCTGCAGTTCCAGGCCAACTACACCTACTCTAAGACCATTGACGACTACTCCCATGCCAGCCTGGCGTTTAGCAGCGGGATTTGGAATCCTACCTGCTTGCGTTGCAACCGGGCGAATTCTGATCTCGATACACCACAGCGTTTCGTGCTCAACTTCGTTTACGAAACCCCAAGTCTGAAAGGATGGAATTCGGCCACGCGCTACGCCCTTGGCGGGTGGGAGATCAGCGGGATCTATCAAGCCCAATCGGGGACGCCATTCAGCATCCATTCCGGAGTGAACAATTCTTTCTCCAACCGCGGGCAAGATCTGGCTGATTTTGTCGCCGGTAAACACGGTGCTGCTACTCATCCCGGGCAAGGTATTTGGGCGGGCAGTGGTCTGCCTCCGGACAGTCTGCCCAAGTACTTCGACACAACTGCGTTCACCACCAATGCACCTGGGACTTTCGGGAATACTCCTCGGAATGGGTTCTTCTCGCCGGGGGTCAATAACTGGGATTTGGCTCTGTCGAAGAACTTCCACTTCAGCGAACGGTACCGTTTTCAATTCCGTTGGGAGATGTTCAACGCATTCAACCGCGTGACCTTCTGCGGTCCCGACGGCAATGTATTGGATGGTCCGTACTTTGGGGCCATCACTTGCACCAACGGGGC
>Ga0335071_10007801_pt1 | contig 11008 bp, 11 predicted proteins | sample Lox_Sample_15_FD_206724 | JGI IMG/M metagenome (GOLD analysis project Ga0335071, IMG submission 206724) | Soil microbial communities from Loxahatchee National Wildlife Refuge, Florida, United States - Lox_Sample_1.5 | ecosystem: Environmental > Terrestrial > Soil > Wetlands | place: USA...
TGCTGTGGTGGCCAGGTCGGCCGGAGCAGATGTGATATCCCATCCCCTGAACAAGGGAAACGGTGCGTGCATCAAAACAGCATTGAGGGCCATTCGCGGCGGGCTTGTAGCAATCATTGACGGAGACGGCCAGCACAATCCCCGATATCTTCCGGATTTGTTGAACAAATTGACCGAATTCGATCTGGTTGTCGGGGCACGGTCCTTCACCAATAGTGAAGGTTCCACGTTAAGGAATATAGGGAACCTGTTTTTGCGCTGGCTTGCCTCTTTCCTGTCGGAACAGACGATTGTGGACCTGACATCGGGCTTTCGCGCGTTCCGCCACAGTGTTGCAGTGAGATTCCTGCATCTGTACCCCAACCGTTATTCTTTTCCTTCCACCAGTACGTTGGGCTTTATTGCCGCAGGCTACAATGTAGGGTTCGTGCCTATTCAGGTCCGAGACCGGCCGCCTGAGACTACCAGCAAATTGCGTCCTTTCAGGGACGGTTTTCTTTTTATTATGTTTATTCTGCGCATCATCACATTGGTCAACCCCAACAAGATTTTTCTCCCGACCGGTCTGATACTGATACTGGCAGGTATTGTACTGACCATTCGCAATTTGTTGATGTTTGCTCAGTTCTCAGGCGGGACGGTACTGTTCCTAGCCGCGGGCATCAACATCATATTTTTCGGACTAATACTGGATCAATTCGCGACTCTTCGCCTTCAGGAAAGAGATTAGAAGGCGACATGTGCGGTATTTGCGGCATATACATGTTGGATGGCGAAGCATGGGCGGATCGCTCGCTTTTGGAGCGGATGAACGGCACTATGGTTCATCGCGGTCCGGATGATGAGGGGTACTACATATCCGGTCCCGTCGGTCTGGCCATGCGAAGGCTAAGCATAATTGATCTTGCGGGCGGAAAACAACCCATCGCCAACGAGGACGAATCCCTCTGGATAGTCTTCAACGGCGAGATTTACAACCATCCGGATTTACGCGTCGAATTATCGGCAAAGGGCCACGTGTTCCGTACCAGGACGGATACCGAGGTCATACTCCACCTCTATGAAGAGCTGGGCGAAGATTGCGTCAAGCGGCTCAGCGGTATGTTCACTTTCGCGATCTGGGATTCTGCAAAGCACAGCCTGTTTATTGCCCGCGACAGGCTGGGAATAAAGCCCCTATTTTACTCATATGAACCCGGCCGACGGCTGGTCTTCAGCAGCGAGATCAAAACGCTCCTTGAGGCCGGTGTTGGTCGGAAGGCCGATACACAGGCCCTGTACGATTACCTCTCGCTGATGTACGTGCCCACCCCTGCCACTGCATTTGCCGCTATCAGAAAGCTCCCTCCGGGTTGCGTGATGATCTGCTCACCGGAGGGGCTCCGGATAAAAGAGTATTGGGACATTCCTTTGCCGCGGATGGGACATGAAGAGCCTCCTGGGGAGCGATACGAAGAAGAGATACTGGATCTGATTGAGACCGCGATTCGGAGCCACATGATAGCGGATGTTACCGTGGGCGCACTTTTGAGCGGAGGGCTCGATTCAACCACCGTGGCCGCTGTAATGGCACGCAAGCTACAAATGCCGCTGCTGACATTCACTATCGGGTTCGATCAAAGATCTTATGACGAGTCGCCGGAGGCCCGCCTGGTGGCGGAAACCCTGGGTACTCAACATCTGGAACAGACAGTTCATCCTGAAATGATCGAGTCGATCCCCAAGCTCCTGACGTTTTTTGATGAGCCTTTCGCGGACTACTCGGCCATTCCCACATTCCTGGTCTCAAAAATAGCCGCGCAGCATGTGAAGGTAGTGCTTACCGGCGACGGCGGCGATGAAGTATTCGCGGGTTATCCTACCCATGTGGCCTACAGGGTCAGCCGCATGTTCGCCATGATCCCGCGTTGGTTTCGAGAGAAGCTGATCAATCCGCTGGTGATGGCCCTGCCGACCTCCATGGAAAGGATCAGCTTCGATTACAAGGCGAAAAGATTTGTGACCGGCGCGGACCTGCCTCTCGAACAGGCCCATTATTGGTGGAAGGTAATCTTCAACGAAGAGGAGAAAAAGCAACTCCTAAGGTCCGATTTTCTCGAGAACGGCTTCAGAGACAGCTTCCACGTCTTCGACCAATACTTTGAGCGGTCAAAACATGCCCATCCTCTCAATCGATTGCTTTACGTGGACACGAAAACGTTCCTCCTCGATGACAACCTCACCAAGGTTGACCGCATGACCATGGCGAATTCACTGGAAGCCAGAGTGCCGCTTCTGGATCACGAATTGTTGGAGCGAGTCGCTGTAATTCCGCCTCAGATCAAATCCAGCGGTTTACAGACCAAGCGTCTCCTTCGGAGAGCGGTCCGAAATCTTCTGCCGCCGGCGATACGTAAGGGCAAGAAGAAAGGCTTCACACCTCCCCTTCCCTTCTGGATCAGGCGCGAACTCAAACCGATGCTTCTGGATCACTTCAGACCCGAGAGGATTCGAGCCACCGGCATCTTAAACGAAGACTACTGCCGACGATTGCTCGACGAACATCTGGAAGGGAAAAAAGACAACAACCGCCAGATTTGGACGATCTTGGCCCTCTTATGCTGGCTGGAAGAATTCCGCCCTGAATGGTGAAAAAGGCTTCTGGGGAGAACTTCTTGCAAGACGTTCCCCCCAGACCCCCTTCAAGAACTCCTAGATGGCCACGTCAAGCCATCGACTCAATCATCATCAGGTCCTGTGCCGCCGCGACTGGGCAAAGGCTACTCCACCCCATGATTTGGATGCGGTAGAGCCTCGCAGTTTGCGACGATGCGGATACCTGATCCAGGCGACTCGACCCATGATGTTTGCCAAAAACGATATTTTCTCGGGACGACCCTGTGCCCGGCCGCGGGCATCATCAGCCAAACAACGATACCTATCCCAAGGAGTACGAGGAGTATCCACCCGAACCCGATAATCAGGTCTCTGTAACTGGTCTGTTTCTTCTTTTGCTTGCCCATTCTTATTGCGCCTTTTCCGAGATCCCGTGCCCCATTAATTTCCTTCTAAGAATTTCATCGGGACAAAATCGGCATCAGGATATTCTTCACGCGCCCGTGTGAACGCTTTCCATGAATCGTTTTGTGAGACTTTATACCAGCCTGCGTTCAAAAGAGGAATAATTCGGGGAATCCTTCTTGTCATAAGGTCCCCCAGTCTGACTCCTTTGAAAGCGAATCCACATGGGATTCTGAGGAGATGTTGTCATGAAATCTTGATCGCGATGGCTCCTGCGCTGATAGTAACAATTGACAAGAAGCGCCAGCGACTAATCTCTTCACCCAGAAACAATGTCGCGATAACCATTGCAAACAAGACGGATGTCTCTCTCAGAGGGGCAACGAGGGCTATAGGCGCACGAGTCATGGCCCAGAGTGCAATCCCGTACGATCCAAGAATACATGCTCCACTTACCATGCCTCTTTTAAGATTGTGTCGCACGTAGCTTGCTGCTGCGCCTCGCCATCGTATGAGCAATGCGAGAAAGATTGGAACAATAGGCGAGAAGAATGCCCATCCAATATAGCCTAATGCGTGGCCGGAAAGCCGGACCCCGACTCCGTCAACGAGGGTGTAGATGACAATTACACCGGCGTTTGAAAGCGCGATGAAAAGAGAAGAGCGTTTCAACGAACCGGAACGCCACGAGTCGAGTGACAGGACGACGACTCCGGAGGAGATTAGAAAGACACCTATCCATCCGATCAATGAAGGCGATTCCTTCAACAGGTAGGCAGCCAGAATTGCCGAGAAAGCCGGAGCCGTTCCCCGCATAATCGGATAAGCAAAACTGAGTTCAGCATCACGATAGGAGAGCACAACCAGGAGGAAATACGCTACATGAATGAGAATAGACGCGATCAAATAAGGCCAGCTCGCCGCGTCAGGGAAAGGCACAAACGGCAAAATGCATCCGGCCCAGAAACCCATGCCCAGAAGCGCCAGAATCGTATCAAAGAACTTATTCGCGGCGGAACGGACAAAGGCATTCCATGTGGCATGGAGCGCCGCGCCCAGCAAGATGGCCAGCATGATGTAAACAGGCAATGCTCTTCTCTCTCAGGCGCCATGCCCTGTCTGCGGTCTCTCTGATTCGTGGTTCACTCAAGTTGGAATCCCATAACGGTCATCGGAAACCTTCAAAAAGGTGCATCGGCTGGCGGTCTGCCTGTAAATGTGTGGAGGTTCGCCTGTACCTATCCAATGCGTAGTTACAGGGTGTGGATTGATCGGTCAACTTCTAGGACAAAGCGCCGGCGCCCAATGCTTAGCCTCAGTCGCGCCGGGTGTCCCCGTTTCTGCTGCAACGTCTGTCATTCCATCGAGGGAGGCACTACTGACGAATGATGATTAACGATCTTCCATTTGTCGCCATCTTTTCTGTACGTAAAGCTGAATCGAGCCGGAACGACTACGACCTCGCCGTCCTCGTCGTAGCTAAAAGTGTAAAGGCCGCTGTTGATTGCGGTGTCGCCGAAAATACGAACGATCGATTCATTCGTATTCACCTTGAGGTTCGGAAGCGCAGTGAACTTCACGAAGTACCCTCGAAGCTGAGCGTGTCCCACAAGCGGCTTGGGACCGAAGGTGGGCAGCAAAACTGCTTTGTCATCGTACAGTTTCAGGACAGGGTCGGGAGAACCTCCGGTTATCGCTTTCGTCCAATCATTGTACGCAGCTTTTACGGAGTCCTCGTCGGAGCCCGCCACAGCGACAGAAAGCAACACAAAGCACGCCATCGCGAAACCGAGCGCAATGTAGGTTATTCGTGTTCTCATCATCTTCCGACTTCCTTCCTTACAGCGGTTTTCGGCGCTGTACCTATCAATTCGTTGATATAATCATAATTCAGATTCAGGTGTGAGCAAAGACATATGGCGATCAACGTGGCTCGGAGACGCTGCGTTACCCTCCCGTGACGAGCGTAACCAGCCTGACCTCATCCCCGTCGCGAAGCTCGTTGTCCAGATCTATTCTCGTTCCGTTAACAAAGGAAACCATCTTCAGCTCCGCGGGGATACCGAGATCAGCTATCAGCTTTCGAGACGTGAGGCCCGCTTCGACCTCGATTTCCCGCTCATCTGCAAATCTCTTGATAAGTCCTATGGGTATGATTCTGATTTTCATAAAGCATTTTCCGGCTCATAGGCGGGTCCCCTACCAAACGCGTTTCGCTTCCTCGGACATTCCGTATTCTTCGAGTATTCGTCTGGTAGGTATTCCTCGTTCCGGATCGATATCTATCAGGCTGTAGAATTTCTCCTTCATTCCGGTAAAGTTGATCTCTATCCCCTTGGGCTCACCATCTCGGGCGGGTTCCATCATCCTTGAGGTCAGGTTGTCGTCCGCCGCTTTGAGTCCGTACACGTGGTTCATGAGCCTCTTGATGTAGAAGACCCGCCTTCCCGACCGCATCATTTCGTTCATATCCCATCCGTATCCGGCCACAACATTGAAAAGGTCAACCCACTCGGGAATGGAGATCTCGCGGTCCGCGAACTGACATAAACACGCGCTATTCTCGATACTTCCCAGCTCAACAGCCGTTACCGCGGCCTCGGGTTTATTTTTGTCGGTCATGGGCTCAAGCTCATACTCAAAACCGATCTCCGGGTAGTAACAGGCCCCCATCTCCATGAACAGCATGGGGGTCGCTACATGGCAAGCGCCTCTGGGACTTACGGCATAGGTTAGCGCCAGGCCGTGACCTCCGCCTCTCGGATCGTGCATGGGCGCCTCGAGCCCCTTGCTGTGAGCAGTGTATTCAATAGATCTCTTTCCGATTCTCTTCGCAGCGGCAACACTTCCGTCAGCCAGGAGCGCTCCCAGTTTTCCCTCTTTCCTGGCTATGCTCGGGAGGACGGTATTAATTACGGTTTCCATGTCGCCCCATCGCATCTCCACACCGCCGGTGTCCTCCAAGCTGATGTCTCCCCTGTCAAACGCTTCCATGGCCCAGGCTATGGTCCCACCCGCAGAGATTGTGTCCAGACCAAGGTCATCGCAGAGACGACCAGCCTTGCACGCGGCGGCCAGGTCCATTGAACCCACAAGCGAACCCAGGGCCACTATAGTTTCATACTCGGGGCCCGGACCCTCGGAGACTGCAAAAGGACCTTCTTCCACTTTCACTACTCTTTTGCATGCGATGGCGCAAAACGCGCAAGCGCCCTGCTTCGTCAAGAACCTCTCCGTAAGAGTTCCGCCGGTGAGCGCTTCTCCCATCTCAGCCCAGAAGTTGGAAGTAAAATTTCTGATCGGAACGTCGCCGGTATAGACACCGCCCTCGAGGTTGGCCGCGGTACCGTTTTCATGCATCACTTGCGATGCAAGAGCGTCCTTAATCTTGGAATTGAGCTCTTTTCGCAAGGCCTCGTACTTTTTGGGTTCCGCTATGCTCATGTCCCGATTCTTGGCTTTCACCACAATTGCCTTCAGGTTCTTAGAGCCCATCACGGCTCCAAAACCTGCACGGCCGAACGCATGGTGACCTTCATTCAAGATGAGAGCATATTTTACGAGGTTTTCGCCGGCAGGGCCGATGGCCAAAGTGCGATAACTTTTCCCGTAACGCTGTTTAATGCGTCGGGTTACCTCCTCGATCCCCTTGCCCCAATACTCGGCCGCAGAAACAACTCGTACTTCGTCGTCCTCTATGACGAGCATCGATGGCGCGTTCGCTTTTCCGGTAATGACTATACCGTCGTAACCGGCATATCTAAGTTCTGGAGCGAAATAGCCCCCACATGACGAATCGCCCCAGCAGCCGGTCAGCGGTGATCGTCCGGCAACGCTGTTCCTGCTTGCTCCGGAAAGCTTTAACCCGGCAAATGGGCCGTTCATAAAGATAAGCATTGCCTCGGGTGACAACGGGTCCGCATTGAGATCACCGAGTTCCCAAAACACTTTGGCGGCCAAGCCGCTTCCTCCGATGTACGCGCGATAATACTCTTCGGGCAGCGTCGCGACGCGGATTTCTCCCGCGATGAGGTTCACATTCAGGATCTTGCCGGTGTTGCCGTGCACGCTTTATCACCTCCATCGTGGCTCATTTCATTATTTTATCTTCCCAGCCCAGCTCCTTGAGTGTCTTTTCATAAATAACAGCAACTTTTTTCAGCTTGGGCGCCAGTTTAAGCAGGCCCGTAGCGGACCCTTTGACCCTTATCTTCTTACGTGTGATGGCCATCACAGGATTGAGCTTATTGGACCACGACCTGTGCGCATCATCCGCGGAAAGACTCATCACCAGGTCCGGCTTTCCTTCCGGCTTGCCCGCTGCGACTTTGATTTCCCCGCCTCTGCAATCCACGTTAAAGGAGCAGTTGGGTCCGTCTTCCGTGTAGTCGAACCAAATAAGCTGGTTGACTTTCTTCAGACCGGAGTTGAGTTCTTCATCCTTAGAAGCGTTTTCAAAAAGCTTCAGGAAGGCTTTTATCGGCTCCGTTTCATCTTTCCAGTATTCCATTTCGAACTCCTTGGTTATTGGATAGCCTTCATATAGAGACCTAATATGTCTTCCTCCTCCAAATATCGCGGGTTGTAGCTTATTTGTCCATCCGTACCGGCCAGTTCTACCATCGGCATAAGTTTTTCCGGATCAGCGGGCACGTTGAAATCCTTCAAAGTTTCGGTGAGACCGATCTCCGATTTCAGCCTTATGACGGCTTCGACAGCTTCTTTGGCTGCTTGCAGAGGTCCTTTTCCGGCCACGTCCAAACCCATGGCGTCCGCTATCATCATATATCTTTCGGGCGAATGCTCAGAATTGAAATCCATAACAACAGGGAGCATGATCGCGTTGGCAAAACCATGAGGGACACCGTAAAAAGCGCCAAGCGCATGGGCTGTGGCATGCGCGGCGCCCAGCATGGTGTTCACAAAGCACATGCCGGCCAATGTGCCGGCAATAAGCATGTTCCCGCGTGCGTCTATATTGTCGGGTTCCTTGACCGCCAGAGGCAGATACTTGAAAATCAGCCTTACGGCGTGAAGGCCCAGAGCGTCTGATATCGGCTGCGCCCCGGTAGATGTGATTCCTTCAATGGCATGAGTCAGAGCATCCATTCCTGTGGATGCCGTTATTTTCGGCGGGAGCCTTACCGTGAGCTCAGGATCGAGCATGGCGATGTCGGAATTACAGTACGGATGCGTGACTTGCAGCTTTGCCCTGGCTTCGGTGTCCAGGACCACCATGGCAGTGGTCACTTCGCAACCGGTCCCGGCGGTTGTCGGAAAGGCCACATGCGGCGGCAGCGGCTGAGCTCCCTCCCATAAGCCGGCCTGCTCGGCCAGCGGTCGAAAATCTTTTTCTCCGGAACCCACCAAAATGTTCACCGCCTTGGCAGTATCCATGACGCTGCCGCCTCCCACCGCCACCATGGCGTCCGCGCCAGTTTTTCTATAAAATTCAGCCCCTTCGTTTATATTTTCGATCCGAGCGTCCTGAAGTATTTCGTCGAATGTGCCCACCAGTTTCAGGGCCGAATTCTTGACCTCTTCAGCCACAGCGTCGGCCACGCCGGCTTTGACCAAGCCTTCATCCGTGAACATCACTACCTTGGTCGCACCCAATTGGGCCATCTCGTATCCCAATTCTCTCCTGAGGCCGGGTGAATACATGATCCTGGGCCTGTTCGCCCAGGTGAAAAAAGACTCAAAATTGATGTCCGGGTAGCGCATGGTTTCCTCCTCATAAACGATTAAAACACGATGAGCAGGAACTGGTCTGATACTGATAATAACAGGAACAGCACTAACGTACCGGCTTAAGGGGGTCAAGACAAGAAGTTTTAGTAGTGGGGCAGTTTGGATTTCGGATTCGGTAGATTGTCGTTCCCGTCATTCCGGCGGAAACAGAAATCCAGGGTTTTACTCCAGCAGCGACCGGCGTCCCCGGTCACTTAATTGTGGATGAAGGGGAGCAATTTCCTGCGGGGGCTCATGGTCCCGCGTTCTGCGCGGGACGGGGCGCCCCCTTTCTTGGATCGGGTTTTTCTCCGCAACAGACTGAAATTTCGATTTACCTTGCCTGATTTGCTCTCAGTGCCGGCGCCTTTTCCTGGTTAACCGGCCTTTTCTGAATCACGGTGGGTTGGACCGGATTCGTGCCGGAGCCACTCCACTGGCTGCCGGATTTTGGCACATGCCTGGCGTGCGAACCGGATGCGGCCGCCGCCCAAGTTTTGCGTGGACCTGCCGACAAATTGGAAATTTCGCGTGGAGCCACCGCGGGCGCGACATCCGATGCAAAATCGAATCGCTTCAGATTGCCTTGCGAATCGCTCAGAGTCGCTTTCCGTAATCGAAGACTTTGGTAATCGAAATCCACAACAAGCCGGTAGATCCGCCTCGGATCACGTCGATCCGCAAGTTCCACAAAAATCAAGTCATCCGTTATTCCCGCGCCCTTAACCGAGAGTAGTGAATCCGCCTTTGCTGATCGTACATGGTCCGCTGGAACAGCTCCAGGGGAAGCCACGCTCCCGGAGATGGGAGGCGGGACCGACAAGATGGGTTCCGGCGATGTGTCCGATCTGCCAAGGGCCGGCTCAGTTTTTCCCAACGTAACTACAACCAGTTCTTGGTGTGTGGACAGATTGAACGGAGGCACCGGGTTCTCACCGAAGTCCACCACCACGCGAGCGCGCGAGCTGGTGGATCCCAATCGTATTTCCCTTATCGGACCACGATCCACCTTGATCCTGGGAGGGACTTTTCCCAATCCCGTCGCCTCGAAATCCATCACCAGTCGGTACGGTCTTTCCACCACATACGCTGTATGACGACCGACTTGTCCGCTGAATTTGATCTTTATGTGCTTGAGGTCGTGGGATGGCTGCACGCCAATGATGTTGAGTCCCTCGGCCCCGGCCTGAGCCGAGGCTTGCCCGGCAAGAATCATAGAGATAAATGCAAAAATAACAGCGGCCTGCACAGCAAATTTCATAATGACCTCACTTTGCTGCACGGCCCGCCCGAGAGTCTTGAACAAGATGTTTTCAGGCGGGCAGTGAGGTTTCTTGGGAAAATCCCTTTGGATCGGCTCCTGAGATAAAACTGCTGGCAAGCACAATAGCACAACGAGCTTGTGATGTCAAAAAGTAATTTATTATCAATAGATTTGTTATAAACTATTAAGTTTTACTTTATAGTAATCCTCTTGGAACTCTCCCAGAACCCGTGGATGTTACAATATGCCGCGGCCAGGAGTTCGCCTGACTTCTTCAGCTTCAGTCTAGACCCGGCGCTGTGGTGAGTGTAGACAGGGCCCGTATTTGGACCTTCTACCGATTCGCCGTGGGCCGTAAACTCGAAGTTTCCGACTTGATATGCGAATTTGTCTCCGTCCGGTTTAAAAAAGAGCTGTATCCACCTAATATGGTGCTCGGTAGTGTTCGGATGTGCGATTTCCTTTCCAAGTGATACGAACACATCGAACATTTCATCCGCGCCAACCTGATCGGGGCATTCGATGACCGGAACATGCTTCTCTGCCTTCCAATCCGCCGTTTGATACAACTCACCAATTCTACTCATAATTCTTCCTCCTTCTCTGAATTAAAGTTGATACGTTCGGAGAAAATCCCCCGCGTTTCGCCTACAGTCGTTTATCTATCAGATGGAACTTCCCCCCGAGTGGCGTTGCCATTCCCCGCAAGTCGGGTATGACCTTTCTACTTTTGTAACATCGCGGCCTAAATGGTTCCCTTTTTCTTGGCCGGTCCCCGGCTCAACTTAATTTGATACTCTGATATTCAACGGAATTACTCGGCCATTGTCCATTGCCCGTTGCCTTATCTAAGTAATTGCACCCCGTGCCCTTTTTTTGCAACTCCCTGCATGCAATTTCTTGGAAACCGTCGAGAGCTTCCGGTGACAAACCGGCCGGTATTGCGGAAGGAACGCTTCGATTGGCGGTAGAAAGCTGATTTGTGGAGTGGAAAAAGTTCTTGACACGTTTGAA
>Ga0335071_10007802_pt1 | contig 11005 bp, 7 predicted proteins | sample Lox_Sample_15_FD_206724 | JGI IMG/M metagenome (GOLD analysis project Ga0335071, IMG submission 206724) | Soil microbial communities from Loxahatchee National Wildlife Refuge, Florida, United States - Lox_Sample_1.5 | ecosystem: Environmental > Terrestrial > Soil > Wetlands | place: USA: Florida...
GTCCCCTGGGTTCTGGAAATGGGAGAGGTTCTCGTTCGCCGGAACGCTGCCCGGCGCCCCTCACGTTCGGGGCGCTGCGGCCTCGAGCCGGCCCGGTACGGGGTGGCGCCGGCCTGGCCGGACGCTCCGACGGCCCCGCCTAGGGGTCGCTCCGCCCGAGCGCTTGTCTTCCTCCCCCGGCCGCGCTCGCATCGATCCTCCAAGGAGGCACCGATGGCGCGCGCCAAGGAACTGAAGATCCACGTCGAGAACCGCACCGGGATGCTGGGCGAGGTTGCGTCCGCGCTGGCCGAGAAGAAGGTGAACCTGCGCGGGGTGAACGCCTGGGTCGAGAACGGCCAGGGGGTGGTGAGGCTGGTGGTGGACCGGGTACCGGTCGCCCGCAAGGTGCTGGCCAAGCGGGGCTTCACGGTGGAGGAGACCGAGCTGCTGGAGGTGGAGCTGGCCGACAAGCCGGGGACCCTGGCCCAGCTGGCCGGGGCGCTCGGTCAGGCCGGGGTGGACATCAGCCACGTGTTCGCCGGAGCCGCCGGCGCGCGGAAGGCGAAGGTCTTCCTGGCCGTGTCGGACCTGGCCAAGGCGTCGAAGGTGGCCGCCCGCGCCCTGCGCTAGGGTCACGGCGCTTCTCAAAGAGCACCGGAAGGTGCACGCTGGGTCCGACTCTCGGCATGGGGCCGGAGGGAAGGGGATCTGGCATGCGCGCAGCTCGGAAGGGGACCGCACTCGTGGCCTGCCTCTCCGCCGCGGCTCTGTCCGCCGGATGCGGCGGCGGCAGCGGCAGCTCGAAGCCGGCGGCCTTTGTGGACGGCTTCGACGGCTACGAGGTGAAGGACTGGACCACGCCGCCGGACGGGTGGGAGTCGCTCTCGGGGAAGAACTGGTACGTCACCGACAGCACCAGCGTCAGCGGGAACTCCCTCTGGTTCGTCTCCAACGACGACGACTGGCTGGTGCGCGAGTACGGGGCGGCCGATTTCACGGAGAGCGTACAGATCAGCTACCAGGCCATCATCCCCTACCTGGGCGGTGCCTACGGGGCAGGGCTGGTGGGCCGGCTCTCCGATGCCAGCACCTACTACTCGGTGGACATCGAGACCGACACCTACTACTCGAGCCATCCCACGGTTCTTCTCCTCTCCAAGTTCTGGACCGAGGGCAGCACCACCTTTGCGTACACGATGGGAGAGGTCGGCTTCTTCACCGGGGACATCGATTCCGGCGCCTTCTACACCCTCACCTTGACCTGCCAGGGCGACCAGATCACCGCCCGGGCATCCGGCCCCGGCGTCCCGGAGAAGGAGCTCACGAGAACCGACGACGGGACGCACGGCCCGGTCTTGAGCGGCAGCAAGGTCGGGGTGTACGGCCTGGCCGAGGTGAGCTTCCACCCCTACTTCGACAACTTCTCGGTGAGCGCGCTGTAGCCGCTCGCTCCCTCGGGCGCCGGACCGTCCGGTGGGCCGCTCGTTCGCGGCGGCTCGACCCCGGCGCCGAAAGCCACTAGGCTGCGCCAGGCTCGTACCGTCCATGGATCCCTCCGTCCCCGTTCCGCCCGAGCAACTCGAAAGGCCGGCGGCGCCGCCGCGGGGGGGCGGGCGGCACGCGTTCCTGGTCGGCGCCGGCATCTTCGTCTCGCGCGTGAGCGGCCTGGTTCGGCAGCGCGTCTTTGCCCACTATCTGGGGAGCGGGGCCGTGGCCGGGGTGTTCAACGCCGCCCTGCGGATCCCCAACCTGCTCCAGAACCTGCTCGGGGAGGGCGTGCTCTCGAGCTCCTTCATCCCCGTCTACGCCAACCTGTTGGCCCGCGGGGAGGAGGAGGAGGCCGATGGGGTGGCGGGGGCGGTGGGGGGGCTGCTCGCCGCCGCCACCGCGGTGCTGGTGGCCCTGGGCATGCTGGCGACGCCGCTCGTGGTGGAGCTCGTCACCCCCGGCCTCTCCGGAGAGGACCACGTTCTGGCGGTCCGGCTGGTGCGCATCCTCTTCCCGGCCACCGGCACGCTGGTGCTCTCGGCCTGGTGCCTGGGGGTGCTGAACAGTCACCGCCGCTTCTTCCTCTCCTACGCCGCCCCGGTGGTGATGAACGGGGTGGTGGTCGCGGCCCTGGTGTTGGCCGCCTGGAGGGTGCGGGGCAGTGCGGGGGAGCGCTGGGAGCTCGAGTCGCGCATCGCCGATTGGGTGGCGGTCGGCTACCTCTTCGGGGCCGCCGCCCAGGTGGCGGTCCAGGTGCCACGGGCGTTGGCGCTTCTCGGCCCCGGGTTTCGGGTCACCCTCGACGCCTCGCGGGCGGGGGTGCGGACGGTGCTTCACAACTTCGCCCCGGCGGTGCTGGGCCGGGGAGTGGTCCAGCTCTCGGCCTTCGTGGACACCATCTACGCTTCCTACGTCGGCACCCGCGGCCTGGCGGCCCTCGGCTACCAGCAGATCCTCTACCTCCTCCCCATAAGCCTCTTCGGCATGGCCATCTCGGCCAGCGAGCTGCCGGCGATGAGCTCCGCCCTGGGCAGCCCCGCGGCGGTGGCCGCCGAGCTGCGCGGCCGCCTGGACTCCGGCCTCTCGCGGCTGGCCTTCTTCGTCGTTCCCTCCTCGGCCGGCTTCCTCTTCTTGGGCGACGTGGTGGCCGGGGCGCTCTTCCAGACCGGTCGGCAGAGCGCGGCCGACACCCGCTATCTCTGGCTCGTGCTCATGGGCTCGACGGTGGGTCTACTGGCCGCGACCATGGGCCGTCTCTACGCCTCGGCCTTCTTCGCCCTGCGCGACACGCGCACGCCGCTGCGCTTCGCCCTGGTGCGGCTCGGGCTGACCGCCGGCCTGGCCTGGTGGGCGGCGGTGCGGATGCCCGGGACCCTGGGGGTCCCGCAGGAGATCGGGCTCGTCGGCATCACCGCCACCACCGGGCTGGCGGCCTGGGTGGAGTACGTGCTCCTCCGCCGGGCGCTGGGCCGGCGGATCGGGCCGAGCGGCGTGCCCGGCCGGACCCTGGCGCGGCTGTGGGGCGCGGCGGTGGCCGGCGCGGTGGCAGCACTTCTCGTGAAAGAGCTGCTCACCCTCTGGCGCGGACAGATGCCCGGGGTGGCCGAGCAGTGGGGCGGGGGGTTCTTGCCGCCGCCCGCGCTCCATCCGGTCCTGGCCGCGGTGCCCATCCTGGCGGTGTACGGCCTCGTCTACCTCTGCCTGGCGCTCGGGACCGCGCCGGGCGGGATGCGCGCCCAGCTGGCCAGGCTGCGGCGCCGCTGAGGCCCGCCCGGGCGGCCCATCGTTCCTTGCGGCCGCGTCCTAGCGGCGCCGGCCGGCGCGTCCGGCCCACCACGCCTCCCCGGCCCAGAACAGCCCGGCCAGGAGGACGGCGAAGGGCACGATGAGCACGGCCTGTCCCAGCGTGCGGGCGTCGGAGATCCGTCCGATGATGGGCGGCGAGGGGACGTCGCCGAGCACGTGGATGGCGAAGATGGAAAGCGCCACGGCGGTGGCTCGCTGGCCGGGGCGGACGACGTTGACGATGACCGAGTTGATGGGCCCGGTGGAGGCGAAGAGGAGCAGCTCGGCGACGATCACCGCCGGCAGGTAGACCGCCGGCCGCGGGTCCTTGAAGACGATGAAGGTGAGCGGCGTGGCGAGGAGCGCGGCCAGGCCCGACACCCACAGGTAGGCCTGTTCGAAGCGGCGCAGGAGCCAGTCTCCGAGCCAGCCGCCGGCGAAGGTGCCGGCGAACCCGGTCGCGACCACGATGGCCCCGAACTGCACGGTGGCCTGTGCCTTGGGCACCCCCCGGACCCGCTCCAGGAAGGCCGGCATCCAGAAGGCCATCCCCCCCACCGCGAAGGTGTAGGCGGCGTAGCCGAGCACGGTCATGAGGTACGGTCGGTTCCGGAACAGGTCGAGGTACTGGCCGACCGCCGAGGTGGGGGGGGGAGGGGCCGGCTCCGGCTCGTCCATGGCGCCGCGGGGAGGATCGGGGAGGCGAAGGCAGGCGAAGGCGAGCAAGAGGCCCGGCCCGCCGGCCACGAAGAACGCGGCCCGCCAGCCCAGCTTCTCATCGACGAGACCTCCGATCACGTACCCGAGCGCGGCGCCCACCGGGATGGCGGCGAAGAAGACGGCCATGACCCGGCCTCGGGCGGTGCGGGGGAACAGGTCGGAGAGGAGGCTCGGGGAGATGGTGCCGTAGGCGGCCTCACCCACGCCGACCAGGGCCCGGGCGGCGAAGAGCGAGGCGAAGCCGCGGGCGAAGCCGGCCAGGGTGGTGGCGAGGCTCCAGAGGAACACGCCGGCGGCGATGAGGCGGGGCCGCCTCCGGCGGTCGCCGAAGGCGCCGAAGACGGGCGAGGCCACCATGTAGACGAGGATGAACCCGGTCATGAGCAGGCCCTGCTGGGCGTCGGAGAAGGAGAGCTCGGCGCGCAGGCTCTCCACCAGGGCCGAGACCACGAAGCGGTCGAGGTAGTTGAGGAGGTTTACGAGGGTGAGGACGGCCAGCGCGGCGCCGGCGGCACCGGCGAAGAGCCGGGGAACGGGCCTGGGCCGGGCGGGGGCGGACACCGCGGGAGGATAGCAGGGGGCGGCAGGCCGGGCGGCCAGGGCCGGGGACCCGGGCGGCGCTCTGCCCGTTCGAGGGGCCCCGGGCGTGCCGGTGCTACTCGCGGTCGGGCCCCTGGGCCGACCCGCGGCGCGGCGGCGCCCGACCGGGCGGCCAGCGAGGCTCGGGCACGAGGCCATCCTGGAAGCGGACCTTGCCGCAGAGCACGCACCCGCGCATGCCGGGACGGCAATAGGCGCCGGCGACCTTCTGGCAAAGCCCCTCCACGTCGTGGGGACAGTTCCAGGAGCTCACGGCGAGCCGGTCCCCTTCCCTCGCCGGGGAGGACGGCGGGCGGGGGGCGAGGGGGATCTCGGTTCGTGGAGGGGCAAGGTGCGGGAGGGGATCCGGCTGCCCGGGGGGCGCAGGAAGGCGCGGCGCGCCCGCTCGACGCGGGCCCGGATGAGGCAACCTTCGAGGTGGTCGTTGACGAGCCCCATGGCCTGCATGAATGCGTAGGCGGTGGTCGGACCCACGAAGCGGAAGCCGTGTCGGCGCAGGTCCTGGGAAAGGGCGATGGAGGCGGGGGTCAGGGCCATGCGTCGGAGGACGGCAAGGGTGACTCGGCGGGGACGTTCCGCCTTCGGGGGCTCGAAGGCCCACAGGTGGGCGGCCAGCGAGCCCTTCTCCCGGCGGAGGGAGAGGGTGCGTCGGGCGTTCTCGATGGCGGCCTCGATCTTGCCCCGGTGCCGGACGATGGCCGGGTCGTGGAGGAGCCGCCGCACGTCCCTCGCCCCGAAACGCGCCAGCCGGGCCGGGTCGAAGCCGGCGAAGGCGCGCCGGAAAGCCGGCCGCTTGCGGAGGATGGTGAGCCAGGAGAGGCCGGACTGGAACCCTTCCAGGCAGAGCTTCTCGAGGAGCCGCGCATCGTCGGCCACGGGGAAGCCCCATTCCTCGTCGTGGTAGGCGAGGTACTCCGGCGCGGAGAGGCCCCAGGCGCAGCGGGGCCGGCCGTCGGGTCCGGGAGAGAGGCCGCGGGGGAGGGTGGCCACGGGCTAGAGCTACCACACTCGGCGTCTCGGCGAGGCCTGGCCCTGTGGCGGGTGGCGATGAGCTCTCCCCGGGGCGAGGGGGCCCTGCCCGTGGGTGGCGGCGCATCTTCCCGACCTCTCGCCACGGGTCGAAGCCGCACCAGCTCGGCTCCTCCTTGACCCGCTGCCCTATGGCCCCGGCGCTCCCGATCCGTTCATCCGTGCCGCGAGATCCCTGGCCGGGCGGCCCGAACCGTTCATTGACCCCTTGCGCCCGTGAGCGGATCCGGTGGCACCCGGTGTGCTTGTGGCGGTGGGCGGAGGTCCCATGCTCGCCAGCGTCTCGCTTCGAACCCAGATCACGTTCGCCATGTGGGCTGCGGTGGTGCTGGCCGCGGGAATCGGGGCCGTGTCCTACGGGAGCGCCCGCCGGCTGGCGAGCGAGCTCGATGCAGTCGCCGCCGACCGGTTTCCCGTGGCCCAGGCGATCGGCCGTGCGATCGAGGCACAGGGCTCCATGTCGCGGCACATGAACGCGCTCCTGCTCCCGAAGAGCGACGCCGAGCTGCGCGAGGCCGAGCATGCCGGCCTGGATGCGGCCTCGAAGGCGTTCCAGCAGGCGCTCTCCGAGGTCAAGGCGCTGCCCCGGTCCGAGGAGGTGGACCGGGCGTTCCAGGCGGCGGGCGCGGCACAGGCAGACTGGGACAGGAGCGTGGCCAAGTACCTCGAGGCGATCGCCGCGCGGGACAACGACGCCAAGAGCGGCAGCGTGCGCTGGTCGATCGAGGAGCTGTGCTGGAAGACGTACCTGGAGACGCGCAGGGCGCTCCCTCCCCTGCACGAGGCCCTGGAGAAGGCGGGGGCGACGGTGGGGCGGGAGGTGAAGGCGGCGCAAGAACGGGGTCAGGCGGCGGCGCGGCGCGGGCTGGAGGTGATCGCCGCCGTGGTGTCGGCGGCCTCGCTGGCCATGGCGGTGCTGGGGATTCTCCTGTTCCGGGCCGTCCGGCGGACGACGGAATCGGTGGTGGTGGAGAGCCGGAAGGTGAGCGAGGCGCTCGCCTCTGGAAGGTTGCAGGTCCGGGGCGATCCGGGGGCGGTGACGCCGGAGTTCCGGGGCATCGTCGCGGGGATGAACGAGGCGGTGGACCGAGTGGTGGTGGCCTTCCAGGGGGCCCATGCGTTCATCCGCGACCTGTCCCGGGGAGAGCTGCCCCGGGCCCCGGCCGAGGAGCTCCACGGTGAATACGAGGCGCTCCGCCAGGAGATGGGAGCGGTGGTCACCTCCATGCAGCGGCAGGCGGAAGAGCTCGACCACCTCCTCGAGGCCGCGACCCGCGGCGAGCTCCACATCCGCGTCGACGCCACCCCCTATCTGGGCCGCGACCGCAGGCTCCTCGAGCGCATCAACGGGCTACTCGACTCGGTGGTCCGGCCCATGGAGCTCGCCGCCACCTACGTGGACGAGATCGCCCATGGGGTTCTCCCCCCGCCCATTGCGGAAGTCTGGCCCGGGGACTTCGCCCTGCTTCGCGAGAACCTGAACGGCTGCATCCGCTCGCTCACCGGCCTGGTCGAGGCGATGGAGGGCCTGGGGCGGGCCCATCTGGAAGGCGAGACCGACGCCCGCATCGAGGAGGGGCGGTTCCAGGGCGTGTACCGTCGCCTGTCGGCGGCGGTGGACGATGCGGTACAGGTGCACGTGCAGTCGATGGGCAAGGTGCTGGAGGTGGTGGCTTCCTACGCCAGCGGCGACTTCTCCCCGGTCTGCCCGCGCTTCCCGGGCAAGCTGGGGGCCACCCACGAGCGGCTCGACACGCTCCGGGAGAACCTGCAAGCGGTCTCCACCACCGTCCGCGACCTCTCGCTGGCGGCGGAGGGTGGGCAGCTTTCGGCGCGAGCCGATGCCGGGCGCCTGCGCGGCGACTGGGCGGCGCTGGGTCAGGGCCTGAACGGGATGCTCGACGCCCTGCTGGCCCCGGTCGAGGACGCCGCTCTGGCCCTTCGGGCGCTGGCCGAGCACGACCTGCGGGTGCGGGTGACGAGCAGCTACCGGGGGGAGCACGCCCGCCTTCGCCAGGCGGTGAACACGACCGCCGAGTCGCTGGAGCGGGCGCTCAAGGCGGTGGCGCTGGCCTCGGGCCGGGTCTCGTCGGCGGCCGGGCAGATCGCCGCCACCAGCCGGTCGGTGGCTTCGGGGGCCTCCGAGCAGGCGGGCTCGCTGGCGCAGACGACCGAGGCGCTGGAGCGGGTCTCGGCCATCGCCGGCCACGCCGCGGAGCACGCGGCCCAGGCCAACACCTTCGCCCGCCAGGCGGGGGGGGCGGCACAGGAAGGGGTGACGGCCATGACCAACATGCGGGGGGCGATGGAGCGGATCCGCGTCTCGGCGGAGGGGACCTCGCAGATCATCCGGGACATCAACGACATCGCCTTCCAGACCAACCTGCTCGCCCTCAACGCTGCGGTGGAGGCGGCGCGGGCGGGCGAGGCCGGCCGCGGCTTCGCGGTGGTGGCCGACGAGGTCCGCTCGCTGGCCCTGCGCTCCAAGGAGGCGGCACAGAAGACGGAGCATCTCATCCGCGAGTCGGTGCGGCAGGCGGAGGAGGGTGAGGCGACCTCGAGGAGCGTGGCCGGCAAGCTGGGCGACATCGCCGGCTCGGTGGAGCAGGTCGCCGCCATCGTGGCGGCCATCGCCTCCTCGGCCGGGGAACAGGCCGCGGGCATCGAGGAGGTCCGGCGGGCCATCTCCGAGGCGGACAAGGTGACCCAGCAGAACGCAGCCAGCGCCGAGCAGTCGTCCTCCTCCGCCGCCGAGCTGTCCACCCAGGCCAGCGAGCTCACGACCCTTCTCGGCACCTTCCAGATCGGTGGGGAGGGCCGTTCCCGCCCGAGGGATGGGAGCCCGGAGCTGGCCGGCGTGGCCCCGACCCCTCCCTAGGGGCGGGGTGGGGCGCCGCCCCGACCGTGCGTCCGCCCGCGGCTGTCGCTATCATGCCCTGGGTCGACCCGGCCCGAGGGTGAATCCATGCTCGACACCGTCGATCTCGCTCGCAAGCTCGGCAAGGCGCCTTACGAGAGCCGCTACCCCAAGCTGCGCGACCGGCTGGCGGCGCTCCAGCGGTCGGTCTTCGAGGCCAAGATCCCGGTGGTGCTGGTGTTCGAGGGCTGGGACGCCTCGGGCAAGGGGGACACCATCGAGAAGCTGGTGGGGCGGATCGATCCCCGCGGCTACGAGGTCCAGCTCACCCGGGCGCCCACCGAGGAGGAGCAGCTCCGCCCCTTCCTGTGGCGGTTCTGGACCCGGCTGCCGGAGCGGGGCGGGATCGCCGTCTTCGACCGCTCCTGGTATCGCCGGGTGCTGACCGAGCGGGTGGAGCGGGCGGTGAAGCGGGCCACCTGGGAGAGTGCCTACGAGGAGATGAACCAGTTCGAGCGGGTGCTCACCGACGACGGCGTGCTGCTCCTCAAGTTCTTCCTGCACATCTCCAAGCCCGAGCAGCGCCGGCGGTTCCGGGCCATCGAGAAGAGCGAGTACGAGTCCTGGCGGGTGACCAAGCAGGACTGGAAGGCGCACCGGAAGTACGTGCAATACCGGGTGGCGGCCGACGAGATGCTGGAGCGGACCAGCACCGCCTGGGCCCCCTGGACGGTGGTCCCCTCCACGGACAAGCGCTACCGCCGGGTGCACGTCTTCGAGACCCTGGCCACGGCCATGGAGAAGGCGCTGGAGGAGAGGGCGGCCCGGGCCAAGGCGCCCGCGGCCAAGAGGCCGCCGCCGCGCACGCGCCCCTCGGATCGCACCGTCCTCGACACCGTCGACCTCTCCCGCAAGCTCACCCCGGCCCGCTACGAGCAGGAGCGGGTCCGCTGGCAGGGGCGGCTTCGGGAGCTGGAGTTCGCCTGCTACACCGCCCGCCTGCCGGTCATCGCCGCCTTCGAGGGCTGGGACGCGGCCGGGAAGGGCGGGGCCATCCGGCGGCTGGTGGGCTCGCTCGATCCGCGCGGCTACACGGTCATTCCCATCGCCGCTCCCAAGGGCGACGAGGCCACCCACCCCTACCTGTGGCGCTTCTGGAAGCGGCTTCCCAAGGCCGGGCACATCGCCGTCTTCGACCGCACCTGGTACGGGCGGGTGCTGGTGGAGCGGGTGGAGGGGTTCTGCGCCGAGGCGGAGTGGCGGCGGGCCTACCACGAGATCAACGAGTTCGAGCGCTCGCTCGCGAACGCCGGTACGGTGCTCGTCAAGTACTGGCTCCACGTCTCGCCCGAGGTGCAGCTGGAGCGGTTCCGGGCCCGGGAGAAGGACCCGGCCAAGCGCTACAAGATCACCGCCGAGGATTGGCGCAACCGGGAGAAATGGGATCTCTACCGCGCCGCCGTCCACGACATGATCACCCAGACCTCCACCACCTACGCGCCCTGGACCATCGTCGAGGCCGACGACAAGAGCTGGGCCCGCATCAAGTGCCTGCGCACCCTGGTGGAGGCCATCGAGGCGAAGCTGGGGTGATCTCGGCAAGCTCGCCTCCCGCGCTCCTTCGGCCGCGGTGAGGCTCGTTGGCGGCTACCCGACGGCCGCCGCTCGCAACCTCAGAGGCGAGGTCCCCGCCCCTCGGACCGCCGGCCATCCCGAACTCCCCTCTTCCGGGGCGGCGGGCCTTCTTCCTCGCCGCCCTGGCGGGGCCGGTCTCTTTTTGCGGTCGAGGGAGGGGGGGGCCAACCTAGAGGAGCCCCTGGACGTAGTTCAGGTTGGTGAGGGCCACGAGGTAGTCGCGGCGGGCCCGGGCCAGGTTGGCCTCGGCGGCCCGAACGTTGAGGAGGGCGTCGTCCACCTCCAGCCGGGTCTTCACTCCCAGTTCCTGTCCTTTCTCGGCCATGGCCAGCAGCCGCTCGGCCTGCTCCACCGTCCCGCGCAGGGCCCGCACCGTCTCTTCCGCCACCCGGGCCTGTTCCAGCACGGTATGCACCTCGGCGCGCACCGTCTCGCGGGCCTTTGCCAGGTCGAGTTCGGCCTGGGCCACGTCGCTTTCGGCCTGCTTCACCCGGCCTCGGGTGGCGAGCCCGTCGAAGAAGGGGTAGGTGAGCACCAGGGCTAGCGACCAGGTCTTGCCGTCTCCGGAGGCGGAGAGCATGCCCGGGCCCATCTCCAGCCAGCGGTAGCCGGCGCCGGCGCGCAGGTCGAGCCGCGGCTTGTCGTCGGCGCCCAGGACCCGGACCATCTCGCGGCGCACCTCGGCCGTCCGGGTGAGCCCGCGCACATCGGGGCGGCGGTCGAGTGCGGTGCGGACCGCCTCCTCGAGGGGCGGGACGGGGACCGGCGCCGCCTCCAGCGTCCCCACCGCGTCGATCTCCGTCGCCTCCTCGGCCAGCACCAGGCGCAGCTGGTCGAGGGCGACGACCAGCTGTCCCTCGGCCCGGAGCACCTCCGGCTGCTGGTTGTCGAGCGCCACCCGGGCAGCCA
>Ga0335071_10007803_pt1 | contig 11005 bp, 7 predicted proteins | sample Lox_Sample_15_FD_206724 | JGI IMG/M metagenome (GOLD analysis project Ga0335071, IMG submission 206724) | Soil microbial communities from Loxahatchee National Wildlife Refuge, Florida, United States - Lox_Sample_1.5 | ecosystem: Environmental > Terrestrial > Soil > Wetlands | place: USA: Florida...
CGACGAGCTGCCGGCTATGCCTGCCTGCGCGGCGATAACCGTGCCCGGCCCTATTTCCACGTTATGGGCGATCTGGACCAAATTGTCCAGCTTGACGCCCTTTCCTAGGCGCGTGCAACCGCTCAAAGCTCTGTCCACCGCGCAAAGGGCCCCTATTTCGACGTCATCCTCTATCTCTACCGTCCCACTGTGATATTTCTTGATACTAACAGGCGCCCCATTCTCGTCCACATCCCTTGCATAGCCAAAGCCGTCGGAACCGATGATGGTACCGGAATGAATGATTACCCGTCGGCCGATTCTTACCCGAGGGTAAATAACGACATTGGGGAAGATCCGGGTATCCGCATCCACGTGGACATCGTCGCCGATACTCACATGTGACCCGATCGTTACCCTGTCCCCGAGTTCCGCTCCTTTGCCTACGACAGCAAAGGGCCCTATCGAGACGCCATCCCCCAAGATCGCCTCAGGATGAATCTCGGCCCTCGCCGACACTCCCAACGGCTCACGGGGATACGCATAATACAAGGCGGTGAGCTGCGCAAAATCCGCTTCGGGATTCCTTGACAGAATATGCGGAAGATCCTTAGGAGCAAGGTCCGGTCCAATAATTACAGCACCGGCCCCGCTCTTGGACAATTTGTCCAGGAACTGCGGACCGGTGACATATGTAATATCGTTTGCGCCGGCGTATTCAACCGGCCGCACCCCGAGGATTTTCGGCCCAGGTTTCTCGGAGGCCTCTCCGCCCAGAAATTGGGCAAGCTCTTCCAGCGTGAAAATCATCGGGTAGCGCTAGCGTCCTTTTCTCATTTCGGTTTCGGCTTGGCAGGTCCAGCCGGCGCGGTAGCAGGGGCTGAAGCCGGAGCCGGTGGCTTGGTCGCTGCGGGCTTTGGGCCACCCGGTTTAATACCGGCGTCACCGTCGTACATGCGGACCACCTCATCGGTTATATCCAAAGTGTCGTCAGCGGCCAGCAGAGCTTCTGCGTTGACAATTAGCGTCAACTTCTTTTGGGCACGGAGTTGCCCTATTATCTTGGAAAGGTCTTTGCGGAAGACTTCCTGAGCGTCACGTTGCTCGTTCTGGAGTTCCGATTGGGCATCTTTCTCCGCCAGCTTAAATTCCATCTCTTTGATGCCTATTTCCTTGATCTTTAGGTTTCGAGTCTCTTCTTTCAACATTGGCCCTTGCTTCTGGAGCTGATCCTGCAGGTTTTGGAGTTCCTTCTTCTTGTTCTCCAAGGAATTCCTCATGCTCTCCACCTTTTGGGCAAATCTCTGCTGCTGTTCCTTCGCTTTCTGGGATTTTTCGGCAAACTTCATGATGTCCACGAAGCCGATCTTGATCTCCTCTGCCAAGCAAACTCCCAATAGGAAAAACAGCGCCGTCGCTGTCGCGAAACATGCTATCAGCATAGACCTCTTCATCATCTCACTCCTTTTTATGTTACGACTCAGGTCTGGAGGGTTCGGCCCTCTTCAGATCCTCGGATATCAGAATAACTGACCCATCGCGAAAGCGAAGGCGCCCGGTTCTTCACCTTTTTCAGGGTTCACTTTCCACCCATATTCGATCCGGAGAGGTCCCATAGGAGACACCCAACGGACCCCGACTCCGAACCCTGCCTTGACTTCTTTCAGCCACGGGCCCTCTGAGACATTCCACGAGTTGCCCGCGTCAAAAAATGCGACCCCGTTCAGTTTGAATTGATCTATTAGAGGAAAAAGGCATTCGACGTTGGCAAATACCGCCCTGTCTCCACCTATGACATTGCCGTATCGATCCCTCGGACCGATCTCTCCATAACGATATCCGCGAATACTTGCAATCCCGCCGAGCAAGATTCTGCGATCAAACGGTATCGGATTATCGCCGGCTGGCTGCAAGAGCGAACCGTTGGCCCGTATCTTGAAAATCGAGCGCCAGAACAGAGGATGATAGTATATAGCTTCGCTAAAATAATTAGAGAACGCCACATCACCGCCGAATCCCGATATACGAGTTCCAAAATTTACCTTGCTGCCGTCCGAGGGCAAAACCGAATTATTTCGAGTATCCCGCGATACTGAAACAGAAACGGCATTTTCTGAGACGTTCAAGAATTTCTCAGCGCTCCCACCTGTCCTGCTGTAGTATGCTATCACCGACTTGGCAAATGACTGATCAAATCCACCCAATTTGCTTGAGTCACGGGAGAACCCTGTGCTCATTGTCCACTCGCGGTACAGAGGGAACGCTATGTTGGCCCCGAAGCCATCGCTATCCCGAACATAGTTCAGTTCTCTATTGACCGCTTTGTAGCCCCGTACAGAGGCACTCAGTGGCAGATCGAAGAGCCACGGATACGTCAATGACCCCTCATAGCTGTTTCTGCGCCCGGAAATGTTCGCTTTGGCATCGGCGACAATCCCCAGCCCGAACAGATTGCGCTCCTTGAGGTTCACGTTACCCGTCGCGCCATCCTGAGTGGAATAACCCATGCCGGCCGCCAGTGAACCGGTCTTCTTCTCCATCACTTCCACGGTCAGATTCATGAGGTCAGGGCGTGAACCTGGGGTTGTCTTTAGCCGCACCGCCTCAAAATATTCAGTCTGTTCCAGTCGGTTCTTGGTTTGTTCCAGAGCGTCCGCGCTGTACAGATCGCCTTCCCCCACGCTCAAGCTTCGCCGGATGACTTTGTCCCGTGTGCGCTCATTGCCTGCGATATCGACTTTTTCGATGGTTACGCGCTGTCCTTTGCTGATGTGGTAAAGCAGGTCAATAAAGTCGTGTTGTTCGTTCACCTTCTGACGAGGCTCCACGTCAACATATGCGTAGCCCATATTGTTATAGAGACGTGTTAATAACTTGAGATCGTCGGCCAACAACGACCTTTGAAACCACGTACGAGGTTTAACAGCAAGTTCTGCAATTAGCTTCTCACGCGGGATAAGAAGATCTCCTTCAACATCCACCTTTCGCACCTGAAAACGATTGCCTTCGCGTATCGGATAGGTAATTTTCACCGTTCTGTCACGAAAATCGACCTTCGGAACGCCTACTTGAACGTTTATAAACCCATTCTCCAAGTAGGTTGCCACAATCCGCATTCGGTTCTCTTCCAGTTTTTCCTGGGTAAACGACCCGGATTCGTCGAGGAACCAGAACCAGCTTTTCTCTTTTATCGTCAATGCCTTGAGTAGGTCCTTTTCCGGTAATTTTTCGCGCCCTTCGAATACAATTTCAGTTACAAAGCTTTTTTGTCCCTCGTCTATCTTGAAGGTCAGCTTGGCTTCGTCCCTTGTAAGCTCTTTGATTTCATAACTTATCTTGGGCTCATAGTAGCCTTCCTTCTCATACATCTTCTTTATTTTGGCGATGTCGTCGCGGATCTTTCCGGTGCTAGCTACCGTGAACGATTTGGTGGTCAGGGCGTCAAGTATTTCATCCTTTGTAAAGACTTTGTTTCCTTCTATTTCTATGCTCTTTATGGAAGGACGCTCCTTCAGAGTAATGTGCAGGTCCACTTCGCCTTTCTGGGTGTCCTCGGCTCGAATCTGGACGTCGTCGAAGTAGCCCATGTTATAGAGTTCCCGGACCTCCTCACTCAGGGCCGATTTCCGGAAAGCTTCACCAGGTTTCGTGCCTATTTTGTTAAGAATCGTTTCTTTCTGGACTCTCCTGTTACCTTCGATGCTGATTGAGCCGATCTTGGGTCTATCCAGGACAACGGTACCGATATTCACCGCCAAATCTTTCAGCCTGCCGATCAGATCTTCCATATCTTTACCGGTGGTCGAAAACTGGCGAGGCTTCTGGCGCTCATCCCTGCCCATTACCGACACTTCGAGGGAATAGCCGTCATCAAGCTTTGAAACAGTGCCCCAGATAACAGCAGCGCAGTCTGACCGATTTGCTAATCGGGCCAATCTTGCGGTGTCAACCTTCTTGCCACGAACTAGGTCGGCAAACGGCTCCGCGGATGTTACCTCCAAATCGCCTTCGCGAGCCAGCAGCGAGCCCAGCACTCCGGCAAGCTCTTTACTCAAAGATTCCGGTGAACCTTTCTCCAAGACTCTAAAAGGAAAGATCATTATTTTCTTAGTTTTGGGCTCTTCCCCAGAAGACATGATGGGGACAAGCAATAAAATTGCCGCTAAGCCCATAATCCGCTTCATTGAAGCTCCTCGAGTTTGCCGCCCACCAGTCCTACTCTTCTGCTCATGGCCTTGGCTAGTGACTCTTTATGAGTCACTACGATCAGGGTGGTTTTTCGTAGCAAGTTGAGATTCCTCAAAAGTACTTCGATCTCCTGGCCGGTCTCCGGATCGAGATTTCCTGTCGGTTCATCCGCCAGTAATACGTCGGGATTCATAATTAACGCTCGAGCGATGGCCACCCGCTGTTGCTCACCACCGGAAAGCTCACCCGGCCTGTGACTTGCCCTATCGGCCAAGCCGACCTCTTCAAGAATCGCCGTAGCTCTCTGTTCGAGATCCACTTCTCGTTGCCCCGCGATCAGACCCGGCATTATAACATTTTCCAAAGCCGAAAATTCGGGTAGGAGTTGGAAAAACTGAAATACAAAACCGACGCGCCTATTCCGTACGCGAGCCCTTTCAGTGTCTCCGAGCTGGAAAACATCCACACCATCCAGCATAATCCGCCCGCTCACCGGCCGATCCAGAAGTCCCAATATGTGCATCAGCGTACTCTTTCCCACACCGGACGGACCTGTGACAGCCATGCTCTCGCCATAGCCGACGGTCAAATTGATGCCCTTAAGGACTTCCACTTTTCGGCTCCCGTTCGAGTAGCTCTTCCAGAGATCCGTAATTTTGTAGAGCGACTGCTCACTCATATCTGAGGGCCTCGACGGGTTCCAGTCTGGCGGCTCGCAGCGAGGGGTAAATCGTCGCCAGGAAGCATATAGCCAGAGCGACCCCACATACTATGAGGACGTCTGTTACCTCTACGGAAACAGGTAGCGTCGGTATAGTATAGATTTCTTCGGGAAGCTCGATAATTGGATATCTGGCCAAAATGGTTGCTCCGGCAACCCCGGCAAGGGCGCCCAGGAAAGTACCTACAACACCTACCAACATGCCCTGCACCACAAAAATGCGCATTATCCTTTCCGACGTAGCGCCCAGCGCCTTCAGGATCGCAATATCCCGGCTCTTCTCCATCACCAGCATTATGAGCGCTATTATTATGTTGAAGGCTGCTACCAAAACGATGAACGTGAGGATGATGAACATGGCCATTTTTTCCAGTTTCAGCGCACTGAACAGATTTCTGTACATTTCCTTCCAGGTCCTTGTCCAAAAAGGGGTTCCCAAAGTGGACTCTATGCGTGAGCCGAGCTTCGGGGCGCTGTAGATGTCGGCCAGGTTCACCTCAATTCCGGTAACACCTTCACCCATTTCGAAGAATTTCTGAGCCTCCCCCAAATCCATGTAAACAAGGTTTGCGTCAAACTCATACATCCCGGATTTGAAGATCCCTACGATCCTGAAGTTTTGAACTCGGGGAATGGCCCCGATAGGTGTTCTTTTTCCCTGAGGAGAAATCAACTGGACTACATCTCCCATACGCAACGAGTTCAGGGCTGCCAGTTCTTTTCCGATGATTATCCCAACTGACCCGTCCGGCGTAGGCAGCAAGTCGTCAATGCTGCCTTGCGACAAGTACCTGGGCAGTGAGATAACCTTGCTTGCCGTCCTGGGGTCTATACCACGCACGATAACTCCTCTGACCTTTCCTCGAGTTGAAAGCATTGCCTGTCCATATATGTAAGGAGTTGTCGCCTTCACCCCGTTGAAGTCCTCTATGCGCCCCATCAGGCTCGACCAACCCGTCACCGACCGGTTGGAGTGACTCATCACAACCAAATGGGAAACCGTCCCCAGGATCTTTTCTTTCAGGTCCCTTTCAAATCCGTTCATCACGCCTAGTACAATGATTAGAGTCATGACACCAAGCATGACACCCAAAACACTGAACGCACTTATGACCGATATAAATGCCTGTTTTCGCTTTGCCTTGAGGTACCGCAGGCCGATAACTATTTCGAAGGGTAAATTCATCCCAGCCCTTTTTCAGGTCGCATGTGAGGAAACAGTATCACTTCACGAATGGATTGCGAATTAGTCAGAAGCATTACCAATCGGTCTATGCCGATCCCTTCTCCTGCCGCGGGGGGCATGCCATACTCAAGCGCTCGCAAGAAATCTTCGTCCAGAAAGTGGGCCTCTTCATCACCGGAAGCGCGAGCAAGAACCTGTTCCTCGAATCGGATCCTTTGGTCGAGAGGGTCTGTCAGCTCCGTGAAGGCATTCGCTATTTCCCTGCCGCAAATATAGAGTTCGAACCGGTCCGTGACAGTAGGGTCTTCTTCGTTGCGCCGAGCCAACGGCGACACATCCACGGGATATTTGTACACAAATATAGGTCCCCATAGACGCTCTTCTACGAACTCGTCGAAGAGCGTCATCCACAACTTACCGAGTGAGTCCTCTTTCCCCACTTCCAGACCACTCTCAACCGCTTTTATGAAAACAGCATTACGATCGTCAATTTGTGCCCGTGTGAGTTCGCAATACCTTAAGAGCGCCTCTTTAACGGTGATTCTCGGCCATGGAGGTGTGAGATCAACTTCTCGGTCCCCATAGACTATCTTATAGGTTCCACTAACAAGTTTCGTCAATCCTGACAGCATGTCCTCGGTCATAGACATCAGGTCCTCATATGTGCTGAAGGCCTGATAGAACTCGAGCATCGTGAACTCCGGATTGTGCTGTGTAGAAATTCCTTCGTTCCTGAAATTCCGATTAATTTCAAATACCCGGTCAAACCCTCCCACCAGGAGGCGCTTCAAGTACAATTCAGGAGCGATCCTGAGATACAGTTTACGATCCAGCGCATGGTGGAAGGTCTCGAAAGGCTTCGCTGTGGCGCCGCCCGGGATTGCCTGCATCATAGGGGTCTCGACTTCGAGGAAGCGACGATTGACCAGATAGTCACGAAGGTAGCCTATGATTCGGCTTCTTGTCCTCACGATCTCTCCGGCCGCAGGGTTGACCATAAGATCCAGATATCGCTGACGATACCTCGTCTCCACGTCCGACAATCCATGCCACTTCTCAGGAAGTGGTCGCAGGGACTTTGTCAACAGAGTCAGTTCTTTCACGAGGATACTCAGCTCGCCTGTTCGAGTTCGAAAAGGACGGCCCAAGACGCCGACGATATCTCCAACGTCCAGTTTTTTAATTAGTTTGTATGATTCCGGTCCCACTGTGTCTCGACTGAAATACGCCTGAAAATCGCCTGTGGTATCACGAAGTCTTAGAAAGGAAGCCTTGCCGAGTATCCTTAACGCCAATATGCGCCCCGCCATCCGAAAAGGCTCGTCAGCTTCATCGAAAATCGTGACCTGAGCGTATCTTTTTTCGAATTGTTCCGCCGTTGAGTCAGGCCTGAAGCCGATCGCAAAGGCCGGCACCCCAGCTTGCTCGAGTTCCTGCGCTTTCCGCAGCCGCACCTCCGTCAACGATGGAGCCGCGGAACTTTTCGGTTTAGGTAGGGATTCCGACAAACTCAGATTCTCCTCATTTCGGCCCAAGATCAGACCGGGTTTTTATCCTGTCCCCCCAAAAAAGTCAAGAGCATGGCCGTCTCGCGGACCAAGGCCCTCTCCCGGCGCACAATCAACGAGTTTACAAACGATATCTTGACTCCCCATTGTTCACAAGAGTCCGGCCGTGACCGTGATAGGGATTGTTGACGAAATTGACTCCCGAAGGATGAATATTTCGCGATTCCAAATCTAAGAGGATTAGGTGCCCGATTTGAAGGAGCAGTTCGACAACTGCTGGAAATCAGGGTGCTTCTTAAGGCACCGCGCCGGGAAGATACCGTATTCAGAGATTTGGGAACCCCTTCTGTCGCCTAACGAGGTTCTTATCAAGTGACCCTAAACAAAGAGGTTCTTGCAGCCTCAATTCTTGGCGCTCAAACAAGGAGCTGAGGGTTGAAAAATGTCTGAATAACCTCTTTACTTGGTCCCCGAAATGGCGCCGGCCATTCCGAAAACCGGTAAGTACATCGCTATTACCATCCCACCGCAAACACCGCCGAGTACGACAATCATGATAGGTTCCATCAATTGCGTTAATGCCTCAACGGCAGCGTCCACTTCTTCGTCATAAAATTCCGATATCTTGGCCAGCATTGCATCCAGGGCGCCAGTGGCCTCACCAACCGCGATCATCCGGACCACCATGCCGGGAAAGACGCCGGTTTCCATAAGAGGTTCGGCGATAGTGCGCCCCTCTGAGATAGCCGTTCGAGTATTCATTATGGCTTTTTCGATGACTACATTGCCCGCAGTCCTGGCCGTTATCTCAAGAGCATCCAATATAGGAACACCGCTCGAGATCATGGTTCCCAGAGTGGAACAAAATCGCGCAACCGCCACTTTGCGCAAAAGGATGCCTATCGCGGGAGCCTTTAATAGCGCTCTATCAATTATTATCCTGCCTTTCTGGGTCTGACTGAACTTACGAAAGGCAAAAACGATGAGCGCCACCAGGACCGCCACATGAATGAAGTATTTCTGAACAAACTCGCTCATGGCCAAAACGATCAAAGTCGGACCGGGCAATCTCTCGCCCGCGCCTTCAAACATCTCCTTGAAAACGGGTATGACGAATACAAGCAAAATTACGACGACGGCCACAGCTATGCTTATGACCACCCCTGGATACACCATTGCGCCTTTGACTTTGCGCTTCAACGCTTCAGCCTTTTCCAGAAAAACAGCGAGCCTGCGGAGGATGGTATCCAGTATACCCCCCGCTTCGCCGGCATGAATCAAGTTGACAAACAGATCGTCAAAGATCTTCGGATGCTGCTTTAGCGCATCAGCGAAAGTGGAACCTCCCTCCACCGTCTCCTTGACCGAAGTGAGCACTTTCTTAAAAGTCCTGTTTTCCTGCTGTCCAGCCAAAATTTCAAGACACTGCACAAGGGGTAAGCCCGCATCAATCATCGTCGCAAACTGACGAGTGAATATTACAATGTCCTTCGTCTTGACCTTTGGTTTGAATATCTCAATGTTTTCAAAGAGATCTTTTGGCTTTTTCTTGACCTTGATGTCGGCGTAGTTCATCTTGCGCAACTTGGTCATCACCACCGACTCGTTGACCTCGTTCATCTCCCCGCTCAACATGTTGCCGGCCGCGGTACGGGCCTTCCAAACATATTCCGGCATGTATAATTTGCCTCCGTACTATCTATTGGCGCTCAGCGCAAATTCCGAGTCCGAATTGCCTATGGAATGGCCGCATCGGATTGTGGCGCCCATCAGACGCGTAAAGTCGTTGCAGTTGTTCTCCGGCGGCGGTTGTCCACCAAGTGCAGCTACCGGATCACATCACCGGCGTATCGTACCAGGATTGAATCCGTGCGCTGGCCTAATCTACTCGCACGATCATCCTGCTGTTGTAACCTTCGGGGTCCCCTTGGTCATACCTGCCATCATTTGTCGGAGTTCATCCGGATCCCCGGACCTCGCCATTGCCTCATCGAAGGAGATTACTCTCCTGTGATAAAGCATCAGCAGCGACTGATTCATGGTCTGCATGCCAGACTTTGCCTGTCCGACCTGAATTTGCGAATATATCTGGTGAATCTTGTCTTCTCTGATCAGATTACGGATCGCGGCATTGGGCACCATTATTTCCAGGGCCAAGCACCTACCTTTGCCATCCAGAGTAGGAATCAACGTCTGACTAAGCACCCCCTCAAGCACGAAACTGAGTTGAGCCCTGACTTGAGGCTGCTGATGCGATGGAAACACATCTATTATTCTATGTATGGTCTGAACGCACGAATTCGTGTGCAGCGTTCCAAAAGTGAGGTGCCCTGTTTCCGAGACGGTGAGGGCAGCTTCAATTGTTTCCAAATCCCTCATTTCTCCTATAAGGACAACATCCGGGTCCTGCCTGAGGACGCTGCGCAAAGCCGCCTGGAAACCCTTGGTGTCTTGATGCACCTCCCTTTGGTTGACTATGCAAGATTTGTGTTGATGAGTGAACTCAATGGGATCTTCTATGGTCACTATGTGTTGTCTTCGATTGGTATTAACTTTATCAATCATCGCGGCGAGGGTTGTGGACTTGCCGCATCCGGTGGGGCCGGTGACCAGTATTAATCCGCGCGGCTTGGCAGAAAGTTCGTTGACTATCGGCGGAAGACCTAATTCCTCAAAGCTGCGAATCTGGTATGGTATCAGTCTGAAGGCTGCCGCCAGAGCGCCTCGCTGATTGAAAATATTGGCTCGGAATCGGCTCAGACCCTTAACGCCGAAGGAGAGATCGAGTTCGTGGTCTTCTTCGAAACGATGCTTCTGGGCATCAGTTAAAACGCTATAACAGAGCTGCCTCGTTTCTTGGGGCTTCAAAGGGGGGTATTCCAATGGTATCAACTCGCCATGCACCCGGATCATCGGTGGGACGCCCACCGTAATGTGGAGATCAGAAGCTCCGCGCTCGACCATTTCTTTCAGATAATCGTGAAGGGTTGCCAAATTTTTTCCCTTTCTATGGGGAAGGCTTCTCCGGTCGCAAAAGCGCGCCGGTTCGGGTCGCCCATTGATGGACCCGTGGGTGCATTAGCACAATTGCACTATTTCGCGGCCGGCATACGTTTTGAAGACTCGTGCTTCCGAAAGATCGCTTAGTCCGCCATAGTGGTCCTCGCCACCTCATTGATGGTGGTAACCCCTTCTTTCAATTTGCTAATGCCTGCCATTCGAAGAGTATCCATTCCGAGGCGGACAGCTTCCCTCTTGATTTCCATTGCCGACGCTCCCGCGAGCACAAGTTCACGTACTTCGTCCGTCATGGGCATCACTTCGTACAACGCTACCCTGCCCTTAAATCCCGTATTGCTGCAAAGATTGCAACCTTTTCCTTCATATACGGGAAATGCGCCAATTTCTTCCATCTTCACCCCT
>Ga0335071_10007805_pt1 | contig 11001 bp, 9 predicted proteins | sample Lox_Sample_15_FD_206724 | JGI IMG/M metagenome (GOLD analysis project Ga0335071, IMG submission 206724) | Soil microbial communities from Loxahatchee National Wildlife Refuge, Florida, United States - Lox_Sample_1.5 | ecosystem: Environmental > Terrestrial > Soil > Wetlands | place: USA: Florida...
GCGGCGCTGGTCGCAGACGGGGTCCATGCCCGCACCGATGGGTTCACATCCCTGGCCGTGCTGGCCGGCGCCATCGGGGTTTGGTTCGGCTTCCCCCTGCTCGACCCTCTCATTGGCCTGGGAATCGGGATCGTGATCCTTGGCATCGTCTGGAAATCCGCACAAGACATGTGGCACCGCATGATGGATGCGGTCGACCCGGAACTCTACGAAGAATTCAAACATACCGCCTCTCCCGTTCCCGGCGTGATGGACGTCCACAATGCGGCTATCCGCTGGCTGGGTCACCGTTTGTACGGGGAGCTGCACATTACCGTGGATTGTCACCAGACGACCCTGCAGAGTCATTTCATCGGCGAGGAGGTGCGCCACCGCCTGTTCCATGCGATCCCCGCGCTGGAGGAGGTTGTCGTTCACATCGACCCGTGCGAATGCGACCCGGCGGTGGATTATCACCCGACAAGTCACCATAACTTCATGACCGCAGCGGACTGAAAGAGTGTTTAACAATTCACCACAAAGGCTCGTAAAAACAAGGAATAAATATGAACCGCAAAGCCCGCGAAGTTCGCAAAGATTTCTCTTCGCGACTTTCGCGGGGGAGTCTTACAAATACTCCCGTCGCCGTGAGCCTGGTTAGCAGATTGAACACAAAAATTATCCGGAGGAACCGGTAATGCAACATGATTAACCCCAAGCTTAAGGATTCAGCCACTGATTACACGGATTATCGCGGATTTGATTGATTCTTTCTAAAATATTCTGAACGAAAAGCCGACCATCTAGCTGGGTCGACTTTTTTCGTGCATATCAGTGAAATCCGTGGCTAAAAACTTGAAAGATTAAATCCGAGGTGGGCCATGTTTGATTTTCAAATATACAGCGTGGAAATAGGCGAATACTCCTGCAATAACTCAGGTTTCCTCAGGCAGTTTCATGGTGCTGAAACTGCGATAGAGCATCGCATCGTAGACCAGCTTCAACCCGCCGGCCAGGAAGAACGGCAGGCTCAACAGGGAAGAGGATGCCAGAAATATTCCCGTCAGGGAAGGCGAGATGGCCGCCCCGACCGAACGGGCGATGGTCGTCACGCCCGAGGCGGCGGAACGCTCATCCGGCGCGACGACCGCCATGGTATACGACTGGCGGGTGGGCACGTCCATTTGCGAGATGCTGAAACGCAACAGCAAAAGGAGGATTGCCAGCGGCAAGGTCGGCATCAATGGGACCAGGATCAATAATATATTGGACGGAACATGCGTGAAGACCATGGTGTTGATCAACCCGATCCTGTTGGCGAGGCGAACCGCAAGCAGGGCCGAGATGCCGGCCAACACGTTCGCGCCGAAAAAGATCGAGCCGATGATGCCGGGGTTCACCCCAAACTTAATGAAGAACCAATAGGCGATCATGGACTGGACGATCAACCCGCCTGCAAAGGCATCGATGGAAAACAAGGCGCTGAGCCGCGCGACCACGCTGCGGGATTTATGAAGTCCAAGCACCCGGGGCGTCGATGTGGCGCTGGAGGCGGGGTCCACTTCGACCTCGTGTGAGAGTGAAAGAAACAAGAGTCCGATGACAAACCCGCCAATCGAATATCCCATCAGGACCACGCGATAGGCATCCAATGCGGGCATCCCATTGTTCTGCAGTACTTGGGCCAGCCACCCGCCCGATAATGCCCCGGTGGCCGTCGCGAACGACCCGACCAGGTTGTACCACGCAAAGACCCGGGTGCGGCTTTCATCGGGAAGAAGATGCGAGAGGGCAGCCTGCTCAACGGAAAGAAAAGGACCGATCTCATTGCCGCTTGGGCTGATGACACCGATGATGGCAGCGGCCATCATAATGATCACATTGTGCGTGAGAATGAAGACGAGGCCTGCGCCCAGCATCAGCAATGCGCCAACGATCAAGGTCCGCTTGCGGCCAAAGCGATCCGCCGAGGTGGTGAGCCAAAGCGATATACCCGCATCCCCGGCGAGGGTCAGCGTGAAGAGCAGACCGATCTGCTGTTCGGGCAGACCGACCTGCGCAAGATACAGGGCGAGGATGACCGAGAGAAACCCATAGCAGAAGAGGCGGATGATGCGGGTGGCAAAAAGGGTAACGATATTGTGATTGGTTCTCATACTTGAAGATCAAACCTGACAGGTCACACCAGGCGCCTTATCATAACGGTGTTTTGAGAAAGCCTGGAACTTAATGATAAAAGCGACTTCGGAGACCTGTCAGGTTTTTACCGAAAGATTATTTTTGTTCCTTCGCGACCTGCAGCCGGCACCAGGCATACAGCGCATCGTAGACTTCAAATTGGTGCTCCAGATTTTCCATATCTTCGGGATAGCGCAGGCTGTAGCCGTCGGCAATTGCTTCCAGCCCGCGAGCGATGGGGTCCTTGTCGATGTCCTCGCTGACATCGGCGGCATGGACGATCCGGGCAAGGCGCAAAAGGCCCGGCTCCTTCAATCCGTATTTAAGGATGATGGACTCGAATGAACAACGCCCCTCGTGATGTCCCAGTTCCACTCCCGGTGCATCAAACGGAATGGCTCCTGTTTCTTTAGCAACCTGTTCGATCCGACCGGCGGGCACGAACAGGAACTCCGCCTCGTTATCGACAAAGCGCGTGATCAGCCACGGGCAGGCCACACGGTCCACATGCACGTGCGAACGGGTGATCCACTTCATAATTCTCTCCTTCGAAATTATCCAAAAAGAAATTCAACACAAAGGACACCAAGTACACGAAGGGGAAAAGCGCGGTTAAGTTTTTCCTTCGTGACATTTGCCTGCACTCCCCGGCAACCCCTGGCACTTGCGCCTGGAGCAGGTGTCGCGCAAGTACAAATGTGTTTAGTTGGTCTTTACCTCTTCGTGATGGTGCAACACGCCGTTCATGTCGCAATACAGTGAATCGGGGTCGCAGTCCACGCATTCCAGCTGAAGCGTGGCATGACCGATGTGATAGCGACGAGTGGCTATCTCGTTGATCTGTCGTTGAATATCCGCACCCGCGCTGATGGAGAGGTCATCCGTCAGGACGTGAGCCGACATCGTACGCAGGCCGCGCGTAATGCTCCAGACATGCAGGTCGTGGATGCCGATCACGCCCCTGACCTGCAGCATGTCGCGCACCATGGCCGTCATATCCACGTCGCGCGGCGTGGATTCGAGCAGGATGTCCACTGTCTCACGCAGGATGCCCCAGGCACTGTAAAGGATCAAAAAGCCGATCAACACGCTGACCAGGGGGTCAACCCAGTTGGCGCGGGTGAAATAAATGATGACCCCCGCAACGACCGCCCCAATGGTCGAAACGACGTCACCCATCAGGTGGACAAATGCGGAGCGCAGGTTCAAGTCGCCGTCGCTGCCGCGTTGCAGCAATAAAGCCGTCACCAGGTTGACAATAAACGCCAGGAAGCCAACGCCGATCAGGACCGTCGAATTGACCTGCGGCGGGTCGAGCAGGCGCCGGTAGGCCTCATAAAAAATCCCGAGCGAGATCAACACCAGGGTGGTCGAATTGAGCAGGGCGGCCAGGATGCCGGCGCGGTGGTAGCCATAGGTGTTCTTCGAGTCGGACGGTTGTGCCGTGAGATGGACCGCATACCAGCTGATGCCGAGGGCGATCACATCCGTGAGGTTGTGGGCGGCATCGGTCAGGAGCGTCAGGCTGTTGGCAAAGAAACCGGCTGCGGCTTCGATGACGACGAACGCCAGCGTCAGGAACAACGCCAGGGAAAGGCGTGAAATGGTTTGTCTGGCTACATCGCCAAAGTGCACGTGAGTGTGTGAACGCATCATTTATCCATGCTCCACGTGGTCGAGTCCCATGCGGAAAAGTTTTTCAACGTGTTCATCGTCAAGACAATAAAACACCTGGCGTCCTTCCTTGCGGGCACGGACGAGGCGCATATGCCGCAAGCCACGCAGTTGGTGCGAAATGGCAGACTGGCTCATCTTGAGCTTCTTTGCCAATGTCCCAACGCTCATCTCCTTCTCAAGAAGCGAGGAAATGATACGGATGCGATTGGTATCGCTCAGGGTGCTGAACAGGTCGGCAAGCCGGATGGCCTTAAGTTCACTGAGAGGCATATCACTCCTGAATACATGAACAAGTATTCATATATTATCCCAACGAATGTGGGGTGTCAATGAGATTATTAATCGGGGGAAAATACGGTCTACCCGGCCTGCGCTTCGCGCGCCTCTTCAAACGCTTCGCGCGTTTCCCCCACCAGCCAGATCAGAAACAGCAGGGCTGCGACACTCTCGACCCACCACCAGCCGAAGAAGGCATTCAATATCAATCCGACCAAAACGGTCCAGGCCATGTAGGCACAGGTGATCGAATTCGCGGCGTCCCCGGCCAGGGCACTGCTCCCAATCCTCTTCGCAATGCGGCGCTTGACAGCAGCCAGATACGGCATGATCAAAACAGCCAGGATCGACACCGCCAAGCCGGGGACGGAACTTTCAGGTTTTATATGATTCACGAGACCGACTACAGCCGAGACCAGCACATAGACGCATAACAAGGCAAGAGTTACGGCAACCAGCCATGTGGCCTGATGTTCCACCCGTTCCACGCGTTCAACCTCCCCTCCCCGGCTTTCGACCCGAAGCCGCCAGAGCAGGACCGCCCCGCTGATCAATTCAATTAAACTGTCCATTCCAAAGGCAATCAATAAAACGCTGCCGGCGGCAATTCCAGCGCCGACCGAAACCGCCATTTCAATGACCATCCAAATCAAGGTGATTACTTCAATCCGCACGCCGGAGCGGACCTGCTGTACCCTGGCTGTTTCCATAAGAACCTCCAGCTCTAAATGTAAAAGCAACCCATCGATAATCCTTCAGCCTTATGTACCAACCTGCATCATCCCCCCAGCGTCTCGTTCAACCAATCCAGAAATCCCTTTTCCTTGGGCTTGACCGTGGTCCCCATCGTGGCGGCGAGTTTCTCGAACAATTCACGCTGTTCCTTCGTCAATTTGGCGGGGATCTCGACATCGATGATCACCAATTCGTCGCCGCGATGATCCTTGCGCCGCAGGTGCGGCACGCCCTTGCCCTTGATGTGAAACACCCGGCCGGGTTGGGTGCCTGCCGGGATCTTTAACTTTTCATCGCCATCGAGGGTGGGGACATCCACTTCCGCGCCCAGGGTGGCCTGGGCGATGTTGATATCGAGGTTTAAAAGAATGTCGTTCTCGCGGCGCTTGAAGAATTGATGCGGATGAATATCCAACGCCAGGAACAAACTCCCGTTCGGTCCGCCATAGACTCCGGGCCCGCCTTCGCCTGCCAGGCGGATCTGCGTACCGCTGTCCACCCCGGCCGGGATTTGAACCTTCTTCGAGACGCGCTTGCGCTCCAGTCCACCGCCACGGCAAGTGCGGCAGGGCGACTGAATCACTTCGCCGCGCCCTCCGCAAGTCGGACAGGTGGTGGTCTGCATCATCTGGCCCAAAATCGTCTGCCGGACCTGTCGCACTTCGCCCTGGCCATTGCAGGTGGAACAACGGACCGGCGAGGTACCGGGTTCCGCGCCCGAGCCATGGCAGCGTGAACAGGTTTCCTCACGCTCGAACTCGATCTCTTTATCGACGCCGAAGACCGCCTCCTCGAATTTCAGCTCCACCTGCATCTGGAGGTCACGCCCCCGTCTCGGGGTGCGGCGTGAGCGGCGCCCTCCGGTGGAAAACCCAAACTGCCCGAAGAGTTCATCGAAGATATCGGAGAAATCCACGGTGTAATCGTGGAAGCCGCCCAGATTGCCAAGGCCTTCCTTGCCAAAGCGGTCATAGCGGGCACGCTTATCCGCGTCCGACAGCACTCCATAGGCTTCGTTGATCTCCTTGAATTTTTCCTCGGCGTCCGGCGCCTTGTTGACATCGGGATGATACTGGCGTGCCAGCTTGCGGAAGGCACCCTTGATCTCATCGTCCGAGGAGTTTCGTCCCACGCCGAGGACATCGTAATAATCGCGATCGCTCATGTTTGCCAAAGCCGTCCACCTCGGCGGCGCACAGGCCGCCTCGGGCGAGGCTACTCTTTCACTTCTCCATCCACCACATCCGGCCCGGCATTGGAGGGACCGGACTGATCCGATTCGCCGCCCGGCGCATCCGGTCCTCCTTGATAAACGCTTGCGCCGATCTTTTGAATCGCTTCACCCAGGGCCTCGGTGGCCGACTTGATGGCAGCCACGTCGTCGCTCTCAGTCTTGCTTTTCACCTCGGCGACTTTTTTCTCGATGTCGGCCTTCACGTCGGCCGGGACCTTATCGCCGAATTCCTTCAAGGCTTTCTCGGCGGCATAGGCAGTGTTGTCGGCATGATTACGCGCTTCGATCAAATCCCTGCGTTTGCGATCCTCCTCCGCATGGGACTCGGCTTCCTTCTTCATGCGCTCCACTTCGGAATCCGACAGGCCCGACGAGGCTGTGATCGTAATATGCTGGCTGCGTCCCGAAGCCTTATCCCTGGCAGTGACCTTCAGGATCCCGTTTGCGTCAATGTCATAGGTCACCTCGATCTGCGGGATGCCACGCGGCGCAGGCGGGATGCCATCGAGGTTGAATTTGCCGAGCGACTTGTTATCCGCGGCCATCGGGCGTTCGCCCTGCAGGACATGAATCTCGACCTGCATCTGGTTATCCGAGGCGGTCGAAAAAGTCTGACTGCGCCGGGTGGGGATCGTCGTATTGCGTTCGATCTGGGGTGTGGCCACCCCGCCCAACGTCTCGATGGAGAGTGTGAGCGGCGTCACGTCGAGCAGGAGGATATCCTTGACCTCACCTCCCAGCACGCCGGCCTGGATGGCCGCGCCCACGGCAACCACTTCATCAGGGTTGACGCCCTTGTGCGGATCCTTGCCAAAGAAGGCCCGCACCCGGTCCTGGACTGCCGGCATGCGCGTCATGCCGCCGACCATCACCACTTCATTGATGTCGCCCGCCTTGAGCCCGGCATCCGCCAGCGCCTGTTTGAGGGGTGCGATGGTGCGATCCACCAGGTCAGCGGTGAGCTGTTCGAGCTTGGAGCGCGTCAGGGTCGTGACCAGATGCTTCGGGCCGCCGGCATCGGCGGTGATATATGGAAGGTTGAGCTCGGTCTGCATGGTGGTCGAGAGTTCGATCTTGGCCTTCTCGGAGGCTTCCTTCAAACGCTGCAACGCCTGACGGTCGGCGCGCAGATCGATGCCGTTGTCCTTCTGGAATTGATCGGCCAGGTAATCCATGATGCGTTGATCGAAATCGTCCCCGCCCAGGAAGGTATCGCCGCTGGTGGAACGAACCTGGAAAACACCTTCGCCCACATCCAGAATGGAAATATCGAAGGTGCCGCCGCCCAGGTCATAGACGGCGATCACCTCGTTTTTCTTTTTATCCAGGCCGTAGGCCAGCGATGAAGCCGTCGGCTCGTTGATGATGCGCAGCACTTCAAGTCCGGCGATCTTGCCTGCATCTTTTGTGGCATTGCGCTGGGCGTCATTGAAATAGGCGGGGACCGTGATCACCGCCTGTGTGATCGTCTCGCCGAGGTAGGCTTCGCAATCCGCCTTGATCTTGGCGAGGATCATCGCCGAAACTTCCGGCGGGCTGTAATCCTTGCCATCCAGCTTGACGCGCACATCGCCGTTCGGCGCGTCGGTGACTTCATACGGCACGCGCTTCTTCGTGCGCTCCACTTCGGCATCATCGTATTTGCGTCCCATGAAACGCTTGATCGAGAAGATGGTGTTCTGGGCGTTGATGATGGCCTGGTTGCGCGCCACGCGTCCCACCAGGCGCTCGTGATTTTTATTCACGGCCACCACGGACGGCACCAGCCGTTCCCCCTCCGATGAAGGAATCACGACCGGCTCGCCGCCCTGCATCACTGCAGCCACGGAGTTGGTCGTACCGAGATCAATGCCAATGATTTTTGCCATGAGTTAAGTTCTCCAATGTCAAGTATCGGGTGTCAAGCGTCATGTGCCACGTGCCGGGTACCCTGTTGCGGCATGCCCTTACCCGACCCATGATCCCTGACCCTTGACACCGGTTTATTGCGCCACCCTCACCATTGCCGGTCGTATTACGCGGTCGCCCAACACATACCCGTTCTGCACGACCGCGATCACGTGCCCGCTCGCAACCGTTTCATTCGGCTCGTGCGAGATCGCCTCGTGAAAATTCGGATCGAACGGCTGGCCTTCGGCTTCAATGCGCGTCACGCCTTCAGATTCGAGAATGGACCGCAGTTTCTTGTGGATCAATTCAATCCCGCCCACCCATGCCCCGGAGTCCGCCGGGCGGTTTTGCAAGGCCCGCTCCAGGTCATCCAACACCGGCAGAAACTTCCTGATGATATCGCCCTTCATCACGGATTTCATCAATTCCTGATCGCGTTGGACGCGGTTTTTATAGTTTACAAAATCTGCCTGGGCACGTTGCCAGCCCTCGAGATGTTCAGCGACCTTCGCTTCAGACTCCTCCAGCCGCTTCATTAAATCGTCTATTTCGATCCTGGCCTGTTCGGCGTTTTCGGGCGTTTCCCCCGCAGCCCCGGCTTTGGCCTGTTCAACATTTTCCTGTTCTTCCTGTTTTGGATGCTTTTTCTCGGTCATGTTTCCACTCTTGTGTTCGATGGACGAAGAGCGTCCATCGAAAATCGTTTTTAGTTGCCTGCGATTCTATCGTTCACCCAGCTGCTTAACAAACCGGCCACGTAACGGACCGTCGGGATCGTCCGTGCATAGGACATACGCATGGGGCCCAGCACACCCAGTGTGCCCGTGGCAAGGCCCGGCACGCCATAACGGGCCAGCACCATCGAACATTGCCTCAATTCCTCCCAGCCGCCCTCGCCGCCGATCAAGACCTGAAGGCCTCCCACCGCACTGTTGGTGATCGTACGTGACAGCAGGTCCTGCAGCGAGGAGCGTTCCTCGAAAAGCCGCAACGCCCGACGCGCTTCATCTGATTCTGCAAATTCAGGTTCCGACAGGACATTGGTCAGGCCGTCGATGTAGACTTCGCCGGACAGACTTTGGGCCGTGCGATGCAACTCCTGAATAATGAGGAACAGGATATCCTGGTCCAGCGCATCGAACCTGGCCGAAGCCGACTCGATCTCATTCGCAGCGCGTCCCGCCAGCAGGCCGTTAAGATGCGAGGCGGTCTGGCTCAGCCGTTCCTGGGTCACGGGCTCGGCCAGTGTCAGGAGCTGCTGGGAGACCTCGCCGCCCACCAGCACCAGCACCATCAGCACCTGGCGCCCCTGGGTTGAAATCAATTCCACATGTTGAAAGCGGGCACTGTCCGCACGCGGCGCAGTAACCACAGAAGCACCCTGCGATTGATGCGCCAGGACGGAGGCAGCCAGATGCATCCACTGATCGACATCTGCGCGCGCCTGATTGAATTGATGGGAGATGGTGTGTTGCACCGCCTTGGGCAATTCAGCCTGGTTCATCATCTGGCTGACAAAGAACCGATACCCTTCTTCAGTGGGCACGCGCCCGGCGGAGGTATGCGGCTGGCGAAGATACCCCAGTTCGGTCAACGCAGCCATCTCGTTGCGAATCGTGGCCGAGGAGAGATCCAGGCGGTAATGCTCGACGATCCGCTTCGAGCCGACCGGCTGGGCCGAGTCGATGTAATCACGGATGATGATGAGCAACAGATTTCTTTGGCGTTCAGACAGTGGGTGCATATTCACAAAATGGGACTCTCTTGAAGGAAGGTTCCCTCACGAGCTTCACATCATAACATGTGGGGAATGAGGGCGTCAATAAGAGGAGTGTAAGAAAATAAAAAGGCGGCAGGTCTCTGCCGCCCAATCCGACAAAAATTCTTAAGGGGGTGGGAGGGGTCTCCAGACCGGATCGAAATTGACGGAGGGATCAGTGGTAAGGCGGGTGCGGTTCGCGCCGGTAAAAGCCGAATAGAAAATATTATTGATAACGCTGTCGGCGCTGCCTTCGAACACAAGCCAGATGCCATCCGGCGAAAATTGCAAATCTTCTATGGGCCAGGCGGGGACCAGCTTCAGCTTGTATGCCGCATCCGTGCCGCGCTTCTCGTACGGGATGGCCATCGCCCACGGCTGGACCGGGCCGCTGGAATTCCGCTCGTTGAACACGATCGTCTTCCCGTCCGGCGACCAGGTCGGTCGGTAATCCCAGAACAATGGGCCGCTGCGTACCACTTGTTGCGGGCCCTGGCCGGTATCGGTCATCGTCCAGATTTGATACGCGCCATAACGCTTGAGGGCGTAGGCGATCTGATTGTTGAACGGCGACCAGGCCGGCTGACGTGCAAATACATCGGAGGAGGTGTTCGTAAGACGCGTGACAGATTGATCTTCAAGGTTGATCGAATAAATCTGCATGTATCCATCACGCATGGAAGTAAAGGCAATCCGTTTGCCGTCCGGCGACCAGGCCGGCTCGAAGTCCCCACCGAGGGAGGTGGGCAGAGGCGTGAGATTGCTGCCGTCGGCATTGATAATGAAAAGCGCGGTGTTGACCGGAGGCGGATCGGAAAGATCGAGTCGCGCCTTGCAGGGCGAAACAAAAACCAGGCGCTTCCCATCAGGGGCCCAGGATGGCTGGCAGGCTCCGTCAGCCACATTCGTCACGGGCTGGACCGATTTTCCGCTCAAATCGCTCAGATAGATTTGAGGGATGCCCGATCGATCCGAAGCAAAGGCAATTTCCCCGGTGCCGCCACCCTCGGGGGTGGGGCCGGAAGTGCCGGGGTTGGCAACAGCCGACGGCGTAAGGAGCACAGCCCCCGGTTCAGGCGTTGTTGGAGTTGTATGCGTCGGGGTGAGCGCCAGGGTAGCCGTCGAGGTGGCAGAGGTGGAGGCAGGGGTGGCCGACGATGTCGGGGTGGCCGTGTTGGCGGGGACAGATGTGAAAGTGGGGGTTTCCGTAGCTCGGGCAAACGGCAATACGACAGTGCGCACACTTCCGGGCAGGAAATTCAAGCCAAAATAA
>Ga0335071_10007806_pt1 | contig 11000 bp, 11 predicted proteins | sample Lox_Sample_15_FD_206724 | JGI IMG/M metagenome (GOLD analysis project Ga0335071, IMG submission 206724) | Soil microbial communities from Loxahatchee National Wildlife Refuge, Florida, United States - Lox_Sample_1.5 | ecosystem: Environmental > Terrestrial > Soil > Wetlands | place: USA...
CCACTTCGGGGCGCGCTTCGCCCGCCCCGACGTGGGACACCTGGCACATCACGCCGCGAGCGCGTCCTTGGTCAGGTTCCAGGCTCGCTTCAAGAGCTCCTTGCGCCGCTTCCAGTCGGCTTGCGCAGCGGCAAGACGCTTCTCGATTTTTGCCTTCATCTCCGGCCCGGCTTTGGCGAGCTGCTGCTGCAGTTCGTTGAGCTTGGCGTCCGCCTCCTGCTCGAGTTGACGCTGCCTGGCGTCCGCACGCTGACCGGCCGCATCGAGGTTCGTACGCGCCTCATCAACGCGCTTCTTCACCGCAGTTTTTGCCTCAGCGGCGGTGCGACCTAAGTCATCCTTCAGTTCCGCCAGCTCAGCCTGCCGTTCCTTGACCAGTTTCTCGATCTGCTCATCCTCGAAATCCGATCGCCATTGCCGGATGACCTGGCCGCCGAGAGGCTCCATCGCCACATCAAGCGGTTTCATCCAGTCCTCGTCCACTTCAGCGACCACGGCCGCCTTTCCCTCGGTCAGCTTTTTCGAAATCGCATCGAGGAAATCGGAGCGAATGCCCATGTCGAAGAGGTCACCGATCCCGCCCATCAAGGCACCGGCTCCCATGCCCAATGCGCCGCCGACGGGCCCGGCGGCCAATCCGACAAGGCCCCCGACCAGGGTGCCGACAGCAGTGCCCAGCGCGCCCTGATCGGCCGCCTGCTTGATTGCGATTCTCCCGCTTGCTTCCTTGGCGAGAACGGCCATTCCATAAAGCGTCAGGCTTCCTTCCGCATGCAGCTGCTTCAGGGCTCGGGTCCCCTCATAGGCGGCGCTCTCGGACGGAAAAACGACGACGACAAATTTGCTCATCGTGATGCTCCCTGTTCCAGTTCTTCTCCTTTGCAACTTTCCGCTATTTCGACGTCGTCCGGTTTGACAAAGATCAATGGCAGTCGATCTCCGATGCCCGGCGGACCTCTCCGCAGAACATGCGCGCGATTGCAAGCAGCACGTGCAACGGACGCAGCTTTGGACCTTGACCTGAATCAATGCCTTGCGGTGGTTTCCGGGAACACTTCATCCGATCGATCGGAGCGGACCGATGAATAACTTCAACTACCTGATCCTCTTCCTCCTCATCGCATCCACGCTGCAGCCGCTGCTACAGGCGCGCTATGAAGCCATGAGACGCGCCCGCCAGATTGCAGCCATCGAGAAAGAACGTGGCTCGCGCGTGATCACCATGATCCATCGTCAGGAAACCAGGTGGTTCTTCAGCCTGCCGGTCTCGCGCATGATCGATCTCGAGGACGCCCAGGAAATCATTCCGGCCATCGTGGAGACGCCGGCAGATACACCGATCGACCTCATTTTGCACACGCCGGGCGGCATGGTTCTGGCGGCCATGCAGATCGCCCGCGCCATCAATGCGCATCCGGCGAAGGTCACCGTTCACGTCCCGGTCTATGCCATGTCCGGCGGGACGCTGCTTGCGCTCGCGGCCGATGAGATCGTGATGGATTCCTTTTCCGTGCTTGGTCCTATCGATCCGCAGATCGCCGGGCTTCCGGCCGCAAGCTTCGCCGAGCTCAAGCACCAGAAGCCGGTTGCCGAGGTGAATGACCTGAGCTTTGTTCTTGCCAGCATGAGCGAGAAGGCGATCCACCAGGTGAAATCCGGCGCGCTGGAATTGATCGCCGACAAGATGCCGCACGAGCAGGCGAAGGACCTTGTCGAGAGCCTCGCCGGCGGCCAGTGGACCCATGACTACGGACTGACGGCCAAGGAAGCGACGAGCCTCGGCCTGAATGTCAAGACCGGCATTGTCCCGTCGGTGCTCGCGCTGATGCGGCTCTATCCGCAACCGGTCAGGCAGTTGCCATCGATCGAGTTCCTCCCGAGGGGGCGCTCCGGAAGACGTCCAGCATAACGCGCAGCACTTGACCATTCCCAGGGGAGCTTCCCGATGAGCCCGGTTCAATTTTGGTACCTTCCTCTCGCGCCGGCATTCTTTCTGATCCTGGTCGGACTCCTGTTCTTTGCTTTTGTGCTGCTCCCGCTTGGCCTGATGAAATATGCGTACGAGCAGCTGGGTGTGAGCCCGAAGAATGCCGGGCTCCTGCTGCTTGGCTCGCTGATCGGAAGTTACATCAACATTCCTATCGCGGTGATCTCGCGAAAGAGCGTCGCAGCGGCCCAGACGGTTGATTTCTTCGGCATGCGTTATCAAGTCCCGCAGGCAACCGACTGGGGCGGAACAGTCCTTGCCGTAAATGTCGGGGGAGCAGTCATTCCGGTCATCCTGTCGATTTATCTCCTCATTCGATGGCAGCTCTGGCTCGAAGGAGCGCTGGGAACCGCCGCCGTGGCCGTCGTCTGCTACTGGCTGTCGTCTCCAGTTCCTGGGGTCGGGATAGCCGTCCCCCTGTTCGTCCCGGCCGTCGCCGCGACGCTTGCCGCGCTGACCCTGTCACGCAAGCACGCCGCCCCGCTCGCTTACATCTCCGGGTCGCTTGGCGCGCTGATCGGCGCCGACCTGATGAATTTCGACAAGCTTTCTGAGCTCAACGCACCGATCGCGTCGATCGGCGGGGCGGGCACCTTCGATGGCATATTCCTCACCGGTATCGTGGCGGTGCTCATCGCCAGCATCCCGTCTCGCCAGCACGACGCGACGCCAATGGCATCTTGACGCAAGAGACGTCGATGCAGCAAATCGAAATGCGGTCAGGCACCTCCTCAGCGGTTCAGAAGCCAGACGACCGCGCTGAACAGTAGACTGATCAGCAAGCACGTCATCAGCGGGAAGTAAAATGTGAAATTGTCCCGCTTGATGATGATATCGCCCGGCAGCCGGCCCAGACCCATCCGGCTCAAGAACGGCCATAGCAGCCCGAGGACGAGGATCGTAATCCCGAGGACAATCAAAAAGCGCGACATTTGCGTGGTCCCGGATTGATGCATGAAACAATCGCGCGTGCCGACCCGCGCAGCCTTGACCAAGGTCAACGAAGAATGCCGATCCAGCGACTTTAATGCTCAGGTCTACAGCGTTGCGACGGCAGTCTTGTTCGAAATCGGAGATCTCAATGAGCACGCTCGTCCTTGTTACGTTTCCCAACATGGATACGCTTCGCGTCGGAATAGAAGAGCTCAACAGATTGCACGCCGACGCAGGCATCAAGCTCGATTCGCTCGCCGTCGTCGCATGCGATGCGGGTGGAAAACTCTCCGTGCAGGAGCGGGTCGCGGAGAGACATGGAGCGACGGCCGCCGGTGCTCTGATCGGCGGATTGGCCGGTTTGCCGCTTGGCCCGGTTGCGGCCATGATCGGCGCAGTGGGTGGCGCGTTGATCGGCACATCGGCTGAAATCGTCCACCGACATGATGAGAGCGCGCTGATTGACGGGATGTCCCGAGAATTGACCCCGGGGAAAGCAGCAATCATTGCAGAAGTTGATGATGCTGGGCTGACCGCCTTCGAGGCCGCGATGAGACGATCTGGCGGCACGACGATCCGCAAATAGCTCCAAGCGAAGAAGGCCGACATGGCTCAGACGACCTCTCTCGGACCGGGGCCAGCCGCTCAGCAGGGAGCCACCTCCTCAGGCAGGAACGCACTCAAAATTTCCGACCCCGCGATGTCCGGCGCGTCAACCCTTCCGGTCCCCGAGCTGTTCCGCGAGCTCCATTCGACGGAGGCTGGCCTCAGCACCTCGGATGCAGCTGCGATCCTCCAGCGGATCGGATCGAACGAGATCGAAACCGCCAAGCGGAAGAGCCTGCTGGTCGCCTTTGTCGGACGTTTCACCAACCCGCTCGTATTGATCCTGCTGTTCGCGGCGGCCGTATCGGCGTTCACCGGCGACGTTCCCAGCTTCATCATCATCGCGGTCATCGTGCTGATCTCCGTCATCCTCGATGTGGCGCAGGAGCACCAGGCCCAGAATGCCGCCGACAGCTTGCGCAAGCAGGTCTCGCTTACTGCCACGGTGCTCCGCGACGGGAAACCGGTCGAGCTTCCCGCAGCGGAGGTCGTGCCCGGCGATATCGCGCTTCTGACGGCGGGCGACCTCGTCCCTGCCGACGCGCGGCTGATTGAAGCGCGCGACCTTTTTGTCGACGAGGCGCTTCTCACCGGTGAAGCCTACCCGGCCGAAAAGCTGATCGACCCCCCAAAGCTGCAAGGCGCATCCGAGACGCCGTTCCCGCCCAATCTGGTGTTTATGGGAAGCTCAGTGGTGAGCGGGACCGCTAAGGCGTTGATCCTGGCGACCGGGCGAAATACGCAGCTCGGGTCAATCGCCACCACGCTGCAGAAGGCCCCCCCGCCGACCGCGTTTGCGGTCGGGATCCAGCAATTCGGGATGATGATCATACGTGCAACGATATTTCTCGTGTTGTTCGTTGTCCTCGTCAATCTGCTGTTTCACCGGCCTCTGCTGCAATCCTTCCTGTTTGCGCTGGCGCTTGCCGTGGGGCTGACGCCCGAACTCCTGCCCATGATTGTCTCGGTCACCCTTGCGCGCGGCTCGATCCGCATGTCCCGCAAGCAGGTCATCGTAAAGCGCCAGTCGGCCATCGACGACCTCGGCGGCATGGATGTTTTCTGCAGCGACAAGACCGGGACGTTGACCGAAGCCCGCATCAAGCTCATTCGCGAAGTCGATCTCGCCGGCCAGCACAGTAGCGACGTCATGCAAATGGGGCTGCTCAACGCGACATTCGAGACGGGGCTGAAGAGCCCTCTGGACGAGGCGATCATCGCCGGCGGCAAGATCGACCAAGCCGCCTGGCGCAAGATCGACGAAGTGCCGTTCGACTTCCAGCGCCGCCGCGTCTCGATCCTGGTCGAAGGCAACGGCCAACGGCTGCTCGTGGTGAAGGGCGCGCCGGAAGACGTGCTCGGCCTTTCCGCTCGCTATCAGCAGCAGGGATCGTCGTGTCCCCTCGATCCGGCCGCGCGCAAGACCGCGGAGACGACGTTCAACGCACTCGGCGCGGAGGGCTATCGCGTGTTGGGGGTCGGGTGGCGAGAGGTCGATTCGCACCGCCAGAGCGCGAGCGTGGCCGACGAAACCGAGCTGACCTTTGCCGGGTTTCTCGCCTTTCTCGACCCGCCGAAGGCCGGGGCCCGCGATGCATTGACGGCACTCGCCAGGCTCGGCGTCGCCGTGAAGGTCGTGACCGGGGACAATGAGCAGGTGACCCGGCACGTCTGCGCCGAGCTCGGTTTGGACGTCAAGGGAATCCTGACAGGTCCGGAGGTCTCGGGCCTGACCGACGAGGCACTGGCGGCCAGGGTCGACGCCACGACGCTGTTCTGTCGCGTCACGCCGCCGCAAAAATCGCGCATCATTGCGACGTTGCGACGCAGGGGTCACGTCGTCGGTTACCTCGGCGACGGCATCAACGATGCGCCTCCGCTCCATGCCGCCGATGTCGGCTTCTCGGTGGACACTTCGGTCGACGTCGCCAAGCAGGCCGCTGCCATCATCCTGCTGCGCAAGGATCTCGGGGTGCTTGCCGACGGCGTGCGCGAAGGGCGGCGGACCTTCGCCAACATTCTCAAATACATGATGATGGGAACGAGCTCGAACTTCGGCAACATGTTCTCGATGGCGGGTGGGGTGCTGTTCCTGCCCTTCCTGCCTATGCTGCCGACCCAGGTCCTCCTGAACAATTTGCTCTATGACATTTCGGAGCTGGCTATTCCACTTGACAACGTCAGTGACGCGACCATCGCTCAGCCGCGACGCTGGGATCTCAACGTCATCCGCAAGTTCATGTTCGTGTTCGGGCCTTTGAGCTCGGTGTTCGACTTCGTGACGTTCGCGCTCTTGCTCTGGGGTTTTCGCGCAGATGAAGCGCTCTTCCACACCGGCTGGTTCGTCGAGTCGATGTCGACGCAGATCCTGGTGATCTTCATCATTCGTACCGCAGACGCCTGGCGGGACCGGCCGCATCCGGCGCTGGTCGCAAGTTCACTTTCGGCCTTGGCAATCGCAGTTGGGCTTCCCTACTTGCCGCTTGCGCACTGGCTCGGATTCGTTCCGCTGCCCGGCCCTGTCCTCGGCGCGCTTGCCCTCGTGACCGCCGTCTATCTGCTCACGGTTTACGGGGTGAAGCGCTGGTTCTTTGCGCACTACAAATTGACCTGATTCAGAGTCGCTCACATCACCACCGGCTTGTCCGGCAGTTCGTTGAGATGGCGGCCATGCGGCGGAAAATGAGTAGCCAGCTCGCGCGACACGGCCTCAATCCCGTTGATCACGCCGCTTTCGAAATTGCCCGACCCGAATTCCGTTTCCATCTCGCGACAAATCCCCTCCCAGCCGGACGTCCCGACTTTCGCGTCGATGCCACGGTCCGCGACGATCTCGACGTCACGGTCGGCAAGCAAGAGGTAGATCAGCACGCCGTTATTGTGCTCCGTGTCCCAGATGCGCAAACTTGAAATGATCTCGAGCGCGCGCTCCCGTGCCGGCTGGTTACGGAACAGCGGCGGGCCGTCGAGTGCTCCTTCGACCACAAACCGCACCTGGCCGGAATGGGTGGCCTCGCCCGTCTTGATTGCCTCCTCGATTCGCTTCAGCACGCGGGCCGGAAAGACCCGCTTCACCCGCCAGCGATGCTGCACAAGATGCGTACTGATGCGCTTGATGCCCATGCTACCACTTTCCGGACGCGCCGCCCCCGCCAAAGCTGCCGCCCCCACCGCTGAACCCGCCACTGCTGCCCGAGCCGCCGCCGGAAGAGCCGCCGCTCCAGCCGCCGCCCGACCAGCCCCCGGGATGGCCGTATCCGCCGCCCCCCGGCGCTGTGAATGCGCCGGTGACGAAGGCAAGCACGAAGGCAATCACACCGAGGACGATCGATACCGCAAGCGAGCCGAGGGCGGTCCACACCAGGAAGCCCACCAGGACGCCCGTGGCAGCCGAGCCAAGCAATCGACCGAGCACCCCGCGCAAGATCGAACTGACAATGAATACGCCAATAATGAGCACCGGATTGAACAGGTCTATATGGTCGGAGGTCTGCGGGCTGCGCCAAGGCTGCGGCTCCGGCGCCGGCAATTCCTCGCCATCGATCACACGGATCATGCGGTCGATGCCCGCTGAAATCCCACCCGCGAAGTCGCCGGTCCTGAATCTCGGGGTGATGTCTTCGTCGATGATGCGCCTCGTCGTCGCATCGGTGAGGCTGCCCTCCAGGCCATAGCCGACCTCGATGCGCACGGCGCGGTCGGCCTTGGCGACGATCAGAACCGCGCCGTCGTCGATTTTCTTGCGCCCGACCTTCCACGCTTCCGCGACCCGGATCGAGTACTGCTCGATGGTCTCCGGCTGCGTCGTCGGCAGCATCAGGACCGCGATCTGGCTCCCCTTCCTGTCCTCGAAATCCTCCAGCTTACGTGTCAGGGCTGCAGTCTCGCTGCCGGTGAGCGTGCCGGTCAGATCGACCACGCGTCCGCTGAGCGGCGGCACCGCGACATCGGCCGCAGCGGCAAAAGCCCACCCGAGCAAGAACGCAACCAACAAGCCCCTGACGACGTTCATCGCACCACCACGTGCTATTTCGATGGCGCCGGCATCGGGCTGAAATCGACCTTCGGCGCGGCCGAGATTTCCTTTTCGTTCTCCACCGTGAAGTTCGGCCTTTCCTTGTAGCCGAACATCCTTGCTGTCACATTTGTCGGGAACGAACGGATCGTGACGTTGTAATCCTGGACCGCCTTGATATAGCGATTGCGCGCCACGGCGATGCGGTTCTCGGTCCCTTCTAGTTGGGACATCAGGTCGCGAAAGAGCGCGTCCGACTTGAGCTGTGGATAGTTCTCGGTCACGACCAGGAGTCTCGACAGCGCGCCGCTCAGCTCGTTCTGTGCGGACTCGAATTTCTGAAACTGACCGGGGTCGTTGAGCATTTCCTGCGTCGCCTGGATGCTGCCGACCTTCGCGCGGGCATTCGTGACGCCTATCAGCACGTCCTTCTCCTGCTGCGCATAACCTTTCACGGTATTGACCAGATTGGGTACGAGATCGGCGCGGCGCTGATATTGGCTCACAACTTCGGACCAGCTTGCCTTGACCTGCTCGTCTTCGCTTTGGATCGCGTTGTAGCCGCAATTGGTCAGGCTCAAAGTCGCCAGCGCCGCCAGCACCGTCAGAAATCTGCGCATTGCACGCTCCTTGTCCTACTCAGCATCCAGTAGACATGCCGGAGGCTTCTCGGCACTGATCTATCGCAAGCGGCCGGCGAGCGCATTCCGAGCCTGCTCCGAACGCACACCCGGACGAGCGACGCGACATGCGTGAGGGCGGCACCCGCAGTGAGGATGGTTCACATCAATTTTGGAGGGTGCGCCCAGCGACATATGATGTGCCGGCTGACGAGCGCGTTCACATCTGGTGAGCGCGGATGATTGCAACTGAGATGCCACGCGCAGTCACCCTAACTTAGCGCGTCCCCATCACGACCCACAAGACGACCAGGACAACGATGATCGCGGCAATCACGAGGAGAATCAGGTGGCCGCGAGTGACAGGACCTTCGCGCAGATCGGTGTCCGCCTGAAGATCGGTCTCAAGCCTCACGTCCGGATCTTTCGAGCGGTCCCTTGCTCCCGGCTTGGATCTGTCCATCGCATCCCCCATAGGGTACGAAAATGATAGACCGAAAGCGCAAAAGGAAAAGCTAATCCGTGCGAATCTTCGCAAATCGATCGGCGGGAACGCCGATCTCATCCACGCTCTGCTTCAACCGCCGACGGCGGCCGAACGGTTGCGCAAGCTCGCCAGATAGGCCGCCTGCCGCTGCGCGATGACTTCAAATTCGCCAAGCTCCGCAAGCTTCCGCAGCGCGTATTTCCTCACGATCTCGAGCATCCGAAATCGCGGTTCGGCCCCGTCGAGCTCCGCGATAAGCAGCGACTTCGCGGCGAGTTCGCCAAGGCGGTTGGCCATGCGCTCCGGGTCGGGATCCCGCTCGAGCGCGGCCGCCATGCCCGGTGTGAAGGGACTCACGACCATTCCAATTTGTCGGAAGACCGAGGCTTGGTCTGCGCTGAGCAGGGCGTAACTCCAGTCCAATGCGGCCTTCATGCTTTGGTGACGCGGATCTGCCGAACGGTTTTTTGCCGCCAACAGAATCAGGTCGTCACAAAGTCGGTCCGCAAGCGCCCGAACACCGAGCACGTCCACACGTCCGGCCGCCAGATCGATCCCGAGCGGTATGCCATCGAGCTTTCTGCAGATGCCCGCGACGACGGGGGCATCCGCATCGGTCAAACTGTAGCTGCCCAACATCGCCGCTGCGCATTCGACAAACAGTTCGACGGCCGGAAACTTGAGTGCGCCAACGGCAGTCAGCGACCGGTCGACGGGAGGGCAAGCGAGTGGCGCGAGCCGGTGAATATGCTCGCCTTCAGTCTGCAGCGGCTCACGGCTTGTGGTGAGAACGTGGACGGCCGGTGTTGCTTCGAGTAGCCGCACGGCCAAGGCAGCGGCACCTTCAAGGACCTGGTCGCAGTTTCCGAGCACGAGCAGGAGCTGCTTCTCTCGGAGAGCTTCAACCAGGCCGGCAAGCGTATCGGTCGAATTGATGTCGAGACCAAGAGCGGTCGCTACCGCATTTGGCACCCGTCCCGAGCTTGTAACGGTGGCCAGATCAACCCGCCACGCTCCGTCCCGGTACGCTGGAACCAGGGACTCCGCGACGGAATTGGCGACCGAACATTTGCCCACGCCCGCGGGCCCTGTAACGGTCGCAAGCCGCTGCCGGGGGAGCAGCTCTGACAAGTGCCCAATCACGGGATCGCGTCCGATCAGGCGGGTCAGCCGTGAGGGCAAATTGTGTCGTGGAAGCTCGGTCGCCGACTCCTTGACAAGCGGCACGATGGTGACCGGCTCGACAAAACGGTAGCCTCGACCAGGGACGTTCACGATATATCGTCTGCCGTCCCGACCATCCTTCAGTATCCGCCGTAACGCGGCGATATGGACGGTCAGATTGCCGTCGACAACATGGGTATCAGGCCAGACGTGCCGCATCAGCTCCTCTTTGCTGACGAGATCGCCGGCTCGCCCGAGCAGAACAATCAGCAGATCCAGTGCCCTGCTGCCAACCGATACGGGCGTTCCTTCCGAAAGGAGCAGCCGCTTTGAGGGAACCAGACAAAACTCTCCGAACCTGAATTCCTCGCTTCCGCTCTCACCCGGACTAATGAGAACGAAACCGTCCAATCCGATCCGTGGGTACATGGCGACTACTCACCGTTCCAGCTCGACCTCTCGAAACGCCGCAAGGTTGCTTGCGAGAATTCAGAACCGATCGCGGCCGACCTGAGCCAACCTGTCAACTATAAATTGCTTGTTTAGCGGCCGTCGGTATTGCGGCAGATCAAGGTAGTCCATTACGGGACTCGATCAGGCTTTTGATCCGGATCAATGACCGGCGATGGGCCCGCCACGTAGATGCGGCGCTGAGGGACGTCAACAACTGTGACGAAACGCGCGCGCTAGAAGCCGGCGCGCAGGAGCAGCAAGCGCATCGAGGCGTTGCCTCGTTCGAAGCTCTACCCGTTTCGACTGAGCCATTTCGACTAAGGCGGGTGCAATGATGCGTTCGCGCTCGCTGTTCAACTTGCGCGAAGCGCTTTTCCTCCGGATCGGCTTCGGCCATTGCAGAGCAAGGGCAGCTCTTGCCTGGCGCATCTTCCGGGAACATCGTTGAGGAGTTCATTTCTTTCGCAGCGCGGTCATGACCCGGCAGCTGTTGCTGACGAGCTCCTCTCGCGCGAAAAGCGGGCGGCGAGATCCCTGCACCGCCACCCGCTCGCCAATTTTCCGAACGCCGTCAGCAGAGCATTCCGATCATGCCCTGCTTTCGATACGGGCCACGACCTGACGCACGGCAACCGCCACCATGATGATCGCTACGCCCGTGCTGATGAGATTGACACCCACGAACAGTCCCAAGACCCACTTCGCCGAAGCCGGCCACTTCATGATGATGAGCGC
>Ga0335071_10007807_pt1 | contig 10998 bp, 11 predicted proteins | sample Lox_Sample_15_FD_206724 | JGI IMG/M metagenome (GOLD analysis project Ga0335071, IMG submission 206724) | Soil microbial communities from Loxahatchee National Wildlife Refuge, Florida, United States - Lox_Sample_1.5 | ecosystem: Environmental > Terrestrial > Soil > Wetlands | place: USA...
TCTTGTTGAGGCAGATGGAGCAAGGGTCGGACCATCCCAATAATTTTAAATACTGTGGCTGTGCTATAGCTTAGCCAATGCGTGGTGAATGTCTTTTCGCCCGGGATTGCCTTTATTGCCCCGAGTGAAGCATCCGTTTGCCGCGCAGCTGACTGTCCTCTGAATTCCGTTCTGAAAGCGCGAGCCTTCTTCGGCTTTTATCGCTTTTACGGGTATTTCGGGTAGTTTTCCCGCCGCTGGAACGGTTCCGGACCTCTCAACTCCCATGGACCGCCTTCCGGCGGGGGAGGTGCACATGAGAGGAAAAGAGATCCGTCTGGAACGAATCCTCAACCGGAACACGGGGAAGACCATCATCGTCCCCATGGACCACGGGGTCACGAACGGCCCCATGAAGGGGCTCACCGACATGGGCCGGACTGTCGAACTGGTCGCCGAGGGCGGGGCGAACGCGGTGCTCGGGCACCTTGGTCTCGCCCTCTACGGGCACCGCAGGCACGGGCGGGACGTGGGGCTCATCCTCCACCTCTCGGGCTCGACGTCCCTTGCGCCCGACCCCAACGAGAAGGTGCTCGTGAACACGGTACAGAACGCGCTCAAGATGGGGGCCGACGGGGTCTCCATCCACGTGAACGTCGGGGCAGAGTCCGAGGCGCGGATGCTTGCCGACCTCGGGAAGCTCGCCATCGAGTGCATGGAGTGGGGGATGCCCCTCCTTGCCATGATGTACCCGAGGGGCGCGAAGATCAAAGACGAGCACGGGGTGGAGCCCGTGTCTCTCGCCGCCCGGGTGGCGGCGGAACTCGGGGCCGACCTCGTGAAGACCGTGTACACGGGGGACCCGGACAGTTTCCGGGAGGTGACCCGGGGATGCCCGGCCCCCGTCGTGGTCGCCGGGGGCTCGAAGACCGACGAGCGGGCGACCCTCGAGCTCGTCGCGGGGGCAATGGAGGGCGGCGCGGCCGGTATCTCCATCGGCAGGAACGCCTTCCAGCACCCGGCCCCGGACCGGTTCGTCCGGGCCGCGGCGGCCATCGTCCACGAGGGTCGAAGCGTTGAAGAGGCACTGGAGATCATCAGAAGTGAGGAGAAGAGGAGGTAGTGAACATGATTGGAAAGGAGATCCGGATCGAGCGGATCATCAACCGGAACACGGGGAGGAGCGTCATCATCCCGATGGACCATGGCTTCTCTCTCGGGCAGATCGAGGGGCTCACGAACATGACGGACGTCATCACCGACGTCGCGAAGGGCGGGGCGAACGCCATCATCCTCCACAAGGGGATGGTGAAGGCGGGCCACAGGAAACACGGGCGGGACATCGGTCTTATCGTCCACCTCTCGGGGTCGACCTCGATGAATCCAGACCCGAACGACAAGAGGATCGTCTGCACCGTGGAGGAGGCCATCCCTCTCGGCGCCGACGCCGTCTCCATCCACGTGAACCTCGGGTCGCCGAACGAGTCGGAAATGATCGAGGATGCCGGGAGGATCTCCCGGGACTGCACGAAATGGGGCCTGCCCCTGCTCGTCATGATCTACCCGAGGGGGAAGAACGTGGATGCCACCTCGCCCACGGCCATCGGTCATTGTGTCCGGGTAGCCGAGGAGATCGGGGCCGACTTCATCAAGACCAACTACCCGGGGAGCCCCGAGGCATTTAAAAAGATCGTCGAGGCCTGCTCGGTGCCGGTCATGATCGCCGGCGGTGAGAAGGCAGGCGACCTCGAGACCCTGAAGATCATCCGTGACTCGGTGAAGGCCGGCGGTGCGGGGGTCTGCATGGGGAGGAACGCCTTCCAGCGCAAGAACACCACCCGGTTCGTGCAGGCCATATCGAGGGTGGTCCACAAGAACCTGGACCCCGACGAGGCCATGGGGATGCTATGAAGGAGCTCTGGGTCGAGGTCCGCCCCTGGAAAAAGGAGCTTGCGACGACCGCCATCGAGAGCGGCGCCGACGTCCTCGTGGTGGACGACCCGGCGAAGGTGAGAGAGCTCGGGAGGGTGACGACCGTCGCGGCAAAGGGCGACCTCGTGCCCGGGAAGGACGTCTTCGAGGTCGAGGTGAAGGACCGGCCCTCCGAGGAGGAGGCGGTCAGGCGGAGCAAAGAGGGGTACGTCATCGTGCGGACGCCGGACTGGACGGTCATCCCCCTCGAGAACCTGGTCTCGCGGGCCGACCGGGTCATCGCCGCGGTGAAGGACCGGAAGGAGGCCGAGCTCGCCCTCGGGGCCCTCGAAAGGGGCGTCCGGGGCATTCTCCTGAAGCCGGCGAACCCCTCGGTCATCCGCGACGTTGCGAAGGTCGTCAGGGAGACATCGGGGCAGGCCGACCTCGTCCCCTTCACTGTCACGGCCGTCCGGCCCGTCGGGATGGGGGACCGGGTCTGCGTCGATACCTGCACGATGATGGGCGAGGGGCAGGGTATCCTCGTCGGGAACACCTCCTCGGCCTTCCTCCTCGTGCAGGCCGAGACCCAGGAAAACCCCTATGTCGCCCCGCGCCCCTTCCGGGTGAACGCGGGGGCGGTCCATGCCTATGCCCTCATGCCCGGCGGGAAGACCGCCTACCTCTCCGAGATCGACATCTCCTCCCGGGTGGCCCTCGTGTCTGCCGACGGCAAGGTCACCGAGGCCTGCGTGGGGAGGACGAAGATCGAGAAGAGGCCCCTTCTCCTCGTCGAGGCCGAAGGGGCGGGAGGGGAGCGGGCAAGCCTGATCCTCCAGAATGCGGAGACGGTGCGGCTCGTCGGGGTCGACGGGAAGCCTGTCTCGGTCGCCGCCCTGAAGGTGGGCGACCGGGTCCTTGGGGCGACCGCCGAGGCGGGCCGCCACTTCGGGGTCGCGGTGAAGGAGAGCATCGTCGAGAAGTGAGCCATGATCGCCGGGATTATCGGGGGAACGGGAAAGATGGGGCGGTTCTTTGCAGCCGTCCTCGAGCGGCACGGCTTCGAGGTCCGGGTATCGGGGAGGAGCACGGCCCTTACGAACGCTCAGGTCGCAAAGGAAAGCGACCTCGTCATGGTCTCGGTGCCCATCCGGTCGACGGTCGGGGTCATCGGGGAGATCGCGCCGCTCCTCGGGGAGGACCAGCTCCTCTGCGACCTGACCTCGCTCAAGGCGGGGCCGGTGAGGGCGATGCTTGCCTCGGAGGCGCAGGTCCTCGGCATGCACCCGCTCTTCGGCCCGACCGTTTCATCGCTCCGGAACCAGGCGGTGATCCTCTCGCCCGCGCGCTGCGGGACCCTCTTCTGCTCGCGGCTCCCCGGGATCCTCAGGGAGGAGGGAGCAAACCTGGTCGTCATGGACCCCGACGCCCACGACCGGCTCATGGCTGTGATCCAGGGCCTCACCCACTTCGGGAACCTCTGCATGGCCGAGGCCATCCGTCGGAGCGGCACCGACCTCGCGGCTGCACTCGGGGCGACATCGCCCGTTTACCGGATCCAGATGGACCTGGTCGGCCGGCTCCTCTCGCAGGACCCGGCGCTCTACGGGGACCTGCTCCAGCTGAACCCCCACGTGCCGGCGGTCCTTTCCGCCTTCGAGGAGGCAGCCGCCGATCTCCGGCAACGGGTCGAGGGCGGGGATCCCGCGGCATTCGTCGGGTTCTTCGAACGGCTGTCGGCAATGTACCGGCCGTACGGGGAAAGGGCGGCGGCCGAGACCGATGCCCTCATCGGGTTCATGGCAGGGCGGACATGATAGCGGCCCTCGGTCCCGAAGGGACCTTCAGCCACGAGCTTGCCCTCTCGCTCTTCGGCGACGGCGAGGTGCGGCTCCTCCCGACCATCCGGAGGATCTTCGACGAGGTGGAGAAGGGCTCCACGGACGGGCTCGTACCCGTAGAGAACAGCGAGGCGGGCGGGGTGGGGCCCACCCTCGACTGCCTCCAGACCCACAGGGTGTACATCGCCGGGGAGGCGTACATGGAGGTGCACCACCACCTCGCCGCCTTCGAGCCGCCGGAGCGTCTCAGGGTCATCTATGCCCATCCCCAGACCCACGAGCAGTGCAGCGAGTTCCTCGAGGGGCTCGGCCTCGAGGTGGTGCACACCTCCTCGAACGCCGCGAGCGCGCAGGCGATGAAGGCGGCGGAGCATGCCGGCGCCATCGTCTCGGAGCTGACCGCCCGCACCTACGGCATCCCCGTCGTCAGGCGGGAGGTCCAGAACAGCCCGGGGAACACGACCCGGTTCATCCTGGTCTCCTCCCGCCCGCCAGCCGAGAGCAGGCCGGAGAAGTGCAGCATCCTCATCGACCCGCACGGGGACCGGCCCGGGCTCCTCCACGACCTCCTCGCGGTCTTTGAACGGAAGGGGATCAATCTCACCAGGATCGAGTCCCGCCCGTCGAAGAGGGGGATGGGGAGCTACATCTTCTTCCTCGACTTCGCGACCTCCCGGGGGTGGGAGGTGGCGATCCGGGAGCTCCACGGGCTCGCCGGGGTGAAGAACCTCGGGTGCTACCGGAAACTCGGGGTGGAATGATGGAGGTGACCCCCCGGAAGGCGGGCCCCCTCGACATGAGGGTCACGGCCCCCCCGTCCAAGTCCTTCACCCACCGGGCCATGGTCGCCGCAGCCCTCGCCCGCGGTCTCTCACAGCTTGCGGACCCCCTTATCTCCCGGGATACGGTGATAACGGGCGACGCCCTCCGGGCGCTCGGGGCCACCGTTGCCTGGGAGAAGAGGTACGTGCACATCGGGGGGGTCGGCGGGAGGTTTCCCACTACGGCGGAGACGGTCCTCGAGCTCGGGGACTCGGGGACGTCCATGCGGTTCCTCTCCGCCCTCGCCCTCCTCGCGAAGAACGCCGTGGTGCTCCGCGGGAGCCCGCGGATGCACGAGCGGCCCATCGGCCCCCTCGCCGATGCCCTCCGGAACCTGGGGGGAGAGGTGCAGAACCTCGGGAAAGCGGGGTACCCCCCGATCAGGGTCTCGGGGACCTTCCGGGGCGGGGAGCTCGCGGTGGACGGGTCGGTGAGCAGCCAGTTCGTCTCGGCGCTGCTCATGGCTGCCCCCTGCGGCGAGGGAGACCTGCTCCTCACCGTGGACCCGCCCCCGGTTTCGAGATCCTACCTCGACATCACGGCCGAGGTGATGAAGGCCTTCGGGACTCCCCTGGAGCGCGAGGGGTACACCCGGTTCCGGGTAAAAGGGGGAACGGAGTACCGGTGGAAAAACTACCAGGTCGAGGGGGACTTCTCCTCGGCTTCCTATTACCTCGCGATGGGCGCCGTCTGTGGAGGCAGTGTCCGGGTGGACAACCTGAACAAAGCTTCCGTGCAGGGAGACCGGCGGTTCCCTGACATCCTGGAACAGATGGGGTGCAGGGTCCGGTGGGACAAGATGGGGGACGCTGTCACCCTCGAGAGCGGGGGAGACCTCGCAGGGGTCGACGTGGACATGTCGGCAAGCCCGGACACGGTCCAGACTCTCTGCGCGGTGGCAGCCTTCGCAGCAGGTCCGACGACGATCCGGGGGATCGGGCACCTCAGGCACAAGGAGAGCGATCGGATCGATGCAACGGCGGGGGCTCTCCGGAGCCTTGGCGGGGAGGTCCGGGTCGAGGGGGACACCCTTCACATCGAGCCAAGGCCCCTTCACCGGGGTGTCGTCGATCCTGCGGGTGACCACCGTACCGCTATGGCCTTCGCGGTGATCGGCCTCGGTGCCGGTGGCGTCACCATCAGGGACGCGGAATGCGTGGCAAAGTCCTACCCGGGATTCTGGGAACCCCTCAGGGAGGCGGGCCTCCTGTGAGGGTCGTCCTCACCGGCTTCCGGGGGACCGGGAAGACCACCGTCGGCGGGATCCTCGCCGCGCAACTCGGGCTCCCCCTCCTCGATACCGATCGGCTTGTCGAGGAACGGGTGGGGAGGACCATACCCCGGATTTTCCGCGACGATGGCGAGCAGGCCTTCCGGGACAGGGAACGGCAGGTCATCGCTTCACTTCCCGGCGACCGGGTGGTGGTGAGCGCCGGGGGCGGGGCGGTGGTCGACCCTGCGAACGTGGCATTGCTCCGGAGGGGCTCCATCGTGTTCCTCCTGCAGGCGGACGAGGAGACCATCGCCGGGAGGATCGGCACGAGCGACCGGCCGTCGCTCACCGGCCGCCCTGTCGCAGAGGAGGTGGGGCTGCTCCTGCGCGAGCGGGGGCCTGCATACCTCCGCGCGTCGGACTTCTGCATCGGTACCGGCGGAAGGAGCCCGGAGGAGGTTGCCGGGGAGGTCGCCCGGATACTCCGCGAGGGCATTGCTCCGGCGGGATCCCGGGCACAGGGTCTCGCGTTTATCGGGAAGATCCTGTTGGCCGGGGAGGAACGGGCACTGCTCACCTCCATCGTGCAGGGGAAGGGAGACGGGCCCCGGGGCATCTGCGGCATCGCAGGGTACCCGGCCTCCCACAGCAGGAGCCCCGGGCTCTGGAACCGGCTCTTCGCGAAGTACGGCCTCCCCTATCATTACACGATCTTCGAGTGGCCCGACATCGGCGAGGTTATCAGGGCCGTGCGACAGCTCGGTATCCGCGGCCTTTCGGTCACGATCCCGTTCAAGGAGAAGGTCATCCCGTTCCTCGACGAGATTGACGGTGACGCGAAGGTGATCGGGGCGGTGAATACCGTCGTCCAGTGCGGCGGGGCCCTCCGCGGGTACAACACGGACTGGCAGGGGGTCAGGGCCCCCGTCGAGGACCTCCGTGGTGGCCGTGCGGTGGTGCTCGGCGCAGGCGGGGCTGCTGCCGCCGCAGTCCATGCGCTTCGGTCCCTCGGGATGGAGGTCACAGTGCTAGCCCGGGACCCTGCGAAGGCTGCCACCTTCGCCGGCCGGTTCGGGGTGAATTCGAGGCCCCCCGGCTCCTTCAGGGAGATCGACCCGGATCTCGTCGTGAACGCGACTCCCGTCGGTATGGCCCCTGACCGGTCATCGCTTCTCGGGCAAGGCGATCTCAGGGAAGGGATGACCGTCTTCGACCTGGTGTACACCCCGGCCGAGACCCCGCTCCTTGCCATCGCCCGGGCGGCGGGGTGCCGGGTCATCCCCGGCACCGAGATGTTCATCCATCAGGCACGCGAACAGTTCTTCCATGTCACGGGTATCCGGGTCCCCGATGCCCTCGCCAGGGAGCTGGTGTAGGTGAACAGCTTCGGCCGCAGTTTCCGGGTGACGAGCTTCGGCGAGAGCCACGGGAAGGCCCTCGGGGTGGTCATCGACGGCTGCCCGCCCGGGATCCCGATCTCCGCCGGGGACATCCAGCCCTTCCTTGACAGGCGCCGCCCCGGGAAGAGCCCGCTCGAGTCCCAGAGAAAGGAGCCGGACCGGGTTGAGATCCTCTCGGGCACCTTCGGGGGGAAGACCACGGGTGCCCCCATCGCCCTTGTCGTGGAGAACCGGGACGTCCGGGAGGAGGACTACCGGGAGCTCGGGGAGATCTTCCGGCCAGGCCACGCGGACTTCACGTACCAGGCCAAGTACGGGATCCGCGACCACCGCGGGGGCGGGAGGTCGTCGGGGAGGGAAACGGTCGCCCGGGTGGCGGCGGGGGCGGTCGCGGCAAAGATCCTCGCCGGGAAGGGGATCAAGATCACCGGCCGCATCCTTGAAATCCACGGGAAGCGGGACCCCGAGGCGATGGAGCGGGAGATCGAGAAAGCCCGGGACGAGGGGGATTCGGTGGGCGGTATCGCCGAGGTCCTTGTCTCCGGCTGCCCGGCAGGGCTCGGCGACCCGGTTTTCGGGAAGCTCGACGCCCTGCTCGCCCATGCCCTGATGGGCATCGGGGCGGTGAAGGGGGTGGAGATCGGCGAGGGGTTTGCCGCCGCCCGGATGAAGGGGAGCAAGCACAACGACGCGATGACCCGCAGCGGTTTTGCCACGAACCATGCCGGGGGCATCCTCGGCGGGATCAGCACGGGGCAGGAGATCGTCGCCCGGATCGCGGTGAAGCCCACGCCCTCGATTGCAAAGACCCAGCGGACCATTGACCGGCGGGGAAAGGAGGTATCGGTATCCATCAGGGGCCGGCACGACCCGTGCATCGTTCCCCGGATCCTCCCCGTTGCAGAGGCGATGGTGGCCCTCGTCATCGTTGACGCGATGCTCGAGCAGGCGAAGTACCTGGACATGTCCGGGGAGGGCACCGATGCCGCAGGATGAGAAGGAAGAGGGGACGCAGGAGACGTACGCCCCCGAGACCTGTGCCCACTGCGAGGGAGCCGGTTGCCTGTACTGCGACAGGAAGGGAAAGGTCCTCGTCAGGCAGCCGTCGGTGAAATGCCACCACTGCGAAGGTGACGGGTGCATATACTGCGGGTTCACCGGCTGGCATGGACTCATGCCGAAGTACCCTCCCTGCGACTAGGAACATGGCTCCCTCCCTCCCTCATTTTGCCGGCCCGGTGTCTCACCAGAGAAAGGAGGAGGGACGAAGGCCATCCGGATCGCTGGTTCTCCGACGGAGAACCCGGCAGGTTCCGGCGTGCCCGCCTCACCTGACAAGCATTTAAACCGGGAGGTTCCACCCTAGCTGATGAAACAGGGGGAGGAACCTTGAGTCCCGGCATTTACCAGTTCTTCGGCGTGCGGCAGGCGGTCCTTGTCCTTCTCGCCTGCTGCGTCCTCATGCTCCCGTCGCAGGCCGCCGTCGTCCAGGGAAACCTCGTGTACAGCACCGACTTCTCGACCGACCCCGGCTGGTCGACGAACAACCCGGCGACCAACTACTATGACCCGGCCCAGAAGGCATTCCACTACACCATGCGGGACGGGAGCGGCGCCTACGTGAACGTGCCCGTCCCCTACGAGGGCCAGTCCTTTACCCTTGCCTTCGACATACTTCCCGTGCGGACCGACTACCAGGCGAGCGTCAAATTCGGGCTCGGGGACAATGACCAGGTCACGCAGGAGCGGCTCACGATGTTCACCGAGTTCCAGAACAGCCCGTACGGCCGGCTCATCTGGATCCGGTCCATCGACCTCATGAACCAGCGGCGGGAGGCCTCCTCGTACTACCTCTCCTATGGCGGCCCCACCGTGCAGTTCTCCGACGGGACCTGGTACCACTGCGTGATGGACTACCGGGTTGAGACGCGGAGCCTCACCCTCTCGGTGATCCGGCGCAACGACTCCGCGCCCGTCTGGCAGTATACCCTGGACAAGGTCTCCATCTTCCCGACGATGAACCGGATCTACATGTCCAAGATCGGGGACTCGACGAACCCGAACGCCATCGCCGAGGGGTTCATTGACAATGTCGCCTTCTCGGTCTTCGAGCCGGCCGCGACACCGGGCCAGGGGGAGCAGCAGGCATCCCCGGCAACCACCCCCGTCCCGGCGACACCCGGGCAGTCCCCGGCGACCACGGCACCGGCCCCCCTCCCGGTCCCCGTTGTTCTCGGGGCGGTCCTCCTCGCGGTTGCCGGTGCGGGAATACGGCGGGCAGGCAGGCGCTGATCCTTCCCCGTCCCCCCTCCCTCACCCTTGCCCGCTTTTCAGCCGCCGATCTTCGAGAGGAGTTGCCTGAATTCCTCGATGGAGAACTGGCCGGGCGCCCCCGGCGTCCCGGCGTGGGTATAGGCGAGTTCTGACCCGAAGAAGGGGAGTATCAGGCGGACGTACCTGAACTCCGTCCCGAGGACCCCGGTGCAAATCGGTTTTTCCGCCTCGAGGGTAAATCGCAGGAGCGCGAGGATGTCCCGCCGGTCCCCTGGTGTCACGACGATCTTGGGAATATCGCCATACCGGCGGAGTTCAGGCACGAGTGCCGCCAGTTCAGGGGCCGAGGGCATGCCGGCGGAGTGGCACGACGCGATGATCCCTTTCCCCCTTCGCCGGACTTCTCCCGCGAAGGACCGGAAGGGCCGCTCGATGTCCACCATGTCAACGGAATCAAGCAGGGGGGCCACGCGGTTCCACCATTCGTCCGGACCTCCCCGGAACTCCCCTCCCTCGGCGGCGGACCGGTTCGTGAGGATGAGGGGTCCTGCCGATGCGGATCGGATGGCCGAAACCTCGCGAAGCGGATCGGCCCCCATGAGGTCCACCCGGGCCTCGATGAGGTCCGGGCCCATGGGCGCAGCGAGGGATGCCTCCTTTGCGCTCGCGACGGTTACCACGATCCGCATGGAGAAGAGATCCGTCGGGCGAGGAATAAATGCTTGGTGCCCGCACCCCCGGGGTCCGTGCGGAAAATTCCCGGCCTAGGCGGTCCCGGGCTCCTCCTCGTCCTCCCTGAGCCCTTTCAGGAAAGGCCCCCGGGTGATCCCGCCCCGTGACCTTTCCCGGCATTCCTCCCGCAGGCCCTCGAGTTCCCGTGCCGAACCTTCGCCTCCGCGCTGAACCAGGGAGATGCCCTCGTTGTAGAGTGCAGCCATTTCCATGGCATACCGGTGGCCTCGTCCCCTCGCATCGATCTGGAGGAGCCCGATGCCGAGGGACATGAGGACAGGCAGCTGGTCGATGAGGCAGGTCTCCACGGCGTTCGCGATGCGGGTCCTCCCGCAGACGTCCACCCCGACCGGGAAGATCCGGCCGGTCCCGTCGCGGAGACCCGTGAACTCCGCCCCTCCCTTTCGCATCCGTTTTTCGGGGAAGAGGCCGTGCAGCCGGTCCTCGCTCACCATGACCTCGAGGTTTCCCTGGACGGGAAACCCGAGGAGGGGGAGGTCGGGCAGGCCGGAGACCCGGGAGACGAGGTCGGCGAGATCTCCCGACGAGAGCTCGGGGGAGAGGGTCAGCGACCGGAACAGGGGCCCGAGCCCCCTCACCGTCCCGGCGTTCCAGGCATTCAGCCCTGCGCCCCCGTGGATCGGGATACCGGGGGCAGCAGACCGGAGGGCAAGCGCGGCGCCGGCCCCGTCGACGATGGCCCCGGGGCCCCCGCTCCCGAGGGCACCCACCGCGGCCGACAGCCAGGGATCGGGAGTAATTCGGGGCCATTTCCAGGCGAAGGTCCAGCCGGTGCCTTTTACGATTTCGGCGGCCTCCCGGACGG
>Ga0335071_10007808_pt1 | contig 10997 bp, 6 predicted proteins | sample Lox_Sample_15_FD_206724 | JGI IMG/M metagenome (GOLD analysis project Ga0335071, IMG submission 206724) | Soil microbial communities from Loxahatchee National Wildlife Refuge, Florida, United States - Lox_Sample_1.5 | ecosystem: Environmental > Terrestrial > Soil > Wetlands | place: USA: Florida...
ATCGCAATTGTGTTCACACTGCCAGAAGACCAGCTGCAGGCAGTGCGTCAGCGCATGAAGCAAGGCGCGTTAAACGTGGATGTTTATAGTCGCGACGACCAGACCAAGCTTTCCACTGGTAAATTACTCACGATCGATAATCAGATTGATCAGACGACGGGTACGGCGCGCTTCAAGGCTGTGTTCGAGAATCCGGACAACAACCTGTGGCCGAACCAGTTCGTCAACGTCCATCTATTGCTTGAGACGCGCAAGGACGCGTTGACCATACCGACGAGCGCGGTCCAGCGCGGGCCACAGGGTACGTTCACCTACTTGGTGGACGATAAGAACACCGTGAAGGTGCAGCCAATTGAAGTGGCGCTAACCCAGGGCAACACTGCCGTGGTTGCGTCGGGCCTGCAGGCTGGCGAGCGCGTAGTGACGGACGGCCAGGAAAAGCTGCAGGCTGGCAGCCAAGTGGTGCCTCAGGCTCCGGTGAACCAGTCGAAGACCGGTTTGGTGGCGGAAGGTGTCGGACCACACGCATGAGTATTTCGCGGCCATTTATTCTTCGGCCCATCGCCACCTCGCTGTTGATGGCGGCATTGTTGCTGGTGGGTTTAGTCGCCTACACACAACTGCCGATTTCGGCCCTGCCGCAAGTCGATTACCCGACCATCCAGGTCGTGACGTTTTACCCGGGAGCAAGTCCGGAGGTGACGGCCTCGTCGATTACGTCGCCTCTCGAACGTCAATTCGGGCAACTTCCCGGCTTGAACCAGATGACGTCGAGCAGTTCGTTCGGAGCGTCGGTCATAACGCTGCAGTTCGAGCTCGAAGAGAACATTGACGTGGCCGAACAGGAAGTACAGGCCGCGATCAATAGCGCGCAGACATTCCTACCGAACGATCTTCCCACGCCTCCGATTTACAGCAAAGTCAACCCAGCAGACGCGCCGATTCTAACGCTGGCCCTGATGTCGGACAGCATTCCGCTGCCGAAGGTCCAGGACTTGGCGGATACGACGTTCGCACAAAAGATTTCGCAGTTGCCGGGAGTCGGCTTAGTCACCATTAGCGGCGGCCAGAAGCCGTCGGTGCGAATACAGGCCAACCCAACCGCGCTCGCATCTTACGGCATGAGCCTGGAGCAATTGCGCACCGCGATTGGCCAGATCAACGTGGACCAGGCCAAGGGACAACTTCAGGACCAGCGGCAGGCTTACACGATTAACGCCAATGACCAGCTATTTAAACCGGAAGACTACGCCGACTCGGTAATCGCTTATAAGAACGGTAGCCCTGTCAGGCTGCGCGACGTGGCCACGGTGATTGAGGGCCCGGAGAACGCTTACCAGGCCGCGTGGATGAATGCCAGGCCGGCTGTGATTCTGAACATTCAGCGCCAGCCGGGTGCGAACATCATCAAGGTGGTGGATAGCGTAAAGCTCCGCCTCAGACAATTGCAGGCGAATCTGCCGGCGTCCGTGAAAGTGGAGGTCCTTACCGACCGTACCACTACCATTCGCGCCAGCGTCAAAGACGTGCAGTTCGAGTTGATCCTAACGGTTGTGCTGGTCGTACTGGTGATCTTCCTGTTTCTGCGCACGCTATCGGCGACCATCATTCCAAGCATCGCGGTGCCGTTGTCGCTGGTTGGCACATTCGCCGTGATGTACCTGCTGAACTACTCGCTGGACAACCTTTCACTGATGGCGCTGACCATTTCCACGGGATTTGTTGTCGACGACGCGATCGTCATGATCGAAAACATCTCGCGCTACATAGAGGAGGGCCACTCGCCTCTGGAAGCAGCGCTGCAGGGCTCGGGACAGATCGGATTCACTATCGTTTCACTGACCGTTTCTCTTATCGCGGTGCTTATCCCGCTGCTGTTCATGGGTGATATCGTGGGGCGGTTGTTCCGCGAATTCGCGATTACGCTCAGTGTGACGATACTCCTCTCGGCAGTAATTTCTCTCACGCTCACTCCAATGATGTGCGCGCTGCTTCTCCGTCCGCATGACCAGCAGCATCGTGGCTGGTTCTACGAAAAGTCGGAGAATGTGTTCAACAACACGATCGCGTTTTACGGGCGCACGTTGCAGTTCGTGCTGCGGCACCAGCGCGCAACCCTGCTCGTAACCGTTGGCACTCTCGTCGCCACGGTATGGATGTACATGATCGTTCCTAAGGGTTTCTTCCCGGTGCAGGACACAGGCGTGATTTTGGGCATATCCGACGCCCCTGAGAGCGTCTCGTTTGCATCAATGGCCGAACGACAGCAGCGGCTGGCGACCGCGATCCTGAAAGACCCGGACGTCGCCAGTTTGTCGTCGTTCATCGGAGTGGATGGCACCAATACAACGCCTAACAGCGGGCGCATTCAGATCAATCTCAAGCCGAAAGACGAGCGGTCAGATGACGTGTCTACAATCATCAAGCGGCTGCAGAGAGAAGTGGCGGGCGTTGAGGGCGTTACCCTCTATATGCAGCCGGTTCAGGATCTGACGGTAGAAGACCGCATTAGCCGCACGCAGTATCAGTTCAGCCTCGAGGACGCCGACTCCAAGGAACTGGCTCTGTGGACCGGCCGCCTCTTGCAGAAGCTAAAGACGGTTCCGGAGCTGCGCGATGTGGCGACTGACCAGCAAAATCAGGCGTCGATGGTCAACCTGGTTGTCGACCGCGATACGGCGTCTCGCCTCGGCATCAGCATGGCCGCGATAGACAACACCCTGTACGATGCCTTTGGCCAACGGCTCGTGTCGATCATGTTTACGCAGTTGAACCAGTACCACGTGGTCCTCGAGGTCGATCCAACCTTCCGCGACGATCCCGATTCGCTGAAGAGCATTTATGTTCCCGGTGCTGCCGGACAGGTTCCGCTCAGCGCGATCGCGCATTTCGAAACGACCACCGGACCACTGGCTATCAACCACCAGGGACAGTTCCCGTCGGTTACGTTTTCATTTAACCTTGGCGGCCAGTACTCATTGGGTGAGGCCGTTCGAGCCATCAATAGGGCTGTCGCGGAGTTGGGCTTGCCGCCGAGTATTCAAGTGCGGTTCCAAGGCACGGCACGGGCGTTTGAGGCCTCGCAGGCCAATGAAGGCTGGCTGATTCTAGCTGCGATTATCACTGTATATATCGTGCTGGGTGTGCTGTACGAGAGCTACATCCATCCCGTGACGATTCTGTCCACGCTGCCGTCGGCTGGAGTGGGTGCCATCCTTGCCCTGAACCTGTTTCACATGGCGCTCGGAGTGATGGCACTAATCGGCATCATCTTGCTCATTGGCATCGTGAAGAAGAACGCCATCATGATGATCGACTTTGCCCTGGAGGCCGAACGCAAGGAGGGCAAACCGCCGCATGAGGCGATTTACGAAGCCTGCCTCCTGCGTTTTCGTCCCATCATGATGACGACGTTCGCGGCGCTTTTTGGCGCGATTCCTTTGGCCGTTGGTTCCGGCACTGGCTCGGAACTGCGTCGGCCGTTGGGTGTGACGATCGTCGGCGGACTGCTGTTCAGCCAGTTGTTGACGCTCTATACCACGCCGGTGGTGTACCTCTGGTTTGACCGTCTAGGTCGCGCGCTGGAGCGGTTGCGGTCTCCCAAGCCCGCTGAAGCGGTGGGGGACTAGCATGAGCGTCTCCGGACCAGCCATTCGTCGGCCCATCGCGACCACCCTGATGACGATCGCGCTGCTGCTGGCTGGTGGGCTGGCCTATACGCAATTGCCGGTTTCGCCGCTGCCGCAGATTGATTTTCCGGTGATTTCCGTGGGCGCGTCGTTGCCGGGCGCCAGTCCTGAGACGATGGCGTCGGCGGTAGCTACGCCGCTCGAACGCCAATTCGGCCGCATCGCAGCCATCAACGAAATGAGTTCGTCGAGCCAGCTTGGCTCGACCGGCATTACGATGCAGTTCGACCTGAACCGCAACATCGATGCCGCGGCGCGTGACGTACAGGCCGCTATCAACGCCGCGCGCGGTTACCTTCCGGCTGACCTACCAGGCAATCCCACATACCGGAAAGTAAATCCCGCGGACGCCCCGATCATGATTTTGGTCATGACTTCAGACACCATGACCAAAGACCAGATGTATGACGCTGCCGACAGCATTCTTGGACAGAAGCTCGCCCAAATTGAGGGCGTCGGTCAGGTATTCATCTGGGGCTCATCGCAGCCCGCCGTGCGCATTGAGGCGAACCCATACATCCTGAACAAGATGAATCTCGGGCTGGAGGCCGTGCGGCAGGCGGTCGTGCAGCAAAACGTCAACATGGCCAAGGGTTCGATCCAAGGCGATCAGAAAAGCTGGATCATAACGGACAATGACCAGCTCAAGAGAGCCAAAGACTATCGCCCGCTGATCGTGGCATACCGCAATGGCGCGCCGGTGCGCCTCAGCGACGTCGCGACCGTCGAGGATTCTTACTCTGACATCCACAACTCCGGCAGCTACAACGGAAAGCCCAGCGTGTTGGCTGTCATTTTTCGCCAGCCCGGTGCTAATATCATCGCGACCGTTGACCGCATCAATGATGCACTGCCTTTCTTGAAAGCTTCGATTCCGGCGGGCATTAAGCTCGATGTCGGTATGGACCGTACGCTGACGGTCCGCGCGTCAGTGGCTGATGTTCAGCGAACTCTGATTATCTCCGTAATGTTGGTGGTGCTGGTAGTATTCGTGTTCTTGCGCGAGGTACGAGCCACAGTGATCCCCAGCGTGGCAGTACCGCTTGCGATTGTCGGCACGTTCGGAGTGATGTACCTGCTGAGCTACTCGTTGAACAACCTGTCGCTCATGGCGCTCACTGTCTCCACCGGTTTCGTGGTGGACGACGCCATCGTGGTGCTGGAGAATATCATGCGCCATATTGAGAGCGGCATGAAGCCGATGGAAGCCGCCCTGCTGGGCTCCCGCGAAATCGGTTTCACCGTTATGTCGATGAGCATTTCGCTGGTCGCGGTGTTCATCCCAATTCTTCTGATGGGCGGACTGATCGGCCGGCTCTTCCACGAATTTGCCATGACCATCAGCTCCGCGATTGCGATTTCGATGGTGGTGTCTCTCACGACGACCCCCATGCTTTGTGCGCATTTCCTGAGGCCGCACGGAATGATGCATGGCGCTGTCTATCGCATGAGCGAGGGCGGCTTCCAGCGGCTGAACCGCGGATACCAGCGAAGCCTCGCCTGGGTGCTCCGGCACCAGCCCCTGATCCTGGCGACGGTCATCATCACCGTGGCCTTGAACGTGTACCTGTACGTAATCGTTCCCAAGGGATTCTTCCCCCAGCAGGACACGGGCCGCATCTTCGGATTCATCGTCGGCGACCAGGACGTGTCGTTCGACGCGATGAACCAGAAGGTGATGCAACTGGTCGATATCATCAAAAGCGATCCCGGGATCGAGAACGTCATCGCATCGGTCGGCGGCGGGTCCGCCCAGAATCAGGCGCGCATCTTCTCGACGCTGAAACCGCTGAAGGAACGCAAGATCAGCGCCGACGCGGTGATTGCCCGTCTTCGCCCCAAGCTCACCCATGTGCCCGGCGCAAGCGTCTACTTCCAGGCCATGCAGGACCTTCGCGTGGGAGGTCGCTTGTCGAACGCCCAGTATCAGTACACCCTGTCGGGCGAAAATCTGGATGACTTGTATGAATGGGCTCCCAAGCTGGTCGAAAAACTGCGCACTTTGTCACAACTGAAGGACGTCAGCAGCGACCAGCAGGTTAGCGGTCTCTCCCTGAATGTTATCGTCGACCGTGAAACCGCTGCGCGCCTTGGCATCACACCGCAACAGATCGACCAAGTGCTCTACGACGCCTTTGGTCAGCGCCAGATTTCTACCATCTACCGCACGCTCAACCAATACCGCGTGGTGTTGGAAGTGGATCCCAAGTTCCAGATGACGCCCGACGCACTGGATAGCGTTTACGTCATCACAAGTTCCGGCGCTCAGGTACCGCTCTCGTCGTTCGCTCATTTTGGCCCGTCTTCGACATCGTTGGCGGTCGCGCACCAGGGTCAATTTCCCGCAGTCACCATCTCGTTCAATCTGGATCCGGGCCAGTCGCTGGGAGACGCGACGCGTGTCATCGAGCAGGCGCAACTCGAGATGCGTTTTCCAGGAAACATCCATGGCAGCTTTCAGGGGACTGCTGCCGCCTTTCAGGATTCGCTCTCGTCACAGCCGTTGCTGATATTCGCCGCCTTGCTGGCGGTGTATATCGTGCTGGGCATGCTGTATGAGAGCTATATCCATCCGATCACGATTCTCTCCACGATTCCCTCCGCAGGCACCGGCGCGCTGCTGGGACTGATGCTCTTCGGCATGGAACTGAACGTCATTGGATTAGTCGGCATTCTCCTCCTTATCGGCATCGTGAAGAAAAACGCCATCATGATGATCGACTTTGCGCTCGAGCGCGAGCGTCTCGGCAAGACACCGATCGAGGCGATTCATGAGGCCGCGCTGCTGCGTTTCCGTCCCATCATGATGACGACTGCCGCTGCGCTGCTGGGCGCGCTGCCGCTGGCGTTTGGTCGAGGGGTGGGTTCCGAGTTGCGACGGCCCCTCGGCGTTGCTATCGTCGGTGGCCTTATCGTGAGCCAGATGCTGACCATCTTCACTACTCCGGTCGTGTACCTTTATATGGACCGCTTGCAGGCCTGGTTCCTTTCGATCCTTCCGTGGAGAAGGAAGCGGCTCGAAAACAAGGGTGACGTGCCCGTCTACGCGGACTGAATTCCGATGCATGATGTCGACACCTGGTCAGGTTTTGAACGCCACTCGTCAGCGCAGGTGGGCCTTGTCCGTTTTCGGACATAGCCGATTCGTAGGTGGGCAAGCGACTCTCGCCCGCCGGTGTGTCTAATTGATTTGTAAGGACTTGGCTCGGTCTCAATTGGAACCATAGCTGCACCTGCGATAACAGGTTGCGTATGAGTGGGGAAACGAACCCGTTTGAAGTACTGATTGCTGAGGACCAGGAGCACGTGCGCGAGGCGCTGGCGATGCTGCTGCGATCGCACGGATATGTTGTTCGCCAGTGCAGTTCGCCGGTTGAAGCGCTCGCGGCTGCCACACAACCATCGATTGACTTGGCGTTGGTGGACATGAATTACCGACGAGATAGTACTTCGGGTGTTGAAGGCCTCAACCTCATCGAGTCGCTGCGGCAACTGGACGCCACACTGCCGATTGTGGCGCTCACCGCATGGGGCAACGTTGATCTTGCAGTGAACGCGATGAAATTCGGCGCTTCGGATTTCGTTGAGAAGCCCTGGCGCAACGACTCGTTGCTGGAAAAAGTAAATGCGTTGACTTCGCGCGGCCGCGCGGTTCGCGCTCAGCGGCGCGTTTCCGAGTATGAGCAGCAGGACGCCAAGCTGGTGCAGATGCGGATCGTTCCGCGGAGGCACATACTTGCCGGCAGTATAGAACTCTACGGTGAGAGTGTGCCTGTGGGCACCGTTGGCGGCGACTACTTTGGCGCCTGGCAACCCGATCCAGAGACACTCCACGTCTGTATCGCCGATGTTTCCGGGAAGGGAACCCCCGGGGCGTTGATTGCAGCGATGCTCCACGCCTCCGTCAGTACGCTTGCGATGTCGGGCGGAAGGCCGGAGGAGATCGTCAGCGAAGTGGAGGCCATTTCTCGCGAACAGCTTAGCGAAGGTCATTACGTCACACTCTTCTACGGCGTGCTCAACGTAAACACTGGCGTTCTCGAATACGCAAATGCCGGACATTGCCCTCCACTTCTGCGCCGTAGCGACGGCGCCATCGAAAGTCTCGCCGCTACGCGACCGGTGCTGGGCCTGCTGAATGCGCAAAACGGGCGCGCCGAGCGAGTGGTCTTGCATTTGGGCGACAGGTTGGTGCTTTTCACTGACGGCATCACTGAAGCAACCGACGCTAAGGGTAAGGAACTTGGTGACGAGGGCCTCACCGTATTGCTCGGCGGTCACGAGGACCTTCCTTCGTGGCACGCAAGGGTGCTGCAAACGGTGCGCGAGCACCGAAAGCTTACCGACGATGCGACGCTGGTGGCTATTTCGATGCGCGGGCCTGCCGTGAAGTCGGCGGCGACCCAGACAACTCGTGAAATGGCCCCGTCCGAGAAGTAACATTCGCCGCGCCCTTCACTTGATACACTCTCTATACCGACTTTCCTGGGGAAGCCCTGCTTGTCAGACAACGCAATCGTTAACATTCAGAAGCTCGTGAAGACCTATCCCGGCAAAGTGCCGGTGGAGGCCGTAAAAGGAATCGACCTCACGGTCGAGCGGGGCGAACTGTTTGGTCTCCTCGGTCCCAACGGAGCGGGCAAGAGCACCACCATCAGCGTTTGCACCACACGCTCACTGCCTACTGCCGGCAGCGTATCGATCGCTGGAATCAATGTGGTGAAGCACCCTGCGGAAGCGCGCCGGTATATGGGCGTGGTGACCCAGTTCAACACCCTTGATCGCCAGTGCACTGTTTGGGAGAACCTGTATTTCCACTGCCAGTATTTCGGGATCCCGCATGCCGAGGCAGCGAAGAAAACGGACGAGCTCCTCGAGTTGTTCAAGCTGACCGAACGGGCGAAGACCTTCGTCAAGACGCTCTCGGGCGGGTTGGCGCAGCGGGTGCAGATCGCTCGCGCCATCGCACACAGTCCCGAGGTGCTATTTCTTGATGAGCCGAGCGCGGGACTCGATCCCCAAACACGTCTGGCATTGTGGGACATCATTCGCGAGCTACGACAACGTGGGATCACGATCGTTCTAACCACGCATTACATGGAAGAAGCCGACCAGCTTTGCGGGCGGGTGGCCATCATCGATCATGGGAAGATTCTCATCATCGGCACTCCAGAGGAACTGAAAAGCAGCGTCGGTGCACAGAAGGTTTTCCAACTCCAGTTGCAGGACGCAAGCGCTGATGGGCTGCGTGGACGGCTAGCCGGTCTGAGCGGAGTGACAGCAGTGGAAGGCGCCGAAAGCGGGCTGGTAGTGTTCACCGATGGTCGCGGCGGCCTGCTACCGGAGATCGTCAACGTGGCCGGAGACAACCTGCGTGACATCGCGGTGAGCGAAACGACGCTGGAATCCGTGTTCATCAAGCTGACCGGGAGAGATCTGCGTGACTAACTACACCCTTTATTGGCGCTCCTTTCGCGGACTGCTGTTGCGCGACATCAGCGTGCTCCGTCGTGAGTTCATTCCTTTCCTCATCCGCACGGTGATGAACCCGCTGTTGTTCGTGTTCGTATTCACCTACCTCTTCCCCAAGATGGGGCAGGGTTTCCAGAGCACCAACTCGGTCGGATTCGGCACGCTGATTCTGCCCGGACTGCTGGCGGTGGGTATCTTCATCCAGGGCATCATGGCTACCGCACTGCCGCTCTCCATGGAGATCGGTGCAACCCGCGAGATCCACGATCGCGTCATGTCGCCGCTGCCGGTGACGTGGGTGGCGATCGAGAAAATCGTGTTCAGCGCGATCCAGAGCCTGATCGCCGCACTGGTCATCTTCCCGATGGTGTACTTCATTCCGGCGACGCCGGTGCAGGTACATGTGTCAAACTGGTTCGCCCTGATCTCGATCCTGATTATTGCGTCGCTGGTGTCTGGCACGGTGGGGCTGTTCATCGGGACGGTGGTGAAGCCGGAGCACATCGCACTCATGTTCGGCATCGTGGTGGTGCCAGTCACATTCTTCGGATGCGTCTATTACCCCTGGGCCGCGATGCATAACGTTCGCTGGCTGCAGATCCTGGTGCTCATCAACCCGCTGGTTTACATGAGCGAAGGGCTGCGGACCGCGCTGACGCCGAACGTGTCGCACATGCCGGCATGGGTGTCAGAAATCGCCCTGCTGGTGGGGCTGGTGGTGCTGGGGCGGGCGGGGATCAAGGGGTTTATCCGGCGGGTGTTAACTTAAGAGTACAAAAAATCGTTTATCGCGGCGTAATAGAATCAAGGGGTTAGGGGAAATTTATCTCTAACCCACTGATTTTTATGGAGGTTATACGTATCCATTTCAGCGCGTAGGACTTAGAGGCCAAAATAGGCTGAATTGGCGGCGGAAATTGTCATACTTTCCATACAATCCATACATCCGGCAGTCATGCTAGTCATACTTTCCACAGAATCACACATCATGTTGTTTGCCTGATGTAACCCGTTGATTACAAGCAAGTAAGCCGGCCTCGATCGCGGACTTGGATGATCTCGCTGAGTTTTCTCCATATTGTGAAAGATCCAATGAGTAGCGCAATGTGCGCCCAGGGACACTAGTCTCCAGCCTCACGGAAGGGTTATAGCGCGAGCCGCGGGGTAGGCGCCAGAAGAATAGCGACGGGGGGAAAACTAAAGTAACAACGATTGTTGAGAAACTCTGCGGCCGCAAACTCGCGTCACGTTCCATGAAGGCAGCGGTGGCGCTTCGCGGGGGGACTCCGAGGCTCGCCGGGCCCGCAAAGGAAGCGGGCCGAAAAACGTTGACGAGCGCCATCGGGGAGTGGGGGGCGCGCGAAGGCCGGGTAGTTGGGCGCAAGCAGCGTCGGCGTGTGCCGCCTGATAGCCAGTCATTGGCCACCGCAGAGGTGCCCAACCGGGTCTGGGGTGCGGACTTCAAGGGCGGGTTCCGCACCGGCGATGGCGCGCGCATTGATCCGCTTACCATCTCCGACGCGCACAGCCGCGATCTGCAGCGCTGCCAGGTGGGGGAGAAGACCATCAGCTTCTCCGGTTCTTGTCGAATGGACTATTGACCGGATGGGGACAACGTCCTGAAACTTCACAGTTAAAGCTGCGCCCCTGCAAAACACAGCGGGATAGTTCGCGCCTGTGCGCCCGCTCACAACAGCGGAGTGACGCACATCACCGACCCTATGTGCGCGGGATTTGTACTCTGAAATTGGCGGAAGGACCGCCGGAGCCGCAGCCGCGAGAGGCGGCAGGCACTCCAGATAGAGGAGATTTGAATCATGGCGTACACCATTACTG
>Ga0335071_10007809_pt1 | contig 10997 bp, 7 predicted proteins | sample Lox_Sample_15_FD_206724 | JGI IMG/M metagenome (GOLD analysis project Ga0335071, IMG submission 206724) | Soil microbial communities from Loxahatchee National Wildlife Refuge, Florida, United States - Lox_Sample_1.5 | ecosystem: Environmental > Terrestrial > Soil > Wetlands | place: USA: Florida...
TATCTGGTAGCTAATTTTTGTATCAGTATCAAATATCTCGAGCGAGAAAAGTGCGTCCACCTTGTTTTGATTACACGTTGAAATAACTGTCTCCCAGCTCAGGGGAGGGGGAAAAACTCCTGCACCATTGCTTTCCGTCTTCACTGGCTGCAGAGGCAGAACCGCAGTAAACCTGTCATTCCTCATCAGCTCATCGGTCATACCTTTCATTGCTGCCTCGGTGCCTTCCCTGTCAAGGTTCTTCCCCTCGAGAGTCATGACCTTTTCCAGTGCATCTATTTTGTTATTTCCCTCCGAAGGTACCGACCTGTCAATTATCCCTATACTTTTTATGTACGATGGAATTGTGACAGGAGCAGGTTCGGCAACCGTGAGATAAATATCCTGCATCTTGCAGGATATGACAAGTGTAGCTCCCAGGCATAAAAAAATCAAATTCTTCACTTCAGATATTTTTTGGTTAGACTTCGGTATTCAAATTTAACTAATTTATCCAAACACCGGAACCGGAGATTCAGGCACGATGCCCCGGGCTAAAATAGAAAAGGTAAGACATGTTAACAATACACTCTTAAATGGGGCCGGTTTATATATTTTTATATCTTTATAAGCAGAGTAAAGTTACCTGATTCCTAACCTGATAATTAAGGCTATCTTGGAAGAAGCTGAAGATAAACTGAAGGCCCCGTATTCGCAAACAGCAGATACAGGTTTCTACAGGTCTATTTTTGAAAATGTCCACGATGGAATATACAGAAGCTCACCCGAAGGCAGGATTATAAATGCCAATCCGGCCCTTGTGAGCATGCTGGGATATGATTCCGAAGAGGAGCTGAAACAGCTGAATATCTCGACAGATATTTATTACTCTTCAGCTGAAAGGGACAGGTACATTAATGCCATATCTGAAAGTGGTTGGCTGAAGGATACTGAACTTACACTCAGGAGAAAAGACGGGAGCAAGATTACTGTGCTCGAGAATTCCAGGGCTGTTTATGATGATTCAGGCAACCTGGTTTGCTACGAGGGAACCCTTACTGAAATCACCGGCCTTAAAATCACCGAGGAAGCGCTGCGCGAAAGCCAGGAAAAGTACAGGACGCTTATCGATACACTGCAGGATGGCCTTTCAGTCTTCGATTTCCAGGGAAATATCACCTTCTGCAACAGCAAAAAAAGAATAATGCTCGGCTATGAATCTGATGAAGAAATTAAAAAGGAAAATATCTACAAAATCATTCATCCGGCTGATTTGGAGAAGGCACAGAGAATCCTGAACGGCGCACTCAAAACCGGCATTTTCCCGATGATGGAGCTTCGCGTCGTCAGGAAGGACGGGACATCATTCTGGGCTGAATTCGGTGCAACATTCCTTCGTGATTCAAAAGGGGATCCCGCATATATAATGGACACGATGAGAGATATTACGGGCAGGAAGGAAGCAGAAGAGCAATTAATGATACTTAAGCAGTCGGTTGACGGTCATTACGATGGCGCTTACTGGATTGATGTAAATAACAGGATCACGTACGTAAACAATTCTGCCTGCCGTGATACCGGATTCAGTAGGGAAGAGCTCATTGGAAAGGAACTTTCATACATCAACCCTCTTGCGACAAAGGAAGTGCTTAAGCTGATCTGGGAAAAGCTCAGGAAAGACGGATCATTTACTGCCGAAGCTGTAATGAGGAGGAAAAACGGAACACTCTTTCCTGTTGAGATTGTGTCATCATACATTAACTTCGGCGGGAAAGAGTACAGTTGCGGTTTTGCAAGAGATATCACCGACAGGAAGATCTCGGCTGAAGAAATGAAGATACGCTTCAGCCAGCTGAGACAGATCATCGACACCGTTCCCAGCTATATCTTCGCCAAGGACATTGACGGAAGATTCCTCCTCGCCAACAAGGCACTTGCCGATGTATTCGGGCTAGCTTCTGAAGAGATACAGGGAAAGAGCGACAGCGATTACGGTGCCACCCCGGAACAAGTCAGATGGTACAGGAAGCACGACCTTGAAGTGATCAACAAGGGACATCCTGTCAATATACCGGAAGAGCAGGTTCTTAGGAAAGACGGGACTCTTGGCTGGTTTCAGACCGTAAAGATACCTTACAGGCATCCAGGGGTAGACAAACCTGCCATTCTCGGAGTATCGACCGAAATCACCGAAAGGAAGAAAGCGGAAGATGAACTGCGCCAGAGCGAAGCAAGATTCAGAAACCTTTTTGAACAGCATTCGGCAGTCAAGATACTGATCGATCCTGAAGACGGTCGTATCCTTGACGCTAACAAGGCCGCATCGGAATATTTCGGATGGTCAGTTGCAAAGCTGAAGAAAATGAGGGTTACCGAGATAAGTGGAATGAATGAGGAAGGCGTTCTTCTGAATATCAGAAAAGCTATCGGGAATACTTCAGCAGTATTTGAGACATCAAGCAGGCTTGCAAACGGATCGATAAGAGATATTGAAGTCTTTGCCAGCAGGATCACAAATGATGACAAGGATTATCTCCATTCCATCATTCATGATATTACCGATAAGAAAAAGATGGTAAACGACCTGATTGCCGCCAAGGACAGGGCAGAGGAGAGCGACAAGATCAAAACAGCGTTTCTTCACAATATCTCCCATGAGATCAGGACTCCCATGAACGCGATCGTGGGCTTTGCATCATTGATGAATACTTCCGGGTTGTCTGAAGAATCACGGATCCAGTATGCAGACATCATATTTCAGAGCAGTCACCAGCTTCTTTCAATTATTACCGATATTGTAGATATTTCAAATATAGATGCCGGGGTGGTAAAGGTGTCAGAAGATAACCTGGTGGTCGACGACCTGATGCGTCAGATACTCGATCAGCATGTCCTCAGGGCAGAAAAACTCAAGCTGGCACTGAAGCTCAAAATACCTGCAGGCAATACTAAGCTCAGAATTATCACAGACAGCACCAAGCTGCAACAGATAATATCCAACCTGATCGACAATGCCATCAAGTTTACAAGGGAAGGCACCATTGAATTTGGTTATAAACTTAAGAAAGATCTTGTTGAATTTTTTGTCAGCGATACAGGCAAGGGAATTGAAAGAGAGGAACTGGGCAAGATCTTTGACCGCTTCTACCAGATAAACGATTTTACCGAGAACAAGCCTGAAGGAACAGGTTTAGGACTCGCAATATGTAAAGAGTATGCCGGGCTCCTGGGTGGTGAAATAAGCGCCTCATCGCAGGTTGGGAAAGGTTCAAAATTCACCTTTCATATACCTTTGAAAAAACAAAACAGACCCTCAGGAAAGAGATAAAAGCATGCAACGCCTTATTGCCATAAGCGACATTCACGGTTGCTTCGATCCATTTTACGACCTGGTCGTTAACCGCATCAAACTGTCGAAGAAGGATAAGCTTGTCCTTCTCGGCGATTATATCGACCGCGGGGCAAAGAGCAGGGAGGTAATTGATTTTATCATGGAACTCATTGCCTCAGGCTATAACTTAATACCTCTCTCAGGCAACCACGAATCACTTCTCGCCGACTCTTTCCACGATCCGTCTCTCTGCCCGTTGTGGTTCATGAACGGTGGTGAAACAACCCTCGACAGCTTTGGCATTAAAGATATCTCGAAGCTGGACCACAAATACCAGGAGTTCTTCTTCAACCTGGAACTGCTGCATCGCGACGGGAAGTATCTTTTCGTTCATGCCGGTTTCAATGATAAAGCGGCAGATCCCTTCAGCGATAAGTATTACATGATATGGGAAAGCAGCAACGACTATTTTAATCCGGTGCTGGCCGATTACACCATCATCCATGGGCACAGGCCAAAGGCAAGAGAGATTGTTTTGGGCAGAATATCATCAGGTTCAAAAGTAATCCCGATTGACACAGGCTGTGTGTACGGTTCAGAGTCGGGTTATGGATTTTTATCCGCACTTATCCTGAACGACATGGAGCTGGTATCCTTGGAATGCCGGTAATATGTTAATTTTAATTAATTCTTCCAGCCTCATTCAGGCTTGACTTAACTTTATGCACAAGTAATAACCGAAAACGACACCGTCATGATAAGGACAATTCTCCCATCCGTAATTCTATTTATCCTCGCCGGGACCTTAAGTGCACAGAGGCCGGCATTCTCACACCAGGATTCGCTGAGAGGCTCAATTACCCCTGAAAGGGAATGGTGGGATCTGAAGTATTACCATCTCGACATTTCCGTTAATCCTGCCGATAGCAGCATTTACGGAACTAATACCGTAATTTACAGGGTAATAACCTCCGGGAAAGTAATGCAGATCGACCTGCAGCCGCCACTTAAAATAATCTCGGCTGAACAAGGCGGGAGGAAACTTGAAATATCCGACGACGGAAATGCTCACTTCATAAAGCTCGCCGAAAACCAGCCTGCCGGTGAAATAAAATCACTTGTCGTGGCGTACGGCGGTAAGCCTCATGTTGCACGGCGCCCTCCATGGGACGGCGGAATAACATGGAAGACCGACAGAAAGGGAAATCCATTTGTTGCGTCATCCTGCCAGGGTGCCGGAGCGAGCCTCTGGTGGCCCTGCAAGGATCATATGTACGACGAACCCGACAGCATGCTGATCAGTGTGACAGTGCCGGCAGGGCTTACAGACGTTTCGAACGGAAGGCTGAGAAGCATCACTGCCGACAGGAAAAAGAAAACAAAGACATTCAACTGGTTTGTATCAAACCCGATAAATAATTATGGAGTAAACATCAATATCGGCGATTACATTAATTTCTCGGAAAAGTACAAGGGAGAGAAAGGTATGCTCGATTGCAGCTACTGGGTTCTGAAAGATAACACGGAAAAAGCCAGGGAACATTTTAAGCAGGTGCCACTGATGCTCAAGGCATTTGAATACTGGTTCGGGCCATACCCATTCTATGAGGACAGCTATAAGCTTGTCGAGGCTCCGTACCTCGGAATGGAACACCAGAGTTCCGTGACCTATGGGAATGGATACAGGAACGGTTACCTTGGCTATGACCTGAGCGGTACAGGCTGGGGGGAAAAATGGGATTTTATAATAATTCATGAATCGAGCCATGAGTGGTTTGCAAACAGCATCACGTATAAGGATATGGCGGATATGTGGGTTCACGAAAGCTTTGCCAACTACTCGGAAAGCCTTTTCACCGAATATTACTACGGTAAAGCCGCAGGAAAAGAATATGTAAGGGGAACCAGGAAAAACATTGAGAACGACAAGCCTGTTGTGGGATTTTACAATGTGAACAATGAAGGATCGGGCGACATGTACTACAAGGGCGGCAATATGCTCAATACACTTCGCAGGATAGTAAATAACGATGAAAAATGGAGGGATATGCTTCGTGGGCTCAACAGGGAATTCTATCACCAGGTAGTGGAAGGATCGCAGGTCGAAAATTATATAAGCAACTTTACAGGGCTGGATCTCAGATCATTTTTTAACCAGTACCTCCGAGATGTCAGGATACCCGTTTTCGAGTATTACTATAAAGACAGCACTCTTAATTTCAGGTGGAACAACTGTGTTTCCAGGTTTAATATGCCGGTTATAGTGAGGGTGAACGGGAAAGAAATTACTCTGAATTCCACCGATTCGTGGAACGCCATAAAACTCGATGAAAGTGAGCTGGAGGTTGATCCCGATTTTTATGTTGCCAGCTTCAACATAATGGGGAAGAAGCGTTAAAGAAGAGACCCTGATCAGTCAAATCTCTTTATATAGATCAGCTTGTCGTCGTCCTTATCGTAATAGTCCTTGATCGTTGCCTCAAGTGTATAACCGGCACTGTCGTAGAATGCCCGTGTTGGAGCATAATGCTCCCTGCCTGATGTTTCAGCAATAATCATGGTACATCCCATTCCTATAGCTTCCCGGTATGTTTCATCGAGCAGTTTTTTCCCGATTCCCTTACCCCTGAAATCATTATGAGTAACGATCCAGAAAAGATCGAAACATGATTTTGTCATTTCAATTTTGCCAAAGCATGAATATGCAGCTGTCACACCGTCAGCCTCGGCAAAGACAAAATGGTAACCAGAGGAGATACCTTCCTCGAGTCTCTCCTCAACCAGTTCCACCGCTACATCGGTTTCGAAATCATAGAAAAAACCGGTCGATTCAACAATCTCACGGATTCTCTTTATATCCTTTTTAACAGGTTCAGTTCTGAAGGTAAGATTCATATCAGTATTTTTCTTCGAATTTAATCTAATAAAATGAAATCAGGAAAAGCTGTCGCCGGCCTGTTTTGAACTGGCAACCCGTGCCACCGTCTCGATTGCAATGGCTGCAAATGCAGATCCATAATCGAGGTCGATATTTTCCATCGTATCATGGGTATCATGGTAGCCCTGCCTCGATATGTCGTAATTCTCCATGAAAAGCACAACCGGAACACCCATATCCGAAAAGATCTGTCCGTCGGTATTGAAAATGGAACTGTGGGGGTTATACTGCGTCCTTACCTCTCCATGAATGGCCAGGTGCTGTGCAGGTTGAGGGATATTCTCGGCAGCCGTCACCCTCTTTCCGGGTCCCAGATGCGCCCTTTCCCCCGACTTATTCAGCTGTGGCACTAGGTTGTTCCAGATCATGTTAGCCGTATGTGCTTCCCTTGCAATTCTTAAGGATGCCTCGCTTTTGCCAGGAGAAATCTGGAAGATATTGTGATCGTTATCACGGTTGTGGCCTATCATATCCATTACGTACAGGCCGACAACTTCTGTACCCGACAGGTCAATCTCATTTCCTTCAGGGACCCTGAGCTTGACGTTCTTTTCAATCAGTTTCCTGCAGAAGTTCCTTGCTCCCATGCAATCGGAAGGAAACTCCTCACCGGTAAGATGAATCAGCCAGATATCCCTCTCGAGCTTCCCCTGCCTTGCAAGGTCGAGGAAAATTGGTGCAGAGAGAAGAAGAGTCGTACTTGCCGAGAAATTATCATCGGCCCCGTTCGCCGATATCCTCGCCCCGGTTCCCCCGCTGCCTTTATCATAAACATCCTCCATGTAAGCGGTATCATAATGATCCCCGAACACGACGGCTTCTTTCCTGTTTTTCCCCGGAATAACCATAAGAATATTTCTTTCGTAGAGTGAACCATCCTGGTTTCCCATCCATCCTCCGAAGAGAGAGTATTCAAAATCGGTTTGCCATTTGAAGGGCAGCTCACCACAGAATGCTTTTCCCTCCATACCTGCCTCCGCTATAATTTTCCTGTATCTGTTTATAAAATAGTTACCTACGTACTCGATGTCACGCTCCTGCTTCTTAACCTGGCTCCTCGTGACCGGATCAGTGATAACATCCGCATTATCCTTGTTGACAAACTCACCATGTGCAAGATATTTTATTTCGTTCCACCAGGCCTCTTCAAAGCTTCTTGTAGCGGTCCGGTCGTAAGTAATTGGTTCAGGCAGGTTTACATCCACTGCAGGTTCAATGATTGTTTCGAGGTATTGTCGCATTCCGAGGGCAGCATCTTTGTCGCTGGTATGAATCCCGAGCTCATCGAGCCATTGTTCAAGTGTTTTATGTTTTGCAAGATTCAGAAGCCTGTGGGCCAGTGTCCGTTTAAGCGGTTTTTCTCCCTGCATTCTCCAGGCTTCAAGCAGTGATATTATATTCCTGGATGTCTGGTGCGCATAATGATCGTGGCCGTTTGTGAAATCCCTTAATGCTGAAAGGTAGAACTTCCTTTGCTGAATACGTGGCCAGAGTTCCACCGGGTTATCCATTTTTGAATCTTTTTCGTGGTAGCAGGTAATAAACCCTGCCGGTAATCCGGTGTGGAATTCAGGTTCTCCGTTACCTGCATTGAGCCAGCCGACAAGAGGCCTTATCCAGTAAATGCTGTAACGGCCTGTTTTCATGGGCGGATAAAAGAACCTGTAACCGAACAGGCCCCCGTTGAGGATCTTTTTCTCCGTTTCGTAAATTTCCTTCCTGTTTGCCCTGGGCCCGTTCAGGAGAAGGTCAAAATTATGATCCCATATCTGACAGTTACGTGCCAGTGGCTTGTCATATAAGCCAAGAGAATCGGGTTCAGTGCTGAAAAGTGCCTTGGCAATTTTTATTTTCTGAACCGACTGGTTCAGTTCATCCTGGTACCTGTGAATTTTTTCCCACCGGTGGGTCCTGTGAAATGAATTCAGTATCAGTTCTTCATTAATATTATGTTTTGCGTTATCGGGATGTGGTTCATGGAACCAGCCCGATTGTGTCACTCTCATGCCTCCTATTCCCCTGTTTCTTGCAACAAGGTTATGAAGGGCAATCTGGCGTGCTTCCGGCATATGTTTCCTGAGTCTTTCATATGTAGGCATCCCCCAGAATACGAGACTTCCCGGGAAGGGCAGAAGGTGAATCCTGCCGTTAAGGTACGAATCCTGTATTTCCCGTGGTAATTCAGAGAAAGGCTTGAATGTCAGAAGGAACCGGATATCATCAAATGGCCCTGTAACTGAAATCCTGAACTTGTCGGTCCATCCCGGAAGCCGTGAATCATCGCCGCAAGGCAATATTCTTAAACCGGCTTTATACAGCTGACCCGAGTCCCCGGCCTTCAGCCCGTAAGCGCCTTTAAAAACAGATGAAAAGAAATTATCGAAATCGGCATTATCGATGGCCTCATTCTCGGAACGGTAAAAACCTTTCCAGAAAGAAAACTCAGGATCGTGAATGCTGCTCCCGAAAAATGTCCAGGTGACACGTCCCTTATCGTCCTGCGTTCTCGAAAGCATCATCGGCAGCATGACTACAAATCTCTCATGTTCAAGCTTTCCTGCCTTTGCGGCCAGTTCGGCGGGCCAGTAAGGGTTCCCGGTAAGATTCTTCCCTCCATGTCCGTGTATATGATGTTCCGTCAGACCACGTCCAAGGCGTGTAATATTGTTCATAATCTGGTGGCCGATGTGGGATATACCAGGCCGAAGCTCCAGTTCCTCTTCTATCTCGGTAATTTTCATTCCCCAGGGATCATCATCTGTAAATATTGAATTGTCAGCCTTTCCAAGGGGTTTCTGTCCAATAATCGGAGAAGGCATAAATTCAGAGTATGCCGGCAATGGGTAGCAACCGTCGCAGTCGAACCACGGAAAACCCTCCATCAGGCTTTTCCATCCGCGATTTTTCACATCTTCCATCGTGTAAATAATGAGATTAATTTCAATGAGGTACCTATCGTAAAGTCACAAAATAAACATTAGCTCCGGTATAATGTTCAAAACGTGTCTGCTTAATTATGAACAAATTGAGTCAACTTTTCACCCACGTTTCAAATCCCTGTTCAGAACAGCCTTCATTAGATTTTTTTCATAATCCCTTCTCCCGGAAAGTTAAATTTTTTATATTTGCATATATTGAGATATCAAGGTAGCATTTATGAATTTTAAAAAAACCACTTCGTATTCTCTTAGTATCCTGAGCTTTATGGCAAAGAATCCTGAAAAGAGGGTCTCAGCGGATTATCTTAACAGGATGCTTGGCATTCCATACCAGTACCTGAGACAGCTTCTTACGTCTCTTTCGCAGGCAGGGTTCATTTCAGGATCGAGAGGCAGGAACGGAGGATTTGTTCTCGGGAGAGGTCCCGAGAAAATCCTGCTTTCTGAAATAGTGAACTCCTGCGAGGGTGCGGAGGTACTGCAAAGATGCATCATGGGATATACTTCGTGCCAGTTCAACGAATCGTGCCCCATGCATGAAATATGGGAATCGGCCAGGAAGAACCTGGTAGGTGTATTAGGCAGCACCACGCTTACGGATTTGATCAGGTCGGCTGAAAAATCTCAGAAACAGAATAATAAACTAACCGTGAATTAACTAAAAAAGGAGGAATTATGGTAGACTCGAAACTGGTTCTCACAGGTCAGACGGCTGCATATACTGCCTACTGCCTTGTGATAATCCTGCTGATAGCCTGGTTCAGTTACAAGGTAACTCACCAGGGTAAAAATAACATGGTAAAGCCGGCGTTTTTTTACACTTTCGTCGGTTTCCTGACCGTGCTCGGTGTATCACTTCACATCATCACTTACAATACTATTCCATGGGCAAAAATGGATCTTGACAGGAGAGATATCAAACCCGACAAGACCTATTTAATAACTGTAAAGGACCACGCGTTTATCCTGCCCCAGGAGAAGATGGTGGTAAATGTAAATGAAAAAGTGCTGTTTGATGTCACCTCCAAAGACCTGACCTACGGGTTCGGTCTTTTCCGGCCCGATAACAGCATGGTGTTCCAGATGCAGGTTGTGCCCGGTCACAGGAATGATATCCTCTGGAAATTCGACCGTCCCGGTGTTTACACGATAAGATCGACGGAGTACTCAGGGCCCAGGGGTCCGAACATGATTGTCAGGGACGCCGTTGAAGTTGTTGCCGGAGGAACGTCGAACTGATCCTTGTATATTCAAAACTAAACCTATCGATTATGAGCTTTATTAATACTCTTATAAATGGTGAGGAGGGTCTCTTCAGGCACGAAACCCTCACACCTATGCAGAAACTTGTCCTCAGGTTTGTCGTTGCCGGCCTTGTGTATTTCGGGTTCGTTGTCATCGAAGGCATGATTATGAGGGTCTATGAGGTCAGGCCCTTTGCCCCGATTACGGAACCACAGTTCTTTGCCATAATGACGGCACATCCGCTGGTTGGCATTTTCGGCTCGACGTATTCTCTTGTATTCGGGGCCTTTCTTTTCCTGGTTCCGTTCTTCATGAAAAAACCCCTCTGGAGCATAAAAATGGGTAACTGGACTTTTGTGCTGGTCACCCTCGGAACCTTCACTTTCTGGTTCTCCGGGTTTGTCAGCCACTATGCGCCCCTGTACACCCTGTACTGGCCCCTTCCTGCAGATTTCTCACAGTTCAGTGTTTGGGGCGGAACATTTTTTATTGTCGGGATAGCCCTGGTGATGGCCGGAACGGCATTGTTCATTATAAATGTCTTCAAGACAATTACCTATACTCC
>Ga0335071_10007810_pt1 | contig 10997 bp, 8 predicted proteins | sample Lox_Sample_15_FD_206724 | JGI IMG/M metagenome (GOLD analysis project Ga0335071, IMG submission 206724) | Soil microbial communities from Loxahatchee National Wildlife Refuge, Florida, United States - Lox_Sample_1.5 | ecosystem: Environmental > Terrestrial > Soil > Wetlands | place: USA: Florida...
GGCGGACGGTCGCGCACCGTGAGGACGTTGCTCGCGTAGTTGCCCGGTGGGTTGCCGGCCGCATCGACGGCCGAGACGGCGAAGCGGTACGTGCCGGTGTGCAGCCGGCAGGTGAAGACGTAGTCGCGCGTCACATCGACCCTGACGCCGTGCAGCACGACCTTCCGCACCAGCGTGTGACGAGCGTCGCGGATGCGGATGGTGACCGTCGCCGTCGCGCTGCCGGGCCGGCGGTCGGCCACGTAGTAGCGCAACGCGACACGGGCGAAGCGCACCGCGGCGGCCGGCCACTTGGTGACCGCCCTGGCGCGGCAGGTGTCGATGCCGACCCAGCCCGCGCGCGCGGCGCCGACGTTGCCGGCGTTGTCGATGGCCCGGTAGCGGAATTCGTGGACCCCGTCGGCGGCGTGGTCCTGCGCCGCCGGCACGACGAACGAAGCGGCCGTCGTCCAGGTCGCTCCCTGGTCGAGGGAGTACTGACGGGCGGCGACGCCGGCGCCACCGGAGCCGTCGCTGGCGCTCAGGGCGACGCGTACGGCGCCGCGGTGCCAGCCGGCCCCGCTGGCGGTCGCGGTCGGCGGCCGCGTGTCGGTCCAGCCCGCCCGGGCGGTGGTCAGCACGGCGCCCTCGGTGCCGGCGACGAAGCCGTGGAGCGCGTCGGGAAAGGCGACCGAGGCGAGGGCCTGCGAGACCGGGCAGGGCTGGGTCCGCCAGGAGAGGCCGCCGTCGGTGGTCGCCAGCACGAGGCCGCCGTCGCCCACGGCCCAGCCGCGCCGCGCGTCGGCGAAGGCCACGGTGTAGAGGTCGCCCCGCAGCGAGGCGGTGTGTCGCACGACCCAGTGGGCGCCGCCGTCGGTGGTGGCGATGACGACGCCGTGGGCGCCCACCGCCCAGACGCGCTTCAGCCCGTCGCAGGCCACCCCGTTCAGGTAGTGGCTCGTGGGCGAGTGCTGCGCGCTCCAGTGAGCGCCGCCGTCGGTGGTGGCGATGATCTCGCCGCCGTCGCCCACGGCCCAGCCGTGGTCGGCATCGGCGAAGGCCACGCTGTAGAGATCGTTCGCGCTCGGTGCGGCCTGCGAGACCCATGTCTGACCATCGTCGGTCATCGCCACGATGGCGCCGCCGACACCCACCGCCCAGCACCGGCCGTCGCGGGCGGCGGCGGCGATGAGCGGGGTGTCGAGGGCCGGCGTGGTCTGCGGCGTCCAGTGCAGGCCGCCGTCGCTCGTGGCCACGACGGTCTCGTCGTCGCCGACGGCCCAGCCGTGGGTCGCGTCGGCGAAGGCGATGCCGTAGAGCTGCCGCGTGGTCGCGGGGTCCTGCGCGACCCAGGTCGCGCCGCCGTCGCTCGTGGCCACGATGCTGGGCTCCGGGCCGACCGCCCAGGCATCGAGGGGACCGCTCGCCGCCACCGAGAGCAGGGGCGCGCCGGACACGGCCTGGTGGGCGGTCCAACCGGCTTTCAGGTTCGGCGCCCCGCCGGCCGCGAGCACGACACCGGGGACGGCGCCACAGACGACGGCGAACGTCGTCGCCAACACGGCGACGGCGGCGGTGAACGGCGCACGCTTCACGGTCATCTCCCTCCGGAGCGGTCGGGTCGGCCGCCCTCGCGCCGGCGCGCCCGCTCGACCGCGGACGATCCTCGGGCAGAGTCTTCGACGTCGTCGCCCCGCGACCTTGTGCCGGCGGCCGACGGCGTCCATCAGACAATGTCGGCGCGACGCGGCCGCGCCTGAAGTCTTCTCCGCGAGGTGTCACGGCGAATCTCCCGAGCCGAGTCCCGACCGCCCCGCAACGAGGTTCCGCGCCGCGTGCGGGGGAAAAGCTAGCGCTGCATGGCCTCGAGCGTGAGGCCGCCGGCAGCATGCCCGCCACGGTGGCGGGAGCCCAGGCCGGAAGCGACGCGGCGGCGACCGTCGGCGCCGCGCCGCCGACACTCGGCGCGCCGGCCAAGAAGGAGAAGACGATGGGTTTGACGATCGTGGTGGGCTACGACGGTTCAGACTGCGCCAAGGCGGCTCTCGACCGGGCGCTGGGGATGGCCGGCCCCAGCGGCAGGGTGATCATCACCTACGCCGACGCCCCGCCGCGCATCGGCGCCTCGTCGCTCGTTCCCCCGGAGACGGTCAAGGAGCTCGGGGAAACGGTCACGGCTGGCGCCCTCGACGAGGCGCGACGCCGCGGCGTACCGGCCGAGGTCGTGCTCGAGAACCAGCGGCCCGCCGAAGCCCTCATGGCCGTGGCGGCGCGTAGCAAGGCCGACCTGATCGCGGTGGGCTCGCGCGGCGAGTCGCAGCTCACCGGTCTGCTGCTCGGCTCGACCCCCTACCACCTCGTCCATCGCACCACGATGCCGCTGTTGGTGGTGCCCAAGGCCGCATAGGTGGGGGTGAGGCGGGCCGGGGCCTCGAGCCGCGGCCCGCCTCCCTTCTGCGTTCCGCCCGTTCCCGCCCCAGCGGCGATCGCCCGCGTCCGGACCGTCGCGCGAACCTTGTCCGCCCCGGCGGCGTCTCCCCTTTGACCGACTGGCAGCTCCAAGGGAGGCACCGTGCGCCGCATCGTCGTCATCATCGCAACGCTCGCCGCGCTCGGGGCGGCCGCGGCCGTCGTCGTTTCGAGCCACCATCCCGCGACGGCCACCGCCGCCCCGAGCCAGCCGTCGCGCGGCCGGCCGGCCGCCGCCGACGCCGGCCTCCTGACCGGGCCGCTCGACGCCTTCGGCCTGGACATGCTGGCCCGCGAGGCCCAGGCGACGAGCGGCAACGTCGTGATCTCGCCACTCTCGATCTCGGACGTCCTCTCGCTGCTCCTGAATGGCGCCCGGGGCCGCACCGCCACCGAGATGCGCCACGCCCTGGGTCTCGACGGCATGGCCACGCCCGCGGCCGATCAGGCCTGGGCCGACCTGGTCGCCTCCGTCCAGGCGGGACGCCGGCCGGCCGTGCAGGTCGCCGACTCGCTCTGGCTGCGCCACGGCGTGGGCTTCTCGCCGGCGTTCCTCGCGACCGCGCGTGACTCCTTCGGCGCCGGCGCCCTGCCGCTGCCCAACGACCCCGGTCAGGCGGCCGACGCCGTGAACACGTGGGTCGACGCCCACACGGCCGGCCTGATCCGCAGGATCGTCGAGCCCGGCTACTTCAACGAGGACACCATCCTGGCCGTCGTGAACACGGTGCACGCCAAGGCCGCCTGGCGCACGGCCTTCGAGAAGGGCGCAACGGCACCACGAGCGTTCACGCTCGCCGCCGGCAGCGTCGTGCGGGTGCCGACGATGAGCGGTCCGCTCAACGGACCCGTGACACGGACCGCCGCCTGCGACGCGGTGGCCCTTGCCACCAAAGGTCCGCTGACGGCCTGGGTGATCGTGCCGCGCGGCGCGGGTACGCCCGAGTCGCTGCTCGCCGGCCTCTCGGGCGGCGGGCTCGACGCACTCGAGCGCACCGCCACGCCGCAGGCGGTCATGCTCGAGCTGCCGCGACTGCACACGACCTTCTCGACGCCGGACCTCAAGCCGGAGCTGCAGGCGCTCGGCATGGTCGCCGCCTTCTCACCGCAGGACGCCGACCTGCAGGGCATCGTCGCGCCCGGCACGCCCGGTCGCGTCTACATCCAGCGCGTGGTCCACAAGGCCGTGCTCGACGTGGGCGAGGGCGGAGTCGAGGCGGCGGCGGCCACGGCCGGCATCGTGGGCATCACGTCCGCACCCGAGGCGCCGCTCACCATCCGCGCCGACCGTCCGTTCCTGTTCCTGCTCACCGACTCGCGCACGCGCGCCCCGCTGTTCATGGCGCTGATCAGGGATCCGCGGGCGTAGACCCGAGCGGCCACCGGCACCGCCGCCGACATCGTCGCCCCGACTCCCGGCGCAGACCGATGCAAGAAAAGGGGGCGGGGCGAGCCTTGTGGCTCGCCCCGCCCCCGTCTCGCCGCCCACGCGCCCGTATGCGCGCGACCGGCTCGAGCTCAGGAAGCGGGCGTCAGTGTACCGTCACTTCGATCACCTGCGTGAAGGCCTGGAACGCGAAGCCCTTGTACTTGACGACGTACCAAGTGGTGCGGGTCGGGTGCAGAAGACTGCTCGAGAACCTGCCCGATGACGTCTTGTAGGTGCCCACGCGGTGCCAGCCCTTGGCAGCGAGCGCTCCTGGAGCCCCGGACACCTTGTGCGGCGTCGAGTAGACCGTGACGTTGCCGTTGCCCGGGACCTTCCCGCTCAGGCGCACCGCGTGGCCGCGAGGAATGCTGCTCACCGACGGCTTGAAGGTGCAGACCTGGTAGTAGTCCCACATCTCGACGAGACTGTCGGCGCCCGGGGTGCCCGCCGTACCGGTCCGATAGGTGTCGATCTCGTAGACCCCTACCGGGGCGGAAGCGGGGATCTTCAACCGCACCGGGTAGATCTGGTCGGCGCCCGTCGAGGTGACGGAACCCTTCGCCACTCCACCGTGCACTTCGTCGTACCCCACGAAGCTGGCCGTCTCGCCCTGGGACCAGCCACTGAGGACCATTGTCACCTTGGTGCCCGCTTTGCCGGAATGCTGGCAGAGGCGGCCGGAGAGGTACGAGTGCTGCGCTGCGTTCCAATCGAGGTTCACATCGGTCGCAGTGGCGCCGCCGCTCAGGCTGGCCGGCGTGCCCAGCCACTCGACCTGCGAACGGCAAGCCGAGGCGTCATTGGACAACGGTGTGTAGTAATACGCTATGACATCGTCGAAGGTGTCCATGGGCAGGACGCTCGCGCTGCCATCGCCGCTGCCGTCGAGAGTGACGTCGGTCTGCGCGAAGCCGACGTTCGCGTTGCCCGCTTCGACCTCGATCGCGGGCGACGGGGCGTTGGCTACATGCAGGCCGACCGCGGCGGGGCGTGTGTCGTAGCTGAACGGCGTGGTGTCGTTCTTGGCGGTGAAGTCGAGGCTCCACCAATCCATCTTCCACAGACCGGTCGCTTGGTAGACCGTGCCGGGGTAGTAGATCGTCAGGTCGTCGAAGCCGGGATTCCCGGCAAGGGCTGCAAAGTTGAAGAGCCCGTCCGCGCCGGTCCCGGTCGAACTCGGTGATGTGATGTTGCTGCCACCGAACTGGTAGCCGGCACTCCCCGCCCACCAGCCCCAGTCGACCTCGGCCCCCTGCACGGGCGTGCCGCCGAAGTCGAGCACGTGACCGCTGATGGCGTAGGTCGGATCGGCGCCGAGACGCGCGTAGGCGCGGGGCGCCGAGGCCGTATGCCGCACGCGGTCGGGGGCGAAGTGTCGCGCCTTGGTCGACGCCAGCGCGACCGGCGTCAGGAGCAGGCACGCGGCGCACACGGCGAACACGCACAGTGACAGACGTTTCATGGGCCCTCCCCCGCGGTTCACGGGCGCGCCGGCGGCGGGGCCTGCGCAACCCCTCTGCAGTGAATACTAGGACGAAGCTGCGCGGACACAAGCGCCGCGAGCGAGATTGCGTTGCCTGTGCGCGACGCGGGGACGGTCGCCGTGCTTCGAGAGGCTGCCGGAACAGCCCGGGCGTACCCTACTCGTACCGCAGCGCCGTGGTGGGCTCGACCGAGGCGGCCTGCACGGCCGGGCCGATGCCGGCCAGGATGCCGACGGCGGCGGCCACCACGAGGGCGAGACCGACCGTGGTCGCCGAGAACACGGGCGAGACGCTCAGCGCCGAGCCACCGATGTAGGCGCCGGCGATGCCCACGCCCAGGCCCAGCACGCCGCCGATGATGCTGATCACGATGGCATAGATCAGGAACTGCACGACGACGTCGCGGCGCCGCGCCCCTACCGCGCGGCGCACGCCGATCTCGCGGGTGCGCTCGCGCACGGTGACGAGCATGACGTTGGCCACGCCGATGCCACCCACCACGAGGCTGATCGCGGCGATGGCGGCCATCAGCCGGGTGAGCGTCTTGGTCGACGAGGAGACCGCCGAGGCGATCGAGCTCGCGTTCACGATCTGGAAGTCGTCCTGCTCGGAGCTCGTCAGGTCGTGCTGGGTGCGCAGGGTGCTCTCGACGGCCGCCTGGAAGCTGTCCACGGCCCCGGGCTCGGCCTGCACGCGGATCTGCGAGATGTCGGGACGGAAGGCGACGAGGCGGCCTTCGATCGCGCCCAGCGGCACGAGCACGCTCGAGTCGACCGAGGCGAAGCCCACGCCGCCCTGGGCGGCCAGCACGCCGATCACCTCGAACCGTACGCCGCCGATGCTCACCGTGCGGCCCACGGCACGCAGCGGGCTCATGCCGAGGTCGCCGGCCACGGTATTGCCGAGGACCGCGACCGGCAGGCCGTGAGCGCTGTCGAAGGCGCTGAAGAACGTGCCCGCCTCGACGGCGAGGTGGTCGATCGGCACGATCTGCGGGAACGTGCCGCTGATCGTCGCGTTGGCGCTCGTGCTGCCGAGCGTGACCGTATCGTTCGTGTTCACCGTGTAGACGGTCTGCTTGACCCCGGGCGTCTGCCTGATGGCGGACAAGTCGCTCGCCGAGAGCGCCGTGGCGTTCGACGAGAAGGGACTCGTCTCGACGGTGACGGTGTCGGTGCCGAAGGCGTTGAAGCGGTTCTCGACGGCGCGCGTCGAGCCGCCGCCGATCGAGGTCAGGGCGACCACGGCGGCGATGCCGATGACGATGCCCAGGATGGTGAGCACCGCGCGCAGCGGGTTGGCCCGCAGGCTGGCGAAGGCCATGCGCAGCGACTCGAGGGCGACGATCATCGCCGGCCCTCGAACGCCCTGCTCGACGGCTGGGAGACGACGGTCATTGACCGGGCGCGGGGAAGGCGTTGAACGAGCCACTGCTCGACCGGCGGAACGTGCCGCCACCGGTAAGGCCACCCAGGCCGCCGCCCCTGCTGGTGCCGGTCGCGCTCGAGGCGGCGTTCGTATAGGTGCCGGTCACCACGATCTCGCCGGCCGCAAGGCCGCTCGTGACCTGGGTGAGCGACGAGGTCGCCATGCCCGTCGTGATCTGGCGGTAGTTCACGGCGCCGTTCATCATCACGCGCACGAACGAGGCGGACGACGTGCCGCTGACGGCGCTGGTCGGCACGACGAGGACATTGCTGCGCTTGGCGATGGTGACCGTGAGCGACCCGGTCATACCGGACTTGGCCAGCGATGGGAGGCTCGCAGGAGCGAGGTCGACCGTGTACTGGGCGGTGCTCGACGAGCTCCCCGACGAGCTCGACGAAGCAGGCTGGCTCGCGATCGAGACGATCGTCGCGGTGAAGGCCGAACCGGTCTCGCCGTCGATCGTCAGAGCAGCCTTCTGACCGACCTTCAGCGACGAGACGTCGGCCTGGGAGACGAGCGCCTCGGCGACGAGGGCGCGGGGGAAGTCGACGGTGGCCAGCGCGGTGGTGCTGCTCACGCTGCCGCCGAGGACGACGTTCCACGATTCGATGGTGGCGCCCGTGGGCACCCACACGAAGCCGGCCGTTGTGATCTCGCCGGTCTGGCTCAGGCCCTGGGCGGACTGCCAGGCTTCGAGCGCCGTCCTGGTGGTCGAATCGAAATCGCCGGTGACGGTGCCGCTGAAGTAGCCGCCGGCCTTCAAGGCGCGCTGCAGGGCGGCGACGTTGGCCCGGTCGTTGCCTGCGGAGAGACTCGTGGAGAGCGTCTCGTAGAGCGGCGTCGGGCTCACGAAGGCGTAGACGGGCTTGCCCGACACGACCAGCAGGCGCTGCAGCGTGCGCGGCACGGCGCCGGCCGGCAGCACGATGCGGGTCACGACGCCGCTCGTGCCCGACGAGCCGCTCGCGCTCGAGGAGCTGCCCGCGCTCGAGGAGCTGCCCGCGCTCGAGGAGCTGGAGCTTGCCGTCAGGTTCGTGCCGCTCCGGATCGAGGAGCCGCCCCCGCTGCCGGCGCGGCCGCTCGCGGCCGGCTTGGGCGAGGCCGTGGCCGTGCGCGACGGCGTGGGCTTGGGCGACGGCGTGACCGCAAACGAAGCCGTGCTGGTGGCCGTGCCATCGGCCGTGGTGACCGTGATCGGGCCGCTGGTGGCGCCGGCCGGCACGAGCGCCGCGATCTGGCTGTCGCTCACGACCTTGAAGAACGCCGCCTGACCGTTGAAGCTCACCGCGCTCGCGCCGCTCAACCCGGAGCCGGTCACGGTCACGCTGGTGCCGACGGGACCCGAAGCCGGCGTGAAGCTCAAGAGAGCAGGCGACGACAGTGCCGCCGGCACCGACGCGCGGGCTCTGGTGATCGCGTCGAGGGTCGTGGCCGGGGTGAGGATCGCGCTGACCGTGGTGATCGCGCCTCGGGTGCCGGTGGCGCTCGTGGTCGAGGCGCCGCCGTTGCCGCTCGCGGCGCTCGAAGAGCTGCCGGTGCCGCTCAGCGAGATCGTCATGGCGTCGCGCGAGTCGGCCAGGGTGAAATCGGCCTGCACCGTCTGGGCGATGGTGCCGGTGGCCGCTTTCGAGGTGAGGTAGTGGACGCTCGCCGACGAGCCGCGGATGACCAGCAGGTACGCCGCGGCCGCGGCGGCCGCGACCGCGATGAGCACGATGGCGATGACGAGCCAGCGGCGCCGCGTGAGCTTCTTCATGGTCCCTCGACTCCTTCGTTTCGTCGCTGGCCGAGCGGCGCCGGGTGAGCGACGCTCATTGGCTGTCGGTCGAGCCGCCGGCGGGAGGCGCGTACTGGCCGTTCGACTGGCCGCCGTTCTGGCCGTAGCCGCCCCCCTGGCCGTAGCCGCCCCCCTGGCCGTAGCCGCCCCCCTGGCCGTTCTGGAAGGAGCCGCCCTGGCCGGACTGACTCCCGGGCGCGCCGGGGAACCGGCCCCTGAAGGTGCGCGTGTAGACGACGTTCTGGCCGGCACTGAGTCCCGAGATGATCTCGGCCTCGGTCTGCGTCCTTTGGCCGACCACCACGCTCTGCGTCGAGGTCTTGCCGTTCTGCAGGAGCTGGACGGTCGCGCTGCTGCCGCTGCCCTTGATGGCGGCCGTGGGGACGATCAGCACGTCGCCGGCGAGCACCTTCACCTGGATCTGGGCGATGCCCGTGTACTTGGCGGTGACGCCCTTGGGCAGTCGCGCGATGGCGATCGTCGCCGTGACCGCGCCGTTGCTGCCGGCGTTCACCGCGGTCACTGTGCCTTGGGCGGTCTTGCCGCGAAACGCGCCCTGACCACCCTGGCCGAAGAAGCCTTGCCCGCCGCCGGCGTAACCCTGACCGGCCTGGCCGTAGCCGGGCGCGCCGCTCGGCCGGACGCTCGGCCGGGCGCTCGGCATGCCGCTGGGCGCGCCTTGGCCGAGGCCCCGCGCGCCGCTCGGCAGGAGCATGAAGGCCACGGTCACCTTCTGGCCGACCGCCACCTGCGACGCGCCGCTGCCGAAGACCTCGACGACACCCCTGACCTTGCCGGCCGCCACCGAGGTGAGCCGCACCCGGCCGGCCGCCGTCTGCACGAGATCGCCTCGGCGCACGGTGGCCAGCACCTGCACCGAGCGGCCGCCGGAGGTGGTGGACGCCGCGGTGCCGGAGGTGCCGCAGGCGGCGACCAGCGCGACGCCGGGCAGGAGCAGGGTGAGAAACGCGCCGCAGGCGGCGACGGAGCGTCGCCGCGAGCGACGCGGACCGAGAAGCCTCATGAGGATCCCTCCGTTGGGTGGTCTTCGTAGAGACGGCCCTCGCGCAGCACGAGGCGCCGGTCGGCATGGCCGGCCACATCTTCTTCGTGGGTGATCATGACGATCGTGCGGCCGTCGTCGTGCAAGCGGTCGAGGAGCTCGAGCACCTCGCCGGTGGCCGCCAGGTCGAGGTTGCCGGTGGGCTCGTCGACGAGCAACACCTCGGGGTCGCCGACCAGCGCCCGGGCGATCGCCACGCGCTGCATCTGGCCACCGGAGAGCTGGCCGGGGTCGTGGTCGGCGCGGTCTTCGAGGCCGACCGCGGCAAGCGCCGCGCGGGCGCGCCGCAGGCGCTCGGCGCGGCGCACGCCGCGATAGATCAGGGGTGTGGCAACGTTCTCGAGCGCGCTCGTGCGGGGCAGCAGGTTGTGGAGCTGGAAGACGAAGCCGAGCAGCACGTTTCGAAGACCGGCGCGGGCGTTGTCGTCGAGGTCGCTCACGTCGTGGCCGGCGAGCACGTAGCGGCCGGCATCGGCGCTGTCGAGCAGGCCGAGGACGTGGAGCAGCGTCGACTTGCCCGAGCCGGAGCGTCCGGTGCAGGCTACCCACTCCCCGCGCCGCACGCGCAGGTCGAGGTCGGAGAGGACAGGCACGGCGATGTCGCCACGCCGGTAGGTGCGCTCGATCCCGGTCGCGGCCAGGATGACATCGTCGCCCGCGCCCCAAGGCACGGCGGTAGCCTCGGCCACTCGGCTCCTTTCACGGTCACCACGCTGGCTGGCGGCGCCAGTCTAGGGCCGCCTTCTGAGCAACGACTGGGCTGAAGCTGTGAGCTGACTGAGAATCGCCGGCGGGCGGCGCCTGCTACCTGCTTTGATCCAGCGTAGAGATCGCCCGGAGCGGGCAGAGTATGGAGCGTTGGTGGGTCACCGATCTGCGGCGCGCGGAGACGTCTGGCCGACCGCAGTGAGGGGAGTGTGAGGGAGAGGGTGTCGTGACTGAGCAAGAGCTCACCGGGATGCTGACGAAGATGGCCGCGGCCGGGCGCCGGCGGCTCACCTTCGACGAGGTCCTTGCGGCCGGAAGACCGGCTGTCTTTCGCAAGTTCGGCGACCACCTGCTCTTTGCGGGCGGCCGCTTGTTCGACGTGCGCGAGCCGTGGGCCCCGGTCGAGGTCGGCCTGACGCCGGCGCCGGCCGCGCCCGAATCGGTCGCCGCCGAGCGGGCGATGACGGTCGGCATCGAGTACGGCTGGCGCCACGAGGCCGACTGTCCCTGCTCGTTCTGCGAAGCGTCGGACGAGGCCGCCTGACCGGCGACCGTCCACGATAAGACACGACCGATGCGACGGGGCGGGGGGGGGCCGGGCGGGGCGGCCCCGCCCCCGCGCGGTGGGGGCAGGCGGGGGCCCCGCGCGCGCCGCCACCC
>Ga0335071_10007811_pt1 | contig 10996 bp, 9 predicted proteins | sample Lox_Sample_15_FD_206724 | JGI IMG/M metagenome (GOLD analysis project Ga0335071, IMG submission 206724) | Soil microbial communities from Loxahatchee National Wildlife Refuge, Florida, United States - Lox_Sample_1.5 | ecosystem: Environmental > Terrestrial > Soil > Wetlands | place: USA: Florida...
CCGCCCCGCGCGTGTACGTGGCCGGCGCAGGCCGGACCGGCCTCATGGTACGGGCCTTCGCCATGCGGCTCATGCACCTCGGGCTGGACGTGCACGTGGTGGGCGAGGTGACCGCCCCCGCGCTTCGGCCCGGCGACCTTCTGCTGGTCGGCTCCGGCTCGGGCGAGACCGGATCCATGCGGGTCCTGGCCCAGCGGGCCAAGGCGCTCGGGGGGACGCTGGCCGTGTTGACCATCGCCCCCACCTCCACCATCGGGAGGCTGGCCGACGTCCTGGTCCGGCTGGACGCGCCCTCGCCCAAGGTGGTGCCGCCCCCCGGGACCCCGCCGGCCCGCGCCAGCGCCCAGCCGATGGGATCGCTCTTCGAGCAGGCGCTGCTCATCCTCCTCGACGTGGTGGTGATGCGGCTGGCGGCGGCGCGCGGCCTCTCGTCCGAGGGGATGTTCGCGCGCCACGCCAACCTCGAGTGAAGGGCTCGGGCGCCTCGCGCTCGGGTCGCCGGCCGGCCCTGCGCCCTTCCCACCTCGAGTTCCGTGTGCCGAATCGTCTGCCCGGCTCCGGTGGTTTGATCGCGCCGCCCCACCGTGCGAGCCGCCGGCCGAGGCGCCCACCGGGGGCTGTTCCACCCGCCGGCCGCGGACCGGCCAGAGGGAAGGCTGCAAGGTGGTCTCCACCGTCACGTCCTAGCGCCCTTCGCAGGCACCCCTTCCCCACCATGACGTTGCGGGTCTCGATGGCCAGGCTCCCGCCCTGGGGCATGGCGTCGCGGGCGTAGGCGGCCAGGTCGAAGACGATCTGCCGAAGCCGCCGGCGAGCCGCGCCCGCCCGCCCCGACCGGCCCAGGAACGGAGACCATCCTCGTCGTCGAGGATGATCTGCAGGTGCGCCCACGGTTCGCTCCCTCCGCTCTGGACGCGACGCGTGCTCGTCGCCAGCGGCGGCCAGGAGGCCCCGGCCCCCTTCACCTGCTGATCACCGGTGTGGTCATGCCCGACCTCGACGGCCGAGCGGTCGCGGAGGCGCTGCGGCGCAACCATCCCGAGACCCGCGTGCTCTGCGTCTCCGGCTACACTCGACGCCGTCGTCCGCGGGGGGGGTGCTGGAGTCGGGGACCGAGCTCCTGCCCAGGCCCTTCACCGCGTCGTCGCTGCTGGCCCAAGCCGTCCTCGACGCGCGCTGCCGAGCTTGGAAGCCGAGGACCTCTCGGCGCAGGTCACTGCCGACTCCCGCGCCGGCCAGGCCGGCGGCGGCGTCGTCCGGACCTAATCCCGGGCCTTCATCTCCGGGGCCTGGTGCGGGCCCGCGGCTGCCTGTCCGGGAGCCGCCCTGGCCTCCTCCGGGTTTGGGTCGATGGGCAAGCCTTGCTGGAGAAGTTCCGGGCCGGCCGAGGCGATGCGCGCGAACAGCGCAGCGGCGGCCCCGAGGCTGCCTCCATCGAACGCCAGGCCACTCCGCCACGGTGGCGTACTCGACGACCATGCGACCCGACCAGCCAGGAGGTGGCCCGCACCGGCGAGATCGATCTCCAGGAAGACGCGATCGCCTGGCTCCAATCGCGCTGGTGCTGCGACGACGCCGCATCCTCCGGGTCCGATGTCCACGGTGCAGGATGTGAAGAACGCGCCTGACCGCAGGGCGATGCGGACGCCGCACTGAACCTGGACGCGTCGCGCCCGGCGCTCGTTCTCGATGAGGGCGCTCATGGATTGATTGTAGCACTTTGCATGCGCGATTTCGCGCGATGGTCGGCTTTGACGCGCTGCCAATGCAGACGCTATGCCCACCACTTCTCCTCACACGCCAGCCCGCCCCTGTACCGGGTTGAAGTGTCAGGACGGCGAGGGTGTCGCGAGGTGGCCCGGCCAGGTGCTCGTGACGGCACGCCGGCCAGCCCATTCCGAGCGCTCACATCGCTCGGTATCGCCTTCACTGTGGGGCAGAAATACCCGCCGCACGCCCTCAGCCCGGGCCTGCGGCAGGCCGAGGATCTCCCGTGGTCTCCTGTCCGCGGCGCTGTAGGCCCGACTGCGCCTTGCCCTGACGCCTCGAGCGGAGCCGGGCCCTCGCCCGGTTCACTCACGGTCGGGTGGCGCCTCTCCGGCGGTTCTCCCGTCGCCCCTACCGGCGCGTCCTCCACACACCCTGGAGAGGCTCGTGAAGCCCACCCATGTGCGCGAGCAGGGGGCGATCAGGAAAGCGTGCTCGCCGCGCTTCACGGCGAGGGGGAGGCCCGGTGCCCCTTCGCCAGCCAGCCGATGGATCGTGGCCGGCGGCGAGGGCGCGCGGAAGGGCCGTCGGCGAATGGGTGACGGCCCATGTCTAGGCTCCCAGCTCGCCCGGCTTGGGCCTCCGCGTCCTGCCCACATCCGCTGGCTCGAGGCAAGGGAACCCGCCTCGTCGGCAAGGCCACACGCCCTCGAGTCGGGGGCGCGTGGCTCCCGTCCGCGGCCGCCTCCTGAGGGCTGTCCTGAGGGGAAGGAACCTGGCGGGGGCTGGCGCCTCAGGAAGACGCCGGGTCCGTCGACCCTGCCCCAGCCGGGAGCCGACGATGGCTCAGCCCCCTGACTTCCCCGTCTGATGGTCGTACGCGAGGGTGAATCTTGACGGTGTCACCGCGGTGATTTGGTCGTGGCGGCCGGGTGGCGCTTGCTCCGCGGTGGCTGAGTAGCTGGCGACGTCGGCTCCGTTGGGGGAGGAGCAGAAGGGGGACAGGAACACCAGACTCCGGGCGGAAGAGAGATCGGAATGGCGCCGGGCGCCGCGCTCAGAACAACCTCCGTCGGCTTGCTCTCCTTCGGCGGCCCTGAATGCCAGTAGAACACCACGGCTAGGACTGCCGCCGCTACGGCCACGGCCGCGTAAAACAAGTCGATGCGGTGCTTGGACCTTATCTTGTGCTTTCCGATCGAGATCCCGCTCTTCTGCTTGATTGTCTCAGAGAGGTTGAAGAGATGCGTGCCGGTACCCGTGGCCGCCGCGAGCCACACCTCGGCAACGCCTGCATGCTCGCCCGCACCCTCGAGGAAGCGGTGATACCACCAGCGATCCATCATGTAGAAGGCCAACCACCCCACGATACCGATAAGGAGCAGCGCCCAAGGGAGCAGCGAGTCGGGTTCCTCCTTCAGCGCCAAGCCGACGAGGCCGAGCACCGCCGTCATGAAGGTGATGGCGAAGTTCCGAACACGCAGCTCAAGATCGTTGAAGTGCTGCTGAACGGAGACTGTCGTCTTCCATGCGTCAACGGCAGAGGAGAGAAGCTTCTCGGGATCGGACACGATGGGAGAAGCTGGGATGCTGGGGTTTGTGTCCGTTCCGGCTGGCATGGTCTGTCACTCCGTTTGAAGCCGCTCGAAGTCGAACAAGCCAAGCAACTCATCGAAGTGCTCACGTAGCACGCGTGTTGCGTGAACTTCCGGCTTCTTCTCATGTTCCACGGCCGTCTGAGGCCAGTGGCTGACCTCCTGAAGGAGATCGTAGCCGGGCCGATCCATCGCAACTCCATACTTGGCTTGCACGTCGAACGCACCCGCCTGCTGGGCCATGGCGATGTCGTTCATAAGGCTGTCACCGACGTAAGCGGTGCTGCCAGGTGTGGCCCCGACCTCAGTGATGATCGATCGTAGGAGATCGGGGTTTGGCTTCGTTTCGCCTTCTGGAGTGTGGCGATGTTGCGTGAACTTGAAGTCATAATTGCTCGGCGGCCTCGTCCGAAGATCCTCGGCTGACGTGCCTGGCGGCAGCTTGTGGTCGGGCGGCGAGTAGAGGAAGTCCAGAACCCCGTCCAGGCCCAGCTTGCGGACCCGATAGGCAGACTGGTACGCCCGCGAGTCTGTGTAGCCGACGATCCGAACGCCGCGATGTTTGAGCTCACGTAGCGTGTCGAACACCGTTGGATACAGCCTCAGCGTGGCGGCTCTCGCCTTGCGATACGCATCGATCGCAGCATCGAAACGCTTCGGTAGGTCCTCACGCGGGAACTTCTTCTGGAGAGAGGGTATTTCCTGAATCAGGGCCGAGTACTCCGATGTACCGTACCTTTGGTGAATGGTTCGGATCTCTGGCTTCAGGACTTCTTCGGGGATCCCGCTCAGATCCACGAGCACGCGCAACATCGCCCCAAAGGACGCGTACCAGAACTCGAACCAGTCGTAGAGCGTGTTGTCGAGGTCCGTCACGACGGTCGAGACACGCGGGTTCATGGTAAGTCCCCTACTACACTCGTGGGCTGACAACTGCTCGGAGTCCTTGGATGATACCGGTGACCTCTGCATCGTCTGTGACGCCACCGTGAGGGGCGCCGAGGACCCGAATCTCTCAACCTCGTGCGGACCCGCGTGAGCAGGCCGAGAGGGAGCGTAAGCCAGATGTGTGCCAGACTCGGGCAACTGCACTGGCAACCGCTTGATTTGGAAGAAGAAAGGCCGGAGTCGTCCTGTAAGCCGAGTTCTGTTCCGCCGGAAGACCGGCGGCGGCGGACATTCCTCTAGGACGCGCGTTGCCGCGCGCCTCCAGCGAGCTCACCCGGAGGCCGGCCGGACCAGCCTCGCTCGCCCGCTCGCGCGGACGGGCCGCCTCCCTATTCGCTCTTGCACCGCGTGGGGTTTGCCGTGCCACCCCGGTCGCCCGGGGCGCGGTGCGCTCTTGCCGCACCGTTTCACCCTTGCCACGCGCGCCCCCCGGCGCGCTCTCGCGCGCCGGCTCGACTGCCGCGCCGTTCGGCGGTCTCCTCTCTGTTGCACTTTCCTGCGGGTCACCCCGACCGGCCGTTAGCCGGCACGCTGTCCTTTGGTGCTCGGACTTTCCTCGGCGGCCCCGTTCCTTCCGGGCCGACGCGTTCGCCCGGACGACTCCGGCACGGCTGGCTGTAGCACGCGCCGGCGGTGCCGGCAACGGGCGGACGGGCATCGCTTCGGCCCCGGCGGGGCGGGTACCATGGGCGGCGGGAGCTCGCGGCCGGCCCGGCTCGCGGCCGGAGAGGCGACAAAGCCATGCGCTGGCGCTGGTGTGTGTGCGATCTGGACGGAACGCTCCTCGACCCGGAGGGCGCGCTCGCGCCACGCGACCGCGCGGCGGTGGCGCGGCTCCGGGCGGGCGGGGTCGAGGTCGTCCTCGCCACCGGCCGGCTCGACCTCATGGCGCTGCGCTTCGCCCACGAACTCGGCGTGACCGCGCCCATCGTCGCCTGCAACGGCGCCTTGGTCCGCGACCCGGTGACCCGTGCCATCGTCCACGCCCAGGCCATCCCCGCCCCGCTGGTGGCGCGGCTGCGGCAGCACCTCCGGGACCGCGGCCACCACTACCTCCTCTACACCGCCGACCGCGTCTACCACACCGAGGGCAGCCCGCGGCTCGCCCGGCTGGACCGGTACAACGCCGGCGCGCGGCCCGAGCACCGGGTGCCGCTCTCGCCCCTGCGGGAGCTGGACCTCCTCCCCTCGCTCCCGCCGGTGCTGAAGCTCCTGGTCTCGGAGGTGGGCGAGGAGGCCATGGCGGAGCTCGAGAGTCTGCTCGGTGGCGCGGGCGGGCTGGCCCTGGTGGCGTCGGAGCGGGGCGTCATCGACATCACCGCGGACGGGACCAGCAAGGGAGCGGGGCTGGAGGTCCTGGCCCGCGCGCGCGGGATCGACCTGGCCCGGACCGTCGCCTTCGGCGACCACCACAACGACCTGAGCATGCTGGAGCGCTGCGGGCTGCCCATCGCCATGGGCAACGCCGAGCCGGAGGTGAAACGGGTGGCGGCCTTCGTCACCCGCTCCAACGCGGAGGCCGGGGTGGCCCACGCGGTGGACACGCTCCGGTTGGCCGGGGGGCCGGCCGCGGCCTCGCCGCCCGGCTGGCGCGGATGAGGCGGCGGGCCCCGCCTCACCGCCGCATCGAGGCCGGGACGCCGCGCCTCGGGCACAGGTCCGAGAGCGCGCAGCGGGAGCAGGCCGGGGCCCGGGCGGCGCAGGTCCGCCGTCCGTGCCACACCATGAGCTGGTGGGCACGCCCCCAGCGCTCCTCGGCCACCAGCGCCATGAGGTCCTGCTCCACCTTGTCCGGGTCCTGGTGCCGGGTGAACCCGAGCCGCCGCGCCACCCTTCCGACGTGGGTGTCCACCGGGAAGGCGGGCGCCGCCCCCAGGTGCACCAGCACCACGCCGGCGGTCTTCCGGCCGACGCCGGGCAGCCGCTCCAGCGCCTCGCGCTGGCGGGGCACCCGGCCGCCGTGCTCGCCGGAGATGGCCTGCATGGCGGCGACGATGGCCTTGGCCTTGTTGCGAAAGAGCCCCAGGCTGCGGATGTAGGGCCACAGCGCCTCCGGGCGCGCGGCGGCGTAGGCGGCGGCGTCGGGGAAGGCCGCGAAGAGCGCCGGGGTGACCTTGTTCACGCCCACGTCGGTCGACTGGGCCGAGAGGATCACCGAGACGAGGAGCTGCACGTCGCTCCCGAAGTGCAGCGCGATGCGGACGTCGGGCATGGCGCGCTCGAGCCGGTCCACCACCTCCTCGGCCCGTACCCGTTCCCGCGCCCGCAGCGCCTCCGCCGCACCGCGGCGCCCGTCCCTCGATCGCGGTTCACGGATAGCCATGTGCGCCGGGATGCTATCACTCGCCCGCGGCATCGGCGATCCGCCCACCCGTGCCCACAGCGCGGAGCGCGGGCCTCGGTTGCTAACATGACCGTCGGTGCGTTCGCCCTCCGCTGGTCCTCGCTCCTCCGCCGTCCTCGCGCTGGCCCTCGTCTCGGTCGCGGGCTGCGCCACCACCGCGCCCAAGATGACCTTCGACCAGGCCGGGTTCCGGCGGCCCCCCGAGGCCGAGGAGCCCGAGGCAGCGCCGCCGGTCCCGGTGCCTGCGCCGGAGGCGGTGGCCAGCGAGGCGCCGGAGGGGCCGCCGCTCGACCCGTTCCTGCTCCGCTTCGCGGCCGAGGCCCGCCTCCGCCGCGCCCGTGCCCCCGAGGGCCAGGGGTTCCCGGTCGAGGCGGCCCGGGCCTGGCGGGAGCTGTGCGCGGTCCTCGACCCGTACCTGGCCCGCCCGCTCCCCCAGACCCCGCTCCTCGAGCTGGTCCGCGCCCGGGTGACGGTCGAGGCCGAGTGGGACTACGACCTCCGGAGCTACGGCGCCGCCCCGCCGGAGCTGGCCGCCGCGGTCGCCGCCCGCACCGACCGCCTGGCGGTGCGAATCGACACCAGCCGCGCCATGGGGGCGGCGCTGGTGAAGCGCCCCGCGCCGGCGCGCCTCCGCTGGCCGGTGGAGCAGGGCTGGATCTCCTCGTTCTTCGGGATCCGCGTCGACCCCTTGGATGGGACGCGCCGCATGCACCGCGGCCTCGACCTCGCCGCCGAGCGCGGCCAGCCGGTGGAGGCGGCCGCGGCCGGCTGGGTGGTGCGAGCCGGCCCCTCCGGCGGCTACGGCCTGATGGTCGAGGTGCGGCACGCGGGCGACCTCACCACCCGTTACGGCCACCTCTCCGCCCTGCTCTGCTCCCCGGGCGACGCGGTCGACGCCGGGCAGGTCATCGGACTGGTGGGCCAGACCGGCCGCGCCACCGGCCCCCACCTGCACTTCGAGGTCTGGAAGGACGGCCTGGCGAGCGACCCTCTGCCCTGGCTGGGCGGGGACCGGATCGCCTCGACGCGCGCCTCCCCGCGGCCGGGTGCCTCCGGCGGCCCGCGCTAGTTCCCGCCCTTGGCGCTGGATCTTCTCCCTCACCTGTGGCGGTGATGGCCGCATGACGCTGGCCGCAGCCGCATTCCTCCCCGCCCTGCTGGGCGCCACCTTCGAGGTCCCGGCCGGAGCCGACCTGGGGGCGGCGCTCGCCGCCGCCCAGCCCGGGGACGAGATCCGCCTGGGCCCCGGCGCCCACGCCGGCTCGCTGGGTCGGGTGCGGGGGCCGCTCTCGATCTCGGGCGCGGGCGCGGGCTCGACCTCCCTGGTCGCGCCCGAGGGCGAGGACGGCCTGGTGGTCGAGGGCGGGACGGTGCGCCTGTCCGGCCTTTCGCTGCGATCCGGCCCCCGGCGGGCGGCGCTCAAGGTGCTCGCCGGCGAGGTCCTGGCCGAGGACCTGGCCGCCACCGGAGGTGCGGTGGGGGTGTTCGTGGAGTCCGGCAGCTTCTCGGCGCGCGAGGTCGACCTCTCCGGCGACTACGGCCTCCTCCTCCATGGCGGCTCCGTGTCCGTCACCGGCGGGGCGGCCCGGGGCGTCCGCGCCGCCATCGCCCAGCTCCACGGCGAGAGCGTCCTTTCCCGCCTGGCCGTCTCCGGGCCGTCGATCGAGGCCGGCGTCACCATCTCCGGTGGCACCGCCTCGCTGGAGGATCTGGTCATCCGCTCCCCGGGCCCGGCGGGTCTGTCGGTGCTGGGGACGGCCCGGGTCGATGCCCGGCGGCTCGATATCTCCGGGGCCGTGGAGGAGGACGGCGGCATCCTCGGCGACTGCGTGCAGGTCCGCCGGGGCGCGCTACGGCTCGAGGCGAGCACGCTCACCCGCTGCGGCGGGGCGGCGGTGGAGGTCCTGGGAGGAGAGGTGGAGGTGCGCGCGGTGGACGCCGTGGGGGGAGAGGCCGGGTGCCTGGTCTTCCTGGAGAAATCCCGGGCGGAGCTCCAGGGAGACCGCTGCACGGGGCACGGCCCGGCGCTGGTGGCGGCCAGCGGCTCGCAGGTCCACGCCTCGATGGACCACTGGCTCGCCGACCCCGTCCTGTGGGTGGAGTGCGGGTCGGGGGCGCGGGTGCACCTCGGGGTGGGAGAGGCCGTCCGGGAACCGTGCCGGGATGGGGTCGATCGGCTCGACAAAACGACTCGCCCGTGACAGCCTCGTGACGGCCCGGGTGGCCGGAGGGGTGGCGTGCAGATCAACCTGCGCAAGGCGATGTTCGTCCTGCCGAACCTGTTCACGGTCAGCTCGATCTTCCTCGGGTTCTACGCGCTCACGCTCTGCGCCGGGGACGCGACGCCGGTCCAGCTCTACCAGGCCGCGCTGTCCATCTTCTTCGCCATGTTCTTCGACGCCTTCGACGGGCGCGTGGCGCGGATGACCAAGACGCAGTCCGACTTCGGCGTGCAGCTCGACAGCCTGGCCGACGTGGTCTCCTTCGGCGCGGCGCCGGCCCTCCTGGTCTACAAGTGGGCGCTGGCCCCGCTGGGGTTCGTGGGCCTGTTCGTGGCCTTCGCCTTCGCCGCCTGCGGCGCGCTGCGGCTGGCCCGCTTCAACGTGCTGGCCGCCCGGGGGGACAAGGGCTCCTCGCGCTTCTTCGTGGGCCTCCCCATCCCGCTGGCGGCCGGGACCATCACCGCGCTGGTCATCGCCCACTACAAGGAGTTCGGCGCCGCCACCGACGCCGCCACCCGCGCACCGGTGGCGGTGGTGGTGCTCCTGCTCTCCTTCCTCATGGTCTCGACCGTCCGCTACCGCACCTTCAAGGACGTCCACATCTCCCGCAAGAGCCTGTCGGTCTTCGCGGTGCTGGTGGTGGTGGGGCTGGCGGTCGGCATCGCCACCCGGGCCTCCTTCGTGCTGGTGGTCTACATGGGCGCCTACCTGGCCATGGGCATCGCCGAGTCGGTGTTCGAGAAGGCGCGCACCATGGACCGTGCCCGGCTTCCGGCGGCCCTCCGCGCCGAGCTCGAGGCCGACGAGGCCCTCGAGCCCGACCCCGAGGACGTCGAGGGCGACAAGGCCGAGCAGGACGAGTACATCTAGGCCGTGCCCGACCCGGACCCCGCCGGCCCCCCGGCGCTCTCCTCCCGCTTTGCAGGCCGCGTCCCCCCCGGGGACGCGCGCCGCGGAGCCCCCGGCCCGTGGGTGCTCCTCGCAGCGTGGGGGCCGTGCGGGTACTCGCCGCTGGCCCCCGGCACGGTCGGGACCCTGGGCGCGGTGCCGCTCGCCTGGGCTCTCTCGCGGGCGGGCTGGCCGGTCTACCTGGCCGCCACGGCCGCGCTCCTCGCCCTGGGGATCTTGGCCGCGGGGCAGGCCGGCCGCTACTGGGGCGTGGTGGACGCCTCGGCCATCGTCATCGACGAGGTGGTCGGCTACCTGGTGTCCTTGGCCTGGGTCCCCTTCTCCTGGCCGGCCGCGGCGGCTGCCTTCGTGCTCTTCCGCCTCCTCGACGTGCTAAAGCCCTGGCCGGCCTCGGCCCTCGACCGCGTCCACACGGCGGCCGGGGTGATGCTCGACGACGTGGCCGCCGGCGCCTACGCCTGGCTGGGAATGCAGCTCCTGTCCCGGGGCCTGCACCTCTTCTAGAGATCCGCCCATGAACAACCTCGCCGTCGAGATCCTGGCCACCGGGGACGAGCTGCTCACCGGCCAGCTGGTGGACACCAACTCCGCCTGGCTGATGGACCGGCTCTGGGACCTCGGGCTCATGGCCCGGCGCAAGACGCTGGTCGGCGACGACCGGCGGGACCTGATGGCGGCGATCCGCGAGACCACCGGCCGGGCGGACCTGGTGGTGATGAGCGGCGGGATGGGGCCCACCGAGGACGACCTCACCAGCGAGAGCGTGGCCACGCTCCTGGAGGTGCCGCTCGAGCTCCACGAGCCCTCGCTGCGGGCCATCGAGGAGCGCTTCCGGCGCTTCGGCCGGGCCATGACCCCCAACAACGCCAAGCAGGCCCGCTTCCCCCGCGGCGCCGAGGTCATCCCCAACCGCTTCGGCACCGCTCCCGGCTTCTCGGCCCGGATCGGCCGGGCCGAGCTGGTCTGCCTCCCCGGCGTGCCGCTGGAGTTCAAGGGGCTCTGCGACGAGTGGGTGCTGCCGCGGCTCCAGGCGCGGATCGGCGAGGTGCCCACCGCCGGCCTGGTGAAGCTCCTCGGGATCGGCGAGTCCCACGCCGACCACGCCATGCGCCCGGTGATGGACGACCCCGACAACGCCGGCGTCCGCTTCGGCTACCGCGCCCACTGGCCCGAGGTGCACGTGAAGTGGACGGTTCCGGGGCCGGACGCCGCGGCGAGGGCGGAGCGGATCCGGCTCCAGGTGCGGGCCATCTTCGGCGACCAGGTGTTCG
>Ga0335071_10007812_pt1 | contig 10996 bp, 13 predicted proteins | sample Lox_Sample_15_FD_206724 | JGI IMG/M metagenome (GOLD analysis project Ga0335071, IMG submission 206724) | Soil microbial communities from Loxahatchee National Wildlife Refuge, Florida, United States - Lox_Sample_1.5 | ecosystem: Environmental > Terrestrial > Soil > Wetlands | place: USA...
GGGTTACATCACCGAGGGCCAGATCGTCCTGGACCGCGAGCTGTTCCAGAAGGGCATCTATCCGCCGGTGGCGGGGCTGCCGTCCCTGTCCCGGCTCATGAAAGACGGCATCGGCCCCGGCATGACGCGGGATGACCACAAGGAGCTCGCCTCCCAGCTGTTCGCCGGGTATTCACGGGTGCGCAGCATCCGGTCCCTGGCGTCGGTCATCGGCGAGGAGGAGCTCTCGGACCTGGACAAGCAGTACCTGGCGTTCGGAGACCGTTTCGAGAGGGAGTTCCTCGCGCAGGGCGAAAGGGAGAACCGCAGCATCGACCAGACGCTGGACCTCGGCTGGAAGATCCTCACCGCGATCCCCAAGTCCGAGCTCTACCGCATACGGGAGGAAACGCTTGCGAAGTACTACCCGCGGGACGAGGTCGGCCTGAAGAAATAGCATGGCACGCTTCGACGTTCCGCCCACGAAATCGTCTCTCTTCGCCGTAAAGGACCAGCTGGCAATCGCCCGCGAGGGCTTCGAGCTGCTCGAGCAGAAGCGTGAAATCCTCATCATGGAGCTCATGCGGCTGGTGGAAGAGGTCAAGCTCCTGGAACGGGACCTCGACCGCCGCGTGGGAACGGCCTACGGAGCGTTGAAGCAGATGCTGGTGCGCGTCGGCCGGGAGGCGGCCCGGGACGCGAGCGAGGGCATCACCTTCGACTACTCCGCCCGCGAGAAGCAGGGCAAGCTGATGGGCATCCCGCTGCCGACCATCGAGGTGAGCATCCCGCGGCTGGAGCTGAAGTACTCGTTCATGAGCACCAGCGGAGCCTGTGACGCCACGACCGTGGAGTTCTTCGAGCTGCTGAAGCTGCTTGCCCGCATGGCGGAAATCCGCACCATGGTATGGCGGCTGGCCAAGGAAGTGAGAAAGACGCAGCGGCGCGTCAACGCGCTGGAGCGGATCGTGATCCCGGAAGTGGTGCAGACCAAGCGCTTCATCGAGGGAGTCCTGGAAGAGCGGGAACGCGAGGTGTTCTTCGTGCAGAAGATCCTCAAGGCGAAGCTGCTGGGAGACAGGGTATGAAAGAGCTCTTGCGCACGGTCGTCGTCGCGGTGAGCGGCTCCGAAGCTTCCATGGATGCCGCCAAGTATGCCATCGCCCTGGCCAAGTCCTACCGCCTGCGCGTACTCGCCGTGTACGTGGTGGATACCGCCACGCTGCGGGAGCTGCTCCTCTCAAAGATCTTCGTGGAGGAAGAGAGCGCGGACTACGAGAAGAGCCTGGAGCAGAACGGGCAGCGCTACCTCAACTACGTGGAAGAGCTCGCCTCCAAGAAGGGCGTCGAGGTGGAAAAGGTGCTCCGCCGCGGCTCGGTCTCCACCGAGCTCGTGGAGGCCGCCGACGACGCGCACGCAAACCTGATCCTGCTGGGCGGGCAGGAAGAGGGCGGCGTGCTGCGGGATGCCCTCAGCCGCCAGCAGCGCGAGATCATGCGAAACGCGCGGTGCTCGGTGCTCGTCGTGAAAGAGCCCGAGATCGAGAGCATCTACAAGAAGCTCTAGGCCGCGCGGACCGGCCGGCTCATGGACCGCCGGCCCGGCGCTACGCCAATGGGATCCGGAGAATCCTCAGGCTACCCTGGGAAAGAAGCACGTACAGCGCATCCGCTGTTCGAGCGGCCGCGAAGCCGTCGATGCGGAGATCCCCCTGCGCCAGCACCGCCTTGCGGTACCGTGAGCCCAGGGCTCCGAGGGCAGATCCGGGGGCGATGACGGAGAGCTGGTAGGCGGTGCGTCCCGCGGAGATGGTGCGCGCCTCATCGTAGACGAACACGAAAGAAGAATCGGAGGGGCCGGGGAGGAGCGCCACGCCGGTGGTCCCGTCGCACACGGTGACGGTCTGGCTCGAGAACGCGGCGGCGCCCGGTGACTGCTGGTGAAGCAGGAGGCGACGCTCGCGTGGGCTGTAGGATGCCACGGCGAGGCGCCCGCTGGGTGAGCGCAGGGATGCGCTCACCGTGCCGCCGTCCGGCACCGGCACGGCGCTGAATCCGGTGCCATTCCATCCAAGCCACAGGAGCACGGATGCGAGGCGGTCGTACGCGGTGAACCCGTCCTGGCCATCCGGCCCGGGCCGGCCTTCCAGTTGCAGCGGGATGGGCGGATCCGGGGCAGGCATCCGCCCGCCCTGCGAGCGGTAGTAAAGGAGCCCGGAGGTCCAGGCAGCCCCGAAGCCTCCGCTGCCGTCCGGCAGGAGCGCGAGCGGGTCACCGGCAGGCTCCAGCACGTCCAGGTCCCACTGCGCCGCACCGGTGGCCCGCGAGGCCAGCTTGAGCACGCCGTGCGGGTCGGCTTTTCGGTCCAGGTACAGGACGGCGATCCTGCCGCCGCCGCTTGCCATCACGTGTTCTCCGAAGGCAGGAGAAAGGGGGGCCGCAGTGTCGACTTTGTCGATGAGCTCGGGCGCGGGCGCGGTGGCCGGCAGGTGCGGTCCGATCGGCAGCGTGATCATGTCCAGGCCGGCCGTGGCGCGGTCCGCATAAACGGCGTACAGCGCGCTCGAGTCAGCAGCAATGGAGAGCGCCGTGCCGGTGGCGCCGCCGGAAAGCTGCAGGGACTCGGGGTGCACGCTTACAAGGCGGCCCCGCGCGGAGCAGCCGCTCAACGCCGCGACGACTGCCAGCGCCAGGAGCACTTCGAGAAGGGTTCTTGTCTTGACCATGGGTTTCCGCGGCTCCATACTACGGGAAATGCGCGGAGAGTGTACAGAGAACCATCTCGCCACGCTCCGTCGGCGTTACGGGGAGAAGCGCCTGTGCGAGGCAGCGGCTCGCCGCGAGCACCTGAACTACCACCGGCTCTCCATAGGGGACAGCCCGGGGAGCGGGCGCGTGAAGTCGCTCCTGGCCCAGATGCACCAGACGTATTACTTCGGCTTCGCGGAGGCGGCCTGCATCCTGGCGGGCACGCTGCTGGAGCAGGGCCTGATCTACCGCCTGGGTGCGGCGCTGGACGAGCGGGGGCCGCTGCCGTTCACCCGCGGGGGCGAAAAACGCTGGCTGCAGACGAGGCACGACCTGCTGGAGCTCGAGCTGGTGGACATGCTGGACCTCGCCCGTGACGAGGGGATCATCAGGGAGGGGCGGACGCTCCTCCTTGCGCACGAGATCCGCTGGATCCGAAACATGGTGGTGCACGAGAAGATCCCGGTGTTCCGAGCCCGGGACGAGCAGCACCTGGAGATGACGGTGACCAAGAGCCGGCGCGGACGCGTGCGGACCGCCCGCGTGACCCTGGACCGGGCGGAGGTGGAGGACCTGGTGGAGGGGCGGCGCCCGGCGCCGGGCGAGTTGACCGCGTATTTCTGCGTGAGCCGCACCCGCCTGGTGCTGCGCACGTTATTCAAACCCAATACGGAGGCGAAAAAACCGGATGCGAGTGGCGGTAGTCTTCTTCTCTGGCAGGAATCGTGACGGCATGCTGCGGCTGGCGCAGGCGCTGGCGCGCGGGATCGAAAAGCAGGGCAACCAGGTGGATACCTTCGAGGGGGCCAGGGACCCCAACGCCAAGCTCACGATCTACCAGTACATCGTGGTGGGAGCGGAGCCCGAGGGTACACTGGGCGGCAAGATCCCAGACTCGGTGAAGACGTTCCTCGCGGGGGCGGGGGCGGTGTCCGGCAAGAAGAGCTACGCGTTCGTTTCCAAGTCCACGTTCGGCGCGGCCAAGTCCCTGTCCACGCTCATGAAGTGCATGGAGGGGGAGGGGATGCTCATCAAGACCTCGGACATCCTGCGATCCCCCGCCGAGGCGGAGGAAATCGGCCGCCGGCTGCACGTCTAGCGACTCCGAAGGAGGCGCGATAGGGGCCCCGCGGCGAAAAGCGGCGCCGAAGGCGACGCTCAACGGCCCGGAGCCGTGGGGAGTCCGAGACTTGCCTATTCTTTCCAGGGGAAAATCATTCCCTTCAGCGTCCTCTTCCCGACGCGTTCCCGGTCGTCCACCAGCAGCGCGTCCCACGGCACTGCCTTGCGGTTTGCTCCAGGGTTCTGCTCGATCCAGTCGTACTTGTACAGCCTCAGCTTGAACGCCGCGTTCCACAGCAGGAAGATCGTCGAGATACCCGGCAGGAGCAGGGCCGTGAATACCGAGATCACCATCACGATGGCGGCGCAGATGAACAGGCCGATGCTGAACAGCGGGTTGTCGAAGAACACGAGGAACGTCTTGCGGAAGATCTTTCGGAACTTGCGGTCCAGCCTCGACTGGATCGGGAAGAAGAACTGGCTGGCGAACAGCCATCCCACCGTGACCCAGAACAGGAGTGCGACGGCCAGCGGGCCGGCCAGGGACTTCAGCCCGCCGTAGAACTGGAACGCCACCGTAACGACGAAGAAATACGCGCTGAGGGCCGCGGCCAGGATGAGGCTCGAGCCGTAGCTCTCGCGGAAAAACCGGGGGATGTCCGAGAAGCCGGGCTGCTTGTAGTCGGCGATCTCCGCGCACATTCGGCTCACGATGCCCGTGTAGACCGCGGCCACCGCGATACCGAGCGCGACGGTGACGAAGAACAGCGGGGGCACCGAGAGGAACAGGGGCGCCAGCAGGAAGAAGATCGCCAGCACCAGGATGTAGCCGAGGTTCATCAGGAGGATGCGGAACATGTTGTCCCACATGTCGAAGAACGCTTTCTTGATCAGGAAGCCGAACATGGTCCGACTGTAGCTCCTTTGGCGCGGATTGGCTACGCCCCGGGGCCGCGCGGGCGCCTCGCGGAGGTTGACACCCGGCGCGGGAGCTTACTATCCTAATGGGAGTACCCGGCAATGATCAACTACTACGAAGTGCTCGGCATCGCGCAGGACTCCACCGCGCAGGAGATCAAGAAATCCTTCCGCCGGCGGGCCAAGGAGCTGCATCCCGACATGCGGCCCGGAGACGGCGCCGGCACCGAGGAGCAGATGCGGCTGCTGCTGGCGGCGTACGAGGTCCTGAGCAACCTCGACAAGAGGAGCGAGTACGACCGGACCCTTCGGCCCCTGGCACGGGGGTTCGACTACCGCGAGTTCCTGCGCAGGCGCACCGATGACCCGGGCAGCCAGTCCAAGCTCATCTTCCACGACCTGCTGGCCGACCACCAGGAAGAAGCGGTGGACCTCTACGAGCGGCTGACCGCGGCTCACGGCTTCGAGCTGGAGCGCCACCTCTCGCGGGAAGACTACATGGACTGCGCGTTCCTGCTCGCGGAGGTCTTCGAGGCCCGTCATCGCTACGCGGAGGCCTACGACCTCTACCGAAAGCTGTACTACTACGAGTGCGACAAGCCCTACTTCCACCACTTCATCGAGGAGGTGGTGGACCGCCTTCGGACCCTGCTGTGCTTCAAGATGCTCCCGGGCCTCGCGCCGGGGGACGCCATCGACCGGCTGAAGGAAATCCTCGACCTCGGGTTTTCCCGCAAGGACAACGCCTTCTTCTGCAAGAAGCTCGCGGAGGTCTACGCGGCGCTGGGAGAGCACAAGACCGCCATGTTTTACCTGCAGAAGGGGCTACAATTGGACCGCAAGCTCTCCGGGGTCAAGAAACTGATGGAGCGGCTTGGAAGCCCCGTGTGCCTTGACAATTCCTGATCCCGTCGGTTTACTGGCGTCGCGTGCCACCCGGCACCTGCCGGGACAGTACGGGTCACCTGGCGGCGCACACAGAGGAGCGTATTTCAGCATGAAGAGAGTCATACTCGGCGTGGTCCTGGCCTGCGCCATCGTTCCTCTGGTCGCGGCGCAGGTCCTGGACAAGCCCGCTGCCACGGTGCGCCTGTCGCGGACCGAATCGATAACGGTCAGCATGCTCCAGAAGGCGGTGGCGCTGTACGAGGCCCAGGCCCGCCGGCAGCTGACGCAGGACGAGCGCCGACAGGTGCTGGACGAGCTCATCAGCAAGGTGCTGATCCTCCAGGCCGCAGCGAGGGACAACGTGGTGGCAACGGACGCGGAGCTGCGCCAGGCCACCAGCGACTACCAGAAGCAGATGGGCGCCGTGGCGGGGATTGGGCGGCCGCTGAACGACCAGGAGTTGCAGCAGCTCTTGAGCCGCAACGGGATGACATCCGACGCGTTCCAGAAGCAGTTGCGCGAGCAGCAGACGGTGCTGGACTACCTGCGCAAGAAGAAGCCGACCCTGTTCGACAACCTGAAGGTCACCGACGCCGAGATCCAGGATTTCTACGACCAGAACAAGCAGAACTTCTTCATGAACGACATGGTCACGGTCAAGCACATCTTCGTGAATACCCAGCAGCTCACGTCCAAGGACGACCGTGACAAGGCTGCCCGGCACGCGGACGACATCCTGAAGGAGCTGAGTGCCGGCGCGACATTCGACAGCCTGGTGGTCAAGTACTCGGAGGACATCAAGTCGAAATACAACGGCGGCCAGTTCAGCCTGTTCCGCAACGACGCGCAGATGCGGCAGGCGCTGGGGTCCGCGTTCTTCGACTCGGTGTTCCGGATGAAGAAGGGCGAGACGAGCGCGGTGCTGCAGAGCAACATCGGCTTCCATATCGTGCAGGTGGTGGACCGCGTGGACGCGCACCTGCTGGGTCTCACGGACAAGATCCCACCGCAGAACACCACCACGGTGCGGGATGCCATCAACCAGCAGCTGATGTCGCAGCGGCAGGCGGATGCCTACAAGAGCGGGCTGAGCGACATCGTGGCAGACCTGAAGAAGCAGGCCGAGATCAGGATCTTCGACGACAACATCGCCGCGCAGTAGGAGCCCGGTCCGCGGACCGGGGTGAGGCATGGGCGCTCGCCGCAAGGCCAGGATTATCGCGTTCCAGTCCCTGTACCGCCACGACCTTTCGGGGGCCGGGCTGCCGGAGCTCCTGGACTTCTCGTGGATGGAAGGAGAGAAGTCGTCCGTTGCCGCGGAGGACACGCTGGCCTTCGCCCGGCTGCTCATTACCGGCGCGCTGGAGCACCTTCCCCAGGTGGATACCACCATACGCGGGCAGCTGGAGAACTGGGACTTCTCCCGTCTCAACAAGGTGGACCTCGCCATCCTGAGGATGAGCGTGTACTGCCTCATGTTCCAGTCGGACATACCCCCGACCGTGACCATCGACGAGGCCGTGGACATCTCCAAGAGCTACGGGACCGCGGATTCCTACCGCTTCGTCAACGGCGTGCTGGACGGGGTGCGGAAGAAGCTTCTCCTGCCGCGGGGCTGATGCCGCGGGGGAGGCCCCGAGTCACCGGATGAGCAGATCGCGCAGGATCATCCTTGCACTCGTTCCCGTGGCCGTGCTGGCTTCCGCCGCGGCAGTGCTGCTGCTCACGGTCTTTCGCCCGCCCTCCGCGACGAAGCCCGAGCTCGCCTCGCTGCTCGCGTCCCTGGACGCCGCCATCAGCGGGGGAAACCTCTCCACCGCGGCGGACCTCATCTCCACGGTCCGCCGGTTCCCGCAGGGCGAGAACGACCAGTTGCGGCTGCTCAAGCGCGCATGGCAGGTGAGCGCGGCCCGCGGCAACTTCACCCTGCTTGCAGATCTCGCTGACCGGCTGGGAGCTCGGGGCGAGGGGTCACGGCTCAAGGCGGTGGCGGCGTACGCGGACCTGCGTGCAGGACGGGTAGCGGATGGCCTGCGAATAGTCTCCGGGGCCGGCCGTGCCCGGGATGCCGCCGCGGGGCTGCGCGGGGAAGCGTTGCTTCGAAGCGGCGCCCATTGGCCGGAGGCGCCAGACCTGGTGGCCGCGGTTCTGGCGCTGGAAGGCTCCTCGGATCCCTCGGGGTTTGCTCGGGCCGCTTTGCGCGCGGACGATGACCGGCTGGCCCTTGACGGAGCCCTGGTGGCCATGGAGCAAGGCGGCGTGAAGGCGGCGGCGGGGATCGTGACCTCGCAGCTGGGGGAGGCTCGATACGATGAGCCGGCCGGGATCATCCTGTATGACGCGGGGATTTTCGACCAGTCGCTTGCCCGGCTGGGCCGGCGGGAGCGTTCGGCGCCGGGCACACCTGGCCTGGGATTCCTGCTTGCGGATGTCGCGCAGGCCGCGGGGGATCCGGCGTCGGCGGAGGCATTCCTTTCACGGGCGCTTGGGGCAGCGCCGTCCCTTTCGTGGACGGCCTACGCGGACCTCGCGCAGTGGTCGGCCGGCCGGGGAGACCTGGCCGGGGGCTTGCGGAGGCTGGACGACGGGCTGGCGTTCTTCCCGCAGTCACGCGACCTGCTGCTGATGAAGGCGCGCATGCTGGTGCGTGCCGGGGAGCCGGGCAGCGCGGAAGATGTGTTGCAGAGGCTGGTCTCCGACCGGCCCTCCGACGTGGAGTCGGCGCTGCTCCTGCTGTCCGTGCAGGGCCCGCGGCTTTCCCCGGAGGCCGGCCGTGGGAGGCTGTGGAAGATCTTCGGGCAGGCGCCGGAAGACCGGCTTGCCTTCGACAGCCTGTGTTCAGCCCTGGCATCCGCGCGCGACTGGGATGGCCTGGAGATCGCCGCCCGTCAGCACGCGCTGGCAGGCGGGGAGCCGGACTCGCGCGCCCTCACCCTGATGGGCTTTGCCGCGGCCATGACGGGCAAGCCGGAGGCGGCGATCTCCGCGTTCCGCCGAGCCGACCAGGCTGACCGCGACGGCGTTGCCCGCGCGGACCTGGCCCTGGTCATGATCCAGAAAGGGAGCACCAGCGCGGCCCGCGCGGAGCTGGATGCCGCGGCGGACGAGGTCCGCCAGAAGGCACCAGCGGCTGCGGCCCGGCTTTCCCGCATCGAGACCCTCCGTGCCGCGGCGTTCATGCTGGACGGAAACGTGGAGGGTGCCTCCTCCGCGCTCGCACGGGCGCGAGCGCTGGATCCAGCCAACCTCAAGGCCGCGCTGATGGCCCGCAAACTTGCAGGCGGGAATCAATAATGCTATCTTTCAGGCCCGGGACGGCCCCCACGAAAGGAGAATAGATGCCGAGCAAGAATGACACCACCAACTGCATCATCGGTGAGGGGTCGATCTTCGACGGGCGTTTCTACGTCAACGGTTCCATCATGATCGAGGGAAAGTTCCAGGGAGACATCCGCACCGACGACCAGCTGATCGTGGGGCCGACGGGGAAGGTCAAGACGGACATCCAGGCGCGGAGGGTCACCATTGCCGGCACCCTGATCGGCAACATTTCCGCCTCGGAAGAGGTCACGCTGCTGCACACGGGGAAAGTGCTGGGCAACATCGTGACTCCCAAGCTCACCGTGGAGCCGGGCGTCATCACCGAGGGCAAAGTCACCATCACCTCCGGGCAGTCTGAAGATGCCCGCAAGGTCATCGAGGAGTCGTTCGGCACGGAGACCGAGGATGCCTTCACCTCGATCATCAAGGAAAAGAAGCGCGAGAAGGCCCGGGACAAGGACACTGCCTCGCGGGAAGACCCTGGAAAATAGAGGCCCATGATCCGACTGAAGAACGAGAAGGAGATCGCCGGCATCCGGGCGTCCGGCGAGCTGCTGGCCCAGACCCTGCAGGCCGCGCTGAAGCTCGTCCAGGAGGGCATCACCACCCGGGAGATCGACGCCTTCGTGCGGTCGCGCATCGAGGGAAAGGGCGGAAAGCCCGCGTTCCTCGGGTACATGAACTACCCCGCCTCGACCTGCATCTCCCTCAACAACGAGGTGATCCATGGCATTCCCGGACCCCGCAAGCTGCGCGCCGGGGACCTGGTAAGCATCGACCTGGGCGTGGACCTCAACGGCTATTTCTCGGACTCCGCGGTGAGCGTGGCGGTGGGCTCCACCAGTCCCGCGCGCGAGCGGCTCATGAAGGTGACCCGGGAGTGCCTGGAGAGGGCAATTGCCCGCGCGCTGCCGGGTAACCGCATCAGCGACATCTCGAGGGCCGTCTACGACCACGCCACCTCCCACGGCTGCGGCGTGGTGCGCGAGTACTGCGGGCACGGGACCGGGTTCGCCATGCACGAGGATCCCCAGATACCCAACTACGTGGGGGCGGGCCCCAATCCCCGGCTGAAAGAGGGAATGGTGCTGGCAATCGAGCCGATGGTGAACGCCGGCACGGGAGATATCGAGCTGCTGGACGACGGGTGGACCGTCGTGACCGCGGACGGTCGGGACGCGGCGCACTTCGAGCACACGGTGGCGGTGCTGCGGGACCGCGTGGAAATCCTCACGCTTTTCCATTAGACTACCGGGTACATGAGAAAGGAATTCCTCTCGTACCAGTCCGTGCGCAACGGCGCCATCAAGCTCGGCCATCGCATCCACGGCGAGGGGTTCTTCCCGGACGTGATCTACGTCTCGCTGCGTGGCGGGGCCTACATGGGCAACGTGTTGAGCGAGTACTTCAAGATCAAGCGCCGTGACCGCCGGCCGGTGTACTACGCCGCCGTGGTGGCGCGTTCCTACCGCGACATCGGGCTGCAGGACCGGGTGCGCGTGGACGGCTGGACGTACTCCCCGGAATACCTGAGGAGCGGGGACAAGGTCCTGCTGGTGGACGACATCTTCGACACGGGGCGAACGGTGAATCACCTCGTGGAAATCATCATGGACCAGGGCATCCCGAGGGAGGACGTGCGCGTGGCGGTGCACGACTACAAGATCCGAAAGTACCTCGGGAAGCAGATGCCGGTGCAGCCGGACTACTGGTGCAGGAAACACGAGCTCACGACTCCCGAGGAAGACTTCTGGATCCACTACACCAGCCACGAGCTTGTAGGGCTCACGGAAGGGGAGAAGAAGGAGCACTATTACGCGGAAGATCCCGAGCTTTCCGGAATCTTCTAGGCACTTCGTCGCCCGAGCCCTTCCCGTTGCTCTCGCCCTCCTCGTAGCTTCATCCGCAGGCCTCGCGGCGCAGGATGCCGGGGGCGGTCCGCCGCCGCCGCCCGCCCCGGGCACGTCCTCCGAGCCGGATGCGCCCGGGGCCGCCAGCGGGCCCGGGCCGGCGGCGGCACCGTCCGGCCTCGTGGTGACCCCGGCCCCGGGGGTCTACGCGTCCAGCCAGGTTGTCACGG
>Ga0335071_10007813_pt1 | contig 10996 bp, 8 predicted proteins | sample Lox_Sample_15_FD_206724 | JGI IMG/M metagenome (GOLD analysis project Ga0335071, IMG submission 206724) | Soil microbial communities from Loxahatchee National Wildlife Refuge, Florida, United States - Lox_Sample_1.5 | ecosystem: Environmental > Terrestrial > Soil > Wetlands | place: USA: Florida...
ATCCGTACCGTTTGTCGCCCCGAAGAATAAACCGCGGCATGCCATGGGGACGGGGTGATGACGATGAGTCGGGAACTAGGATCATAGAGCAAGGCTATATCCACAAGAAGATATCTTTGCTTGACCGCCGTGACCAGAGGCGGCATCATAGCGTGTAACTAGGATCAGGCGTTAACGGAACACGGTGAGAGTCCGTGGCGGTCCCGCCGCTGTAACCGGAGACAGTACCTGCATATCCACTGGTCGGTTTAAATCGGTCGGGAAGGGCAGGAGGAGGACGACCCGGAAGCCAGAAGACGGACGCTGAAGCCTGGGGTAAGCTGATGGTAAAGGCAGCCCCTGTTCCTCATTCGGAACAGGGGTTTTTATTTGGCGCAACACAACGCGGGTAATCATGGAAGATGGGAGAGCGCGAAATGAGCATACTTTCAGCAGCACGCGTAGAACTGGAAAAACCGTTGTTTCGTGTCGACACTCGATCCCTGGTGGGATTGGTGTTGTTTTCAACGTTTGCCAGCCGAATCAAGACCTGTCTGCCCCTGGAAGAAATCGCAAATCCTCCATTCAACGAGAATTGCCTACAAGGAAATGATCTGGACCTGACAAGTTTTCCTATCAAATATTTTGCAGCTTTCATTAGGGTTCGAAGGATTAAAATTGGACATGTTTATGAAGTCGAGCTTTTTCCAAGCTACCGGCATCCATTGGGGTCAAACCAGGACTGGATCAGCCACAGCCTTACCATCCTCAACTGGGAGCTTCCGGGGAGTCCCGGCAGACGGCATGGGCACACTGGCGAGACCAAATTCCGCGCGAAAATGAAGGAATTGGCAAGACCGCAGCATGATTCCGGACCACACCTCTAACTTAACAAGTGGTAAGTAATCTGCGGGCAGATCACCGATGCTGGACCAATTGATTTTCCCGCATGGGGAAAATCCTTTTCTAAGGTGTGGCAAAATCTTTCGATGGAAAGCCGATTAAAGCGCGCGGATAAGGTATTGTTGAATAAACTAAATGTGAAACTCTTCATCTCATAGTAAGTCTAACTTCTCAGAATGAAGTGCCGGCCGCACCAGATTTGGAGACGGAATAGTGACCAAGGATTTCGTGCTAATTCAACCCAGGGACGGATCCAACAAGTGATTCCTGGGAACCACGGCTATTTCACGGAGGTTTCACCAGCCACGGGATAGCGTATGCTTGGATTTCGCCATCCACCTTCGCATAGTTCCAACTCGGTAACTGCATCGAAAACTTTGGGTGACGCATGATTCAACAAAGTCTTCATGCCGAGGCTCTGCGTATCATGATAGAAGTCACGGGATTGAGCAAACAGTACGGCAATGTAAGGGCGCTTGACAACCTCTCTTTCAGGGTCGAACGGGGGAGTGTCTTTGGCCTTTTGGGGCCCAATGGGGCCGGCAAGACGACGACCATAAAGGTACTGACCACGCTCTCGAAGCCCGATGGGGGTCGTGCCCTCATCGCCGGTCACGATGTGGCAAAAGATCCCATTGCAGTCAAAAGGCTGATGGGCGTTATGCCACAAGAGAACAATCTCGACCGGGAACTCACTGCGTATGAGAATCTCCTGATCTACAGCATGCTGTATGGAGTGCCCGAACCTGAGTCGAAGATCCGCTCGTGTCTCCATCTTGTCGATCTCTGGGAGCGAAGAGACGAATTGGTAATACGGCTCTCGGGCGGAATGCAGCGACGCCTCCTTATCGCGAGGTCGCTTCTTACCGAGCCATCCGTACTTTTCCTTGATGAGCCGTCCATCGGTCTGGACCCGCAGATCAGACGTCAAATGTGGGACATCATCCGCAAGATTCGTATTGAAGGTAGAACAGTCGTGATCACCACTCACTACATCGAGGAAGCCGAAGTGCTCTGCGATCGAGTGGGCATTCTTGACAAAGGTTCACTCATCGCGCTCGATACTCCCGACAACCTTAAGGCGACGGTCGGTGCGTACACTGTCGAATTCGTAAATGATGAGGGCAAGCTCATACAGCAGATGTGCAAGGATCGCGAAGAGGCGAACAGCCTGGTGTTGTGTACGGACTGCGAAGTCAAGATAAGAAAATCCAATCTCGAGGACGTATTCATTAAACTGACGGGGCAGCGCATCGAATGATTAAAGGTGCCTGGTATCCTATTTTTCTGCGCGAGATGCTCCTGTTCAGGAGGCAGCTCCTAAGGGTCAGCTATCTCTTCTCTGCGATGCTTATACCTATCATTTATCTCCTCACGTTCGGTCTGGGACTCGGTCGGATGGTGCAGATAAAGGGTGAGGACTATCTCAGCTATCTAATTCCAGGGTTGGTAGCCATGAGTTCAATGATGAATTCCTATACCTGGGTGGCAAACGCCCTCAACCTCAACCGACTGTACTTCAAGAACTTTCAAGTTTTCATCCAAGCCCCCATACAACCATCCGCCATTGTGGTGGGAGAGGTGCTCGCTGGAATGGTAAAGGGACTGTTCGCCTCAGGCCTCATCCTGATCGTGGGCTTCGCTACGGCCAGCCATCTGTCGATCACCCCGCTTTTCGTGTTAGCCCTCCTGCTCAACTGTTTCCTTTTCGCCAGTCTGGGAGTGATCACCGGAATGCTAACGAAATCACATGAAGATACCGCAACCTATAACAACTTCTTCATTCTGCCTATGGCATTTTTTAGTGGGACGTTCTTTCCGGTGGACCGGATACCAGAACCTCTGCAAGCAGTGGTTTGGGTATTCCCTCTGACGCATACGAACCTAGTTATTCGTCAGAATTCGACTGATTCGGCTGTCTTGCTATCGTTGGCGGTCGTTTTCGTATATGCGGTCATTTTTTTCGCCATCGGTTCCCGGCTGATTCGAGACTACAGCGAATAGGATATTGCGGCCTTTTGGAAGCAAAGAGGCCGCAATTCCGCAGATGAGAGGTAATAAGTTAATCTTTTTAAGTGGATGTCAATGCGAAGTGTCGGTTTCGCAGAACCTCGTCCGTTTCAGGAGATCAGGTTATGTGACGCTTCCTTCAGTTCTTTGAGCCCTGCTGTAATCCTAAGAGTCACATCTCGTGTTCGCATAACCATTCGTCAAGAGAAACCTCCCACTTATTAGGAAGGCACAACCAAGAAATCTCCACCTTTTCTAGCATCATTTGAAGTCCGGAATCGAGGGCTCTCAACTGATTTAGAAGATATTCGTCGTCAGGCTTTTCTTGAAGTTCCCTTTGCAGACGTATCCTTAATGCAAACATGATATTGAGATCAATGGATTGAAAGAAACCTTCGTCTGCCTGTCCGATGCACTCTGCTCGACGGCTATACCCGGTACAGAATCCTTGAAGAGCTTGGCATACCTATTACCCAAGACATGGTCGAGTATCGAGATGTTCCTGATTACAAGATCGTGGTGGAGGTTATCCCTTCGCTCGTAAAACACTTTCTTTTGCCGCTCTCCATGTCCGGTTGAGTATTTCCAATGTCCCAGGCCGGACTTCGGAACGGAGTCCGTATTTTTCGTTGAACTCTGTGACGCTTGCGGCCATCTCTTCTTCACACATCACGGGGGTCGGAAGAAGTAACGTTCTTTTGTAATTAGCCAAAAGGCGTTTCAACATTGTTGGATGCGACGACCCCATGGGGCCCGCTAAATTTTCCCCTAAGCTTTCCCAGTGACGGGCAAAACCGGGGTTCATGAACATGGTTCCTGCACACTTGCATTGTTCTTCGTAGTAGTTTTCACGCCCACCAATGATCAGACCGATACAATCGTCCACCGGATGATCCTCATCCATCGGCAAGAATACAGGAAGCCCGACACTAGAAAATAGATCGTCAGGATTGTCCAGTGCGTTTCCGCATAATCCGTAGCCAAGGAGGATAGCGTCCACGTGAGGCCCCATCTCTTTGACTGCTCCGACTACGGCGGTCCTGAGATCCTTGATCACGGCGTGTAGTCCTATCTTCATGACACGAACCACAACCTCCAATCCTTTGGAAAGGCTGGGGACATACTCACCGATGTACAATATTGATTTCGGCGCTAAACCGCCGTACCGTTCGAGTCCCTCCTCGATACCGTTAGAGTAATGGTCTTTCATGACCGTGATGGATACTACGTCCGGATCGTTCACCATGAGATAGGCAAATTCCAGTTCCAGAGTTTGACAAGAAATGATGCCCAACACACCCATAATCTCTTTCTCCATCTCAGCAGGAATTGTGCGGCGGACTTGCCATTGCGACTAGCAAATTCGCTGTAGAGATCTTCGAAACGCCCGCATTGAATCAATCAGGTCTCGTTCGTTAAAGATCTCGAAGGTAAGCACTCCGTCAAAGTTTTCGTGCAGAAGTTTTACTACAGGGTCGAGCTTGTCGTCGGGTATAAGGGACAGTCGCTTGTGATCGCGGTTTCCCACCCCGTGAATATGCACCACCCGTGCCCTAGGCATCCATCTGGTCAGAGATGGAAGCGGATCGAGGGCCTGTTTCCAAAGATGACCAACATCTATGCAGCAAGAAACCCAAATTCTTTCCAGTATTGAATCAATCATCTCAGGACTGTGGTTCTCAAGATTCTCCACGCTCAGCTTCTCCGGCTCACTCATCTCTGCACACAAGATTTCCAGTGACGAAAGGGAGTTTTCCAACCATGGCGCGGGATCAAGTCGATGATTGGGTGGATTGCTGTCGAGGTGCACGATAAACGCGTGGGGGGAAAGACCTTCAGTCCTGCGGATCACACGTATTGCCTTTTCTACGCATGGTTCTTTGTCCGCCATCCCGATGTCTGTGGGAAGATGGACCGTATAGGTCATGTTGTGATCCGCACCGACACGAATAAGCTCCTCGATGGTCCCCGGGTCAGGCAGGTTGGCCTCCTGCTCGACCTCGAAGATCACCAGCTCGATATCGTCAATGCTCCCGGCAAGTCTTCGGGCATTGGTGATAATGTCCGCAGGATAAATGTAGGAGGTGGCGCCAAGTCTCATTTTCACTACAGTTCATTTTGCATGAGACAGATCAGTGGTGAGAGACCGCGAGAACGGCTGCCGCCCTTTTCGTCGAAAACGCCAAGCAGAACACGCCGAAAAAGGAGGGCGGCGCAAAGCTGAAGTCGCGGAGGACCTGATTTCCCTGCTTTTATTGATTCTGGAAGCAAGGCCCATGATCCGATGCCTGAATTGTGTCGGAACTGCCCGGACACAAAACTCCTCTGCGGCCAAAATTGGAGTCTCGGCCGTCTTTCAAAAATCAAACATTTTCTTTTACCAAGATTTGATGAAATTCTAAAGAATCTGGGCTGAAGCGGTTCTCGAAGTAATCACGAATTGGGGAGAGTAATTCCTCGAAGTCGGTATGTGCCGGCACATATGTGCATATAAATCAACTAGTTAGGCCCGGCAGGGACGCCGGGCCCTACTGAATTCCTCGCTGCACAAGTATTGGATCACTTCAATACTTTCGAGAACCGCTCTAATACGCGGAAGAAAATTTGGCGAGAAATTTGGAAAGATTTCGCGTTCGAAATCGGAAGGGGACCCTGGATCGCAACCTCTAGAAATAACTTTAGGGATGGATCGTCTAGGCTTTCCTGTAATACCAGTGCCTTAGACTGGCAGTCCCAATGGGTTTCGAACCCCTGTCTCCGCCGTGAGAGAAATCTGACCTTGTTTTCGCGGGGTATCAAAAATGCCTTTTATGCTGAGGATTTGAAGACTTGTCGATTTCAAGCGTGAAAGAGTTTGGGAACTTTTTTCCCTTTTTGGGAAGATTTTTTCCAAAAAAGGCCCCCATGAGGGCCCCCACGAATTGAAACCCGGGCACCCCCGGTTTCCCTTCCGCAACTTACATACCTATTTCTCTGACATGCTCAAAAATGCTCTCGTGTCCCGCCGCATTCGTCTTCCCCGCGACTTCCGGTTGATATGCAATCCCATAGCAAAATAGTTGGAGACAGGTCTAGCTCCGCCACCCGAAGCATCCTGATGATCGCCTCCACTGTAAAACGATTCCGCTTCATCCTGCCTCCATGTTCGGCCCGGTTCTACTCGACACTAACTTAGAACTTGGACCAGTTCTTGGTGACAGGTCAGCCCTGAGCTGGCTTCACAGAAGACAACGGGCTAGATGTCTAATTTGATAGATGGTACATATTCTGGGGCAGTCACGGAAAGGACAGACGTTCGAGCGGACAGAACCCCAACTCATGAATTGAATTCGCTGGATGAAGGGAAAGATGATGGAACTCTGGAAACAACGTTTCGCAGGCAAGTTGGTCTCGGCTCAACAGGCGCTAGCTCGTCTTAAAAACGGCGACAGAGTTTATCTTGGGAGTATGTGTTCCGAACCTTCGACAATAATCAAGGCTATGGGGGAGTCATCCCTTACGAACATTTCCATGCTTCAGTTTCTTAACGGAAGTGAGGCAGCTTCTTTGGCGAAAGCGGCTCCTGACAGATTCACTCTCAAGACTTTCTTCCGCGGCAGACACACCGATGAATCCGAACCCCTGTCAGATGCCGACTACGTTCCTCTTTTCCATTCGCAGATACCTGATTTTTTCCGGAAGCGCAGAATACCGATTGACGTAGCCATAGTGCAAGTCTCCCCACCGGATAGATTCGGCCGCTTCAGTCTTGGGATCGCTGTAGACATTTCTCTCGCTGCCGTGGAGTCGGCGCGGATGGTCATCGCGCAGGTGAATACTCTTATGCCTTGGACTCTAGGGGATACCTTCATCCCTGGGGACAGGATCAACTACCTGGTAGAAGCCGAAGAGGACCTCGCGGAACTTCCGGAAGAGCCGCTCGGAGAGCGTGAAAAGGCCATCAGCTGCTATTGTGGCGAGCTGATAGAGGACGGTTCGGTACTTCAATTCGGCTTTGCAGGGATTTCCCGGGGCCTCATGGACTTTCTCAGGGATCACAAAAACCTGGGACTCCATACGGAGGTTTTCAGCGATCCCATCGTTGACCTCATAGAATCCGGGGTGATTAACAATAGCACGAAGAAGAAAGCGTTTCGGGGCAAATCGCTCGCTACATGCTGCATAGGAACACGACGCGCGTACGACTACGTGAACAATAATAGCCTCGTTGAATTGTATCCCTCGGACGTATGTTTGGACCCCCGGTTCATAGCTTCCAATAATAAGATGATCGCCGTCAACGTGGCCCTGCAAGTTGATCTCCGAGGACAGATCAGGCAGGGGAGTCCCACCTGGACAGCAGTCGAAGGATCCGGAGGTGATCACGATTTCATGAGAGGAGCCGGTCTTTCAAGGAAAGGCCGATCGATTGTCTGCCTGCGTTCCACTTCAGATCGAACCGGCCGGAGCACCATAGTACCGTCGTTCAGTGCCAAGCCTGCTGTGGTAATGATGAACCGCGGGGACACCAATTACGTAATCACCGAATACGGGATCGCCTACTTGAGTGGCAAGTCCATTCGGGAGCGAGCCATGGCACTCATTGAAATCGCTCACCCGGACCACCGAGAAAACCTGCTGCAGCAAGCCCTAGACATGGGTTACCTCTATCGCAGTCAATTCTATTATCGGATGGCTTCCCCTGAGTTAACTCAAAGAGTAAGGACCCATACCGTCTTCAAAGGAGGCCTGAAGGCAGCTGTGAGGGCCATCAAGCCGAGTGACGAGTCCATGGTGCAGGATTTGTTTTACCATCTATCGGAGAGCTCAGTTTACTTAAGGTATTTTACTCACAGGAGGAGCATGCCGCATGAGAACCTGCAGCGGTATGTAAACGTCTCGCAGAATGAAGGACTGTCGCTGGTGGTTACTATTGGCCCCAGAGAGAAAGAGAGAATAATTGCGGAGTCCCGCTATTATATCGAGCCGGACACGCAATTTGGCGTGGTGGCATTCATGGTGGATGAAGAATTTCACGGCCGCGGCATTGCCACTTTCTTACTCAACCATATGATAGAGATCGCTCAAGAACGCGGACTAAAGGGATTCAAGGGCGACATTCTGGAAACCAATTCTCCGATGATCGCAGTCTTCAACAAATTACCATATGTACTGCACAGGAAAGTTGCTGGGGGTCAAATTTCGTTGAAGTTTCGCTTCGATGAATTGTAAGAGACCCCGGGCTCCGGGTGACCGTTCGTTTCGGGGCTGTTCCTGCTAAAGTTCTTGCCCGTGTGTTCCTATCGGCTTACCAGATCCGGCTTGAGATCGTGGAACCACTGATTGTTGTGGACTGAATGCTGACCGTTTCAACTAAAGACTTCTTCCATTGTGAGTTTTTCCCTGCCCTGTCTCCAGAATATGAACCTCTTGCTAAGTTACAGGTATAGCACGTCTTGGAGCTAGGCCGTAAGCACGCTCCTGGACAGCTTCTCAAAACGTGGCAGAAAAAGCGGGGGAAAGCCCCTGGGGGAAATTGGGCGGTGACGACCGGCAAATCGGCTCTGGGAGGTGGCAGTCCCAAGGGGTTTCGAACCCCTGTCTCCGCCGTGAGAGGCGGGCGGCGCACCTAATGATGTCAATGGGTTACGTGATATCAAAGGCGATTCAGGTCAAAAACTGCACGAAAAATGACCGAATTTGACCAAAAAGGGGCCCGGAGGGGGCCCTGAGATTTTATGTGATTTTGATGTATACATCCGTAGCAGTGTCGTCCTCATAATGTCTTGAGTTAACCTAGGATTACCGGATTCCTGACGATTGACACTGGAAATTCGGTCAATTCCTACCTGGAATCATCCCGAAGCGCAGTGGAAAATGCCTCTTCTCTTGATACTCTTTTTCTTTAGCCATAATGGCCTGATCAGTAATGCTCACCTACCGGCTCATTTGACCTTCACACTTTGGAGAAATGCTATATGTTCATGGTAAAATTGTTTATAATCCCTGAATGTCGTGAACTTGGATTACTAAAGGAATGTATACAGTTTGGCCATAAATAACAACTACTTGGATTTATCAAAAAAGATGATTAAGGAATTCCTTTATGGGATGACTGCGTACGAGCATGCCATGATCCCGGTGAAAGAGAAGGCTGAGCTTGAGCGTCTCCTATTCCTAACTCTTTTTGGAGATATTTTGGGGATTCCGATGATGCGACCATATTATACTCTTCGGATCCTGCCTTATCTGTGTACCAGATTTGACACTTGGCAACGCTCTGTGCTTAGGCCGCGTGATTGGACTGATTGGGCCTTTGATTGATCTATAGAAGCGTCTTCCTGTCTTTATGCGGGATTAACTATTACTTTCCCAGAGCAAAGCCTTGAGGCTGCACTGAGTGCATATTTTTCAACCGGAATTATGCGGCGGTTCACTTCTTCAAACCTGCTGCAGCCCTAAAGATGGCTCTTCGCGTAAGTGCGTACCCCACATTTTCGGGTCTCACCCCATCAGTTCGTATCTAGAGGTGTGCAGGGCGTAGATACGGAGTATGAAGAAAGTTCAGTCTCTGAAGCCGTACGCTTGGCGCTGCAACGTTTTTATTTTGTTGTTGGTTCCTTTCACTGGTCCGGTAGAAATCCGACGGTCGTAGTAGTCGAGGATGCTCCGTTCATGGATGCTCAAAGACGCAATGTTTGACGACCTCTTGATTTGCAATCAACAAGTCATCTATTCTTACCGTCGAAAGGCTTCAGGCACGAAAGGTGAGCTATTTGATGAGGTAAGCGTCATATACCACAGCATTTCCCAAACGCATAGCCATACCAAAACCCATGGCACGGTTAAGCCACAAATACTGAGGAGCGCTCGTTTCAAACTGAGTGTAGACCCTGAAGAAATATTCTTTGGGATCAACCACCTCACCTTTGGCGACTCTGGCCATCACTTCCGGAGGACCGTAACGATAACCTCGGGTTTGGAGCATAATGTAAGATCCATCATTAGTCTTGAGAAGATAGCGAGTGTCAATTATTGCCAGACCGTCATCAGTAACAATTTGCCAGTCTGCGCCATTGTTCATGATTTCTCCGCTGAGCCTTGGACCTTCAAATTTGCCTCCGGTGATGGGAATTATCCTACGTTTTCCCAGATCACTCGTTTTCCCCAATTCCCAGATCGGGGCTACAAGGTCGACAGAAAAACGAGCCAAGAACTCTAATTCAGGTTTGGGAGGTTCCTGGCCTTTCGTCTCGGCAACTGTTGTTGGACCTGCTGAGAACACGATGGCCGGGATGAAGCAAGCCAGCATTAAGCAAACTTCCAAAAACCAAGTCTTCATTTGATCTCTCCTTTCATAAGCGGTCTTAAAATCGTGTTTTACATTCTGAAGAAGGGCTTCTATAAGAGTCAACTCGACCACGCATGAAAACTTTGTTACTTGGTAAAAAGCCTCTTCTAGAAAGATATGAGCCGAAATTATGCGGCGGTTTTGCCATCTTGAGCGTTTTGACCTCGCTAACGGGTCGAAAAATAGCTCCGGTGACCCCGAAAAGGTCTCCGTATGGAATCTCGCATGCCAATAAAAATCACCTCAAGCACGAGATTGATGTTGTCATAGATTTATAAATTTCCTTGTACCCGTGCGTCTTTCATGCCGCAACCAAACGCTCGCATCCCATGGGGACTAGGAACCAAATGACAGCCAAACCTCTCAGGAATTCTCTCCTGATCTTCCAATGTCTCATGGAAACTATTTCGCCTGCTGCCGCGCCTTCTTAATGTCGTCGATGGACGGCATCAATTCTACAGCAGGAATAGTCACGATGTCCGTTGCGATGAGGAAATCATAACCGGGCACTTTCTTGGTTACTCCCATGAACATCGGGAGCTCCAACTGATTATCACCCTTCCTTACCGTCAATTTACCGACAGGGCTATCCACGGATAATCCTGGCAGGGCCGCAGCGAATTTCTCAGGATTCACCTTCCTCGCTTTTTCATAGGCTTTTGCAATAAACTGGCCGGTAACCCACCCGACTAGGCTCCCAAAAGAAGGGTACCTGTTATATGCCTTCTCGAATTGCTCGACAAATGCCTTTTGTTCAGCATTATCAGGATAATA
>Ga0335071_10007814_pt1 | contig 10995 bp, 7 predicted proteins | sample Lox_Sample_15_FD_206724 | JGI IMG/M metagenome (GOLD analysis project Ga0335071, IMG submission 206724) | Soil microbial communities from Loxahatchee National Wildlife Refuge, Florida, United States - Lox_Sample_1.5 | ecosystem: Environmental > Terrestrial > Soil > Wetlands | place: USA: Florida...
GGATGGGGAATGCAGTTCAACTTGCCCATAAGCGTTCAGCACAACCGCTATCTGGCGACCCACTGGAACGCCGGTGCGACGTGGATACCGTCGGCGCAGGACGCGCGGGGGCAGCATGCGACGCTGGTGAATTCGAGCTTTGCGCAATCGACCGTGTGGCTTGTGAAGCCGCGCTTCAATGCGCTATGTGAAGTAGTCTGGAGCAGTAACGCGGTCGTGACCGGACCTGGGCAGACTGACCGCCTGCAAAGCCTTTACATTAGTCCCGGAGTGCGATGGGCTTATAACTTCTGGAACGGTCTGCAGATTGTTCCCGGTGTTGCCGTACCATTCGGGTTCCTATCGGTGCAACAGCGAAAGGGGGTCATCCTCTATTTGAGTTTCGAACATCCATTTCAGTGGGCCCACTCCCGCCGGTAGCAACACGCGAACAGGCGTATGGTGGCGATACGATATTCTGACTCAATGGACCTGTTCGGGCTCACAGGCAAGCTCATCGAGATTGAATCCATGACCGGCAACGAAGCCTCTGTTGGCATCGCCATCGCGGAAGAGCTTGGCGGGCTGGGCTACAACGTGGAGCGGATGCCGGTGGAAGGCGACCGCTTCAATGTGTGGGCAACTGTGCCGAGCACACCACGACCAGCGTTGGTGTTCTCGACGCACATGGACACGGTGCCGCCGCACATTCCCTATTCGGAGACAGAGGACCGAATCTACGGGCGCGGTTCATGCGATGCCAAGGGCATCATGGTGGCCCAAGTTGCGGCCGCCAAGAGACTACAAGCCGAAGGAATCAATGCGGGCCTGCTATTTCTTGTGGGCGAAGAGCGTGACAGCCAAGGCGCGCACGCTGCGAATCTCGATCCGCGCGGTGCGAAGTTCCTGATCAATGGCGAGCCGACGGAGAACCGCATCGCGCTGGCCTCGAAGGGGACGCTGCGCGTGGAGGTCGTCGCCAAGGGCCGCATGGCGCACTCCGCATATCCTGACCTCGGCGAGTCGGCGATTGAGAAGCTGCTGGACGCGCTGGAAAACATCCGCAGGATCAAATTGCCGACACATCCGAAGGCAGGTCCTTCGACGATGAATATCGGCTTGATTGAGGGCGGCCGCGCGCCGAACGTGATTCCCGATCACGCGGCAGCGAATTTGCTAATCCGGCTGGTGGGACCGACCGAGCAGTTGCGGCGCGACATTAAAGAGGCAGTAGCAGGAAAGGCGGAAGCCAACTTCATCCTCGAAATCCCATTCGTGGAACTCGGAACGGTTCCCGGCATCGAGACGATGGTGGCGGCGTTTACGACGGACGTCCCTGCACTTTCAAACTGGGGCGAGCCGGTTCTGATTGGGCCAGGATCGATTCACGTGGCTCACACGGAGGGCGAGTACATTGATAAGAAGGAGCTGCTGGAAGCGGTGGAACTGTACGCGAGGATTGCGCGCTACCTGCTGGAGGAGGCGGAAATAGTTTCACGATCCTGAAACAAATATAATCCCGCTTGTTTGCTCCCCCACTTTCTGATATTTCAACCTGTAGCCTGCACTCGGGAACTGCGCTATGACTTCGACCGGTGATTCGATCGCATCCCAGGCCGCCGCACCGCACTATTACTGCATCCGACGTGGGCATCCGTTGCCGCCAGGTGCATCCGTGCATCGCGACGGCATCAATTTCTCCATTTTCTCGAAGCATGCTACAGCGTGCAGCCTGGTGCTGGTGGAACCCGGGGTTCGCGGCGGCATCAGCGAGCTGCCGCTCGATCCGCGGTTTAACCGCACGGGCGAGATCTGGCACATCTTCATCGAAGGTCTAGAAGCGGGGCCGCACTACGCGTACCGCTTCGACATGCAGCCGAACTCCAGCCCGAGCATCTTCCGCTACAACCCAGCGGACCTACTGCTCGATCCTTATGCGCGCGTGCTCTCGGGCGGAGCGATATGGGGCTCGATTGAGCCGGACAGAAGGCCTTTTCGTTTGGGAGTCGTAACCTACAACGACTGGGACTGGGAAGAGGACCAGCCGCTCAACACGCCACTGGTCGACAGCATCATCTATGAAATGCACGTGCGCGGCTTCACCCGGCACCCGTCCTCGGGAGTGACCAAGCCGGGCACGTTTGCGGGATTGATCGAGAAGATTCCCTACCTCAAGAAGCTGGGCATCACGGCCGTCGAGCTACTTCCAGTCAACGAATTCGAAGAGGCTGACACCGACCGCATCAACCCGTTCACGGGCGAACGCCTGCTGAACCTGTGGGGCTATCAACCCATTGCATTCTTTGCGCCGAACACCGCTTACTCGTCGCAACAGGACGATGGCGACCAGGTGCGCGAATTCCGGCGGATGGTAAAGGCATTTCACGCGGCAGGGATCGAAGTGATCCTTGACATGGTGTTCAACCATACGGCCGAAGGCGCGGATGACGGCCCGACGTTGTCGTTCCGCGGTATTGACAATGCAACGTACTACATTCTGGATCCTGACTCTGGGAAATATCTCAACTACTCCGGCTGTGGAAACACGGTGAACTGCAACAACCCGGTAGTGCGGGACTTTATTGTGGATTGCCTACGCTATTGGGTAACCGCGATGCACGTGGACGGGTTTCGTTTCGACCTTGCGTCGATACTGGGACGCGGGCAGGACGGCAGCGTTCTGAAGAACCCTCCGCTGCTGGAGAGCATGGCGTACGACCCGGTGCTGGCGAACACGAAACTGATTGCGGAAGCATGGGACGCCGCGGGGCTGTACCAGGTGGGGACGTTTCCTTCGTGGGGGCGCTGGGCGGAGTGGAACGGCGTCTATCGCGACGACGTGCGCAAGTTCGTGAAGAGCGACGCGGGAATGACCTCGGCACTTGCAACGAGATTGTTGGGCAGTCCTGATCTTTACGAAACCAGTGCACGCGAGCCGTATCACAGCATCAATTTCGTGACCTGCCACGATGGCTTTACGCTGACTGACCTCGTCTCGTACAACGAGAAACACAATCTCGCCAACGGGGAGAACAACGCGGACGGCAACAACACCAACTGGAGCTGGAACTGCGGCGCCGAAGGGCCGACCGTGGACCTTGAGATCAACGCGTTGCGAACGCGGCAACAGAAGAACTTCGCCGCGATTCTGCTGTTCTCCCACGGAGTGCCGATGCTGCTGGCGGGCGACGAAATCGGCCGCACACAACAGGGAAATAATAACGCCTACTGCCAGGACAACGACATCAGCTGGGTCAACTGGGAGCTGGCGAACGAAAATGCAGAGCTGTTGCGTTTCTTTCGACTGATGATTGAGTTTCGCAGGCGGAACCCGATGCTGCGCCGCGACACATTTTCGCTGGACGGGAGCACCGGGTTTCACGTCACGTGGCATGGCAGAAAGCGGTTCTCCGCCGATTGGGGCCCCGAGTCACGATCGGTGGCGATGCAGTGGACGCAAATCTGCGTCGACGGAACGCGCGACGACTTGCACTTCATCGCCCATGCGCACTGGGACGACGCAATCTTCGAGTTGCCGGACATTGCCCCGGGCGAGTGGTTCCGGCTGGTTGACACTTCCCTTCCTTCCCCGATGGACATTGCGGAAGAAGGGCTGGAGTATCCGTTGCTGTCGCAGGACAGCTACTCAGTCAAGGGCCGGAGCGTAGCGATCTTCGTGGCGAAGTAGCATCGCACTGCTGAATTAAGGATCCTGGGCGCTTGCGAATCACCGCGCGAGACTTCTTCGCGGTGCTAAACTCAATGCGTCTTATGCCATCCGCGGCATTTGTCGGGGAGCTGCAAAGGATCACGGGACACGATGCCGTCCTCGACCGTCCCGACGATCTTATGCTGTATGAATACGACGCCGGTGTGCGCAAATGCACGCCCGTGTCAGTCGTCTTTCCGCAAAACACACAACAGGTCGCGCAGATTATGAAGCTGGCGAGTTCAGCCGGGTTTCCGCTGGTGGCACGTGGAGCCGGCACCGGCCTGAGCGGCGGAGCCATTGCACCTGAGGGCGGCGTGGTGGTGGCTTTCGCCCGCATGAATCGCATTCTCGAGGTCGACGCCGCGAATATGCGCGCGGTGGTGCAGCCGGGTGTGGTTAATCAGCAGTTATCTGACAATGTGGCACATCTTGGGTTGTACTTCGCGCCCGACCCATCGAGCCAGAAGGCCTGCACTATTGGTGGGAATGTGGCGGAGAATTCGGGCGGTCCGCACACGCTGGCCTACGGCGTGACGGTGAACCACGTTACGGGGCTCAGGGTGGTACTGCCCAGCGGCGAAGTCGTACATTTCGGCGGCAAGGCGGCGGAGTGCGACGGCTACGACCTCACGGGGTTCATGGTCGGCTCGGAGGGGACAGTCGGAATTGTCACCGAGATTACAGTGCGCCTTTTGCGCCGGCCGGAGAGGATCGCGACCCTACTCGCTATTTTCGAGACGATTGATGAGGGCGCGAAGACCGTAGCGGCGATCACAGCGGCGGGCGTTACTCCGGCAGCGTTAGAGATGCTGGACGGCTGGACGCTGCGCGCGGTGGAGGCGGCGTGCCACGCGGGGTATCCGCTAGATGCGGGCGCAGTGCTGCTGATCGAGTTGGAGGGCCTCGCGGAGCAGGTTGAGGAGCAGGCGGAAGCGGTGCGCGCGGTGTGCTTCGAACAACGCGCGCGTGAAGTGCGGAGGGCGAAGGATGAGAACGAACGCACCCTGCTATGGAAGGGCCGCAAGAATGCCTTCGCTGCGCTCGGGAGGCTGGCACCGTCGTATTATTCACAGGACGGTGTGGTGCCGCGCACAAAGATTCCGGCGGTGCTGCAGTTTATCGGCAGCGTGGCTGAGAAGTACGGCTTGCGCATCGGCAATATCTTCCATGCCGGCGACGGCAATCTGCATCCGCTGATTCTGTTTGACCCGCGCGACCCAGCACAGTTGGAGCTGGTGCAGGTGGCAAGCCGCGACATTCTGGAGCGTTGCGTAGCGGTGGGCGGGTCGATTACCGGCGAGCACGGTGTCGGTCTGGAGAAAAAGAACCTCATGCCGCTGCTGTTCACCGATAACGATCTCGACGTGATGCTGAGTTTGCGCAACGCATTCAACGCAGCAGGCGTGCTGAACCCGGGCAAGCTGTTTCCGACGACGCGGATGTGCCGAGAGACGTCGGGGCCGTCGACTAACCCGGTGCTGCAGGCGGAGGGCATGTGAGCACTGCGGAAGTTTCCCTCGATGTCGCACGCGAGCTGCGAGCGATCTGCGGCGACGACAAGACTCGTGAGCGTCCGGCAGGTGGAGTGTATGTGAGCCCTGCGACGGCAGAAGAAGTTGCAGCCATTGTGAGGCTCGCCAACGAACGCCGGCTGAGTGTGGGCGCAGCAGGCGGATCGACGGAACGCGGGGCAGTCGAGCTGAACACCGACATTGTGTTGCACACTGCGCAGCTCACGGAGGTCGAACACTACGATCATGCCGACCTCACGGTGGGGGTTGGCGCGGGGATGACCGTCGCGCAGTTGAACGATGTTGTCGGCGCCGACAACCTGATGTTCGGCGCAGACCCTCCGCTGCAGGAGCGCTGCACGATCGGTGGACTACTGTCCACGGCGGCACACGGGCCGCTACGCCACGGCTACGGAGCCGTGCGCGATTACTGCATCGGCGTGCGATTCGTCACTGGCGATGGACGCCGCGCAAAAGGCGGCGGGCGCGTGGTGAAGAACGTCGCAGGCTACGACCTGATGAAGCTGCTCATTGGGAGCTACGGCACGCTGGCGGTGATCACCTCGGCGAGCTTCAAGCTCTTTCCAAGGCCGAGGCAGACGCGGACATTTCTCGGGGAATTCGCGAAGGCGAACGAGGCGATTGCGTTTCGCGATCGCGTGGTGCGATCGCCGCTGGCGCCGATGTGCCTGGAGTTGGTGTCGGCGGGTGCGCGAAAGATGATGCGTCCGGAGATGGACGAGGATGCGTGGGTGGTTTGCGTGCGCGCCGCCGGGAGCGATGCGGTGCTGGGAAGATATCGCAAAGAGCTGGGAACGGCGATCTCGCGCGAGGTGGACGGCGAGGGCGAACGCACGATGTGGAAGGTGCTGGGCGACTTTCCCCGTGCGATGAGCGGAGCCGGCAATATCGGGCCGGATGTGACGTTACAGGTGACGGGACCGCCGAGTGAAACGCTAGCCATCGTGGAAACTGTGCAGACCACGGCGGCCGAAAGCGGAGCCGAGGTCGGCATGATCGGGCGCGCCGGCGTGGGCCATGTACAGGTGACGATTAGGGGAGTATCACAGAACCTAGCGGAACAAGTGAGAACGATCGTGGAGCGGCTGGGCCAGCTACGCAATGGTTTGTCGGTGAAGGCGGTCGGAGCGCAGAATCCGTGGCCGGTGCGGCCTGCGAGCCTGGAAAGCATGCGAGCGGTGAAGCGGGCGCTCGACCCAAACAACATTTTGCGCGGGAGGGAGATCGCTTGAGCACTGCGCCTGCCGCCACCGAGCGGCGACATTCGAACTTCTCGCCGCAGGAGAAGCCGTCGTGGGATTTGTACTCGCGCTGCGTGCATTGCGGACTGTGCCTCGATCAGTGCCCAACGTATCGCGCACTGGGCACGGAAATGGATTCCCCGCGCGGACGGATTTACCAGATTGTGCAGGTCGATGAAGGCCGGCTCGCGCTCAGTGACTCGTTCGTGATGCATATCGACCGATGCCTGGGTTGCCTCAACTGCCAGACGGCGTGTCCTTCGGGGGTAGCGTATGGCAGCCTGCTGGAGCGTGCGCGCGCGCAGATTGTGAAGAACTACCGGCGCCCAAAGGGCGAGTGGCTGCGCAAACACTTCTATGCCGACGTCTTGCCGTCGTTCGAAAAGCTCGCACGACACGCGCGGCTCGTGCGGTTTTATCAGCGGTCAGGGCTGCAGGCAGTCGCACGTTCGACGGGGCTTTTGAAGTTGTTTGATGTCGCCGAACTGGACGCGCTCGCACCACAAATTGACAGTGAGTTTTCGTTTTCCGATCTGGGCAAGGTGTTCCCAGCAGAGAGTGAGCGGCGCGCCCGCGTCGCGCTGCTAATCGGCTGCGTGGCCAGTTTGGCATTCTCGAAGTTAAATCGTGCGACAATTCGCGTGCTGACCAAGAACGGCATCGAAGTGCACGTGCCGGCGAGGCAGTCTTGCTGCGGCGCGCTGCAGTTGCATGCAGGCTTCCTCGACCTCGCGCGTGTACAGGCACGACGGAACATCGACGCCATGCTGAGCCCGGAGTTCAACGCCGTCGTTACGAATGCCGCCGGTTGCGGTTCAACGCTGAAGGAATATGCTGCTCTGCTCCAGGACGATGAAACATACGAAGAGCGAGCTCGTGAGTTCACGGCCAAGGCGCGGGACATCAACGAATATCTTGCCGACATCGGATTGCTCCAGCCCAAGCGCCAACTCGCGTTGCGAGTAACCTACCAGGATTCTTGCCACCTGGCGCACGCGCAGGGCGTGCGCAGCGCACCGCGGCAACTACTCGAGCGTGTGGGCGTCGAGCTCGTTGAGTCGCCTCGCGCCGATTCCTGCTGCGGCAGCGCAGGCGTGTACAACGTAATGCAAAACGAAATCTCCATGAAGATCCTCGACGAGAAAATGGAATACGTTGCAAGCGTCGATCCCGAGGTCATCGCCACCGCAAACGTGGGGTGCATGCTGCAGTTTCGCGCAGGAGTGAAGCGCAAGCAGATGCACGCTCGCGTAGCGCATGTTGTGGAATTGCTCGATGAAGCCTACTAATCGATCCAAGGGACTGGGCAGAGACGCTACTTCCTGACAATCGCCTCGCGCAACATGCTCGACAACTCCTCAGGGCTCTCAATCGGAGGCCTGCAGGTGAAGTTGGTGCACAGCACCGCAAATGATTTGCACTCCTCCAGCCACGGCAAACTTGGGATTGTCTCCGCAAGCGCGGGAGGCAGATTTTGCGCCACCGCCTTGCTCGCGGAGAGGTGAACAACGGCGAGGTTCACCGCGTAAGGCGCAAACGCGGCCTTCAGCAGCGACTCTGCATTCTCATCGTCGCCGACCACCACGACCTGCGTATATGGGTTCGCCAGCCATGACGCAGCAAGGCCGTAGGTGCCAGCGTAAATGCCGAACTGCTCGGCCACCCCGGCAAAGACTTCCATCGTGTCTTCCGCCTTAGCGTGGTACAAGGAGTCGTTCGTGTAAGTATGCAAGCGCAAGAGCGCGATCGCCGCACATGGATTGCCCGCAGGCGTCGGCGCATCCTGGTAAGGCTTGCGGCTTGCCGCGAGTGCGCCTAGTTTGCTGTGGTTGTCCAACGAGTTTTCGGTGTCGAAGAACCCGCCTGAGGTTGAATCGGCGAAGCGCCGAATCATTTCGTCCGCAATCTGCCGGGCGAAGCGGAAATAGCTGAAATCGCCGCTGATCTCGTACGCGTCGAGGCACGCAATCACGGAATAGGCATAGTCGTCGAGCAGACCGGCAATGTACCGCTTCTCAGCCGAAGGATCGCCGTAGGCGATGACGTGCGACAGTCCGCGATCGGCTTGCCACGCTTCAGCAAGGATGCGATCGAGCGAGCGGAGGGCAAAGTGCCTGGCATCCTGGCCGCGGGTCACACGCGCATAGTGGAGATAGGCCGAGACGCAGAGGGCGTTCCAGTTGGTGTAGATCGTGTTGTCAATGTATGGCGTGGGCCGCTGCGACCGAGCCGCAGCCAGCTTGGCGCGTCCGACGGCCAACAGGTCGAGGACGTCCGTAAGGTTGCGTGACATCCTCGCAGCAATTTCGTCCGGCGAAAGACTGACCCACAGCACGTTCTTGGCCGGATTGTGATGCATTTCGCCAACTGCGCCGATGTCAAAGTGCAATGAGACGGCTTCAAATTCGTCAGGATTGAGAACGGCGCGCGCTTCCTCCGCTGTCCAGGTGAAGTAATCGCCATCGTCGTCAAAATTGATGTCAGCATCCTGCGATGCGTAGAAGCCGCCATGCTCGTGGTCGCTCAGCCACTCGTCCATCCAGCGGACGATGTCGTCCGCCATGCGCAAATAGTGCTCGTACCCCAACCCCTGGTAAGCGTGAACGTAGTTCTTAAGCAACTCCGAGTTGTCGTACGACATCTTCTCGAAGTGCGGGACAATCCAGCGCTCGTCCACCGAGTAACGATGGAAGCCTCCGCCAAGCTGGTCGTACACGCCGCCCTTCGACATCTTGGTAAGTGTGGTGCTTATGACGGTCGCGACGCGTTCCTCCCCGGTGCGCGAATACCAGTCGAGCAAAAGATCGATTGCCGGCGCGTGCGGGAACTTCGGGGCTCCGCCGAACCCGCCATTCTTGTCATCGAAGTTGGAAACCGCTGAATGCACCATCATGCCCACCAGCCGAGGCGAAAAGTCGGCGTGCCGTCCGACAAAGCCTTCCGCCTGATGCAGCATGTGCATGAACTCGTCTGCCGACTTCAACACCTCGTCACGCCGCTCACGGTAGGCCTCGGCAATCGCCATCAGGATCTTCGGGAAGCTCGGACGTCCATAGCGATCGTCGGGCGGAAAGTACGTCCCGCCATAGAACGGCTTGCCGTCGGGCGTGAGGAATACCGTCAGCGGCCACCCTCCGGTGCCTGCGATTGCAGAGACCGCAAGCTGGTAGCGGCTGTCTACGTCGGGGCGCTCGTCGCGGTCCACCTTCACCGCAATGAAGTCGCGGTTGATGATCTCCGCGGTTGCCGCGCTCTCATAAGATTCGCGGTCCATCACATGACACCAGTGGCACCACACTGCTCCGATGTCGAGCAACACCGGCTTGCCTTCGCGCTTGGCTCCTCGAAACGCCTCTTCGCTCCACTCGTGCCAGCGTATTGGCTGATGCATAGCGGAGCGAAGATATGCCGAGGAGGCGTTCGAAAGCGCATTACGCTCATCCTTCATGAGTGTCAGTCTAACAGGCAAAAGGCACGCGCCGAGACAGTGCGGGCGGGATGCCCAGAGTTTGCAATGAAGCCGGCAGGAACTCTGATACCCTGAACAACTGCAGACAGCCCGCGTCGCGAATTGATGCGGGCCGCAGCCAATTCCCAACGGTTTCTGAGAGGCCCGGAATGCCGAAACACAAGGCACTCGCACGGTTGAACGAAGGTGTCGCGAAGTTTCAGTCGGAGGTGTTCCCCTCGCAGCGGGAGATGTTCGACCGCTTACGCGCCAAGCAGAACCCGCTGGCAATGTTCGTGACGTGCGCTGATGCGCGCGTCGTGCCAAACCTGTTTACCCAGACAGAGCCGGGCGAAATTTTCATTGAGCGGAATCCCGGCAACATGGTACCGACGCATGTCGAATTTGTGGGTGGCGTTACTGCCGGTATCGAATACGCGATGCTGGTGCTCAAAGCGCCTGTGGTCGTAATCTGCGGACACACGGACTGTGGTGTCATGAAGGCGTTACTTGATCCCGGCTCGGTGCGCGACATGCCCGGGGTCAAGAAATGGATGGAACACGGATTCGCCGCACGTGACCGGATGATGCGGGAATTGCCGCTGGCTTCCGTCGAGCAGCAATTGCGACGCATCACCGAGTTAAACGTGCTGGAGCAAATCGAGAACCTGATGACGCATCCTAGTGTGCGTCAGCGCGTAGAGGACGAAGATTTAGAGGTTCGTGGTTGGGTCTATGACATCGGAGACGGTTCCGTTCGCGAAGCGAATGCCGACACAGGTGAGTTCAACTTACTGGGGATGAACCTATAGATCTGGCCGGCTGGACTCGTATACGTCGCCGTTTCGCCCGCATCACCGGGCAGAGCGCGGGCGGTAGCCAACAGGATCAGCTCACCGTCGTCTGAATGTAGGCCCGCATCATCTCGGCCTCGCCTGACTTTTCTTCCAGCGTTTGCCTCATGAGATCGCGCAAGGAAAGAAAGCCGACAAGCGTCTTTTCCTCGCACACTGGAAGGTGCCGAAACCCGTGGGTCTGCATCATGAGCATCGCTTCGTCGCAGCTAGTGTCAGGCGTGACGGT
>Ga0335071_10007815_pt1 | contig 10995 bp, 9 predicted proteins | sample Lox_Sample_15_FD_206724 | JGI IMG/M metagenome (GOLD analysis project Ga0335071, IMG submission 206724) | Soil microbial communities from Loxahatchee National Wildlife Refuge, Florida, United States - Lox_Sample_1.5 | ecosystem: Environmental > Terrestrial > Soil > Wetlands | place: USA: Florida...
CCATGTTTTCGATCAGATTCTTTACGATGGATTTCAAGTCGTCGGCCGGGTGAAAACTCAAAACGTTGCTGGCCTTTTCGATACTGACCTTGTAGTTCCGGAAGTCTTGTATGTGTTTGATATTGAGGTGAATGGAAATGCCGAGCCTCTCCTCAATCGCCGCTTTGACCAGATCTCCCACTTCACCCACGGTGTAGTTGCCTGACGCAACGTTAAAAATCCCGGATATTTTGTGATTTGCCTCGATGGCCCGAATATAGGCTGTCGTCGCGTCCTGGATGCTAAGGATCGGCCTCCAGATCGAGGGATTGTTGATGGTAATGACGTGCTCCCTCATCGCCGAACGGAACATCGTGTTTATGATCAGATCGAACCGCATTCGTGGGCTGTAACCGGAAATGGTTCCCTTTCGCAACGAAATAACTGAGAAATTTTCGTCCATTAGTTGCAACGCTGCTTGCTCACCTTGGAGCTTGGAGATGCCGTACGGATAGCTGGAACTCACCGGTCGCGTTTCATCGAAGAGCTCGTTCTCCGTATACCCATACACGGAGCAGGAACTTGCGTAAACGTACCTCTTCACCTTAGCCTTCTTCGCCATATACGCCAGATACGAAGGAGCCGCAGCGTTAAAAACGAAGTTCTTGCTGGGGGAGTACTCCGCCATCGGGTCATTCGACAGACCCGCCAGGAAAACCACTTGATCGTATGGCTGCAGGTCCTCTTCGGTCAGGTGGAAGATGTCCTTGTTGAGCACTCCCACTTGCCGGGGCAAGAAGTTGCCAAACCAGAAAAGATCCACAACGTCGACCTTGTAACCGCGGTCGAGCAATTTGGGGATCAGCGCAGAACCCACATACCCTGCACCACCTGCGATCAGAAGCTTCACCGTTTGCCTCCCGGACGTAAACGAAATGACGATCAATACGTGAAATTGTTTGACTCAGGCCGCGAAAGCCACTGCGCCAGAGTCTGCGCGTTCCGGTCCTTCTCCGAAAGCGACACATCGCGAAGCGGCCATTCGACGCCGATTGCCGGATCATCCCAGAGGATCCCGGATTCGCCTTTGTTGTTATAGATTCCCGTGCACTTGTACTGGATTTCTGCGATGTCGGAGAGCACGCAGAATCCCCGCGCAAAACCGGCAGGGGCCCACACCTGGCGCCTGTTTTCGGCCGAGGCTTCGACACTGACCCACTTGCCCAGAGTCGGCGAACCTTTGCGGATGTCCACGGCCACCAGAAAAGCACTGCCCACCGTCACGCGCATCAACTTCCCCATGGGCGGATCCCACTGGAAGTGCAGACCTCGAACAACTCCCTTCCCGGACCGCGAATGGTTATCCTGCACAAAGTGGGTAGGCAGACCTAATCCCTTGAACAGGTCCTCGCGAAACGTCTCCATAAAGAAGCCCCGGCTGTCTTGGAAAACGTCTGGTACGAGGACGACGACATCTCTCAAAGACCTACTTTCAATCTTGATGTCCACGGATATTGAGAACCCTTTCTCTAGAGATCTGGTTCTGAATCAATGAGAACACACATTCTTCTTACTCTACCGCAACCTGGGCCGCAGACAACCTTGCTCACTTGGCTCGCCCGGTCTCTGACCAACTTGCGCGCTGCATCAAGGAAGCATTGTGATACACAATCCTGGTAAACCACTGCGGCCAGTGCAGCCAGTCATAACCACCGGCGAGTTTGGCCAGAAAAAGACTCTCGTCATCCCAACTGTTCACCGGCAATCGGGGCAGGAGAAATCGGTTATGACGAAGACTGGCCCGTCCAAGAATAGTTGTTACACCGATCTCGAACCCTTGGTTCTCGAGTTCGTCCAGCAGGAGACGCGTGAAGTCTGCATCCTCTTCAGGAAATGCGAAGGGATACGAGAAGGAAGTCACCGGCGCACCGAGCTTTTGTTCAATAACTTCTTTTGAATACGCGAGTTCATATTCGATTTGCTCGGGTCCCAGGCATCGAAGGTCCGGATGTGTCACTGTGTGGGATCCAAAGGTGATCCCCTCGTTGTGCAGGTCGCGTACATCCTGCCAGGTCAAGTAATCAACCCCCTCGAATCTCATGGAATCCTGTTGGATGCGGCCCGTGGCGAGAAAAACCGTGCCCGTAAACCCATACTGTTTCAGGACCGGCATCGCATCCGTCAAGAAATCCTGATATCCATCGTCGAACGTAATGGCAACCGTATTCGAGAGGTCGGTGCCATCCTCGAAACCACGCATCAACCCATCCAACGCGATGGTTCGATAACCTGCCTGCCGCAGCCATCGCATCTGCTGCTGGAAGACCTTTGGCGACGTGTTTATGTGAGAGTATGGGTGCGACTTTCCGAACAGATTCTCCGAGATGCTGTGGTACAACAGCACGGGGACTCGCGTGCCACTCTTCGGCCCTACGATCTTTGTGATCGGCAATCCCAAATATAAAGTGGTTAGGCGATCGAGGCGAGGTAACAGCATACCGTTGGCGCGCATTTCGAATTACAGCGATGATCTAAAGGCTTCCATCGCGATTAGCTGGAGACTCTTTATTCTCAGGGGTATTTTCAGCGCCCACCGTCGTCCTGGAACGCCGTTTTAGTCGAGTTAGGTTGCGCGTTGCGTATGTCAGCTTTACCGGCCGGCATTCACTCGCGCCGCAGCGAATTCTTTCACCCTGCTCGCCACTTCGTCCTGCTGGCTGTGCGTGAGCTGCGGAAACATGGGAAGCGAGACGATTTCCGCTGCCACGCGTTCCGTCACCGGGAAGTCGCCTTTCTTGTGGCCGAGATACGCATAGGCTTTCTGCAGGTGCAGCGGAATCGGATAGTGGATCCCAGAACCGATCCCCGCTTCGGCAAGGTATGCTTGGAGCGCCTCGCGGTCTTGCACTCGCACGACGTAAAGGTGATACACACCCTTGGTCCAAGGCGCTTCGACGGGAGTGACAATCGCTCCCTTCGCCTCAGCCAGCAGTTCATGATAACGATGAGCCAGCGAGCGCCGTGCTTCATTCCACTCTGCCAAGTGCCGCAACTTCACCGTGAGCCAGCCGGCTTGGATCGCATCTAACCTTCCGTTGTAGCCCTCCATGTCGTGATAATACTTCTTGGATTGGCCGTGGTCGCGAATCATCTTCATTCGCGCCGCCATGGCCGCGTCGTTCGTCGTGATGGCGCCGGCCTCTCCGCATGCACCCAGATTCTTACCTGGATAAAAGCTGAAGGCCGCAGCCTTTCCCATCGACCCAGCGCGCTTCCAGGCATTTTCCTTCTTGGAATAATATTGCGCGCCGTGAGCTTGGCACGCGTCTTCGATGACGAACAGATTGTATCTCGCCGCCAGTTCGAGGATCGGATCCATGTCCGCTGTCTGGCCGTAAAGGTGGACCGGGATCACACCGGCCACTCTTCGTTTCGATGTGCGCTCCACCAACTTCCCGGTCTTCCCGTCGATTTCACATCGTGTCTCAATGAATTCCTGGAGTTTGACTGGATCCAGCGTGTAGGTTCTCTCGTCGACATCCACGAAAGCGACCTGTCCACCTGCTTGCGTGATCGCTTCCGTGGTGGCAATAAACGTGTGAGGGACCGTAAGCACTATGTCACCGGGTTCCACACCCGTAGCCATCAGGGCGAACCGCAACGCGTCGGTGCCGCTGTTTACGGCGATACAGTGCTTCGCGTCACAAAACGCAGCGAACTCGTTTTCAAATTCCTCCACCATGGGGCCGCCGATAAAACCGGCGTTGCTAAAGGCCTTCCGCGCCACCTCCAGGAGCTCTGACTCCAATTGTTGATGGGGTGTAACCAGATCGAGGAACGGAATCTTCGTTGGATTTGTCATGGCCCTATTTTTTCTCCACGTTAAGAAACCGCAAAACTCTTGCAGGGTTTCCCGCGACGATCGCGTTTGCAGGAACATCTTTTGTCACCACACTCCCCGCTCCGACAATCGCGTTCTCGCCTACGGTGACGTTGCTGAGAATCGTTGAACCCGACCCGATCGACGCGCCTTTGCAGATCTTCGTCTGTTCTACCTTCCAATCGGCTTCTGTCTGCAAAGTCCCGTCGGCACGCGTTGCGCGGGGATAACTATCATTGATGAAGGTCACACTATGACCGATAAATACGTAATCCTCGATGCGGACTCCTTCGCAAATGAAGCTATGACTCGATATCTTGCAGCGCCGCCCGACGTACACGTTCTTCTGAATTTCAACGAAGGCGCCGATCTTGGTTTCGTCGCCGATTTCACAGCCATAGAGGTTGATGAAGCTGGAGAGCTTCACGTCTTTGCCGAGTCGGACTGACGGAGCAATGGACTGGTACTCACTCACAGCGCCACCGCCTCGCCCCGTTTACGAACTGACTTCTCCGCAGCCTCCAAAAGGCGCACCACTCGCAAACCGCTTACCCCGTCGTTGAAAGGCGATTTATTCTCTTCGATGCATTTCAGAAAGTACGCTGTTTCCGCGTTCAAGGCTTCAATCTGCTCCAATTTCGGAGCCAACATATCACCCGAACGATAGCTCACTAATAGGCGATGCAAGCTGCCCGGGTTGCTCGACATCGTCACCCCTTTGTCATATACCTTGATCTTTTCGTCGGCTTCCAGGTCATTCCAGACCAGCATCTTCTTTTCTCCGCCGATCAATGTCGTGCGCACCTTTACCGGCGAAAGCCAGTTCACATTGATGTGCGCAATGATTCGTTTTGGAAAATACACGGTGATGAAAGCAATATCTTCAACACCATTCAAATGTGTCTCCCCAGTCGCGACTAATGCCTCCGGCTTCTCTCGTATCACGTGATCCATGATGGAAAGATCGTGTGGCGCCAGGTCCCAGATGACGTTCACGTCGTGCTGAAACAAGCCCAGATTCACACGGAGGGAATCGTAGTAAAACAGCTCTCCGAGCGCACCCTCGTCAACCAATTGACGGATTTTCTTCACCGCGCCGGTGAACAGAAAGGTATGATCCACCATGATTCGCAGATTTTTCCGGTCGGCCAGCTCAATCAATTCCTCGGCCTGAGCGACGCTTGAAGTGAATGGCTTCTCAATAAAAATGTGTTTCCCATTTTCCAGCGCGGCTTTCGCGAGCTCGAAATGTGTCCACACCGGAGTAACCACTGCCACGGCATCGATTTGGGGTGATTTCACGACCTCCATTACCTCTGTCGTGAAGGGAATTCCTGGATGTGCTTTTTTCAACCGTGCCTGGGAATTCTGGTCTTTATCGCAAACAAGAACCACTTCTGAGTCCTGATGCGTATGAAAATTACGCACCACGTTCGGGCCCCAGTATCCATGACCTATTACGCCGATCCGGATCATTCAGCCTTCCTTAGCTTGTGCTGCTTGGCAGAGGCGAGCACAATGCCTCGCTTATCGACCATCGGGAGGAGTTCTATGTGGCGTTCCGCGTAATTCTGGACAGAAAGACATTGACAGAACCTGAAAATCAGAACCTGTGAACCAGTCTCGCTTTTTCCTCAGCGGAATCGGTAACTGAGCGGGGTTATCGAAGGGTAGACTGCTCGCTCCTGCTGCTCATCCAAACCACTGGCTGACTAGTGCGCTCCGTTTCCGGAGACAACAGCTGCGGGAGTCCGCAGCAGAATCTTGATGTCTAGCCACAGGGACCAGGCGCGAACGTATTTCAGATCCAGACGAACCATATCGTCGAAATGCGTGCGGCTGCGACCTTCAACCTGCCACAGCCCCGTTATCCCTGGCTTGGTTTCCAGAACTCGACGCCGGTGCCATACATCGTAGGCCTTGAATTCATATTCCAACGGAGGGCGCGGTCCAACGAGAGACATCTCTCCAACAAGGACATTCCAGAACTGTGGCAACTCATCAAGACTCGTCCTTCTCAAGAGGTTCCCCACTGGAGTAACCCGAGGGTCCTTCTGTATCTTGAATGTTGGAGCCGCGCCATTCCCATTCTGGCCAGAAATCTGACCAGCGATGAACTTGCTGACGTATTCCTGATGGATGCGGGAATCGCAGTTTTGTTTCATTGAACGGAATTTAAGGAACTTGAATTTCTTGCCGTTCTGGCCAAGTCGCTCCTGACGGAACAACACCGGCCCCTCTGACGTCGCCTTAATGGCAAGGCCGATGATCAAGAATACCGGCGAGAGAACAACCAGTGCTAGGAAGCTCCCTGTGATATCCAACGCCCGCTTAAATGCCAAACCTACCTTCCGCGTTACTTTTGTCCTGGCGAGATCGGGATAGAGCACCTCGCTCGGAGCCTCATCCTTGCTGCCATCCTCTAGTTCTTCAGGGAAAAAGTGGAATGAGATGGAAATCTCCGATGCCTGTTTCGGACCCAACACCTGCAGAAAGGCAGACCGAAGCTTCGTGGACATGCACTGCCGCACTTCCCGGGAAGTGGCGTTGCCAAGTTCCGTAGCGATTACGCCGAGAAAATGGTCTTTCAGGTACCAACCGACGATATCGGTCTCTCGGGTAACCTCACACAGCGTTCTCGTGATTTTCTGGATCGTCCGAATCTTCTGGTGGTCCGAAATGGCGTCCTTCACGTCCAGAAGCAGCAACAAGTAACGCTTCCTTGCTCTTTCCGCACGGCGGCGCTCCAGGTAGAGCATCGACATGAATGCGGTTTCGCCCAACACGAGTCTCATCGATACTTCGTCCGGGCTATTGCCCGGGACTCGCACCACGGTGTGGCCCTGCGTCTCTTCTTGTTGTCCTAATGTCCTGAACAAGCCCATGTTTCCCATCTCTTCCTGAGCCACAAAAGCTCCTCACCCACCGACAACCGCAATTGTGGTCGCCTGACTCCCCAGCACTCTCGATGTAGCAGCTGCACTCGCCTGCGGGATGGGGCAGAGCCAAGCTAGATCGATTTCCAGCGCGACTGACCTCTGCAACAAAGTGACAGAAAGGACCACCCGGTTACTGCCCTTAAAATTCACCAGAATTCCTTCGAGATTGACAAGGCTTCCGTAATTCACCCGCACTCTCTCGCCGATGTGCATGTAGGGCCAGGGCAGACTCGGCAGTCCGGAGGACAGGACCTGGCGGATCGATTCCAACTCCCTTTCCTCCACTGGCACTGGCGTCCGGCCAAACCCGACGATCTGCTGCACTCCCGGGGTCATCAGAACCGGCCCGCGATTCGACAGATTGAGCCGGCAAAACAGGTAACCCGGAAAGAGTGGCTGTTCCACCTCTTTTAGCCGATCCGACCAGCGGCGCGTGCTCTTGTACAACGGAAGAAAGCAGTCAAATCCCTGACCCTCCAAGTGATTGGCGACCATGGCCTCGCGCCGCGATCTCACTTGTAGGGCAAACCAAGGAAGTTGACTCATGTTCTTCGAGGAATCGAACTCGTTCAAGTGACCCTCTCCGTTATCAACCCGGGAGTAGGACCCCGCCGGTAGGCTACCGCCACTGGAGTCCCTTAAAAACTCGCTGGATTATGGGCAATTCCACTGCCATTTTGCAGCATGCGCCGGACCCTTGGCACCACTGCCATTCTCTATATGTTATTGAAATTAAGAAGGATATTGTCGGTCTGTAGCGGCGTTGCCTGGCCGGATACTTTCTAACTGCGCGGCAGAGAAATCGAATGCTCATTTGTTCCAATCTCATTCCGGAAAACAGGTTTCCGTAGGCCTGGATATGCGAGAACTATGGTTAGAGCCACGGTAGTTCGCGCACTGAGTGAAGAACCCCTGAAGTGGTAGGCAGTAATCTCGTAAGTCCAATTATAGCAATCAGTTCTAGCTAACAGATGGTGGCTCAATCAGGATCAATCAAGATCAAGGCACCCTGCGTACCCCAGAAAGGTGTATCTGCCTGGCTACGGGATCTCTCAATGCGTGACTATCACTGGGCCTTGCGAGAATCTGGCCCTAGACTCGCGCTGTAGCTGGGCGTTCCCCGTAGTATCCGTAATAGTAAGCGCCGTCGCTTTCGGACATCTCGACGCGATTCAGCACGACGCCCAGCAAATTCTTCTCGCGAAACTCTGACGAGGCTTTCTCAGCAACCTCAAAGTCCGTGCTTCCCGCTTGCACGACAAATAGTACTCCGTCGCAGATGTCAGCGAGCACACTCGCATCGTGCACTGCCAGAGCGGGAGGGGAATCCAACAGAATCCAGTCAAACATATTCGACATTTTGTCCAGAAGAAGCTTCATCCGAGCACTGTAGAGAAGCTCACTGGGGTTTTCCGCGTGGCTGCCACCCGGAATGAAGCACAAATTCCCTTCTCCTCCCACCTGAATAATCCCTGCTTCGTCCGCTTCCTCTTTCAGATAGTCCGTCAATCCTGGTGATTCTGGTGCTCCCAACGGAAGATGGAGGCGCGAGGCGCGTATGTCCGCATCAATCAGCAATACCCGGCATCCAGGTTGCCGCGCGAATGATTGCGCCAGGTTGGCAGTAACGAACGTCTTTCCTTCGGCAGGTACGCTGCTGGTGATCACTACGCGCTTGAGGGGGCGCGTGGTCGCGATTTGGAACAGCCGCGACCGTAACGTTCGGAATCGCTCCGCTCCTGCAGCAGGATTTTCGCCGTGACCAAACACGCTCAACCGGGGATCGATTTTCCACGTCGGGTGGGCACATTTCGCGGCGAATTCTTGGAACGTCCGTACTTCCACGCCGGTTCCAGTGACGCGCGCCGCCGCTTCCTGCGGAATGGCCTTGTCGTCATGAAGAACCGCTCTGGTAAGTTCCTCCACCGACATATCAGCTTGACTCCCATTGTTGGCAAGCTGACCTTGGCGCTCCTCCGCTGCTTTCTTCAATGCTTGGTGGATCCTGCTCATCGTTAAACTCTCTTCCGCTTTTTTCTCAAACCTGCATCACGACGACATCCGTCTCTAGTGCGTTGTATCTGTACTAAGGCGTGGAAGGCTCACGAGCACCGGAAGTTTTAGGCAATTCTCAACGTCTCGTTCTGAGTACATGGCCTGATCGAGCATCGCTAACAAGTAGAGAATCGCAACAGCTAGAGCCAGTCCGGCTCCAAATCCACCACCAATAAACACCAGCGGCTTTGGAAAAGACGGCGAGAGCGGGTAGTTGGGCGGATCGAGTATTCGAAACACCTCGCTTGCCTTCTCGGATTCCAGATCGGTCGCGATAGACGAATCCGACTGCTTCTTCAGGAGATCGTTGTAAATTTGTTGAGCCGTTTGATAGTCCCGCGTCAAATCCTTGTATTTCTCCTCCACCATCGGGCTGGCTTGCACTCGCCCTTCGATCAACCGAATTCGCTCTTGGATGGAGTTCTGTCTTTTCGTCAATTCTACGATATTCAACTCATCTTGCTGAATCCTGGTGCGCAACTGCACGAGTTGTGCGGGTTCACGTAGCTTGGTAGATACTGACGGCGTTGCGGGCTTCGCACCTGGATCGGCCGCCATCCGACTCTTAAGTGCTTCAATCTGTGATTTCAGCTTGATCACATCGGGATAGTCCGGCGTGTAACGCATCAGCATGTTCGACAGCTGGTCCTGCAGCACAACAAGCTGCTGTTCCATCGTGTCCGGATTCTGCATTCCTCCGGTCATCGCAGATTTCCAACTGGCTTCCTGTTGGCTAAGCAACGACTCATTGATGGCCTTGTCCTGCTGCACGCGGTTCAACGACTGCGTTGTTGCTTCGAGCTGTGTGTTCAGACCCTGCAGCAGGCCTAGGTTCGATTGTTCTTCATCCGGCAGGGAACCGATGAATTGTCTCTTGAATTCGGCAAGCTTGGCATCCTGTTTGTCCAAGTTTGCTTTAGCCTCTAGCACTTCCTTGCCCATGAATTGGTGTGTCTTCTGGGTCTGCTCCATTCTTCTCAAAGCATTCTGTTCCATGAACACAGACAATATCTCGGAGCAAATCTGCTGTGCCAACTGGGGCTTGTCGTAAGTAACCTTGATATGGAATCCCGGAGCCCGGCCCCAAGACCCTGGCGTCGGCTGGAGCATATCCACATCGACGGCGCCCTTCAGTTTATCCACTAAGTCGCCCATCTGAGTCGTCGCGCGTAAATCAGGATAGAGATTGAACTTCTCAATGATCGGTTGCAATCGAGGCCCGCTCAGGATCTGAGCTTTCATCGAGGTGATTCTGAGGTTGAGGTCTTCGGAAACCACAGGCTTGACATATTCAGCGGAAACAATAGGTTCATCTACAAGTACCTTCGTCTCGGAGGTATACCTCGCCGGTAGCACCCGCGTTGCTACATAACCCGCCGAACCACAGAGCACAACGGTCAGGGGAACAATCCACCAGTACTTGCGTAGCACTCTCTTCGCATCCCGCACGGAAAATTCACCGTTTCGAACCATAGCTTCCCTTCATTTCCAAATCCGCACCACGACTGTCGCTTGGCCTGCACGCACCAACGCCCAGTTATTCTACTACTTCTAAATGCAGGCACGATTTGTTCCATCCTCTTGTACCGACTCGCCACCGCTACCACACCCACTAACACACTTGGTTTCTATAGTTTGCATGACAACTCCTGAAACAACACCCCTAGAGCGGCCGGGTATCGATTGCATCCGCCCAAAGCCGATTGGAAGAGAATTGCTCACTTTGGCCCAATTTTATCCTCCTGCTCTGAGGTGTGCTGCATAGGCGAGGATCTGCCCTTGCCTGCTGGCGCTGATGTGACATCATCGAGACGGTATCGACTACTTGGTTGCGAACTGGTCTTCAGAGAAACTCGTTCTTGCTTGGCAGTTGGGCTTCAACTCTCTCTGTTTTGGATTTGCCCGAACCATCTGTATCGAGTTATTCGTGATATTTAGATAGTCCCCGATGATTCCGCGCTTCAAATATTGGATCCCCGCCATTCTGATGGCGATTCTGATCTCCGCTTTCTCTACGCACTACTTCAGCAGCCAACAGACCGCTCGCGTGTTCTATCCAATCTTGAAGTGGTTCTTCCCTTCCGCGAGCAACCACATGCTTCACCTTATGCATGTCGGAATTCGAAAGTTAGCTCATGTCAT
>Ga0335071_10007817_pt1 | contig 10994 bp, 9 predicted proteins | sample Lox_Sample_15_FD_206724 | JGI IMG/M metagenome (GOLD analysis project Ga0335071, IMG submission 206724) | Soil microbial communities from Loxahatchee National Wildlife Refuge, Florida, United States - Lox_Sample_1.5 | ecosystem: Environmental > Terrestrial > Soil > Wetlands | place: USA: Florida...
GTCTCCTTGGGGGGGTCTCAGGAACCTGCGGGCTCGATTGACTCGATGAAGGCTTTGAACGCGCCGAGGCCTTCATCGATCTGTGCGGTGGTGACGCCTGAATAGGCCAGGCGGAGATGGTACCTGTTCTCGTCCGGCAGTGCCTTTCCGAAGTGCAGGCGCGTGCAGAACGAGACGCCGGTGTTGTCCAGCAGCAGGCGCCGGAAGTCCTCGTGGCCGGCGCAGCCAGCCAGGCGGACGGCGTCCGTGACGTCCGGGTACAGGTAGAACGTGCACTCCGGCGTGTGGCAGTGCACGCCGGGGGTGGCGCCCAGCAGGCGGAGCGCCGCGTCGCGCCTGCCCTTGAGCCGGGCCATCATCTCGCGGGGCCCGGCCTGGTCGCCGGTCAGCGCCTCGAGGGCGCCGTACTGGGCGAAGTGGTTGGGGCACGACTCCACGTTGACGTTGAGCCGGGTGATCACGTCGATGATGGGCCTCGGCCCGATCGCTGCGCCCAGCCGCCAGCCGGTCATCGCGTACTTCTTGCTGAACGTGTACAGGATGACCGTCCGCTCCTGCATGCCCGGCAGAGAGACGATGGAGCGGCTCGCTCCCGCGAAGCGCACGTCGAAGTACGCCTCGTCGCTCAGCACCATGAGGTCGTGGGTGAGCGCGATCTCGGCCAGCCGCTCCAGCTCCTCCGCCGTGCATTCCGCCGCCGTCGGGTTGTGCAGGTCGTTGAGGATGAGGATGCGCGTGCGCGGAGTGATGCGCCGCTCGATCGCGTCGATGTCGATCGTGTAGCGGTCGCCCGCGTCGATGTACCCGTAGGGCACCGCGACCCCTCCCACGAACTCGATGAACGAGCTGTAGATGGGGAACCCGGGGTTGGGGTAGAGGACCTCGTCCCCCATGTTCATGGCGGCCATGAGGAACTTGCCGATCACGGGCTTGCCGCCCGGCTGCACCGACACCTCGTCGGCGGTGTACGTGACGCCGCGAGCGGCGCCCACGTCCGCAGCGAGCGCCTCGCGCAGCGGGGCGATGCCGGCGTTGGCGCAGTACCCCGTCTTGCCGTCGCGGATGGCCTTCATCATCGCCTCGACGATCGGCTCAGCCGTGGGGATGTCGAGGTCGCCCAGGTGGAACGGGTAGACCGTCCGCCCCTGGGCGGCCAGCGCGGCCGCCTCGGCCGAGACGGCGAAGACCGTCTCGGTGCCGAGCCGCGCGACCCGGTCGGCCGGCACGAAGCCGCGGCGGGCCGGCGGCGTCAGGTCTTCAGCGAGCGAGTGCATCAGGTCCCTCCAGTGCTCCCCGCGTCACTCGGCCTCGCCGGCCCACGCCGCGAACTTGTCGTGCTCGCCTTCGAGCATGCGGTAGCAGTGCTGCTCCTCGGGGAACGCGCCGCCGCGCACGTCCTTGACGTACTCGGTGAGCGCGGCGGTGGAGACGCCGGCGATGTCGGCGTACTTCTTCACGAACTTGGGCGTGAACGCCTGGAACGTGCCGAGCACGTCGCTGACGATGAGGAGCTGGCCGTCGACGTCCTCTCCGGCGCCGATGCCGAGCACCGGGATCGGCAGCTCGCGGCGGATGAAGCCGGCGACCTCCGGCGGCACGGCCTCGACCAGCAGGAGCTGGACGCCCGCCTCGCAGAGGGCACGGGCGTCCTCGACCACCAGTCTGGCGCTCTCGAGCGTGCGGCCCTGCGCCTTGTGGCCGCCGAGCTGGCCCGAGCTCTGCGGCGTGAGCCCGATGTGGCCGCACACGGCCACGCCGGCGTCGAGGATGGCCCTGACGCGGCTCAGCGTGCGCACGCCGCCCTCGAGCTTGATGCAGTCGACGTTGGCCTCCTTGAGGAAGCGGATGGCGCAGCGCACCGCCTCCTCGTCGGACGGCTGGTAACTGCCCAGCGGCATGTCGCCGACGACGAAGGTGCCCGGCGCGCCGCGGCGCACGGCCTCCGAGTGGACGATGCACTGGTCCATGGTCACCGGCACGGTGCCGGGGTAGCCGTACACGCACATGCCGAGCGAGTCGCCGACGAGGATCATGTCGACCCCGGCCGCCTCCTCGAACGTGGCCGTGGGGTAGTCGTACGCGGTGAGCCAGGCGATCTTCTCGCCGGCGCGCTTCATCTCGTGCAGGTCGAAGAGACCCTTCTTGGCCATAGGGGCGTACCTCCTGTGATGCTGACTGCCGCGGCGTGTGCTCTCGCGGCTACTCTCCGTCGAGGACCGGCCAGCCGGCGTCCTCCACCGACTCGGCGAGGACCAGCATGGTCTCGAGGTTCATCACGCCGGGGATGCGGGCGATGTCCACGCGGATGAGCTGGCCGAGGTGGTCGAGGTCGCGCAGCGCGAGCTCCACCACCATGTCGAACTGCCCGGTGACGTGATAGCAGGCGCGGACGCCCGGCACTTCCTTGATGGACTTCTCGAACTGCCGGATGGCCTTCTCGCTGTGCTCGTGCAGCCGTGCGACGACGAGGGCGCGCACGGTGATGCCCAGGGCGGCGGGGTCGATGACGGCGCGGTAGCCGCGGATGGCGCCGCTCTTCTCGAGGCGGCGGACGCGACCGAGCATGGCGGACGGGGAGAGGCCGAGCTTGCGGGCGAGCGCGAGGTTGGACACGCGCCCGTCCTCCTGCAGTGCCAGCAAGACTTCACGGTCGAGTTGGTCCACGCGTTCCCCCCTCCGGGAGCCGTTGGTCGCCGCTTGCGTCGCGTCGCGGCCGTCGGACCCGAGTATTCAGTCTGATGTTCGCTCAGTCAAGCGCAGAAGTGAACAATCTTCCGCTGGGAGGCGCGGAAACGATGCGGATTGTGCGCCGGAGACGGTTGTAGGACCGTGACGACCGCACGCCGCCGCGGCCCGACGGCTCAGGTCCGGCGGCAGGAGCGCGCGTAGTCGTCGATCACGCCCGCTGCGTAGGCGGCGACGTCGGCGGGCAACGGCTCGACCCGGTGGGTCTCCAGCAGGAGGGCGGCGCGGGCCGCCGCCTCGCCGGGCAGACCGCGGGGGTCGCCTCCGGCGGGCCCGCGGCGGAAGATCGCGGGCTCCCAGAGGCTGCCCGAGTGTGCCAGCTCGCGCGTGCTCCGGCGCCCGAGGAAGTGCCCGCCGGGTCCGACGACGAGGGTGTCCTCGATGAGCGCGTCGGGTGCGCCCATGGAGTCATCCCGGAGCAGGCGCCTCACGTACCCCATGGCGTCGTCGTGCAGGACCGCCTGCGCGAGGCTGAAGCTCTGGGCGCCGTCCAGCGTGCCGAACCCGACCAGTGAGTCGGCTCCGCACAGCGTCGCGAGAAGAGCCGCGGCGACGCCCTCCGTCCCCTCCTGGAAGTCGGAGAAGCGGCCGTCGCCGCCCAGCCCTCCGCCTTGGGTCGGCAGCCCGTAGGACGCGCTCATCTCCAGACAGCCGAGCGAGAGCAGCAAGGCCTCTGGGGCGCCGCACCGGTAGCCGCCGGTACGAAGATCGGCCAGCGCCGGCTCGGGGGCGGCAACGACCGGGCATCCCGGTGCGGCGAGCTGGAGCAGCACGACCGTTGAGAGCAGCTCCGCCATGCAGACGACCATGGTCCCGAGCAGGCTCGCGGGCGCGGTCGTCCCTAGCAGTGGCATGGGCATGACGATCACCGGCACGCCCAGACGCGCGAGACGCAGCGTGGCGCGCGTCATCTCGGGATCGTGTTCCAGCGGAGCGACCGTGCAGTTGATCGTAGAGAAGATGGGGCGGTCGCGCAGGCTCGCTCCGGCGACCGCCTCGAGGATGTCGACGAGGGGCGAGACGAACTCAGGCCCGCGCACCTCGTCCTGCAGGTGCTTGGCGCACTCCGAGAGCGAGATGTACTCGATCTCGAGGTTGGCCGTGAGCGGGTCGAGGTCGCGGGCGGAGAGAGACGGCCAGACGTAATCGCACTGCGGCAGCGCGTCCAGCAGACGCATCACAGTGCGGAGTCGTTCGGCAGATCCCGGCAGCCGTTCGCCGGTCGCGTCGTCCAGCAGGTAGGTGGCGGTGCCGTCGCTGCAGACCGTGAGGCTTCCGTCGCCGAGCACGACGTCGCGCCGGGGGTCGCGCGCCGCGAGCAGCACTTCGCGCGGCGCGCTCGCCAACGCCTCCTCGACGAGCCGCCACGGGATCCGCGCGGAGAGGTCGCTGCGATCGACTTCGGCGCCTGCCGCGGCCAGCAGATCGATCGCCTCCTGCAGATGGAACCGGACCCCGACCTTCTCGAGCACCTCGACGGTGCTGTCGTGCAGCTGCTCCCGCTCGACCGCGGTCAGGTACTGCAGCCGTGGGCGTGCCATCGTGACTCCTCCCGTCCGTCCTGTGACGATTGTGACGCGAGGGCGGCCGGCGGCCAAGGTGCCATTCCCGGGCAAACCTGACGCTCGTCGCAGGAGGAGTTGCTCATTCCGGTCGGCGGCCCAGGGGTCGTGGGCGCGACCCGGATCGTGCACCTCTCAGTCCGGCGGACGGTGAACGAGGTCCGCGAGGGCCTCGAGGACGGCGACGGCGTCGGCGACGAGCACAGCATCGGCCTCGCGCGCGATCGGCGCGTGGTCGTCGGTGTCGACGGCCGCGATGAAGCCGGCGCGCTCGACGCCCCAGAGGAAGGCGGGCGCGCCGGAGACGCCGGCGACGATGCAGACGGCCGGGGCCGTGCGCGTGCCCGAGACGCCGACCTGGCGGTCGGGCGCGGCCCACGCGTTCATCACGACTGGCCGCGTGACGGCGAAAGCGGCGCCCATGTGCGCCGCGGCGGCGGCGATGCGCTCCACGCCGCCGCGGCTGCCGGCGCCGCGGCCGGCGACGACGAGGAACCGGGCCGTCTCCAGGTCGCCGGTGTCCGGCGGCTTGAGCTCCTCGACGTCCTGGAGTGGCGCCAACGTCGAGAGGTCGTCCCGCAGGAGCGCCGCTTCGACGTGGACGGAGTGCACAGCGGGTGGCTCGAACGCCGCGTCCTCCCAGCTCGGGTCGAGCGTGACGTACCAGGGGCGCGGGCCGAGCTCGATGGTCGCGGTCAGCTGGCTCGAGAAGACCGCGCGCCGGCACGAGAGGACGCGCCCGCGCACCGCAGCCTTGAGGACGCCGGTGAGCGCGGTCCCGCCGGTGCGGGCGGCGAGCCGGGCCGCCAGCTCGGTCCCGAGCGGGCCGCCGGGGAAGACGTACAGGTCGGCGCCGCCGCCCGACTCGAAGGCGGCCAGGGCGGCGGCGATCAGGTCCGGCCGGTGCGATGGAGTACGGATCTGGCGGACGTCCCCGGTCGGTGCGAGCGCGACCATGTCGTCGCGCAAGGCGTCCGCGGCGCAGAAGACGTGGGCGACGGCCGCAGCGGTCGCACCCTCTTGGAGGTGGAGGCCGTCACGGAGGAAGGCGCCCAGCGCCCGCGCGCGCCGCTCGGCGTTCAGGCCTGAGGCGTCGAGGACGGCCGCCACACGGAGTGACGACGCGGCCGTCATGGCTGCTCCAGGCGCGGGCGCAGATGGCCGTCGTACAGCGCCCGCGCCTTCTCCGCAGGCGTCCCGCCGGGCACGACCACGCCGGAACGTCGACGGTCGATCGGCTCGAGGCTCGTGAGCGCAGGGCTGCCGGCGAGCAAGGCGCCGACATCGACGCCGAGGTCCGCCGCGGTGTACTCGGCCACCGGATGGTCCCGCACGGTGAGCCGCTCTTTGAGCGTCGGCACGCGCACCATGCTCACGACGGCGTTGCCGACGGCGAGCACGCACGGCGGGACCGCGACGGCCCGTGCGGGACCGTCGTCCGCCGTGAACGTCACGCGCAGCCGTTCGTACTCGGCCGGCTCGAGGCTGGTCACACCCGTCACACAAGGGCGGCCGAGCGCCTCCGCGGCGAGGAACGGCACGGTGCCGCTCCCGCCCGGGCCTCCGCGTTCGCCGAGGAGCAGGACGTCGCCGCCCAGCCGCTGCGCGCAGGCTGCGACCAGCGCGGCCGTCGCGGTCGGGGCGAAGTCGAGGCCGCCGTCGGCAGCAGCATCGCCGGGGTCGACGCGCGCGCACGCGAACCCGAGCGCCTGCAAGGTCGCCAGGAACGGGACGGCCTCGCGTCCGCCCACGGTGCAGGCCGCGAGACTCGTCGGGAGGCCGTGGTCGGCACGCGCGTCACGCAGGCGCAGGGCGAGTTCCAGTGCGGCCTCGTCGAACACGCCGAGCACGCGGCGCACGTAGCGGGCGGCCTCCGCGCGCTCGGCCGGGCCGCCCGCCGCCGCCAGCCGCGCCCAGTCGGCGGGCCGCAGGGCCTCGTAGTCGGGCGTCACCTTGAAGCCGACGACGATCCGCATCGGGCTCACCGGCACTCCTTGTGGGCGGCGCGACCGTCATCGGCCGCCGCCGTCCGTCAGATCGGGAAGATCGTCCCCTTGTTCATGATGCCCCTGGGGTCGAACGCCGTCTTCAGCGTCTCGAGCATGTAGTAGGAGGAACCGTACTCGTCCTTGACCCACGGCGCCCGCGCCTTGCCCATCCCGTGGTGGTGGACGATGGAGCCGCCGCGCCTCAGCGTCTCCTCGACGATGATGCCGATGATCGGCAGGTAGTACTTCTCGGTCTCCTCCTCGGGCCCCACGCCCACTACGTTGAAGAAGTAGTTGAAGTACATGTTGGTGCCGTTGATGTAGCTGTGCGAGGAGTGGCCGCCCATCATCGTGATGTCGGGGATCTCGTCGATGATGCGCTGGCGCGCCGACTGGTAGATGTCGTTGATCGAACTCCAGTCGGCGCTGATCTCCGTCGTGCGGTTCACATTGCGCGTCTGCCGGATGCGCTCGTCCTCGGCGGTGATCTTGCTCGCGTCCCAGCACAGGTCGTTGAACCAGGTCTCGATGTACTCGCTCGGTACCTGCGTGCACTCGGGGTGCCGGTCGACGATCTCCTGGATGCCGTCGGCGGTGGCCCTGGCGATGCCGGCCGCGCCTTCGGCCATGAACAGCAGCACGCAGTCGTCGGGGGCGGCGAAGTGCGAGAAGTGGATGCCGGCGTCGCCCGGGTCATAGACCCGCGCCACCGACGGCTTGTAGCCGTTGACCATGACCTCGCGCAGCACCTCGAAGCCGAGCGCCATGTCCTTGAGCGTCCAGCCCAGGAACCTGTTGTTCTCCGGGAAGTACGGGAAGAGCTTGACCGTCACCTCGGTGATGAAGCAGAGGGCGCCTTCGTTGCCGATGACGACGTGGCGGATGTCGGGGCCGGCGGCGCGCCGCGGCACGTTCTTGATACGGCAGATCTCGCCGTTGGGGAACACGGCCTCGAGGCCGACGACCATGTCCTCGATGCCGCCGTACAGCGTCGAGAACTGGCCGATGCTGCGCGTGGCGACGAGGCCGCCGAGGTGGGCGACCGGCTTGGACTGGGGCGAGTGGCCGGTCGTGAGCCCGTCCTCGCGCACGCGGTCCTCGAGTGCCTGCAGCGGCACGCCGCACTGCACGGTCGCCTGCATGTTGTACGGGTCGACCTTGACGATCTCGTTCATGGCCGACCCGTCGACGATCACCGAGTCGGGCGTGCGACTCTCGAGCCCGCCCTCGGTGGCAGTGCCGCCCGTGCGCGGGATGACGTTGACGCCGTTCTCGTTGGCCCAGCTGAGGATGCCGGCGACCTCGAGCGCGTTCTTGGGCATCGCGATCGCCGCCGGGACGGGCATCACATGCACGTCGAAGATGTTCTGCAGCTTGCGGAAGTTGTCGACGCTGCTCTCGATCAGGACGCGCTCGTCCGTGACGACCGCGTCCGGACCCACGATGCCGTGGAGGCCCTCGACGATGGCTTCTCTGCTCAGTGACATGTCGCGTACCTCTCGGGTCTCGTGGGTGGTGTGCGGCTCGATCTGGCGCGGTCAGCGGAAGATTGGGAACGAACGCTCGAGGATAGGGTCGGTCGCGGCTCGGATGCGCGTGTACACATCGGCGAGCAGGCGCGTGTAGGTGGCGGTGTTGGCGAGGTCCGGCTGGAAGGTCTCGCGCCCGCCGGCCATGTGGGCCGCGGCGGTCTCGAAGTCCGAGTGGACGCCCGTCGCGACCGCCGCGCAGATCGCCGCGCCGAGGCTCGCGCCGCTCGCGCCGATCGTCCGGTGCGCCGGAACGCCGAACACGTCCGAGAAGATCTGCATGAACAGCGGACTGCTCGCGCCGCCGCCCGATACGACGATGTCGTCGAACGTGACGCCGAGCTCGCGCGCCATGGCGTCCACGCGGGTCTTCATGGTCAGGGCGATGGCTTCGAGGATGGAGCGGTAGACGTGGCCGCGCGTGTGGCGCGCGTCCCACCCGAGCATGACGCCCTTGCGGTACGGGTGGTCGGTGGGCGCGAGCCAGTCGAGGACGGTGAGGAGGCCGTCCGACCCCGGAGGGGTAGGCTCGGCCTCCCGCTCCAGGTACTGCTCGCGCGACAGGCCTTCCGCCGCCGCCGCCGCGGCCATCTCGGGACCCAGCAGATCGAGGAACCAGCTCAGTGTCCACATGCCGCGGCGGATGCCGTGGCTCTCGTACAGGTACTTGTGCGGCACGCAGGCGAAGTTGGTCCAGAACTCCACCGGATCCTTGCGGTTCTCATGCCCGTGCACCATCGAGGCGATGTACGTGCCCAGCGAGATCAGCGCTGTGCGCTCGCCCAGGGTACCGGTGCCGAGCGCCTCCACGGCCTTGTCGTTCGCGGTGGTGACGACCGGCAGGCCCTCCGGGATGCCGGTCGCCGCCGCGCACTCCGGCGTCACGTGCCCGGCGACGTCGCCGGGCATCAGCAGCTCCATCAGCAGCTCCGGGCGCATGTTGAACCGCGGGAACAGCGCCGGGTCCCACTGCCAGGCGTCCGTGTCTATCGGCCACTGCAGGATGATGTTGTTGGCGGCGCTGTCGCGGAACTCGCCGGTGAAGCGGTGCGTCATGTAGCCGGACGACGTGGTCGCGTAGGCGAGCTCGGGGTTGTCGGGGACGTACGGCTCATACGCGCGCACGTCCATCCAGCTCAGCAGAGGCTGGAGGAGCGTCCCGTCGGCCTTCAGGAAGGCCTTGCAGCAGCGGATCGTGCAGAGGCCGACGCCGAGGATGTCGCTGGGGTCGCCGGGGAACGCCGTCATCGCCTCGCGGCTGGCGGCGGCGATGGAGGTCCAGCAGTCGTCGTCCGGGTGCTCGACGATGCCGGGTTGGGGCCGGCTGAAGGGCCGCAGCGGCTGCCGGCCCTGGCACACCACGTTGCCCTCGAGATCGTAGACGACGACCTTGGAGCTCTGGGTGCCGCCGTCGACGCCGATCAGGTACTTGCCCACAGGCTTGGGGTCGCTCACCATGCCGCCAGCCTTCCGCTAGCGGACGAGGTAGCCGCCGTCGACCGTCAGGACGTGGCCGTTGACGTAGTCGGAGGCCTTGCTCGCGAGGAACACGGTGGCGCCCATGAGGTCGGCCACGTCTCCCCAGCGCGCGGCCGGGATGTGATCGAGCACGCGCTGGTTGGTCACCGGGTCGCTGCGCGTCTGCGTGGTGATGTCGGTGGCGTAGTAGCCGGGGGCGATGCCGTTGACCTGGATGCCGTACTCTGCGAGCTCGTCGCAGTAGGCCTTGGTGAACCCGGCGAGGCCGTGCTTGGTGGCGGCGTACGCGGGCGACCAGCGGCCGCCGAGGAACGAGAACAGCGAGCAGATGTTGATGATCTTGCCGGAGCGTTGCGGGATCATCACCTTGGCGGCCTCGTAGGCCATCTCGAAGGCGGCCGTGAGGTTCACGGCCACCGTGGCGTCCCACTGCTCGCGGCCGAAGTCGAGCACGCCGGCCATGGGGCAGATGCCGGCGCTGTTGACGAGGATGTCGAGCGAGCCGAGCTTGTCGACGCAGGCGGCGACGATCTCGGCAGGGGCGCCCGGCTTGGTGACGTCGGTCGCCAGGTACTCGTAGCGGCCGCCGCGCCCCTCGACGAGCGGGCCGGTCTCGCCGTCGTCCTCCATGATGCTGGGGACGAAGACGTTCGCGCCGGCCGAGGCGAGCGCGACCGTGAAGGCCTGGCCGAGACCCGTGTTGCCGCCGGTGACGATGGCGTTCTTCCCCTTGAGGGAGAAGAAGTCCATCGAGAAGTCGTTGATCTCGGTCACGGGTCTCTCCTTCGCTCGCGTGTCCGGCCTTCCGGGCCCGGAGTATTCGGCCGGATGTTCGTCAAGTCAAGCCGTCCGGAGAACATCATGCCGTCGGGCGGCCGTGACGCTGCATTTCTGGCCCTCCTGTGGACGCGTGGAGAGCGCCGGGCATCGCGCGTCGCTGCTGCGACGCCGTGCTGTGGGCGCCTGGGCAGCGGGGCATGTCGTCCGGCGGCAGGAGGCCGCGTCCGTCACTCGGGTTCCAGCTCGTCGGGAAAGCCGGGCGCGCGCAGGTCGGTGCCGACGGCGTCCTCGAGCAGCTTGACGATCATGGTCGACTGCGCGCCGCCGCCGTAGGTGGCGCGGCCGCGCACGAAGGTCTGCTCCGTGACGCTCGCGAGGTCCAGCGGCACGCCCCACTCGCGGCCCATCATGTGCGCGAAGTGCAGGTCCTTGCGGGCCAGGTCCATGGTGAAGTTGATGTTGTAGCTGCCGTTCAGGATCAGCTGGCCCTCGGTCTCGTGCACGAAGCTGTTACCGGAGCTGGCCTTGATGATCTCCCAGGCCAGCCCGAGGTCGACCCCGCCCTTCTTGGCGAGCATGAGCGCCTCGCCGTCGGCCACGAGGTGGATGAAGGCGAGCATGTTGGTGATGACCTTGATCACCGACGCCTTGCCCAGCTCGCCCACGTAGAAGACCTTGCCGCCCATGGCGTCGAACGCCTCGCGGTGCTCCTCGTACACGCCGGGCTTGCCGCCGACGAGCACGGTGATCATCCCGGCGGCGGCGCGGTGGACGCCGCCGGTGACCGGTGACTCGAGCGTCTCGATGCCCTTCTCCGCGCCTTGCGCGGCCAGCCGCTGGATGTTGGCGGCGTCGTTGGTGCTCATCTCGATCCAGGTGCCGCCCGGGGCGAGACCCTTGAGCACCCCCTC
>Ga0335071_10007818_pt1 | contig 10994 bp, 12 predicted proteins | sample Lox_Sample_15_FD_206724 | JGI IMG/M metagenome (GOLD analysis project Ga0335071, IMG submission 206724) | Soil microbial communities from Loxahatchee National Wildlife Refuge, Florida, United States - Lox_Sample_1.5 | ecosystem: Environmental > Terrestrial > Soil > Wetlands | place: USA...
GTTCGAGACGCCGCGCGAGAGCGCGGCTCCTCACCATGAGGGTCTGATGTCGCAGCACGTGAGCGGCAGGATCGCGCGAACCTCGTCACTCCACCTTGAGCGCGCGCGCGTAGGTCTTGCCGGAATTGCTGATGTGCTGCGTCAGCAGCGTCTCGAACGCCGGAAGATCGCCGCGCTCGTACCAGCGCAGGAGTCTCCGATGCTCGTCGAACGAGGCCGGCGTGCGCACGTCGATCGGCGAGCTCAGATTGGTGCGCAGTGCCGCGACGCGTCCGGAGACGAGCTGGTAGGATTCGACGAGATAGTGGTTGTTGCAATGAGCGAAGAAGGCGTCGTGCAGCGCGCTGTCGCCGCGGCCATAGGCGATGTTGTCCTTCCCGGCCAGCGCGTCCCTCATCTCGGCGATCGCTTCCTCCATGGCGGCGATGGTGGCGGCCCGGTCGTGGCGATAGGCGAGCTCGGCGGCCCGCGGCTCGATGATGATGCGGAACGCGCACAATGCCGAAATGTCGGCGGCGCTCGGCGTGAACACGAAGCTGCCGACCTGCGGCCTGATCACCACGAGCCCCTGGCCCTGCAGCTGGTTCAGCGCTTCGCGGACCGGCGTGCGGCTGACGCCAAAAGACTGCGCCACCATCTCTTCCGAGATCGGTGCGCCCAAAGCGAATTCGCCGTCGATGATGGCCTGGCGCAGCCGCAGCAGCACCCGCTGCGACAGCGACTTTGGCGCATCGAGCTTGAACGACTTCATCGGCCCCTCCGGCCTCGCGCGCCTCTCCGGCGCGGCGGGCGGAATCTGGTTCGGCAGAGGACGTCTGTCAATCAGTGCTTCCGTTCCGATCGCATCGGAAGCAAGGCTGTGACTTTTTGCCTTCAGTGCCGACTTCGCTCGAAAACGGCGCTAGACGACCTTGCCCGGATTGAGCAGATGATCCGGATCGAGCGCGGCTTTCAGCGTGCGCATCAGCGCGATCTCGGCCTCGCTGCGGGCGTGCCCGAGCCACGCCTTCTTCAGCGTGCCGATGCCGTGCTCGGCGGAGACGCTGCCGCCCATCTCGCGCACCAGGCCGTAGATGATCGCGTCCATCGCCGCTTTCGGCTGGCGCTCGACGGGCAGGCCGTCGACCCAGGCAACGAGATGCAGGTTCCCGTCGGCGATATGGCCGTAATAGACGCTCTCGCATCCGGCGATGTCGGCTGCGAGCCGCGCCTTGCAGCGCCTGACGAACTCATCCATCCCGGCAACCGCGAGCCCGATATCGTAGGAGATATGCGGCCCCAGCACCTGGGCGAATTCGGAGCAGATGTCGCGCACGGCCCAGAATGCCTTGACCTGCGCCAGCGACTGCGCGACCGCGGCGTCGGCCAAAAGCCCGCGCTCCATCAACCCTCCGAGCCAGCTTTCGAACCGCGGCGCATCGATGTTCTCATCGGTGCCCTGCGCCTCGACCAGCACGTAGAGGCCATGGCCGGCGCCGACCGGAGGCCGCACGCCGGCGCGCCCGGTGATGACATCCCAATAATCGGGCCACATCACCTCGAAGGCCGAGAGTAGCGGGCCGAGGGAGCTGCGCGCCGCATCGAGCAGCGCGACGACAGCGGCATAATCCTTCAGCGCGCAGAGCGCGGCCATGGTCGAGCGCGGCTTTGGAAACAGCCGCAGCACCACGCGCGTGATGATGCCGAGCGTGCCCTCGGAGCCGATGAACAGATGCTTCAGGTCGTAGCCGGCGTTGTTCTTGAGCAGCTTGTTGAGGCTCGTGATCACGGTGCCGTCGGGCAGCACGACTTCCAGGCCGAGCACGAGATCGCGCGTCATGCCGTAGCGGATGACGCGGTTGCCGCCGGCATTGGTTCCGAGATTGCCGCCGATCGCGCAGGAGCCGCGCGATCCCAAGTCCAGCGGGAAGAAGAAGCCGGCGTCGTCCGCCGCCTGCTGGATCGTCTCCAATGGCGTGCCGGCCTTCACCGTCATGGTGGCGGAGGCGCCATCGATCTCCTCGATGCCGGTCATGCGCTCCAGCGAGATCGCGACCCAGCCGGCCTCGGGCGCGGCGCCACGGCAGAGGCCGGTCAGCCCGCCCTGCGGCACGAACGGCAGGCGGGCGTTGCGGCAGGCCGCGATCGCCTCGGACACGCCGGCCGCGTCCAGCGGTCGCACCACTGCGATCGGCATCTGCGGCAGGCTCGCGCTCCAGTCGTTGCAATTGCGCGCGGGAACCTCGTCGCCGATCAGCACGGCTTGGGGCCCAAGTTTTTCGCGCAGGCCGGCAAGCAGATCGTGCGAACGTTCGGCTGGTGCTATCATGTCCATGTGAATGTGCCTGCGCTGCAACTTTGGCCGGCGGCCATGCGTTTTTGCCAGCCGCGGCGCGTCCGTCACGCGTTGCAGCCAACTTGTATGTAAGGTACAAGATAAGTCAAGAATATGCGCCGCTGCTCTGGGCGAGGCGAGGAGATGTCATGACCGATCAAATCAGCGGATTCTGGGTGGCGACGGCCACTCCGCTCACGGCCGCGGGGGCCGTCGATCACGCAAAGCTCGCAGGTCACGCCAAGAATCTGTTCAAGCAAGGCGTCGACGGCGTGGTGCTGTTCGGCACGACCGGCGAGGGCACCTCGTTCAGCATTGCCGAGCGGATCGAGACCGTCGCGGCGCTGCTCAAAGCCGGCATCGGCGCCGAGCGCATCGGGCTCGGCGGCGGCTTTCCCGCCATCACCGATGCCGTCGCATTGGCGCGATCGGCGCTCGGCCTCGGCCTGAAGCATGTGCTGATGCTGCCGCCCTATTTCGACCGCGGTGTCACCGCCGAAGGAATCGAGGACGCGTTTGCCGCCGTCATCGACGGCGTGGCGGACGCCCGCCTGCGCGTCACGCTCTACAACATTCCGCAGGTCTCCGGCGTTGCCGTGCCCGCTTCGGTTGCCGCGAATTTGCGCCGGCGGTACGGCGTCCTGGTCGCCGGCGTGAAAGACAGTAGCGCCGACTTCAAACAGTTCCGCGCCTATCGCGCCGCCGCGCCCGAGCTCGCGATCACCGTCGGCAACGAGACCGACATCGCGCGCGCGATTGCCGAGGGCGGCGCCGGCACGATCTGCGGCATGGCCAACGTCGTGCCCGGCCTCGTCAAGGCGATGATCGACAACGCTGCCAATGCGGAAGGGCGCATGCAGGCGGCCATCGACGTCATCGCGGGTACGCAATCCTTCACCGCCGCGCTGAAGGCGGTGCTTGCCACGCAGACCGGCGATGCCGGCTGGCTCCGCGTGCGTCCGCCGCTGCGTCCGCTCGCCGATGGCGTGGCTCTGAAGGCAAGGCTCGACGCGCTGATCAGTCCTGTGATCGCCTGACCACTCGCATGTTGCTGCGCACGACGTGCGCTGCGCACAGGCGTGCGCACTTCATGCAGTCGCGCCCCTGTGCACGATGCACGTTGCGCCTCGACAGAGCCGGCAACCCATGTAGCGGCGCAACAAATTCCCGTACGGTGTTACCAATACGCATTTTGCAGTTGTGTGTGCCGACGTACTCACATCTAAGGCAGCTGTCGCGAGCAAATATCTGCTCGCTCGTCGAGGGCTTTTCTTGGAGCTGCTTATTGAAAGCGGAAACGTCTGCAGGCGAATTTGGATTAGCTCAGCATGGACAGACGAGATTTATACGACGATCTGAACATATGTTAAGGTCAGCGCGACACGACGTGCGAAATTGCATCGGATAGTTCAGAGCGAGTGACCCGCAGTGACGAATGCCGGCGGAATCGGCAACCGCCTTTTGGCAACGCTGCCACCAGAAGATTTTGATCTGCTGGCGCCCGGACTTGAGATGGTCGCGCTCGATCAGGACGCGATCGTCTCGCGCGCGGGCGAACAGATCGACCATGTTCTGTTTCCCGAAACTGGCGCCATCTCGCTGATGATGGACATGGCGAACGGGCAGACGGTTGCCACGGGCGTGGTCGGACGCGAGGAGGCAATCGGACTGCTTTCAGTGTTGGGCCCGCTGCCGTCGCCGAATACTTCCATTGTCCGCGCAGCGGGTGTTGGTTTGCGCATTCCCGCGGCACGGTTTCGTACTGCCTTTGATCGCAGCCCGGCGATTCGGCACTTCGTTCAGATCTATTTCAGGGCGATGATGGTGCAGTTTCAGCATGGCGTCGCCTGCAATGCGCTGCATCCGGTCGAAGCCCGCATGGCGCGATGGCTGCTCCATCTTCGTGACCTCGTCGATCACGATGTTCTCCCGCTGACTCAGGAGGCGCTGTCACAAATCCTCGGGGTGCGGCGGACGACGGTGACCCTCCTGATGCGCAATCTGCGCGCATCCGGGGCGATCCGGTCCGATCGCCGCGGACAGATCGAGATCGACCGCTCGCGGCTCACGGCGGTGGCATGCGAATGCCACCGCAACATGCGCCGCGAGATCGAGGAGATCTTTTCGCTGGACATGCCCTCGATGTCGCGGCTCGGTTTTGGAGGATGAGGCGGAGGTAAGGCGGGCCATACGCGGCGATCGCCTCGTTGTCCGCGATCAGGTCCGTTGCCGCCGATCGACGTCTGGTTCTGACTCGGAGTCGGCGTCTGCTTCGAGCCTGGCAAGCTCACGCAGCACCGCTGCAATCTCGCGCAGCTCGTTGCGCTCGACCCCCGGCTTCAGCCGTCGTGCCTCGACGAGAAACTCCCTCGCCTGCATCAGCCAGGTCGAGGTCTCAAAGCCTTGCATGTGCGTCATGGCATTCCCCCGGAACAGCGGCGTCAGATCCGCCCTATCAGCAAATCCTCAACGGGACGCCGCTCCACGAAACCAGGCTCGTGGACCCAGGCGTCCTGTGCGAACCAGGTGTGATCGATCTGACAGGTCGGACAGTGCGTGCGGCTATAAAATACCGGCCGGCGCCGAAAGCTCTCGCGATCGATCCTGATGCCGGTCGGGATCGCGCGCCCGGTCTGCGGGCATTTGACCATGACCATACCCATGCAAGCCTCCTTTGGATCTGGCGTGTCGTTCTTTGAAATTCATGCCGTTCTTGAAAAAATGAAAAAGAACCGGCCGGTTGGATAGCGCCTCTCTGGTGCGACTTTGGGGGGCGATGCACCTGGGCATTGCTTCATCGCGCATGGGGGATGCATGCACGTGGCGGGCTTGGTCCAACCGGCCGGATCCCTCCTCTTCCTTGGGGCATTGACCTCGGGGCGTTGGCCGCCTCTAGCTGGCCTTCTGAAATACCTGGGTGACGCGCTTCCTGACCGGCTCGCCGGTTTCCACCGCGAGCCTCTGGGCCAGCTCCCACAATTCCTTGTTCTGCGCCGCTACCTGGTCGAAACCCTTGCGCGCCTGCGCAGCCGACAACGTGACGACGTCCGTGACCGACTTGCTGGCCAGCAGATGTGCGAAGAAATCGATCGCAGCGGCAGTATTGGCGTTGGAAATCTCGATGACCTTGAGGCCGTAGTCGGTCGCGCTCCTGGCGGTGCTCGAATAGGTTTGCTTGAGCGCTTCCGCCATTCCCTCCGACGCACCCTTCATCTTCTCGCAGCTTTCCTGCGCGCGAGCGACGCCTTGCTCGGCGAAATCGCCGAACAGGCCGGGCAACGCGAGCTTGAATGCGAACGACGGCATCCCGAAACCGTTCGTGGCTGCCTTGGTCTCACTGTCAGTCATCACAACAATACCCTTCATCTTGAAATCATCGTTCGAGGCTTGCTCGAACACAAAGAACCTCGTGGCGCGAGCTGTCCCGCGTCCGTGTCCGATGTGTTTTTTCGATGAGCTTAAATCCTGCCCTTGAACTCACTATGCCGAACGCGATGTAGTGTGTCCGTTCGCTTTGCGACTCTCGGTTTAAATTCTTTTTGGAATGTCAATACATACCAACGTTGCTTCTACAGGAAATGCACAACCTGTGCATTCGTTTGGAGCCGCCGCGGAACCCATTGACAGCCTGTCCTGATTGGCGACGGCGGCATCATGATCCGGTTCCACACGCGCCGGGGTTGTGGCTTCGCCGTGCGAATTTACGGACATATTGTCGCGATTCCGGTTGTGCGACGGTGAGCTCGAGTTCGCTCGTTGCAGCGCCGGCGACTACACCACGATGCTGAGCCGCTTGGCGGCGCGCGTGATGCCGGTATAGAGCCAGCGCGCGCGGGCGTCCTGGAAGGCAAAACTCTCGTCGAACAGCACGACGTCGTCCCACTGCGAGCCTTGCGACTTGTGCACCGTCAGCACATAGCCATAGTCGAACTCGTCATAGGGTTTGCGCTGCTCCCAGGGGATGGTCTCGACGCCGCCCTCGAAACAGTCCTGGCGCACCGAGACTCTTGTGACCTTGTGGGCGAACTTCTCGTCCGGCGACAGGCGCATGCCGATGATGCGCGAGTTTTTCGCGCGCGAGGCAGTGCGCGATTTCACCCGCCACAGCCCACCATTGAACAGGCCCTTCTTGCGGTTGTTGCGCAGGCAGACCAGCTTGTCGCCGGCCACGGGGAGGGGATCCTCGATGTTCTGGCGCTGCCGCATCCGCGTATTGTAGGCGCGGCGGGTGTTGTTGCGCCCGACCAGGATCTGGTCGGCGGCCATCACGCGCGCCGGGTCGAGCTCGGTGCGCGCCACCACCTCGCTCTCGCCGTAGCGGCCGACGTCGAGCTCGCGGCCCTCGCGCACGTCCATCGACATCCGCACGATCGGATCGTCCTGCGCCTGGCGGTGCACCTCGGTCAGCATCGCGTCGGGCGTGCCGTCGGTGAAGAAGCCGGCGCCCTGGATCGGCGGCAGCTGCGCGGGGTCGCCGAGCACCAGCAGCGGGCAATCGAATGACAAGAGGTCGCGGCCCATCTCGGCATCGACCATCGAGCATTCGTCGATCACGATCAGCTTGGCTTTCGAGGCCGGCGCGTCGTCCCACAGCTCGAAGCTCGGCTGCTCGACGCCGCTTTCGCGCGCGCGATAGATCAGCGAGTGGATGGTGGAGGCGCCCTCGCAGCCCTTGTTGCGCATGACGAGCGCCGCCTTGCCGGTGAAGGCGGCGAATTTCACGCTGCCGTCGACGCCCTCGGCGATGTGCCGCGCCAGCGTGGTCTTGCCGGTTCCGGCATAGCCGAACAGGCGAAACACCTGCGGCGTGGCATTCTTGCCGGGCCTCGATTTCAGCCAATCGGCCACGGCCTTCAGCGCGGAATCCTGGTGCGGCGAGAATGTGGGCATGGGGCTCGATGGAGGAGGGGAGCGCGAGCCGGCACGACTCGCGCCACACAACCTAACCATTCATCGGCGCGACGCAAGCGGCTCTTCCGCCGCGCGGAATTGGCCAGATCCGACGCGGCTGGACAGGCTGCAAGGCGGGACTACACTGCCTGAAAAAGCCGTCGGGAGAAGCGTCATGAAGTTCGGCATCTTCTATGAGCTGCAATTGCCGCGGCCGTGGCACGATGGCGATGAGCTCAGGCTTTACCACGATGCGCTGACACAGCTCGAGACCGCCGACCGGCTCGGCTACCACTATGCCTGGGTGGTGGAGCATCATTTCCTGGAGGAATATTCGCATTCGCCGGCGCCGGAATCCTTTCTCGCCGCGGCAAGCCAGCGCACGCAAAGCATCCGCCTCGGCCACGGCATCCTGCAGCTCACGACCAATCATCCGGCGCGCGTCGCCGAGCGCGTTGCGGTGCTGGACATTTTGAGCCGCGGCCGCTGCGAGTTCGGCATGGGCGAGAGCGCCTCGATCACCGAGCTGACGCCGTTCGGCCGCGACATGGAGACCAAGCGCGAAGTCTTCGAGGAGGCGGTGCGCGCGATCTTTCCGATGTTCACCAAAATCGGCACCGAGCATCACGGCAAATATTTCGACGTCCCGCTGCGCAATGTGGTGCCGAAGCCGGTGCAAAAGCCGCATCCGCCGCTCTGGATGGCCTGCTCGCAGCTGCCGACCATCGAGCGCGCAGGCCGCAACGGTTTTGGCGCGCTCGGCTTCCAGTTCGTCAGCGCCGACGCCGCGCATGCCTGGGTGCATGCCTATTACAACGCGATCACGAAACGGCTGGAAAAACTCGCCGACTACGAGATCAACCCCAACATGGCGCTGGTCTCGTTCTTCATGTGTGCGAAGACGGACGAGGAGGCGCGTGCCCGCGCCGACGGCGCCACCTTCTTCCAGTTCGCGCTGCGCTATTATGGCGCCTCGCAGAACCGGCAGCGTCCGGCGCCGGGCACGGTCAACATGTGGGACGAATACAACAAATGGAAGCGCGACAATCCCGAGGCGCAGGAGCAGGCGCTGCGCGGCGGGCTGATCGGCTCGCCGGAGACGATCAGGCGAAAACTCCGGCGCTTCCGCGCTTCGCATATCGACCAGGTCATCCTGCTTAACCAGGCCGGCAAGAACAGCCATGAGCACATCTGCGAATCGCTGGAGCTGTTCGCTCGCGAAGTGCTGCCGGAATTCGAGCACGATGCCGAACATGACGCCTGGAAGGCGGGCGTGATGAGTGGGGCGCTCAAGCTCGAGGAAATCGACACCACGGCCTTCTCCGATCGTTACGGCAAGCTTGCGATCAGTGTCGCGCCCGCCGCGAAGACCGCGGCGGGTTGAACATCGTTTTGCCACATGGCCGCGGTCACGATTGCGTGCTGAAATAATCGCACTCTCGCGATTCCACTTCGCGAAAAAAATCGGACGCCTGGGACGTGCGCGTTAGGGCCGTCATCGTTATTTCTAGTGGCCGGTCGACCGCGTTTGCGGAGCCCACCATGTTATTGACGCTTGGTTGGTCGCACGCTGGTGCTTGAAGAGGGTCGGATTGCACACGATATCAATGCCGGCATCGCAAGGCCGCGGCAGCGCGGCTCGTCGCAGTTTGAGGCCCGGAAAGCGCGATTTTGCGCGAACTGCTCCGCGCTGGCCATCGGAAGAGTGAGGGCGTCATGAACTCGATCGTTCGCGGCATCAGGTTCAAGGTGACCGATGGCGAATTTCGCGGCGCGATGCGGCAGCTCGCCGGCGGCGTCAGCGTCATCACGGTCGGGCGGGGCGAGGACATCAGCGGCATGACGGTGACCTCGGTCGCCTCGCTCGCGGTCGATCCGCCGTCCCTGATCGTCAGCATCAACCGCGCTTCGTCGTCCTGGCCGCTGCTCGAGCGGTATCGCTGCTTTGGAGTCAACATCCTGAAAGCCGACCAGCTTGCGGTCGCCGAGCGGTTCGATGGCCGGGGCGGGCGCAAGGGTGCCGCGCGCTTCGCCGGCGCGCAATGGACGCAGTTTGCGTCCGGCGTGCCGCTGCTCAAGGGAGCGCTGGCGGCGATCGACTGCGAGGTCGAGGACATCGTCGAGCGGCACTCCCATGCCCTGGTGATCGGCCGCGTTCTCGACCTCGAACTGTCCGAGCCCGCCGCCGCACTTGCCTATTGGCAGGGGCAGTACGTCGCCCTCGACAAGGACGAGGATGCACAAAAGCTCGCCGACGTCAGCGGTCCGGCTTCGCCTGCCATGCGCAAGCGCTGACGCGTGCGATCAGCCTTGCTGCTCCATAGCAAGCGCTATCCCCTCATCTTGAGGAGCTTGCGTCAGCAAGCTCTCGAAGGATGAGGCCCGGAATGTCGCGGCCTCATGGTTCCCCGAGCGATGCGAAGCATCGTCCGGAGACGCACGCTTGGCGTGCTCCTCACCATGAGGGTCGGAAATCGCTTCGTCAGAAGAACACGGTGAGCGTAGCGGGCGAGTCAATGATGATCCTGCTGCCGCGGACGCCGGACCACATGCCCATGATGAATGTAAGCTTGTCGGGCAGGGGCACGGAGACGACCAGCGTGGTTGGTATGCGGCCGGGCACTGGCGGGTTCTGTTCGTTATAGGTGAACCCTCCGGGAACGGGCGCGATAGCGCCGTTCACGGAGATGCCGACTTTCCCCCCGGGGAAGTCGGTCCCGATCGCATAGGGCAGCGGCAGATTGAGGATGGCCGTCACCACGGCGCCTATCACTCCCTGGGTAAAGGTCACGCTCAGTCCGGGGATTGGCACCAAGACGCCGGAATCGGTGTAATGCTCGCCACTCGACTGCGCGTACAAGATCATGTCGCTGTCCCGTTGTCCGTCATATCCTATCAACATATGGTTGAGATGAACAATAGCGACGTCTCGCGACAAGGCGGTGAAACCGGAGCAGGGCTTGACGTTGCTCGCCGGAGGTTTGCCAGCCGGCTCCGCAAATCGCGGGCAAGCGATAGAGAGCACCCCTTTTCCGAGACCCCCCGGGGACTGGCCTTTTGGCGCCGAGCCTCCTAAAAGCGCGTCATTACCACGGGATAGGGATGATGAAGCGCGTCGCGACTATCGCCTTTTACGCCATCGGCGTGCTCGCGATACTTTATCTCGCGCTCTACGCCTATGTGACCTTCTCCGGCAACGAGTTCACGCCGGGCGATCCGATCCACATCTTCCGCAAGCCCGACGCGCCGAACTATTCGTAAGGGCTGGGCCGCGCGCCGGCCTGCATGACAGCCATGCTCGAATTGCCCGTCGTGCCATTTTGTCGCGCAAGGCTGCTGCTGTTTTTCAGAAATGATCTTGACCGCGACCCCAAATCAGGAGCATTATCGCCGCGTCCCGCCTCGCTTGAAGAGGGGCGTTTCGGCCGATCGTCACGACACGTGGAGCGCGGGATGCGATGGATGCTTTGGCGACGCGCGCGATCACTCGTGCGGACGAACGGCGCCGATGCGGACGCAAAAGCGTGTGGTCCTGGCCTCCCGACGCTGAGGCCAAGCTCGCGGGGTGATGATCTCGCGGGCGATGGGAGCAAGAAAGCCCGGTTCCCAGGGAGAGCGCGCCATAAGCGTTAAAACCGTCGCGCAGGGAATGCCGGATGTTTTGGCTGAACCTTGTATGGGGAGCAGGTTGTCAAGAGGGCGTCGTTTGTTGGCGGCGCTCTTTTGCGCCGAAGTGAGACGCGGTCAAGGCTGGCCGAAGGCCACCGCCGGAGGCGGCGCGTCAGCGGCC
>Ga0335071_10007819_pt1 | contig 10994 bp, 10 predicted proteins | sample Lox_Sample_15_FD_206724 | JGI IMG/M metagenome (GOLD analysis project Ga0335071, IMG submission 206724) | Soil microbial communities from Loxahatchee National Wildlife Refuge, Florida, United States - Lox_Sample_1.5 | ecosystem: Environmental > Terrestrial > Soil > Wetlands | place: USA...
TGCTCGAACTGCGGCGATTTCCAGGCCCGCCGCATGAACGCCCGCTACCGCCCCGCCGGCGAGGGGGCTTCTGATGGCCGTCCTGGCGGGGGCCAGTCCGGCCGTGCCACGCGCTTCGTGCATACGCTGAACGGTTCGGGCCTGGCAGTGGGGCGTACTCTAATAGCGGTTCTGGAGAACTATCAGGAGGCCGACGGCTCCATCCGCATTCCTGAAGCGTTGCAGCCGTATATGGGCATGAAGAAGATCGAGAAGAGATGAGCAGGTCTGCACGCACCTTTCCTCCGCCGTTCTCGGTGGAGGTGGCGCGAAGCGCCGGAGGGGGTGCCCTCCTTGCGGCCTTCGGCGGCGCTCCCCCCGTGAACGGGAAGAGAAAGCAGCATCGCCATGCCTGACAAGAACCTGCGTATCCTGGTCACCAACGACGACGGCATCCGCGCCAAGGGGCTGGAAATCGCCGAGGCCGTCGCGCGCTCGCTCAGCGACGACGTCTGGGTGGTGGCCCCGGAAAACGAGCAGTCCGGCGCCTCGCATTCGCTGACACTGACGACGCCGCTGCGCCTGCGCCGCCTCGACGACCGGCGCTTCACGATCACCGGCACGCCCACCGACTGCGTGATGATGGCCACCGCGCACCTGATGAAGGATCGCGGACCAGATCTCGTGATCTCTGGCGTCAATCGCGGCATCAACGCGGCCGACGACGTCACCTATTCGGGCACCATCGCCGGGGCGATGGAAGGCTGCGCGCTGGGCATCGCCTCGATCGCGCTTTCCCAGGCGTTCAACTACCACGAAAAGCGCGAGGTGCATTGGGATTGCGCCGCCGCGCACGGACCGGAGCTTGTCAAGAAGCTGGTCGAAACCGGCTGGCCCAAGGACGTTCTGATGAACGTGAACTTCCCGGATTGCCCGCCCGACGAAGTCGCCGGGATCGAAGTGGTGGCGCAGGGCACGCGCGAACTCGGCACTGTGCACATCGAGCGGCGCGTCGACATGCGCGACAATCCCTATTTCTGGATCGGCTTCCGGCGCGAGCGCTTCACCGCCAGGCCGGGCACCGATCTCGGCGCCTTGAGAGTACGCAAGATCTCGGTCACGCCGCTGCAGCTCAACTTGACTGACTTCAAAGTTCTGCAGGCGATGAAGGGAACGATCGACACCGACTTCGGCGCGCCCGCGGAGCCTTCGGAGGATTCCACCGGCGCTCTCATTCCCGCCAAGGAGCGCTCGCCAGGCTGACCGCGATGCCCGAAATCGATCCCCGCGCAATCGAGCTTCTCATGGCGCTGCGAACGCAGGGGATCACCGACGCGGGCGTGCTGTCGGCGATCGAGCGCACGCCGCGCGAAGTTTTCGTCGAGGAAGCTTTCGAGCACGCGGCCTATAACAATACTGCGCTGCCGATCGCCTGCGGTCAGACCATCAGTCAGCCCTTCGTGGTGGCGCTTTCGACCGAGGCGTTGGAGCTCGGCCCCAATCTGCGCGTGCTCGAGATCGGCACCGGCTCGGGCTATCAGGCGGCGGTGCTGTCGCAACTGTGCCGGCGCGTCTATTCGGTCGAACGCCACAAACCACTACTGCTTGAGGCGGAGCGGCGGTTCAAGGCACTAAGGATTGAGAACATCGCCACGCGCCTGGGCGACGGCTTCCTGGGCTGGCCCGAACAGGCTCCGTTCGATCGCATCCTCTTCACCGCCGCCGTGCCCGAAATTCCTGCCGTGGTTAGCGAACAGTTAAAGCCGGGCGGCATCTTGGTGGCGCCCGTCGGAGAGGTGGCCGGCCCCGATTTGGAAAGCTTTTCTCAACTATTAACAAAGATGATCCGAACTGAGACAGGCTGGAAGAAAGAGGCGCTGATCCCCGTCGTATTCGTGCCCCTGATACCGGGGATGCCGGCGGAATCGCGGAATGCCTATGACGGCGAGGAGAGCAAGAGGTGAGCGGTCTTCTGTTTTGATCGCTGCTGTCGCTTTGCTTGCGCCGTTGTTCGTGGCCGGATGTTCGACGCCTCAAACCTATTTCGCATGGGACTACGCGCGCGATCCGCAGGCGCGGCCGCACCCGCTGCCCGTCAAGGTCAATCACGTCGCTGCCGCCCGGCCGCGCTGCATCTGCCAGCCCGTGCCGGTTCCCACCGCGCGTCCGGACTGGACCGATAACGCGGCGAAGCCCGCCGCTTCCGTGCAGCAGGCGAGTCTGCCGCCGCCTTCGACGGCGCGGAGCGATTTCACCTGGCCGGTGCACGGCCGCGTGATCTGGGAATTTGGTGTACGCGAGGGCGGCGAGCGCAACGACGGAATCAACATCGCCGTGCGCGAAGGCGAACCCATCCGCGCCGCAGGCGACGGCACCGTGACCTACGAAGGCGACGAGCTGAAGAACTACGGCAACCTCGTGCTCATCAAGCACGACAACGGCTACGCGACGGTGTACGCGCACGCCGAAAGCTTCATCGTCTCCAAGGGCCAGCACGTCGCGCGCGGGCAGGTGATCGGCTACGGCGGTTCGACCGGCGACGTCTCCACGCCGCAGCTCCACTTCGAGATCCGCCGCGGCGCGCGCGAGCCCGTCGATCCGCGCACCCTGCTCGGCCCGTTGCAGATGGCGAGCCGCTAAGCTTCCTTGCGTTCCGCATTTGGCCGCAGCGCGATCACCGCGGCGAGCGAAGCCGCCACCGCGATGACGCCGATTCCCGCGCGCATGCCCAGCCGGCCGGCCACGCCCCCGATCAGCGGCGGACCGGCGAGGAAGCCTCCGAATCCGGCGGTGGAAACTTCGCTGATGCCGGCCGCCGGCGAAGATGCGCGCGCCGCCGCCGTCGAGAATACGCACGGCACCACGTTCGACAAGCCAGCGCCGACCAGCGCGAAGCCCGCCACGACGGCCGCGAAATACGGAAACGCGGTCGCCGCGATCAGACCCGCCGCCGCCAGCGCGCAGCCCGCGCCGATCACCGGCGCGCGCCCGAAGCGCTGCACGACGAAATCCCCGGTCATGCGTCCCATGACCATCAGCGCGGAGAACGCGGCATAGCCCGCGGTGGCGCGCGCCGCCGTCTCACCCAGCGTGGTGAGATAGATCGCGCTCCAGTCCGCCATCGCGCCCTCGGCCATGAAGCACAGCGTCAGCACGAGAGCCAGGCCCGCGATGGCCCGCTCCGGCAGCCGGAAGATCGGCTTGGGTTCGTGCTTCTGCGTGTCGCCGGGCCCGAGATGGGGCGAGGCCAGAAGAACGACCGCGAGCACCAGCACTGCGGCAGGAAGCAGCAGGAAGTGCGTGGCCAGGTGAAGCGCGAGCACCAGTGCGCCGAAGCTGGTTCCGGCCAGGCCGCCCAGGCTCCATCCGGCGTGGAAGGAGGAATTGATCGCCGAACCCCACAGCTTCTCGGTGTAGGTCGCATGCGAGTTCATCGACACGTCCATCAGGCAGATCGATCCGCCGAGCAGAGCCGTCGCCGCGCAAAGGACCGCGAGACCGGGTGAGAACAGCGGCAGCGTCAGCACCAGCGCGTAGACGATGCCGGTGATCTGCGTGGCGCGTCCCGTCCCGCCGACACGCTGGACGAAGCGGCTGGCGGGCTGCATCGCGATCACCCCGCCGATGCTCATGAGCAGAAGGGCGATCGAAAGCTGGCCGGGCGAAAGCCCCAGCATCGCCTTCAGCGGGGCAATGACGGTCGTCCACGCGCCGAAGCCGAAGCCGTTGGCGAAGAACACCGCAAATGTCGACCATCGCGCCGAAAACAGGGTAGGGCCGCGCATCTCGTTTCCTTCGAAGGCGGCGGCTTGTGCGGGGCAAATGGGACTTTTGTTTGTCTTGCTACGGTTCAAGCTTCTTTCCGAGTTCGCCCGCCAGGTCCTGTGTGAACTGCCAGGCGACGCGGCCCGAACGGGCGCCACGGCCCGCCGCCCAGGCCAGCGCCTTGCGGTGCAACTCCTCGCGAGCAAGCTCAAGGCCGAAGTGCCCGGCGTAGGATTCGACCATCGACAGATACTCGCCCTGGTCGCAGTTGTGGAAGCCGAGCCACAGGCCGAAGCGGTCGGAAAGAGAAATCTTCTCCTCCACCGCTTCGGATGGATTGATGGCGGTCGAGCGCTCGTTCTCCATCATGTCGCGCGGCATCAGGTGACGGCGGTTGGAGGTGGCGTAGAACAGGACGTTCGCCGGCCGGCCTTCGATGCCGCCTTCCAGCGCCGCCTTGAGCGATTTGTAACTTGTGTCGTCCTTGTCGAAGGACAGGTCGTCGCAGAACAGGAGGAAGCGGCGCTTCTCGCCGCGCAACCGCCGCAGCAGGAGGGGCAGGCTGGCGATCTCCTCGCGGTGGACCTCGACCAGGACCAGCCTGTCCTTGCGCTTCCGGTTGACCTCAGTATGGAGCGCCTTGACCAGCGAACTCTTGCCCATGCCGCGCGCGCCCCACAGAAGGGCGTTGTTGGCCGGCAGGCCGTCGGCGAATCGGCGGGTGTTCTCCATCAGCGTTTCTCGGGCGGAATCGATGCCCTTCAGCAGGTGGAGGGGCAGGCTCGCCACCTTGCGAACCGCTAGCAGGCGGGCGGCGCCCGCCTCCCAGACATACGCGTCGGCCTCGGCCCGGTACCGGGGCGCGGCGTTCCGTCGCCCGTCCGTTTTGCTGGTTTTCATGGCCGAAGTCCCCACATGCGATGCGCTCCCATCATGCCTTTTCGTCGCTAATCCTTTGATTTTGCAGAGTTGCAATGGTGGGGCGCGCCGCTATAGTCCGGCGCACTCGCGCCCACAGGACCCCCACATGCAGGATTTTCTCGCTTCTCCGATTCCCATGCTGATCGCCGTCGCCGCGATCTTTTACTTCCTTGTCTGGCGTCCGCAACAGCAGCAGCAGAAGAAGCTGCGTCAGGCGGTGGAAGCGCTTCGCCGCGGCGACACCGTGGTGCTGTCGTCGGGCATCATCGGGCGGGTGGCGAAGGTGCCGCAAAAGGAAGATCCCGAGATCACCGTCGAGATCGCCGACAACGTCCAGGTCAAGGCGCTGCGCGGCGCGGTGAGCGAGGTGCGCGCCAAGGGTCAGCCCGTCGAAGCCAAAGCCGACAAGTAAGCCGGGAACAAATTCATGCTGCAGGTCTCCGCCTGGGTCCGCATCGTCGTCGCGCTCATCCTCATTGCGGGAATCGCGATCGCGCTGCCCAATGCCCTGCCCGCGAACGTCCGCGACAAGCTGCCGGGCTGGGTGCCGCACAACACGGTGAGCCTCGGCCTCGACCTGCAAGGCGGCTCCTACGTGCTGCTCGAAGTGCAGTTCGATCAGGTGATGAAGGATCAGCTCGACCAGATGCTGAGCGACATCCGCCGCTCGCTGCGCAAGCAGCACATCGGCTACACCGACCTGACCCACGAGGGCGATGCGGTTTCGCTGCGCATCCGCGACCATTCGCAATACGCTGACGGCCTGCAGGCCATCAAGGACCTCAACCCGACCATCGGCGGCACGTCCCTGATCGGCGCGCGGCAGTACGAGATCACCGAAGCCGGAAGCGACAAGATCAGCCTCAAGCTGTCGCAGGCCTACCAGAAGCAGCTCAAGACCGACGTCGTCAACCGCTCCATCGAAGTCGTGCGCAAGCGCGTCGACGAGCTCGGCACCAAGGAGCCTTCGATCGAGCAGCAGGGCAACGACCGCATCGTGGTCCAGGTGCCGGGCCTTGCCGATCCCAAGCACTTGATCGAGGTGTTGAAGACCACCGCCAAGATGACCTTCCAGATGGTGGACGAGACCGGCGATCTGGCCGCCGCCATCACCCAGCGCCGTATTCCGCCCAACGACGAGCTCCTGCAGCAGCAGGAAGAGCGCAACGGCGTCAAGCAGTCTCCGCTCCTGGTCGACAAGCGCGTGCTGATCGCGGGCGACCGGCTGAAGAGCGCCGGCTGGGCCAACAACCAGCAGACCGGCCAGGTCGTGGTGACGTTCCGCTTCGACAGCGTCGGCGCCAAGGAATTCGCCGACATCACGCGCGACAACGTCGGCCACCGCTTCGCCATCATCCTGGACAAGAAGATCCTCACCGCGCCGGTCATCCGCGAGCCGATCCTTGCGGGCTCGGGCGAGATCGAGGGCAATTTCACGGTCCAGTCGGCCAACGATCTTTCAGTGTTGCTGCGCGCGGGCGCGCTGCCGGCGCCGTTGAAGCCGATCGAACAGCGCACCGTCGGCCCCGAGCTGGGCGCCGACTCCATCCACGCGGGCAGCGTCGCCACGGTGGCGGGGCTGATCCTGGTCGCGATATTCATGGTGCTGCGCTACGGGCTGTTCGGCCTGTTCGCCGACGTGGCGATGGGCTTGAACCTGGTGCTGCTGATCGCTCTTCTGACCATGTTCGGCGCCACGCTGACGCTGCCCGGCATCGCCGGCATCGTGCTCACGATGGGCATGGCGGTCGACGCCAACGTGCTGATCTTCGAACGAATGCGCGAGGAGCACCGCAACGGGCGAAGCATGCTCGGTTCGATCGACACCGGCGAACGGCGCGCCATCACCACCATCGTGGACGCCAACGCGACGCACTTGATCGCCTCGCTGATCCTGTTCGAACTGGGCAGCGGACCGGTGCGCGGGTTCGCGGTGTCGCTGGGCCTGGGCATCATTACCTCGTTCTTCACAGCGGTGATGGTGACGCGCCTGATCGTGATCGCCTGGCTGCACATGGCCAAGCCGAAGAAGCTGATCATATGAGTTTCCTCCCCCGTCCACGGGGGAGATGGCCGCGCAGCGGCTGGAGGGGACGCCCCCCTCGCCCCCTTCGGGGGCACTCCCTCCGTAAACGGGGGGGGAAAGCATGAGCGGCAGCGACTCCTTCGCCGCCTGCGAGGAAACGGTCCGCCGCCACGATGCCGACCGCTATTACGCGACGTTGTTCGCACCGCAGGACAAGCGCCCCCATCTTTTCGCACTCTATGCCTTCTATCGAGAACTGGCGCACGCGGTTGAGGCCGCGCGCGAGCCGATGGTCCTCGACATCCGCCTCGCGTGGTGGCGCGAGACCATCGGTGACGCACGGGCGGGAAGGCCGCGCGAGCATCACGTCGCCCGGGCGCTTGCCGCGGCGCTGGCGGCGCACGATCTGCCGCAGGCCGTGTTCGCCCGCATGATCGAGGCGCGAGCCTCCGAGGCGGGCGGGATGGCGTTCGCCGGCGCCGCCGAAGCCGAGGAGCACGCCGACGCCACCTCGGGCGCACTGATGCGGATGGCATGCCGCGTGCTGGGCGAGGACGCGGACGAGGCGGCGCGCGCGGCGGGGATCGCCTACGCGCTGGCCGGTCGCACGCAAGGCCTCTACCGCAACGTCGACACCGCCCGCATCGCCCGCTGGCACCTGGACGCGGTGCGGAAGTTGGAAATCTCCCGCACGATCCTTCCGGGGATGCTGCCCGCCGCGCTGGTGCCGCTCTATCTCAGGCGGCGCAACCCGCCCGTATGGCGGCGGCAGTTGTCACTTTTCCTGGCCGCGCGGCGCGGGCGGATTTAGCCACGCCTCCAAATCCGCCAACGCGCGTTTGGACAGTTCCTTCTTCCGGTCGCGGCCGCGGGCGTCGCCGCCGATCTCCGGGAAAAGCCCGAAGTTCACGTTCATCGGCTGGAACGTCTCGGCATCCGCGCCGCCGGTGATGTGGCCCAGAAGCGCTCCCAGCGCCGTTGTGGGCGGCGGCGGATCGCCTTTCCCAGAAGCGAAACGTCCTGCCAGAAGCCCGATGGCCGCGCTTTCGACATAGCCTTCCACGCCGGTCACCTGTCCCGCGAAACGCAGCGCCGGGCGCGTTTTCAGCCGAAGCTGCGTGTCCAGCAGCCGCGGGGAGTTGATGAAGGTGTTGCGGTGCAGACCGCCGAGGCGGGCGAAGCTCGCGTTCTCGAGGCCCGGGATCATGCGGAACACGCGCACCTGCTCAGCATGCTTGAGCTTGGTCTGGAAGCCCACCATGTTCCATAGTGTGGCGAGCGCGTTGTCCTGGCGAAGCTGCACGACGGCGTAGGGGCGCCGTCCGGTGCGCGGATCGCGCAGGCCAACCGGCTTCATCGGTCCGTAGCGCAGGGTGTCGGGCCCGCGCGCGGCCATCACTTCCACCGGCAGGCAACCCTCGAAATAGGGGGTCGACCTTTCCCATTCCTTGAACTCGATCTTCTCGCCTCGGAGCAGCGCATCGAGGAAGGCGCAATAGCCCGCTTCGTCGAGCGGGCAGTTGATGTAATCGGCGCCGTCGCCCTTGTCGTAGCGCGACTGCTTCCACGCCACGCCCATGTCGATGGTTTCGTGGTGCACGATCGGTGCGATGGCGTCGAAGAACGACAGCGCCTCGGAATCCGTCGCGCCGCGGATGAATGCGGCGAGCGCGGGCGAAGTCAGCGGACCGGTGGCGACGATGACGTTTTCCCAGTCCGCAGGCGGTTCGGTCACCTCCTCGCGGCGGATCTCGATGTTGGCGTGTTCGCCCAGCGCGCGGGTGATTTCGGCCGAGAATCCGTGCCGGTCGACGGCGAGGGCGCCGCCGGCGGGAAGGCGGTGAGCGTCGGCGGCCTTCAGCACCAGCGAACCGGCGCGCCGCATCTCCTCGTGCAAAAGGCCGACCGCGTTGTTTTCGCAATCGTCGGAGCGCAGGGAATTGGAGCACACCAGTTCGGCAAAGCCGCCGGTCTGATGTGCCTCGGTGGCGCGCATGGGGCGCATCTCGTGCAGAACGACGCGCGCGCCCGATCGCGCCGCCTGCCAGGCCGCTTCACTGCCCGCCAACCCCGCTCCGATGATGTGGATGACGCCCGTCAAGCCTTGGCCTTCCGTGCCGCCGCCATGCATTGGCGGATGCCGTCATCGTAGGGCGTCTTGCGGATGCCGCCAAGCAAGCGGTCGAGGGCGCGGTCGTCCACGATCAGCGGATCGGTCATCAGATAGTGCATCTCCACCAGTTCGCGCATCAAGGGATTGAACAGCCCCGCCAGCCGAAGCAACAATTTGCCGGCGACGCGAAGCTTGGGCTTGCCACCGAAGGCCTGCTGCGCGACCTGATATTCGGTGATCGTGCCCGCGCCGCCCAGATTCCAGGCGTGTCCGAACGCGGCGGGCGTTTCCAGCATCTGCGCGATCACCGGCCCCACATCGGGCACGAAGACGAATTCGTGCGGCACCTTGACGGGCCCGATCACGTTGGCGCGGCGCCCTTCTGCGGCGGCGGCGAAGATGTCGTGCAGAAAGCTGGACTCCACGCCGGGCCCGTAGAAATCCGGCAGGCGCAGGATCGACCATGCGAGGCCCGATTGCATCAGGATGTCCTCCTGCTCCTTGCGTCTCCTGCCCTTGTAGGTGTGCGGCCTGCGGGGATGGGTTTCATCGATGCGGGGCGTGCGTGCGCGTCCGAACACATAGAGTGTGCCGATGAGAAGGATCCGCTTCACGCCCGCCGCCGCGGCCGCCTCGACGACGCGCCGCATCAGGATGGGGTGGAGCTTGAACCTGTCGTAGGGCACGCCGAGCAGATGGACGATCGTGGAAAGCCCTTCGAGGGCGCGCGGTGCCGCCTTCGGATCGCCGGGATTCCACACGGCGAACTCGGCCTGAGGCATCTGCGCAAATTCCGCCTTGAGCCTGGCTTCGTCGCGGCCGATCACCCGGAACGGCGTTGCGCGCGCCGAAAGCGCGGCGGCGGTGCTCCTGCCGATGGCGCCCGTGGCGCCGAGCAAACCGACGGCGGCGTGCGCCGAATTTGCCTGAGACATGGCTTATCCCTTCAGCTTGATCGAACCGTACCGCGCGAACCACGGATGCGCCTGTTCCAGCTGGGTCGCAAGCTGGAGCAGGGTCAACTCATCGCCGAACGGCGCCACGAACTGCACTCCGATGGGAAGGCCCGCCCCGTTCCAGTGGAGCGGCAGGTTGATCGCCGGCTGGCCGGTGATGTTCTGGAGCGCCGTATACGGAACGTAGTCGGAGAGCAGGGCCATCGCCGCTTCGGCGTCCCCGCGCTCCACGTCGAGGGTGCCGAGCTTCCACGGCGGCGACGACAGCGTCGGCGTCAGCCAGAGATCGTATTGCCGGTGAAACTTGGCCATCGTGCGCGAAAGCTGGTTCAGCCGCATCTTGGATTGCAGGTAGCGGCTGGCGGAGACGGCTTTGCCCCACTCGTAGAGTGCCAGCGTCAGTCCTTCGAGATTGTCGCGCGAGGGCGTCTGGCCGGTGAGGAACGCGACGAAGTCGATCACGCAAGCCAGGTTGCTGCACCACACCGCCGAGAAGGCGGGCATCAGGGCCCCGAGATCGATGCCGGGCGAGGCCTCTTCCAAGTCGTGTCCGAGGCCGGCGCAGAGTCTTGCTGCATGTTCGACAGCGGCGATGCAATCGGAATGTACGGGCGCGCCGTCGAGCTTTTTCACGGTCGTGGCGATGCGAAGCCGGCGCGGCGGCCGCTTCGAGGCTTCGAGATAGGTCTCGGGTTTCGCCGGCGAAGCATAGGGATCGCCGGGCTCGGGCCCCGCCGCGACGTCGAGCGCCGCCGCGCTGTCGCGCACGCTGCGCGACACCACCAGTTCGACCGCCAGTCCGTCCACCGCGTCGGGAAGGTCCGGACCGGCGGACACGCGCCCGCGCGTCGGCTTGAGGCCGACCAGTCCGCAGCACGAAGCCGGAATGCGGATCGAGCCGCCGCCGTCGTTGGCATGGGCCATCGGCACGATGCCCGCGGCGACCGCCGCCGCCGCGCCGCCGGAGGAACCGCCGGTCGAATGCGCCGGGTTCCACGGGTTGCGCGCGGGCCCGTAGAGCTTGCCCTCGGTGGTCGGCACGAGGCCGAATTCGGGTGCGTTGGTTTTGGCGAAGGCGATCAGGCCCGCGCGGCGGAACCGCGCCATCAGGAAGGAGTCGTGATCGGCGGGAAAGGGAGGAAAGAAGCGCGAGGCCTGCCGCGTCGGCATGCCCTCGCATTGCAGGCCCATGTCCTTCAAGAGGAACGGCAGGCCGGCGAAGGGGCCCTTCGGC
>Ga0335071_10007820_pt1 | contig 10991 bp, 9 predicted proteins | sample Lox_Sample_15_FD_206724 | JGI IMG/M metagenome (GOLD analysis project Ga0335071, IMG submission 206724) | Soil microbial communities from Loxahatchee National Wildlife Refuge, Florida, United States - Lox_Sample_1.5 | ecosystem: Environmental > Terrestrial > Soil > Wetlands | place: USA: Florida...
TAGCGACAACGCGGTCTGCCATCGCAATTTGAATTTGGGCGATTCCCAGTGTGTCTTCATCTCGACGCGCCTGATGGATGACAAGTTTTCCGTCGCGTTTGAGTTTTACATCAACGTGGGCCACGCCCTGGTCGAACGCGCCGGTGTTTCGCAGGAGTTCAGCCAGCTCGCCTGGAGCCAGACAGAAGCCGGAGTTCGTGGCGAAACCTCCCTCGATGCCTGGGAAGCCCGCAAGCTCGCCACCGCCAACGGTCCCGACGCCGAGCGCTATAAGACCGAATACTTCGAAGCCACATTTTCCGACACGATTTCGATTTACCTGCTGTCACTCTATCTTGATGTTGACTATTACGATCTGCGTGAGCGCGACTACCCTCTGCTGGCGCCCTCAGCATTAGCGGAGCGTCTGCGCAAAGTCGCCGAACTATTTCCACCGAACAGTGGGTTTGAATTTGCCGTCCTCTACAAGCGTCGCTGAAGAAGAGTTCCCCACGCGGAACTCACCCGCCCGGTCTCCCCGCTGGTACGGGATTCCGATACGCATTGTTGTGATCACTTTTATCGGGACACTGCTGGTATTCGCGCTCGGCCTTCTGCTCGCGATCATCGGCACGATGATCGCATCGGCCATCCGAGGCATTCCTCCCGACATGCGAATCGCCTATCGCCTGATTGCCTTACCCATGGCGGCGTGCGCCGGAGTGATGATTTTCATCGGTTCCGTCGTGATGGAGATCCGGCACTATCTGAAGGCCAAGTCAATTCGGCCGTATTAGGCTGGCGCCCAGTTTTTCCGCTCCAGGATCGTGGGCGGCTCGTAGGTCTTACCCCGCGCCAGCCGTTTGTCCTCTCGCCGTGTCGTCCACAACAGTACTGGGCCGAGCACGGCCGGCATCATCCGCGACGCGACACCAGATTCTTGCCTGAATTCCTTTCGTAACTGGCGAATCCGGTCGCTGACTTTTCCGTCCACCTTCCGGAATTGCCGTTCCATCGCCCACAACGCCGAGCTGTATATTCCGTTTAGCCGGTGCATCTCGTTCGCAAACCGCAAGCGAACCCGCGCATCCGGCCAATCCTTGTACCGCCTCCACCCCGCCAACAAAGTTCGGGATATGCGGTAAAGGCTGGGACCATTTACCTGAAAATCGCGCCAGAACGCCCAATCCAGAAAGCGCTTCGAATCTTCCCGCGAAATCGCGGCGTGCTTGAAGTTGAATTTGAATTGCCCGTGCACATCGGCAAAGTCCACATCGCTCAGCATGCGGCCTTCGTCCGACATCTGCTGGTACAGCCGCGTTCCCGGAACCGGCGTGTACAGCATGAACTGGTGAAAGTCCGTGTCGTGAGAAACCGCGTGTTCAATCTCCGACACGATGTTCTCGGGCGTGTGATGCTCGAGTCCGATGATCGTCGACCCCTGCACACGGATGCCGTGCTCGCGCAATTCGCGCGTGAGTTGCCGTGTATCGGATCCACTCAGCTTGCTGTAACCCGCGCGCGGAGATTCGAGTCCCATCCACAGCCAGGAAACTCCCAGCTCCACCAATTCCTGCATCGTGTATTTGCGGATCGCATTGGCCGACGCGAATACCGACATCGTCCAACTCTTCTGCGCGGCTTTCATCCTGTCAAGCAGGCGCATGGCCCGTTCACGATGCAGCAGGAAGTTCTCGTCCATCACGAAGAACGAGTGCACTTTCAGTTGATCTTCCATCTGCTGCATGACATCGAACAGTTCATCGCCGCTTTCATAAAAATTGACGAACTTTCCTTTGCCGCCGAAGAAGGCCGACGTCGTGCAGAAGTTGCAGCCCATCGGGCATCCCACCGAGGGAATAATCGTCGCTGCGGTCGCGCCTTTGCGCTCAGGCAGGCGAATGCCCATGATGCGCGTGTTCATCCCGGAAACAATGGGCGGATGCTGGATCGGCGCGTTCGGATCTTCGCCAAGATACCGCCGCATCCAGGAGACCCCTTCGCCGCGCACAATGAAATCGGCGTCGATCATCTTCTCCGCGGCGGGAATCGCCGCCACGTGCCCACCGACGACGATCTTGGAATTCGGCGAAAGCTGGCGGATCATCCGGCACATCTCCCGAACCTTAGCGACATTCACGATGATCGAAGAAATGCCGACGATGTCGTACTCGTGGGCTTTAAGTTCGCGGGCGAAATCTTTTCGAGTGGGAAAATCAAGAACTGTGCAGGGCGCGGAGATGTTGGCCTGGATCATCATGATTCCCCAAGACCGGTGGAACATGCGCAGCGAGAAGCTGCCTTGCGCTCGGGTTACCTGATTGTGATAAAGCTCCATCGGATTGATGGAGCGGCTGCCGAATTCGTCGTCTTGCGCGTAAGGTCCGAAGACCGAAGTCAGCAGAATGCGGGCGCGCGTCCCTTTCGGATGCCTTTCAACGTCAACAGAACCACTTTCGTAAAGCCGGGCTGAAACGTCCACGTCTTCGTACCATTCCGTTTCTCCCCACTTGCCGTTACATGAATCGTAGTCCCACACCTGCGACTCGAATGTTACGAATGGCAGATAACACAAAAAGATTACAAACGACGAGGTTCGTTATGAGAATCGGAATGAGGAACGAACTAAAAGGGGTACCGCAACTTGAATGCTTTTAGCTTTCTAGCCTAGAATCGCTGCGCTATGGCATCAGAGCCGTTGGAAGTCGAGCGTCTGGAACATGGAATCCTGAGCCTTCGTGGTCCGCTCACGATGGAGAATGTGACGCCATTCATGAACGCAGTGCGCCGCGAAAGTGCGCCCACCATGATCCTGGATCTCTCGGGCGTCCCTTATCTCGATTCTTCCGGTCTTGGCTCGTTGGTGAGCGCCTGCACATCGTGTGCGAAAGCTGGAAGGCGGATTGCGCTCACCGGTGTCAATAAGCGAGTGTTGAAGGTTTTCGAGATTACCAAGGTCGAGCAGATCTTTCTGATGTTCCCCACGCTGTCGGACGCGATCGAGGCCTTCACGAATGCGGGGACAGCGTAGTCCAGCCGAAGCAGTGGCGAGAGACCCGGCCTAGGCTGCGCGGTCGTCCTCAGGTTTCTTCAGTTTTCCGGCATTCACTGCGTTCAAGCGAATCCGAGTCACGCGCGAGGTTTCTTCCAAAAGCTCGCTGGTAAATTTCGCGCCGTCTCCTGCCATGACCGAGCCCGCGGCTAAGGCGAATCGAAGCGCATCCGCCTGATTGTCAAAATAAAGGACCACTTGTCCCGACATAGAACTTCCCCCTGGGCTGCCAGCCAGCGAGCGAGAGGCTGGGAAATGGTATGTACTTCGACCAAGCGAACGTCGATCGTCGACTCCGATTCTGAGAGTCTCCGCGGACACATTAAAGTGATTTTCTTGATTCCGATTAACTCGGTAGGACACAAACCGCGACCTCCATTCCAAGATCGACCTCCTTCGCTGGTTTGCCGCCCAGGGTTCGGATATCATGCGTGGCATCTTATGCGCCGCATACTCATTGTCACTCTTTTCCTCTACGTTGCGAGCCTGCCCCTCAGCGCTCGCGATAAAGATGTGATCGGGTCGTGGGAGGGCGACTCCAAGTGCACGGTCCCGAGTTCGCCATGCCATGATGAGCACGTTCTGCTTCAGGTTTCGGAAGACAGGAAAGATCCATTTCAGTTGAACCTGGACGCGTACAAGATCGTCGACGGTGCACCCGATTTCATGGGCACCTTGAACTGCCGCTACGAATCAAAGGCCGGGGTGCTGAGCTGTACCTCCAGCAACAGGGACAAAGACGACTGGGAATTTCACGTTACGGGCGATTCCATGACAGGCCGCCTGCTGGTGGACAAGGCGCTCTACCGCCGGTTAACACTTCGCAAGAGTCAGAAATAATCTCATGCCGGTCGTGATCTCGATGCTTCGCGGCGTGAATGTCGGAGCGCACAATCGCATCAAGATGGACGATCTGCGAGCGGTCTACAAATCCCTCAAACTTGAAGACCCGCAGACGTACGTCCAGAGCGGCAATGTCATCTTTCGGACGAAAGAGAAGAACCTGGCGAAGCTTTCCAAGAACATTCAGGACGCGATTGAAAAGAAGTTCAAGTTCCGGCCGGAGGTGATTCTTCGCACGGTCGACGAATTGAGAAGAGCCATTGCAGCGTCCCCGTTCGCAGGCCGCGCAAATCTTGAGCCAGGGAAGATTCTGGTCACCTTTTTGTCGGGAGTACCGGCCCGTGAAGCTCATACGGCATTTGATCGTTTCAAAGACTACCCTGAGAAGGTCCATCTGAAGGGGAGTGAGCTATACATTTATTTTCCGAATGGCGCGGGCCGATCGAAGTTGCCGTGGTCCTCGATCGAGAAATTGATGAAAGTTACTGGAACGGCCCGGAATTGGAATAGTGTCACGAAAATGCTTGAAATGGCTGACGAGATGGAGAAGTCATAAGGATCCCGATGAACATGAACAGAAGCACAACCGCGATTGCCGCAGTACTCGCCCTGTGTGCCGCCTGCGTAGCGCAGCAGAAGCCCACTGCTCGCCAGATTGTTACTGAGATTCAGAAGCAGGTTGGTGTGCAGTGGCAGCAGGATACTGTCGATACATTCAAGGCGGGCGATCCCGATTCGGCCGTCACTGGAATTGCGGTGACGATGATGGCCACGATGGATGTCTTGCAGCGGGCGTCGGCTAAGGGGATGAACTTCATCATTACGCACGAGCCTACGTTCTACGCACATCTAGATGCACCCGAAGGTATCGGGCAAGACGATCCGGTCTGGGCTGAAAAGCGGGCATTCATCGAAAAGCACGGCCTCGTGGTCTGGCGTTTTCACGATCACTGGCATATGCGAAAGCCAGACGGAATCGAAGCGGGCAACGTCCACGCGCTGGGATGGGAGAAGTATCAAATGCTAAGCGATCAGTATCTTTTCGTGATTCCAGAAACGACGGTGAAGGAACTCGCGAAACAAGTTGCCGCGAAACTTGGATCATCGGTTTTGCGAGTGGTTGGGGATCCTGCAATGAAGGTCACGAAGGTAGGATTCAGCCCTGGTGCAGCGGGCTCCGAGCGAGAGATGCGCACGCTCGAGCGGGATGACGTTCAGGTGCTGATGGTGGGCGAAACACGCGAATGGGAAACCGTGGAGTACGCCGCCGACGCCGTGAGCGAAGGACACAAAAAAGCCCTCATCGTCATAGGGCACATCCCAAGCGAGCAGCCAGGAATGGAAGAGTGCAGCCGCTGGCTGAAGGGATTCGTAAAAGATGTACCCGTGGAGTTTGTCCCAGCGAAGCAGCCGTTCTGGCTGCCGTAGCACGCCTGCGATTGAAAGGGTCGCGTTTTCTCTGCGCGCTCAGCAGAAGTTCTCGGCGAACTCAGCGGTGATGCGGTTCATCTCGTGTTAAGCGACTGTCTCGAGCTTTGCGGCCATTGTCTCCCGATGCTGCGTGATCGGCCGTTCAAAGGTCAAGATCCCGTCTTCCATCCGGCTCAACTTCATCGTAAGCATGTCGAGAATGTAATTTTGCCGGATCACCCACGGCTTCTTCCCGCCCTGTTTCGGCAAGTCCGCGGCCCCTCGCATGACGTATCCAGAGTTGAGATTGAGCAGTGGTTTCGCATCGAGCGATGCCGGATGGCACAGTGGCTTGCACGTGCAATAGCCGTGACGATCCATATGATTCAGCACGCGGCAGACGAACGTGGAAGCTAGGTCGGCACGCAATGTCCATGAGTTATTGGTGTAACCCACACAAAAAGCGAAGTTCGGCACATTGCTCACCATTGTGCCTTTGTAGACGAAGCTCTTTCCAACATCGACTTTCTCACTATCGACTGTAAGTTGAATGCCACCCAAGGCGAGCATTCGTAGTCCTGTGGCAGAAACGATGATGTCCGCCTGAAGGTGCTCGCCCGACTTCAGGCGCATGCCGGTTTCCGTTAACGTCTCGATTTCGTCGGTCACAACGGATGCACGTCCCTTGCTGATCGCCTGATACAGATCGGCATCCGGTACAAGGCACAGTCGCTGATCCCAAGGTTGATATCGCGGATTGAAATGCTTATCGACTTCATACCCCGGCGGCAAGCTCGCAATGGCCGCTTTGCGCAACAATCGTCGCATAGAGTCAGGTGAGCGTCGGCTCAGCTGGTAAATTCCAATACTGACCAGAATGTTTTTCCAGCGAACTGCACGATGTGCCAAATCCGTCGGCAGACACTTACGCAATAAGTCTGCAATGGCATCGTGCGTTGGGAGCGTCAGAATATATGTGGGCGAGCGTTGCAGCATCGTGACGTGCGCCGCTGTTTCAGACATGGCGGGAACCAGCGTAACCGCGGTTGCTCCACTCCCGATCACGACTACGTTCTTCCCGCTGTAGTCGAGATCCTGGGGCCAATGTTGCGGATGAACGAACCGTCCCCGGAAATTCGCGGCTCCCGGAAACCTCGGCTCGTAGCCGGAATCGTATCGATAATAGCCCGTGCAGCCGTAGATAAAGTCGCAGGAGTACTGCACGCCCTCGCCATTCGCAGACTTGGCCTGAATCAACCAACGCCGTTCATCCGACGACCAGGATGCCGACTCCACCCGTTGCTGGAACCGGATATGGCGATCGATGCCGAATTCCCGCGCAGTGTCGCGAACGTAACTCAGAATGGATGGACCATCCGCAATTGCCCTGGCTTCTTTCCACGGGCGAAAGGGATATCCCAGCGTGAACATGTCAGAGTCCGATCGAACGCCTGGGTAGCGGAACAGATCCCACGTGCCGCCGATGTCGGATCGCGCCTCTAGAATCACATAACTCTTCGCGGGACACCGCGTCTGAAGCCGGTATCCGGCTCCGATGCCGGAGAGACCAGCCCCGATGACGACAACGTCAAAGTGTTCAACAGGCATACGACATTCGCGAGTAGTCCGGCCTCACCTGGCCGAACCGCCGCGTTATTGTACGCCTGTAGAGGGAGAGGTCGGCAGCACGAGTATTGAGTTCTTACACGTCAACGAGGCTTCACTCTCGCGGCGGTTCCTGCAACACGGTCGCGGCGTTGATGCCTCTAGCGAGTTCAACGACGATACCTTTTTCCACATAGCCCGCACCATGAGGTGCCAGTTGTGCTCTCTTCCTTGTCGCATGCTGTTCAGTTCATCCGCCATGCTGAGTACGCGAACTTGGATGCGCAGGAAGGATTAACAGGCAGGAAATTGAACGGACCAAAGACAATTGGCCGACCGTCAAGATTTCTTCACCGCTTCGTCTGCCGCCAATCCTGCGCTATACTCCTGCCCCGCCGTGATTCGCCGCGGCGAGTCATTATCCATCGGAGGTGTCCACGCATGAATAAATGGCGCTGTGGAAAAATGTTCATTGCGGCTCTCGCCCTCGAACTGACTTTCTTCAGCGTTCCCGTTGAATCTCAACGGCAGACTGCGGCACTTCGCCCAAACGATACTGAACTGCTGATGCTCGGTACTGCGGGCGGTCCGCCTCTGCGCAAGGATCGCTCCGAGCCGGCCACGCTGCTCATCGTCGATGGACGACCGTATTTAATCGACTGTGGCATTGGAACCATCCGGCGCCTGGTCGAGCTTGGGATTCCATCGGAAACGATTGGAACGATCTTCTTTACCCACTTGCACCCGGACCATGATCTCGGCCTCGTCGACGTGATGGCCAACGATTACTTCCACCTTGATCTTTCCTCCGACGCGCGGAAGATCAATATCTACGGGCCGCCGCAAACAAACGAGTTGGTCGAAGCCGCCTTTCACTACATCAGCATTCCGTTTGAAGTGTTTGCGGCGGAAAAGCCCGGGTTCCAGCTTGGACGGCCGAACCATGGCCTGACCAGTCCCTTTGTCGCCCACGAAATCGATGGCGAGGGAGTTGTTTACCACGACGACAAAATTCAGATCACGGCCGCCGAGAATTCGCATTACGGGCTCATGCCGACGCAGTTCCGTGCACATTTCAAGTCATATTCGTACCGGATCCAGACGCCCCATGGTGTGGTGGTATTCACCGGAGATACCGGACCCAGTGATGCGGTCGTGAAACTTGCGATGGGCGCCGACGTTCTCGTTGCCGAAGTGGAGCGGAGTACAGACGAGCTACGCGGGTTCATTGATCAGATGGCTGCCCAGAACCACTGGCCGCTTGCCCGCAAACAGCAGTTTGCCGCGCACATGGAGAAGGAACATCTCACCGTGGACAGCCTGGGAGAACTTGCCTCGAAAGCCCAAGTACAATCGGTTGTCTTCTATCACTATGATCCGCAAGACAAAGCAGAGCAGCAGGCCCGCGTCGCCGAAATGAAGAAGTATTTCCATGGGCCGGTTCTGGCGCCAATGGATCTGGACCGGTTCTGTCTGTCGAAGGACGAAGCGCAATCGGAGAAGGCTAAATTCGAATCGTGTGGGCAGAATGCAGCGGATCAGAAATAATCACGGGGTGCCAACCCCAACCAGGAAGCCCAAATTGCAAGCGTTGGAGTTATTGGTCGGGACGGGCAGATTTGAACTGCCGACCCCTCGCACCCCAAGCGAGTGCTCTACCAGGCTGAGCCACGTCCCGACTGGAAAGGATTCCGCAGGCCGGCCGCACTATCGAAGCCGTCCAGCGAAGGGGTTCCTAGCAATTCTACACTAGCTTCGCGGGTTCAAAACTCATCGTTCTTTGCCGACAGCGGCATCGATAAGAGCCAGATTCGCTCTACTCCAGATCTCTCCAGTTCGGCCCGATGCCGATATCGACCTGCAAAGGTACCGCGAGATCGTGCACCTTCTCCATGTACTCGCGCACCAGCGGCTTCATAATCTCGACCTCGTCTTCCGGCACCTCGAATACGAGTTCGTCATGGACTTGCAACGTCATTCTTGACTTCAGCTTGCGCTCGCGCAATACGGCATCAATGCGAATCATCGCGATCTTGATTAAATCGGCTGCCGTGCCCTGGAGTGGCGTATTCACCGCTGTTCGCTCGGCGAATCCGCGCTGATTCGAGTTCTTGCTGTTGATGTCGGGAATCGGCCGCACGCGCCCGAACAGCGTTTTCACCTTCATGTCCTTGCGTGCTTCTTCCAGAGTTTTGTCGATAAACTTCCGCACGCCTTCGTACGTTTGGAAGTAGTTGGTGATGAACTGCTTGGCTTCGCTTGTGTCGATTCCTAAGTTTTGTGAGAGCCCAAACGGGGATAGCCCGTACACGATGCCGAAATTCACTACCTTTGCCTGGCGCCGGTGATCTGGCGTCACCATCAGCGGAGGAACTCCAAACACCTGCGAGGCTGTTAAAGTATGGATATCATCGCCGCGCCGATATGCGTCGACCAAGAGTTTGTCTCCAGAAAAATGTGCCAGGAGCCGCAACTCAATTTGCGAATAATCAGCCGTAAGCAGCACACATCCGGGTTCGGCAATGAATGCAGCGCGAATGCCGCGCCCAAGCTCAGTTCGGATTGGAATGTTCTGAAGATTCGGATTTGCCGATGACAGCCTTCCCGTTGCTGTTCCCGCCTGGCCGAACGTTGTATGCAGGCGGCCCGTGGAAGGCTTGATCAATGCCGGCAGTGCGTCGACATATGTTGACTTCAGCTTGGTCAGCTGCCGGTAATCGAGCACCATTCTAGCAATCGGATGGTTCTCCGCCAGTTCTTCGAGAACATCGACGGCCGTCGAGATCATCCGCCCCTTGCCGTATTTCACCGGCTTGGGTAGGTTCATGCGGTTGAAGAGAACGTCACCCAGTTGCTTTGGCGATCCGACATTGAAGTCGATTCCCGCAGCTTCGTGAATTTCCTTTTCTTTGGAATTGATCTCGCGCTCGAGCTCCGCCGACATTTTCGAGAGCGCATCGGTATCGATCTTAACTCCCGCTTGTTCCATCCGTGCGAGCACCGGAACCAGGGGCAAGTCAATTTCTTCGTAAACCTTAGTTAAACCTGCTTGCTCCACTTCGCTGCGCAGTGCGGTAGTGAGTCGGCCCGTGATATCGGCGGACTCGGGCAATTGCCCGCTCAGTTTCAGATTGAACCGACGCAGGGCGACGTCCGCAAGATTGTGCGAAGAGTATGTCGGATCGAGTAAATACGAATACAGCATGGAATCATGACGTACACCATTGATCGCGATGTCGATTGGCATCAGCGAATGGATCGCTGCTTTGTAATCGTGCACTGTTTTCTGTAGTCGTCCATCAGCGAGGATCTGCTGCAGACGTTTCCCCGGATCGCCAGCGTCGAGACTTACACTGACAGCCAAACCGGCACTGGCTGAGATCGCAACCCGGCAACTGACGGATCCTGGCGCACTCACACTCAACGTGCTATCCATAAGGGAGAGCTGCGTGCTTTGCGGTTCCTCTTCTTTGTCCTCTGCTTCCTCAGGCGCGACGACTTCTTCCGCGTGCTCGATTGCCAACGCAAGCACTCCATCTTTGCTTAAAGCCTTCAACACAGCATCGATATCGGATGCAGTCTTCGCCTCCGTGTATTGTGTTTCGCTGACTTCAACGACCGGCAACAGCTCTTTCAGCAGCGACGTAAATTCAAGCTCAGTGAACAGCGAACGGAGAGCATCGACATCGGGTTCACCAACACGCATGGATTCGACATCGAGTTCTACCGGAACATTCGTGTCGATGGTCGCCATGCTCTTGCTGAACAGGATCGTATCGCGATTGTTCTGCAAGGATTCGCGATAGGTCTTGCGCTCAACCTCAGCCGCGCGCTCGAGGGCCTCTTCGACCGTTCCGAAGCGCTTGATGATCTCGACCGAACCTTTGTCGCCGATCCCCGGCGCACCCGGAATGTTATCGATCGAATCTCCGCGAAGTGCCATTACGTCGATCACGCGCTCCGGAGGCACACCTAGAATCTCTTCGACCTTCGCCGCGTCGCAAATCAGGTTGTCTTTTGGAGGATTCAGGATGTGAACTTTTTCGTTCACCAGCTGCATCATGTCCTTGTCGCTCGAGACGATGTAGACCGGACGCAATGC
>Ga0335071_10007822_pt1 | contig 10990 bp, 7 predicted proteins | sample Lox_Sample_15_FD_206724 | JGI IMG/M metagenome (GOLD analysis project Ga0335071, IMG submission 206724) | Soil microbial communities from Loxahatchee National Wildlife Refuge, Florida, United States - Lox_Sample_1.5 | ecosystem: Environmental > Terrestrial > Soil > Wetlands | place: USA: Florida...
GCCGCACGCCCGAGCAGGCCGCCAGTTACCTGACGCGCTTTTGCTCCTGCGGCGTGTATAATCCTTCGCGCGCCAAACGAATACTGGAGGTGGAGCCCTCCAGGCGAACAAAGTACTGAGTGAAAGGAGGTTTTTCGTGAAAGCACGTATGATGGTGTGGCTCGCCGTGACCGCTCTGGTGGCCGCCGTGGCGCCATCTGAAACTGTGACGTCCAAAGGTGTCAAAGCGTTCACCGGTGCGCGCATTATCGATGGAACCGGCCGGGCCGCGATGGAGAAGGCCACGCTGGTAATTCGCGATGACCGAATCGAAGCGGTCGGACCAAAGGCGAAAGTGCCGGCAGGCGCGGAGCGGATTGACGCCAGCGGCAAGACCATCATCCCTGGTTTAATCAGCGCGCACGGTCACGTGATCACCCCCGATCATCCCGGGATGTACCTGCGCAGCGGGATCACGACAGTCCTCAGCTTGGGCGGCGATCACGAGTTCCCTCTGCGAGACATGTGCCGCAATGCCCCACCCGGTACGGCGCCCCGTCTCTATGTTGCCGGACCGATCGAGGACTCGTCGGTCATTCCAGGTTCTATCGCCGTCACGACACCAGAGGAAGGCCGGCGCACGATCGACGAACTGGCAACTCACAAACCGGATATCGTCAAGCTCCGTGTGGATGACTTTCTTGGCGCCCGCCAAAAGATGAGTCCCGAAGTTTATCAGGCAATCATTGATGAGGCACACAAGAACGGCCTTCGCGTGGCAGCCCACATTGTCCGGCTCGAGGACGCTCTCGGTTTATTACGCGCCGGTGTCGATTACATCGCGCACAGCGTTCGGGATCACGAGGTCAATGACGAATTTATCCAGCTCATGAAGAAGCGCCACGTGTTCTACTGCCCGACGCTCACGCGCGAAGTTTCGATGTACATCTACGCGGACACCCCCGCTTTTTTCCAGGATCCGTTCTTTCTCAAAGAGGCCGATCGGGCCGAGATGGCGCGCATGGAAGATCCGAAGCGACAGGAAACCGTGCGCACCGACAAGTCGGCGCTTTGGTATAAGGAGCACCTCGACGTCGCCATGAGAAACCTGAAGATACTATCGGATGCGGGTGTGGCGATCGCCATGGGAACCGATAGCGGCGGTGGTCCCGGCCGTTTTCGCGGTTATTTTGAGCACCTGGAGCTCGCATACGTAGTCAAGGCCGGATTGACGCCGATGCAGGCGTTAGTCTCCGCCACCGGCGGCGCCGCGAAAGCGCTTAAGGCCTACGATCAGATCGGCACGCTCGAAAAGGGCAAGGCGGCCGACTTCCTCGTCCTCGACGCCAACCCGCTCGACGACATCACGAATACGCGCAAGATTGATTCGATCTGGATCGGTGGGACTCGCGTTCCCGCGAAGAACTAGGCCGCGCTCATGAATCCCGATCCTGCTCGCGTCCTTGATCTGATCGAGGCCTTTCGCCGCTCAAAGACCATGTTTGCTGCCGTGAAGCTGGGCGTGTTCGACCGTCTGGAGAAAGCTCCGGCGGACGCCGATGTGCTGGCCGCGGATCTTCACGTTCAGGCAGAACCACTGACAAGGTTGCTGGACGCGTGCGTGGGGCTGCGTTTCTTGCGCACTGAAGAAGGCCGATACGCCAACGAACCTGTGGCCAGCACTTATTTGTGCCGGGAGAGTGAGCATTCGCTGGCCGGCTACATTCTTTATTCGAACGATGTGTTGTTCCGGCTTTGGACCTATCTGGAAGACGGCATCCGGGAAGGTAGCAACCGATGGACGCAAGCATTTGGAGGAAAGGGTGGGATATTCGATTACTTCTTCAAGACCGACGAAGATTTGCGCGAATTCCTCCACGGCATGCACGGGTTCGGATTGCTCAGTTCACCCAAGGTCGTGGCTACATTTGACCTCTCGCCGTTCCACCGGCTCGTGGACCTTGGCGGTGCAACCGGCCATCTCGCTCTCTCCGCGTGCGATCGATATCCTCAAATGCGGGCCGTGGTTTTTGATCTGCCCCGTGTGGTGGAGGCCGTCCGCGGCGTCATGCATCCGAGCTCTGCGGCCGCGTCGCGCGTGGAATGGATCGGTGGCGATTTCTTTCAAGATGATCTGCCTGAGGCGGATTTGTATGCTCTTGCGCAGATTGTGCACGATTGGCCAGACGACAAGGTTCGCGCGCTGCTCGAAAAAATCTACCGCCGGTTGCCGGCCGCGGGCGGTGTGTTGATTGTCGAAAAGCTGCTGGCGGAAGACAAAACCGGGCCGGTGTCTGTTCTGATGCAATCGCTCAACATGCTGCTGTGCACCGAAGGCAAAGAGCGCACCTTGAGCGAGTTCCGCGAACTGCTCGCGGCCGCTGGGTTTCACAACGTGCGTGGATGCCTTACGGGCGCTCCGTTCGACGTGGTGTTGGCTATGAAGTAAGCGGACCGGCCCGAAGCTATCTCTTGCCCGAAGAGACGAAATAGAGGAACTTGGCCTGTTCCTTGCCCGCGTTGATATTCGAGTGCAGCATCACGGCGTCGGGCCGCACCTGATACGCCATCCCAGGCGTCATCATGCGAAGTTGCGTGCCCACGAAAGCGATACTGGTGCCGGAGATCGAGGTCCAGACTTCGAGTTGGCCCCGCTGATGCGCGTGCGGCTCTCCAATGGTCATCGGGTCGAGGGCCACGGTCAGCACTCTTCCCAGCGCTCCCAAGCCGTCTGACTTCTCGAAAACGATCTTCACAATGTGCGCCCAGTGGCCGTTCGTGCTGAAATCTTTGCCGGAAATGAGGGTTGTGTTCTCGTCGCGCACCACCAACTTTGTCTTCGGCACGAAACCTGTCGGAGTGGATTCGTTGATGAGATACATGCTGAGCGGTTCGTCCCCGGTGTTTTTAATGCCGAACTCGATGCCGGCGGGAACCAGAACCGCGATGTTGGCATAGAGATCCACCGTCTCTCCACCGGCGGCCATTTGCCCTTTGCCTCCCAGGAAGTAGAAGATCTCCTGCTGTGCGTCAAGCCGTGTCAGCCCCGTAGAAGCATGCGGCTCCAAGGTTGCGTACGAATAAGAATTGACGTCCTGAAGTACGGCGCCTTGCCGCGGCGGCTCCAGCGCATCCCCGCGCATCAGAATGTCGCGCTCAATAAGACCGCCGTGCGTCGGCTGAGGATTGGATCCGTGCCAGTCGCCAAAAAACATGTCGACTCGATGAGGATCCGGATCCGGAACTTTTTGATACTCGCCCCAGGCTCTGCACGGCGCGGGCTGCGCCGGAGTTTGGGCAATCATGGACACAGCCAGGGGAATTATAAGAGCTGAGGTCTGAGCCAGCCTTCTGCCAAGCATAGATTCCTTTCCATCCGTCTAAGAGGTGTGCCGGGCAGCTTAAATAATCAACTCCCTGGCACAGCCGCGTACCTGTATCTCGAGTTCGAGCTCTTCGATCGGCGGCCGGCAAAAGTACCACCGAATGCCGAAGTTCTTGCTGCTTGCCACGCGAGGGAGAAGCACCTCGCGCATCAAAGGAAAAACATCGTGGACCGTATATAGAGCTACCACGGTCGCCTGGCTCCACTCGGCCCCAAGCTCGCCCAGATTCTTGTCCAGGCTGTCCAATACTTGCAGCAGTTTTTGCTGGAGCCCCTTCGTTGAGACGTCGCCGCGCGCCACGATTCCGCGCGGATACTCCCCGTTAAGATCACTCGCGGCGAGCAGAAAGGTTGGGGGCGCTGCCCGCCGCGGCACCGTATAACTGAATCCGTACATCGCGAGTTCGCGAGGCGGATCCAATTCCGGCGCAACATTGACCCTTGCGATGGGATTTGCATCTTGCACCAGCAGATCCCTTTTCGCGATCAGGTCCATGTAACCCTGGTTGAGTTTTCCAAACTCGGTGAAGCTGAATGCGTGCGGGCTGCGCAACTCAACTCCGCACAGCGCCTGGGGTGGCCGCCGCCCGTGCTTCAGAAAGCCGTCGATGGCTTCAAACGCTTTGGCGACGGGAAGAGCGGTGCTGAACGCTGCGTGCACAATCTCATAGTCGTGCATCGCCACGGTTCCACCCGACGAAAACCGGTTGCCTCCCTTTCGAAATCGAAACCCACCCCTCGGGTTATCGATGAGCGTCGATTCCCCTGCACCTTTCAGAACACCGGCCAGGCCGGCACTCACGCCGGCTACTTGCAAGAAACGCCGGCGGTCGATAATATCGCTCACACTGACACTCTCCTGGCGCCTGCTCGGAACGCTAAAAGATGAACTTCGCGCTGATTTGGCCGATGCGCGGAGCCTGCGCGCTGGTTACTTCTCCGAACTGGCTGCTGGCGATGTTCCCCACCGGGTTGTTGAAGTTCGTGTGATTGAAGATGTTGAAGAACTCAGCCCGGATCTGGATTGCTTTGGATTCTGTGATCGCGATGCGCTTCCCGAGTCCGAAATCGGTGTTGATGATTCCCGGACCGTGGAAGAACCGCGCGGCGGCATTGCCAGTCACGCCCAGCGTTTCCGTCGTGAATGAATTTGGCAGGAAATAGGTGTTCGGCCCATTCGGCCCGCCATTGCGTGGATTCTGGATCTGCACGTTGCTGACGACGTTCGGAAAATCGAATCCAATCGCCGTGAGGGCGCGGTCATCGCCTTCGCCGAGCGTAACCGGGAAGCCCGTGGAGAAACGGCTGATGCCGGTCATCATCCATCCTTGGCTCAAGCGACGCGGTAACTTGCTGAAGGCACGATCGAACGGGATATTCCAGGAGTAACTCCCAACGAAATTGTGCGTCAGATCGAATGGGGAAAGGACCCGGCTGATCGCGTAGTTATATGGATCGAGCACCCCGGTGACGTCGTCAATCGACTTAGAGTAGCTGTATGCTGCAAGGAACGTCACGTCCGCGGCTTTGCGCTCCACCGTCACTTGAAGGGAGTTGTAATTTGAATTGGCAATGTCGGCCAGAGATTGCGACTCAGCATATACCACAGCGTTGTATTTCTGGCCGAGCGTCTGGTTCCCCATGCCCAGCATCGTGCCGTAGACCTTGCTGCCGTTCGGCAGCGTGTAAATCGAGGTTTCAGAGCCGGGACCGCACTGCGGCGTTGCGCCTTCCGCGTTGAGTTGCTGACACAGCGCGCCGCTGCCCACGTTCAGGTTGACGTTGGCCAGAAGCTTGTGACCCTCGGTGCCGACATAGGCGACAGTCAAGATCGTTGACTTGGAAAGCTCGCGCTGGATGGAGAAATTGAAATGTTCCGCGTAGGTGAGCTTATTCTGACTCGAGTAGTCGGGCAGATAGATGGGAAAGTACTGGGTGAAATTCAGGTTCGCATTCGCCGGGCTACCGGGAACCGGGAACGTGAACGGAAAGTGCATGCCTTGCGAGGCCGCGTCAGAGCGGGTCTGGAACGGCGTGTCGAACTCGGGTGGACCTGTGCTCGCCCAATATAGGCCAAACGGTGCGTCGCCCAGGATTCCGAAGTTGCCCAGATCAGCCTGGCCGAGATAATAAATACCAAACGCGGCTCGGATACTGGTTTTGCCCGGACCGCCGATCAACTTACCCAGCAAACCATTGGTGTAGTTCGGAGAATAAGCCAAGCCGATTCGCGGCGCGAATGTATCCCACTGGGTCGGAGATATAGTGCTCGGGATGCCGGGATCGCCGGGCACCAGCAAGCCGGTGGGCGCGGTGGGGAATAACTTCGATTGTGCGCCCGGAACGAACGTCTCGACCTCGCCGTATTTATCCGACCACGGCTCTGCGACCTCCCAGCGCACACCCAGGTTCAGCGTGAGGTTTGGTCTCACCTTCCACGAGTCCTGCGCAAAAATGCCGCCGTAGCGGCTGCGGTTGTCCAGAAACTGCTCGGTGCATTGCACGTAAGAAACTGGAGCACCCAGCAGGAAGTCCGCGAAATCAACGCCGGTCTCCTGGCCGTTGAACGTGAAGTTTCCGTTCGGCGCGCAGATGTTCCGCACGTTGAGCTGGTAGTAGCGGAATTCACCTCCAAATTTGAGCGAATGACTGCCAACGATCGTCGACAGCGCCTCTGTGCCCATGAATGTATTGTTGGCCTGCAGCATATTGAGCCAGTCTTCGCCCATCGAATAGTTGTTGAAGAACAGCGGCGGCATCGACTGCGGATAGCCTGCCGGGCCAGACGGATTGATACCCAGCGTTCCGACTCCCGTTGTGAATCCCAGCGAGCTTAGCGATGCATCGGTGCTCGATACCGGGTTGGCGGTCTGAATCCGTGTGCGAAAGAAACTGAGCCGTGCTTCGTTCACCATCGTGGCGCTGATTGTTTTCGTATCGCTCACGGTGAACATCTGCGCCCGTTGCGGAGCGGTCGTCGGGAACCCCGGCAGGGCTGGCTGGCCGAAGTAGTTCTGTCCGGTCAGCGGGCTGAAATTCGAAGAGTTGTCGAAATGGTAATAGAACGACCAGTTGCCGGTCTTCTGGTTGACGAAATCGACGCGCTCGCCGATTTTGTCGTTCTGCACGGTGGCCTTTCCACTGTTGTTCGCGTAGAGACCCGTAATGGGATCGACGTTGGCTACGGGAAAATACTTCAGCAAGTTGACGGAAACCGGATCGAAGGCGCGTGTCGGAATCACACCGCCCGGAAACACAGTTGAGTAAGGCTCTCCATTCGTCACCGTGTATCCCAGGCGATTGGAAAGCTGTTGCGCCCAAGCGTCGCCCTGCACTGAGCCGGTCAGGGCCGATGCGCCGAAGATCCCCTGTTTTTCCGCCTCGGTAGGTATCTGCACCAGACCCGTGCTGGCGCCTTGCGTCTGGCGCGTGCCTTGATAGTCGGTGAACCAGAACAGCTTGTTCTTCCAAAATGGTCCGCCTACTGCATATCCGAACTGATTGCGCCTTAGCTCCGCCTTTGTGGGATCAAAGAAATTACGGGCGTCCAGGGTGTCGTTGCGCAGAAACTCGAACCCGACGCCGTGGATCGCGTTCGTTCCCGACTTCGTAATGGCGTTCATCACAGCGCCGCTGAACTTGCCGTACTCGGCGTCGTAGCTGTTGGTGATCAACCGGAATTCCTGAATCGAATCCAGATTTGGAATCAATCCGGCGCCCATGTTCTTGCCTTCGCTCACATCGCCGCCATTCACGAGGAACGCGTTGGCGCTCTCGGGCTGGCCGTTCACCGAGACATTGCCGGGGTTGCCGATCATGCCGGAGACCGGCCGATCATTGGGAACTGTGCCTGAGGTAATCGGCGCCACACCCGCCTGCAACGGCAATAGATCGAGAAAGCTGCGACCGTTGAGCGGCATCGACATGATCTTCTGCGACTCAAGCGTACCGCCTAGCTGTGTGCTCTCCGCCTCCACCTGCACCGTATTCGCTTCGACGCTGATCTGCTGTTGCACGCTGCCCACCTCGAGCGTGATGTCGACGCGAAGTTGATCGTTGACCTTGAGGTCTACCGAAGTAGCGGTGAATTGTTGGAACCCACTTGCCGTGGCCGTGACTTTGTACGTTCCCGGCGGCAGCGCCAGAATGCGGTATTGACCGTCAGGTTCCGATGTGGTCTCCTTACTGAAGTTGGTCTCCAGGTTGGTGGCTGTGACCATTACATTCGGAACCACGGCCTGAGTCCGGTCATGAACAAAGCCGAGAATCGACCCCGTTACGTCCGCGCGGACTGCGCCCGAACCAAAAAAAACGGCAGCAAGTATGGGAAGAGCTAACCGAGTCCAGCTTCGCATCGAAAAAACCTCCTTATGTCCCTGGGGTATTTTGTAGTACTATATTATGAAGTAACCAATCCGGGATCAATAGTAGAAAAGTACTAGACCGCCCGTAGGGACCCAAAATGGAGGTTCCGTGGATCTGAAATGGACACCGATGAGGTGGCCAACCGACTGGCAAGACCCTTCGGCGCTCGCGCTGCTAAAACCAACTTGTGTCAACTATCTGGTAGTCGAGAAAACTCCGGTGCTCGATGCAGTGGTCGCTCAGGCGAAGACCAACGGAATCGAGGTCGGCGAAGCGGCGGCTCCTCCTGCCGAAGTCACCATTCTGCAAGGGGAATGGCCCGGCGTGAAGTTGTCGCCCTCTGGCGCCAAAGACGTGGCTTCCGCCGGTCCAACCGGTGCCCCCTGGGTGGATTCTAATGGCTGGAAGATCCGCTTAACGGCTGCAATTCAACCAGATAAGACGATTTGGGTGTATGCTGCGCCGAAAGAATCGCAAGCCTCCCGGGAGTCGTACCGAATGGCCCTTGCCGACGCTGGAGTGAGCGGCGGCCGCTGGATCATTTCGCTCGACAAACACCTTGTTGCCGCCATCGGGGCAGGAAATCCAGATGCGCTCCAAACGTGGGACACAATTAGTCGCGCCGCAGGTTTCATGGCCTCCCACACATCGTGGTCAAACTATACACCGCAAGCCGTAGTCGGTGTGCTCTCCGACTTCACTGGCCCAAATGAACTCAACGGCACCGAAACGCTTAACTTGCTCGCCCGGGCCAACGAACAATACCAGATCATTCCCAAAAACAAAGCTTCCGTATCGTCGTTTCAGGGTCTGAGAGCCGTGCTGTATGCCGACGCCGATCCTCCCACCGCCGACCTGAAGAAAGAAGTCATCGCTTTTGTAGAAGAGGGCGGAATGCTGATCGCCGGACCCAACTGGGGTGCTTTACCCGGCAGGCCGGCAAAATACGACGACCATCCTCGATACGCATCCCGGCTGCTCGGCAAGGGCAAGGTGCAAATCGCCAAGGCGGATGTCGATGATCCTTATGTTTTCGCTAACGACGCCGTCATTCTGGTCAGCCACCGGCACGATCTCGTGCGTTTCTGGAACGGGGGCGCCCTCGAGTCGTTTCTAACCGTTTCGCCCGATCGCACGCGGACTCTGCTCCAAATGATCTTCTTTGCGCGTGAACTGAATGGTCGTGTCAGCGCCGGCGGACCGGAGGCGGCGTCGGTCAGAGTTGTCGGACGGTATCGTAGGGCTAAGCTCTGGACTCTGGATCAATCCAGCCCGATAGACGTCCAGATGGACTTCGAAAAAGATGCCGTGGAGTTGCACTTGCCACCCATTTCTGAGTACGCTGCGGTTGAACTCGAGGTCTGATCCTGAGAAGTCAGAGGTGTATACATGGGCGAGGATTGCACACGCAGACGATGGTTGTTGAGAACGGCCGCGGCTGCATCCGGCGCCTACCTCGGCAGCGCGCGACCGGTCCGCGCCGCTAGCGCGCCGGCAACTCCGGTGGCGGTCGCGAAATGCAAGACGTACGCCGCCGCCGAACTCCTTCCAGCGTTGAACCAGATGTTCGACCAGCTCGGCGGTCTTGCGCGCATCGTCCGCGGAAAAACCGTTGCCCTCAAGATCAATCTCACCGGGTCGCCCACATATCGTGTCGGTTATCTGCCGCTCGGAGACACACACTACACCAACCCCCACATGCTGGCGGCCACGGTGCACCTGATCGGCAGAGCCGGTGCCAGGCGAATTCGCATACTTGAGAGCCCTTGGTCGTCCAGCGATCCCGTCGAGGAGTCTCTATTACAGGCCAATTGGGAACCTCGCGACATTCTCAACGCTGCGGCCAACGTGGAGTTTGAGAACACCAACTGCTTGGGACGCGGGAACAAGTACGTCCGCTTTAAGGTTCCGTTCGGCGGCTATATGTTCCCGGCTTACGATCTCAACCACTCCTACCTGGACTGTGATGTCTTCGTCAGCATGGCGAAATTGAAAGAGCACGAGACCGTGGGGGTCACGCTTTCGATGAAGAACTGCTTCGGACTTGCCCCCTGCTCCATTTACGGGTCCAACGCAGGTGTCGACGAGCCCAACGAACAGGCTAAGGGTGGCCGCGGTTTGCTCCACGGCGGGAACCGGCAGCCGGCAAAGAGCTCCCCGCCCGAATTGGACCCCAAGTCGCCCCGGTGGCCCGGCTATCGCGTGCCCAGAATCGTCGTGGATCTGGTAGCGGCGCGCCCGGTTGATTTAGCCATTGTTGACGGCATCCGAGCGTTGGCGGGAGGAGAGGGGCCGTGGGCCCCAGGAATCAAGCCCGTGCGACCCGGCGTTCTCGTGGCCGGAACGAACCCCGTAAATACGGACGCGGTCTGTATGTCCATCATGGGCTTAGACCCCATGACCGATCGCGGGACCCCGCCATTCAAGAAATCGAATAGCGATAACATGCTGCGCCTGGCGGAAGACGCCGGATTGGGTACACGCGATCTCAAGCGCATCGAAGTAATCGGAACGCCGGTCAAAGACGCCCTGTTCAACTATGCGGCCGCGTGCGAACCTGCGCCCCGTCCATCAAACGCGTGAGAAAGCTTTCGCTCGTAACCTTCTTCTTGCTGATGCCCGGCGCTCTGTTACGAGGAGAATCGCCCGTCACGATCCGTTTCGCCGGCGAAGCCTGGTTCCTTGACCCGTTCGTCAAAACCAACAGCGTTCCGGAATTTGAGAGGAAGATGGGCATTCACGTCGAGTTGATTCGCAAGAATCATGAAGCGCTGCTCAGCGAACTGGGGGAAAACTCAAATCGCACGCCGTATGACTTGATCCTGATGCGGCACAGATTTCTCGGCAAGCTGGTGGCAGCGGACCTGCTGCAGCCGATTGAATCGTTGCTTGCTGACCCAACTCTGCACGACTCCCATTTTGATCCTGACCACGTCTTGTTCGACAACTTATGGCGCGAGCTTAGCGGATGGAAGACCGCCGTCTACGGATTTCCGTTTACCGATTTGACCATGTACGTCTGTTACCGCAGAGATTTCATGGAAAACCAGCACGAGAAGGCGCAATTCAAGGCGCGCTACCATCGGGATCTAGCGCCGCCGAAAACGTGGGAAGAGTATCTCCAACTGGCGGAATTCTTCACTCGCCCCAACGATGGGCTTTACGGAACCTACATACAAGGCAGGGAACATGTTGCCTTGTGGTACGAATGGCTGAATTTTGCTTATTCATTTGGCGGAAACGTTCTCGATACCAGGCACG
>Ga0335071_10007823_pt1 | contig 10989 bp, 12 predicted proteins | sample Lox_Sample_15_FD_206724 | JGI IMG/M metagenome (GOLD analysis project Ga0335071, IMG submission 206724) | Soil microbial communities from Loxahatchee National Wildlife Refuge, Florida, United States - Lox_Sample_1.5 | ecosystem: Environmental > Terrestrial > Soil > Wetlands | place: USA...
CGCAGTTCCGAGCACCCGTGCGGCGTAGATAACGACGCCAGCTTTGATAAGACGGCCGCCGAAGTTCGAGATCGAGAGCCAGATGGTGTTTTTCGCTACCGTCTGTTTGGAAGTCGTGTTCCTGAAGAGAAAATCCTTAATTTTTTGGAACATTGTAGTACAATGATAAGGATATCCCGAAATGGCAATGAATACCAAGCCCGATCAAAAGAAGAAAGTGGTCGTTGCGGTGAGCGGCGGGTTCGATCCGATCCATATCGGCCACGTGCGGATGTTCGAACGCGCGAAGGCGCTGGGGGATGAATTGGTGGTCATCTTGAATAATGATAACTGGCTTCGCGCGAAGAAACAGCATGTTTTCATGGGGGAAGCCGAACGGAAGGAAGTCATCGAGGCGCTCCGCGCCGTGGATAGGGTTATCGTTACCGGACATGCTCCCGATCCGATCGATCCCGGCGCTCCGGCCGAATTCAATGCGCTCAAGATGAGCGTTTCAGCCGAACTTGCTGCCATAAAGCCGGACATCTTCGCGAACGGCGGCGACCGGAATGAAAAAAATGCCGCCGATCCGGCGTCATCGCTTTACCATGACATCAATACCTGCAAAGTAATCGGCACCCAAATGATTTTCAATATCGGCGACGGCGGGAAAATCCAATCAAGCTCGTGGCTTTTGGAGAATTATTTGAAGCGCCGGCAGAGCCCGCAATCGTCTTCCTGACGCCGTCTTCAAATTTGACCATCGGCCTCCAGCCGAGGATTTTTTTCGCCTTCGCCCAGCTCATCGCCATGTGTTCGACTTCGCCTTCGCGGCGGGGCCGGTAGGTTGCGGTTTGCTTGAAGCCCATGGCTTTCGCGATTGCATCGTATACCTGCTGGTCGGTGATTTGCCGGTTGGTGCAGATATTGATGGTTTCCCGGCTGCCGCGGGCGAGCGCAAGCACATTGGCCCGGGCAACGTCGCCGACATAAACATAATCGCGCGATTTCTTGCCGTCACCGAAGATATACGGGCGGACCTTCTTTTTCATTTCGCCCATGAAAATCGGGAAAATGCCGGCGCCGGCTTGCGCTTTTTGCCGCGGGCCGAACACGTTCGCATACCTTAAAATGGTGTAATTGAGGCGGTAAGCTTCGCCGAAGTATTTGATGAGTTCTTCGTCGACCAGCTTCGTAAGGGCGTAGGGCGAGAGGGGATGCGGCGGCGTGGCCTCGGTCGCCGGCAATTTTTTGGGGTCGCCATAAATCGCCCCGCCGGTCGAGGAAAAAATAAATTTTTTCGCATTGGCGGATGCGGCGGCGAGCAGGACATTCAGGGTCCCGGCAGCGTTTATTTCAAAAGTCTCGGCAGGTTTCTTCACGGAATCGGTTACGCTGATGAATGCGGCATGGTGGTTTACCGCGTCCGGCCGCTCTTTTTTGAAAATTTTCAAAAGCGCCGGCAGGTTGCGGATGTCGGCCCGATAAAACTTGGCCTTCGGATTCAGGTTCTTTCGTTCGCCCGAGGAAAGGTTGTCGATGATCGCAACCGTATGCCCCGCGGCGATATAAGCATCGGCAACGTGCGATGCGATGAATCCCGCCCCGCCCGTGAGGAGAATTTTCAAAGTTTTGAGAATAAAGGAAAAAGGAAAATGGAAAAAGGAAATTCACCTTTCTTCTTTTTCCTTTCTTCTTTCTCCTTGATCATTTCGGATTCACAAACAGCGACTTTATGGTTCGGAGTATGATGGCGATATCGAGCACCAGCGACCGGTTCTTCAAATAGTATATATCGTATTGCAATTTTTCCCGAACATCGTCGAGGCCGAGGTCGGCGCGGTGGTTGATCTGCGCCCAGCCGGTGACGCCGGGCGTGATGAGGAGCCGCACTTCGTAGTAGGGGATTTGCTTCCTGAGGTCGGCGACGATTTCCGGCCGCTCGGGGCGCGGGCCGACGAACGAAGTTTCGCCGCGGATGATGTTCAGCAGTTGCGGCAGTTCATCAAGGTGCGTGGCGCGCAGGAACCTGCCGAACGGCGTCACGCGCTTGTCATTTTTCGCCGCCCACTGGGCGCCGTTCGTTTCCGCCATGCCGGAAGGCGAAAGCGCCACCATGCTCCGGAATTTATAAAGCGTGAAAGCATCCCCAAGCTTTCCGGCCCGTTCCTGGCGGATGAGCACCGGCCCGCGCGAGGTCAGCTTGATAAAGAGCGCGATGAGCAGTTCGACGGGGCTCAAGACGACGCCGATCAAAAGCGCGAGCACGAATTCGATGGCGCGTTTCAAAGGATCATAAAACCGGGCCGTGCTCTCGATGTTTTCCAGGAACCAGGCTTCCTGCAGGTCCGCGAGCGGCACCTTGCGCATGATCGTTTCATAGAAGCTCGCGATGTCGGTGATTGAAATGCCCCGCCCGAATAGCTGGTAGAGCGCCGCCGCAAAACGATCTTCGTGCTTCAGGTGGTTCGGCACCACGACGAGATTGACGCCGTTTTCCCTGACGATCTCCTGGAGCGCCTGCGGCGCCACGTACGCCGATTCCTCATCCATGCGCGCCTGGATGCGGTAACCGAGCTGCGCATTTTCACGCACGGCGAGTTCCAGCTCGCGTGCCGCGCCGTCCCCGATGAGGAGCACGCGGTTCGGGGCTTCGCCGCCGGAAGCCGCGCGGTTGAACAGCCGCCGCCAGAGGATTTCGAGAATGGCAAAAACGGCGAAGAAAATAAAAAGATTGGTTTTCGGCGCGATGCCGAATATCGGAATCAGGTAAAAAACCATGACCGCCACGAAGGCGCTTACCGCAATCGAGGCGGCGAGCATTTTGACGAACTCAATATTATTGCGGAGCCGCCGCAGGTCGTAAAGCCCGGCGATAAAAAAAATGAGGATCCACGGGATGAAAATGATGGTAAATGGGACGAAGTGGACATCGACGAATTCAACATAAAAATCTCCGCCGTAGCGGATAAGGAGCGCGACGAGCAGCGAAACATAAAGCACGGCGAGATCGCCGAGGAGCAGGAAGAAAATTTTGAGTTTATTGGACATTGGTTGGAGTCATGAGTCAGGAGTCAAGAGTCATGAGTCAAGAGTCATGAGTCATGAGTCATGACCCATGACCCTACCTCGCCGCTGCCAGAATCAGTTCGTAAATGCCATACCCGATTGCCGCAAGCACGACCACGAACGCCGCCACGGCCCCAATCCTGATGCTCCACTCTTTCGCTTTCTTCTCCGGCCGGTACGCGGTTTCTTCTTTGCTTTTGAACCGGATATCGGTGGAGTTTTTCGTAAACGGCTTGCCGGTGAAGGTCATCCAAAAATAATTGATGCCATAGCGCCACGCCATCGTCCACGCGCCCTCCTTGGCCAGCCGCCGCCCGGAGGAATACATCGGGAGCCCGAAGGTGAATTTCACGCGCCCCACTTTATAAAGCCGCTGGGCGATATTCGTATCTTCGCCGTAGAATTCGATCGCGGTGTCATAGCCGCCGATCTTTTCGAGCGCGTTCCGCCGCACGACGAAATTTCCGCCCTGCAGCATGGAGCCGATATGGAGGATGAACCGGTTGATGAAATAAAAAGAAAAAGCAATATAGTAGAACCGCCGCACCGACCGGTTCAGCTTCGGCGAAAGGTCGTAATAGGTGAACGGTCCCGAGAGCGCCACGAGTTTCGGGTCGCGCGAAAATTCTTCGCACACCCTTTGGATCCAGCCCGGCGTGAGCCGCGAATCCGAATCAACATTCGCAATGAGGTCGCCCGTCGATTTCAAAAATCCCGCCCGCCGCGCTTTGACGATGCCTTTTTCCGGCTCCGTGACGAGCGTCACGCCGGGAAATTGCCGTACTGCCGCCGCCGTCCCATCCGTCGAAGCATTGTCAACCACAATAATCTCAACCTCGCAGGGAGCCCCGTTTTTCTGTCCCAAAATCGATTTCAGGCAGTCGCCAATGTAACTTTCTTCATTATGCGCCGGGATGACGAAACTGAGCTTCATCAGGAGTGATTCTAACACAAATGAAGGGCCTTGTCCCAGCAGCAAGCATGCAACCAGGCCACTCTGCCCTTAGCCACTAGCCAATAGCCACTAGCCAATAGTCCCTAACTACTAACTACTAGCCACTCTGCCACTCTGCCCCTCTGCCACTTTGTATCTCTGCCACTATGCCCCTCTGCCCCCATGCTTCTCAATCGCTTGCCGGTAAATGCTTTCCCATCGTTTTGCGATTTCCGGCGGCGAAAATTTGAGCGCCGTTGCGCGGCCGCCGGCGCCGAGCTTTTTCTGGAGCGCCGGGTTTTTCAAGATCAATATGATTTTTGCCGCCAGCGCTTCCGGGTTGCCCGGTTCGACGACGAAGCCGTTCGTCGGATCGATATATTCCGGCAGGGCGCGCGCATTTACGCCGACGACCGGCACGCCGGAAGCCATCGCCTGCATCATCACCATGCTTTGCGTGTCCGCGGTGCTCGTGATCGCAAAAACTTTTCCGGCATTCATCACTTCCACGAGGTGCGCCTGGTCAATGAAGCCGAGGAATTTCACGGCATCGGCCACGCCGAGCGATTTTGCAAGCGCCCGCATTTCCAGTTCGTCCGCGCCGCGGCCGGCAAAGACCAACTCCGCTTTCGGGACCGCTTTTTGGACGAGCGGCAGCGCGCGGATCATCACGTCGATGCTGCGCTCGTTTGCCAGCCGGCCGGCGTGGATAATCGCCTGCGCGCCGATGCCCCATTTTTTCAAGAGCGCCGCTTTATCGCCGATCGGACGAAAAATGCCGGTCTCGATCGGGTTTGAAAGCGAAATGCCATTTTTATGGAAGCCCTCTTCTTCCATTTCTTTAAAAACCGAACGCGAAGGCGCCGTGACGATCAGGCATTTGCCGTAATACCAATTCACGTATTGCAAAACCAGGTTGTCCGCCCATGCGGCCCTCACGGGATTATAGCGGAGGAATTCTTTCGTGGCGGTATGGTTCGTGCCGACGAGCGGCTTGCGGAGGATGCGGCTTGCAAGGAGCGCTTCAAAACCGAGGCCGTAGAAGGTTTGCGTATGGATGACGTCAGGGTTGAATTTTCGGACATCAAGCCACCGGAATCCGGTCGGGAGCACGCCGCGGGCATTGCCGGATCCGGTTTTGACGGAAATTCCGGCGTAGCGGGTGAATCCGACGTTCGGCCCCAGGTCAAGTTCGCGGTAGGGCGCCCGGGTGGTTTGGTAATCTTTGCGCGAATACCGCGGGACATAAAACTGCACCTGGTGTCCGTGTTTCGCAAGCTGCTTTGCGAGCGCAATCAGCGAATCAGAAATGCCGGAAAGCTCCGGGTAGAAGTTGTCAGAAAAAAGGGCAAGACGCATCGGGGAAGTGTATAAGGTATATGGTATAAGGTATATGGTATGAAGAAGTGTATAGCGTATAAAGTATAAGGTATAAAGTATAACGTACGATACCATATACCATATACCCTATACTTTATACACGCTCCCCCCTCCCCTCACTCCTCGAACTCCTTTGCCAGGCGCTCCGTGAACCGGCGCTGGAAATAGAGCACGAGCAGGGTGACGCCGATCGCGGCGGCGATGATAAAGCCGCCGACATTCAGATAATGCACCAGCCGGTCATAGGCAGCGCCGAAGTAGTAGCCAATAATCAAATAAAGGATCGAACTCGGCACGGTGATGACGATGCACCAATAGGTGAATTTCTTAAGGTCCATTTTGGCGATGCCTGCGGCAACGAGCCCCGGCGTCGCGAGGAGCGGTATCAGCTTGATGGCGATCAGCGATTTGCCGGCGTGCTTCTGGATTGCTTTTTCCGCTTCCGCCATTTTTTCGCGCGTGATGCCGATGTAGTGCCCGTATTTGTCGGCGAACTGCTCGCGACCCCAGTAGCCGATGAAGTAATACAAAAAATCCGGCAACAGGTTGCCGAGGATGGAAAGGATGAGGACCGCCCAGATATCAAGTGCGCCGAGCGCGGCGGCAAATGCGCCGGCAGCGGTCACCACCGGCCCCTCAATCACCATGGCAATGAAAAGGAGCGTATAGCCTTGGCCAATCACCCAATGGCCCAGCAGGCCGAAATCGATAGAAGGCATTGAATTATTTTACCATTATCGACCAACCTAAGGTTCAATTGGACATTTAATCATTGGAAATTGGAAATTTAGCTGCTGATCGGATGCAGCAGCCTTCGGCGCATATAATTTTTGAAAATATAATAGGCGACGGCAAAAAGGGAAATTCCGGCGATGACATACTGGATGTTGTCGAGGATCCGCGAGAGCGTCCCGAACGCGCTGCCGAAATAATAGCCGAGGAGGAAGAGCGCGCCGTATTGGACGAGGGCGACGAGCGCGGCGTATTGCAGGAATTTCCGGAATGGCATTTCCACCATGCCGGCGACGAGCAGGAACGCCGCTGCGACGCCATAAGAAAGCTTGCTCAAAAACATCGTCCGTGCGCCGTGCTCGTCCCACAACGTGCGGACGCCATGGATTTGTTCCTCGCGGATGCCGACTTTCGCGAGCAATCGCTTCACAAAATCGAGGTGCTCCGCGAAACGTCCGAGCGCGTAACATGCCGTGTCCACGATCACGTCGCGGCAGAAAAGGATGGCGAAGGAAAGATATGCGTTCAAATAACCGACCGAAGACAAGGTCCCTGCAATGAAGGAAACAATCGGCCCTTCGAGGAACGCCAGCGGAACGAGAATCCAATAACGGTAAATTTCAATAAGGTGCGCCAGTTGGTCCGCGGCCATGAGTTAATGATACCATCGGCGCCGGAGAGGCGATTTGGGAAAGGGATAAAGTATAATGTATAAGGTATAAGGGTTAAGGTATGATATGTTATACCATATACTCGATACTTCTTTCCCTCAAACTATGGCGATCAGGCCGCAATTCATCATCCTGGTGCTCGCTGTCTGCGCGGTCACGGTGGCCGGGCTGCAGTTCAACGCATACCATTACGCGCAAACGGAACTGGCGGCGGCGGGATCGACGGCGCAGGTTGACCTGGCCTCTTTTTCGGGCGCGCTCGCCTGGGTGAAATCGGCGGGATATCTTTTAATGTTCGTGGCGATGGTGATCGAGGGGCCGGTCATCACGTCGGCGGCGGCGTTCGCAGCAGCGCTCGGCTATTTCAATATTCTTATCGTCCTCATTTTGTCCATCCTCGGCGACCTCGTGGGCGATTACATTTATTACGCCGTCGGCTATTTCGGCCGCGTGCACTTTGTCGAAAAATACGGCCATAAAGTCGGCCTTACCGGGGAGCGGCTCGCGCACATGGAGCGGCTTTTGAAAGAGCATCCCAAGAAAACGCTCGCCGCCGTCAAACTTTCGCCGTTCCTCCCCGCGCCGGGCCTCATGATGATCGGCGCAACCAAGATGCCCGTCGGCGAATACACGTGGATGACGCTGCTCGTCACCTTGCCTAAAACGCTCCTCTTCATGGCGCTCGGTTATTATTTCGGCCGCGCCTACGACCAAATCGCGCACTATCTCGAGAACGGACAATATTTCATCATCGTCGCCCTTGTCGTTGTCGTCGCTGTTTTTTACGCGTATAAAAAGATCGCCGCGAAGTTGTCAGTCCGCTTGGAAGCGATATAAAAAAGACACAGAGCAGATGACTCTGTGCCTGGTGGATGGCCGGATCGGCCTTCAATTCATTTATCGTGATGGTGGCGGCCAGAATGGTCCCGATAATGGTGATGAGAATAATCAGCCAGAAAGGAGCCTTCCCGATGCCTCCAATACAGTAGGCAAAAATAAAGATAAGCAAGCCCTCAATCACTATGACTATCGCAATTCCTATCCACTCCATACAATCGTACCTCCTGACATTAGAATAATAAATTAAAATCGCTATGTCAAGGGTTGCGGGATTTTTCGCGATGCTATACTTTAGGGAAAGCAAACGAGAGGATAAAAATGAAATTTGAAAGCATTGAAAACCAAAGTCCAGAAGCAGAATCCGAACAGCGGCAAGAGCGCGAACGCGGTTTCAAACTCGATTTCTACGTGACCGACCATAGCGCGAAACACCGAGAAACCGGCAGCCCCGAGCAGCTTCGCGAGCTGTATGCCGACGTCAAGCGCGACGGAATTACCTCGGTCCGCTATGACTGGGATTGGTGGAATTGCGAACCGAAACAAGGCGAGTTCAACGAAGAAGGACTGGGCCGTTATCAGTCAGCCAAAGAAATTATGGCGGAAGTCGGCCTTGATGCGCCGACCATCATCCTTTCCAACCCGCCGAAATGGGCCGTCGAGCTTTACAAAAAAGATAAGGAGCAATTCTTCGACGAGTTCCGGAAATATGCGGAAGAAGTCAAGGCATACCTTGTCCAATCGGGAGGTGAGAAGATCGGGCGCGTGCAAATACTGAATGAGCTCAATAATACGATTTACACGCCGATCCACACCGAAGACTTGCCGCAGCTTTGCGAAATCACGCGCGAAGTTTTCCGCGATTACAATCCAGAAATAAAGCTCATGGCGACGCTCATCGCGGCGAACATGACGGGTTTCATGGGACAGGGCGGCGTTCCCATCGAAAAATACCTTCCCGAGTTTGAGAAAATCAAGGACAGCTTTGATGATATTGCCGTCGATTATTATGCCGGCATGTGGCATCTGCAAGCCGGTGATAACCCGAAATTGGATATGCCCGAAGTGGTGCGCCGGGCGATGGGCGATCCCAAAGAGCTCTTCAAGGAAATGACTGCCCAGATTGAGTGGGTGAAAAGTATTTTCGAGAGAGTTGCATCATGGGGAAAGGAATATGAACTCGGAGAAGTTGGATCGCCGACGCGCTGGCCGTGGGAACGGGCGGGAGATGAACCCGGAAAGCCCCAGCGGTATTTCTATGACGCATTCTTCCGTGAGTTCAAGAAGATGCTCGTGGATTTCCGCGAGCGGGGCATTCCGCTGCCGACGCGCGTTGGCTTCTATGAGGCCATCGACGAACCGCTTATAAGTCCTGCGGATTACGTCAAACATCATATGACGCCGACGCCGGAATACGCTCTTGGCATGCGCGAACGGAGCGGAAAACGGAAGATGATCCTCCGGGGCAGTCCGCATGCGGAACCGGAAGGACCGGCTGTGCAGCGGTCCCAACTTTCAAAGATCATTTCATACCTGCGAGCTCCGGTTGAAAATAAGCAATAAAAAACGGACGGCCCGGAGGCCGTCCTTTTTAATGCTGGCAGACGAAATAGACGCCGCAGCTGATCATCACGACGCCGAATGCGCGGATTGGCGTTATGGTTTCCCCCTGGGATATCATGCCGCCGATGCCGAGCACCAATGCCGCGGTCGCTGCAACCAGTGAAAAGACAATCGAATGCGACACGTCTTTTTGCAGGATGAGTTTTCCATAGTAGACCGTGCCGACGCCATTCATAAGGCCTGCGATCAAAAGATAAATGATGGAGCGCACCTCAAAATGTTCCGGACGTGCCGCAAGCGCCGTGGCGCAAACGCCGAACGTTCCGGCGGTTACGAGCGTCGTGGTCCAGCCGGGGCCCATCCTTGAAAATCCTGCCGCAAAAGGCCATCCGCCGAACAAGCAGCCGCAGAATGCAGCCACGAAACACCATTGCAACGTTTTCACGCGAACTCCTTATCCCAATTTTCTGGCTGAAGGTTAACATTTTTCGCCACCGGAATCCAGCCTGTTTTATTTTTACCATCGATCGGGCTCGGGAGGGCGAAAAAGCTATAATAGGTTTATGGCTCTCTTCGCGGGACATCGGAACGGTCTGTGGACGCCCGAACGGAAACGCTCGCTCTATCTTGGCATCCTGCTGATTGTAATCGCGGTTTTCGTGCAGGTGGAGGTTGGCCATTATTCTTCGGCGCGTGCCGCCGCAGCGACGCCGGCGAGCGACCTTTTCCTTGATAATTTGCCGGTGGTGAACCTGGATTTCCTGGTCGTGGCTGGCGGCATCGCGATGTGGGTGGTTGCGTGGCTCCTGATCGCGCTCCTCAAGCCGCGTCATTTGCTTTTCGGCATGAAGGCAATCGCGCTCTTCATAATCGTGCGCGCGTTTTTTACCAGTTTGACGCACATCGGCGCATATCCGCTCGGCTCGGCGCCCGGTCCGGATGATTTTGGCTTCAGCCTCTATCACCTGCTTACCTTCCAGGGCAATTTCTTCTTTTCCGGCCACACCGGCTTCCCGTTCCTCATGGCGCTCATTTTTTGGGAGGACGACCTCTGGCGCGTATTCTTCCTCGTCATGAGCGCCGTTTTCGGCATAACCGTACTTTTGGCGCACGTGCATTACTCCATTGATGTTTTCGCCGCGCCGTTCATCGTCTACGGGGTTTTCAGGATTGCCGAGCGGGTGTTTACGGAGGATTATGAATTAACGGCGGGGGGAAATATGGCAACCTATGGAAATTTGGGGAAATAGGGAAAATTTGACGACCAAAATTTTACTTTGGTACAATGGAATCCATGGAACACAAACATAACCCAGAAGAAGGATTGTCGGAGCTTCGCGAAGAGGTCGTGATGGTGGATGGCGGGACAAAACCCGACCGTTTTCTGCCGGTAAGCATCATGATTGCGGCGGTTGTGATTGGCGGGTCGATTCTGTTTTCAGCGTTATATAAAGGAAGCGGTTTCGGCGCGGGGGCTGTCGGCGCCGCTGTCCAGCAGGGGCAGCAGCAAGGTACCGCGCCGCAGCAGCCGGTTGTGGCCCAGAATGCGATGGTTTTGAGTCCGCGCGATGCGATCTTGGGGAATCAAAATGCAAAGGTGACCATCGTGGAATACGGCGATTACCAATGCCCGTTTTGCACGAGGTTTTTCTCGCAGAGCGAACCGCAGCTGGTCCAGAATTACGTCCAAACCGGCAAGGTGCGGATGGTATTCAGGGATTTTGCTTTCCTCGGCGCCGAATCGACGGCTGCCGCCCAGGCCGCGCAGTGCGCGAATGATCAAGGAAAACTTTGGGCGTACCATGATGCGCTTTATGCGGCGAA
>Ga0335071_10007824_pt1 | contig 10988 bp, 8 predicted proteins | sample Lox_Sample_15_FD_206724 | JGI IMG/M metagenome (GOLD analysis project Ga0335071, IMG submission 206724) | Soil microbial communities from Loxahatchee National Wildlife Refuge, Florida, United States - Lox_Sample_1.5 | ecosystem: Environmental > Terrestrial > Soil > Wetlands | place: USA: Florida...
TTATCTCATCGGTCAGCTCCTCGATTATATAGAAAGGATGCCTGAACCCGTGATCCATGAAGAAAAGCCTTACGCATAAATATTTCCTTCCATCAGCCAGGGCAACGGATTGTTTCTTTTCGTATTCAGCATTACATATCGCCTTTGCCAGAAGACTCTCAACCATTGAAAGATGCATGCCCTTGAATTTTCCACCTGTATTGCCCAGGTACCTGGTGGCAGCCCTGTTCAGATCCATTATTTTTTCGTCGAGATCCAGGACGATAATTCCCATTGGAGAAGAATCAATGAGAAGGTCGAGGAAGTGATTTTTTTCTCTTACCGACAGTCTTTCCTCCCTCAGCTGGCTGATCATTGAATTATAAACCTCAATCAATGAATCGACATCCCCGTTCCCGGTCTTTACAAGTGTTGAGCTGAAATCACCTTCCCTGAGCATATTCACGCTCCTGCTCATTGTCTTGTAGGGTCTTAAGATCCTGTCGATTATCCAGACGGTCAGGGCAAAAAGAACAGGTATAGTGATTTCCGATGCGATAAGAAGCACCGGGTTATTCTTATGGAAACAATAATATGCAGTGATAAAGAACAGTGTGAAGACAAATACAAGCCAGATTATGATCAGTCTCCTACTCATCACTGTCGGGTTGGATTCCATGTTTCTCCATCTTCCTGTAGAGAGTGGCCCGGCTTATCCCGAGCTTTTCAGCGCTCCTGGCAATGTTCCTTCCACAGGCATCAAGGGTTTTTATGATCATGTCGCGTTCCATGTCTTCGAGGGTTGAGTGTGCCATGTAGGTGGATGGTGTTTTTATATGTCCTGATTTTTTTGCCAGTATGAAATCATCCGGCATTATTTTATCACCCCTGGATAGCAGGAGGGTTCTTTCAATTATATTTTTGAGCTCCCTTACGTTGCCGGGCCACCTCTGGTCGCCAAGCCACTCCACTGCCGATTGTGACAGGTCCTTGGGTTTAACGGCATAAGTATCTGCAGCACTGAGGGTGAAATATCCTGCCAGTGCAGGGATATCGCCTTTTCTTTCCCTCAGCGGCGGGATCTCAACATGAATAAGGTTGATCCTGTAAAGCAGGTCTTCCCTGAATGTGCCCTTAAGTACCTGGGAGTAGAGATCATGATTCGTTGCAGAAACAATCCTTACATCGACTGTAATGCTTTCGGTTGAACCGAGACGTTCGAAGGTCTGGTCCTGAAGCACCCTTAGCAACTTGACCTGCGACGGCTGATCGAGATCCCCGATCTCGTCGAGGAATATTGTACCGTTATTTGCCTTTTCAAACCTGCCTTCGTGATCTCTTTTTGCATCTGTGAATGCGCCTTTCCTGTACCCGAACATTTCCGATTCGAAGAGTCCCGAAGGTATCCCACCAAGGTTCACCTTCACGAAAGGTTTCCTCTTCCTTGTACTGTATTCATGGATTGCAGATGCAATAAGTTCCTTGCCTGTCCCGCTTTCGCCAGTTATGAGAACCGGGGCGTGCGTTGGCGCTACTTTTTTAACTATCTCAAGTATCTCGAGGAGCTTAGGGTCATTACCGATTATTGACCCGAACTCATCTTTATCCCTGGTCATGACTATTCTCTTGCTCTTTACATTTTCGAGTGAAAGAGAGATAGATGTCTCAAGTATCTTTAATAACTGGGTATTGTTCCAGGGTTTGATTATAAAGTCGGCAGCCCCCAGCTTTATTCCTTTTACAGCCAGTTCCACCGAGCCCCAGGCAGTGATCAGTATAACCGGCAATAAGGGTTTTACTTTCTTAAGCTGCTGCAACAGCGCCAGACCTTCCTCACCGGTGGTGGAAGCGGAAAAGTTCATATCGAGCATCACCAGGTCAAACTCTTCCGATCCGGCATGCCTTATTAAACTTTCAGGCTGTGAGGCATAAGCCGGAACATAATCATTTCGCGATAAAAGGAATCCCAGTGAACTTCTTACTGCCTCATCATCGTCACATATCAATATTCGCCTGCCAGTGGTCATTGGGCCAATTTACGAAACTATTCTGTCTTAAGGGACTCAGCAGGTTGAATTTTAGAAGCCAGGCCCGCGGGTATCCAGGTACTTAACAATACCAGAATCAGCATTATTAAGGCGCTTAGGATTATTGATTCCCCCTTCACACCGGGTTCAACCGGTCTCCTTCCGAAAAACGGGGGAGTCTGTACTATTATGGCAATCACGATGACAAGTGCTGTAAGGGCAATCACCATGCTCTCAGTAATAAGTTGCTGCCTTATTCTTTTCCCCGTGGCGCCTATCGCCCTTCTTATTCCAATCTCATGGACACGGAGGTTTGTATTGTACCATAAGATCCCGATAGTGCCCAGGAAAATATTTATCATTATAAATATTGCAATGATTATGGAGAGAAAATTCCCCTGGTAGCTCTGGCCGTTTTGCTCAACCCTCATATTTTCGAGGGAGTTCAGGCCATCAATTGTCCAGTTTTCAGGATTTAACGTCGTATATACCTGGTTCTCGGCCACCGCCAGCATATCAGCAGCCCTGTTTTCCTTTGTTCTTACCAGGAAAGTGATTCCCATGTAATTCTTTGTGCTTACGCTATCCTTAAAGATAAATGCAAAACGGTCGGGGCTTTCAATATCGCTTCTTTTAAAGCGTTCGGTAACTCCAATGATCTCAAACTCATTTTCATCAATTTTCATCCTAATTCCAAGAGAATTTCCCTTAAAAAACTTCTTCTCCGCGTCGACCGAAATTAAAACAGGGGTTACTTTTTTGCCGAAATCCGATTCGTTAAACCACCTGCCTTTCACCGGGTTTATCCTCATCACCTTAGCATAATCGATATCTGCAAAACGCGTCCCAAGTCCCACCCTGTCGCTGTCATGTCTGAATTCATTCCATTGTGAATTGTAGTTATATGGAACGCCGTTGCTGCAGGAAGAAACAGATTCGACAAATGAGTTTGCTTCGAGTACTTTCTTCAGGTTACTGAGCGATGTTTCAGATTCATTCTTGTCTTCATTGCTCTTCTTCGAAAGGGATATAACGATCACATTATTTGTATCGTAGCAGTTCCTTATCTTATAGATCTCGTAAAGGTTGACCAGGTAGAAAACAAGGTTTGTCAAAATGAGCGATATCATGAACAGTTCAACAAAAACCAGTATGTTCCGCCTCCTGTTGTTCCATAGGATCTTAAAAAACAACCGTATCATATCTCACCTCCTTTCAGATAGACAGCCGGCTTCATTTTTGAGAGACGGATTGCCGGCAGGAAACCTGACAGTAACCCGAAAATGAGACAGGCAATTAATGTAACTGCGAATACTATATAATTAAATGAAAAGGTCAGCGGTACGTTATTTAAAAAGTCGATCTGCAACGTTACAGACTTTCCGAGTACTGCAACCACCAGGTACGACAGGATAATACCGATCGCCCCTCCTGCAAGGGTCATCACAATATTCTCGAAAAGGAACTGGGCGCGCAGCATCCCGCTTGCAGCTCCGAATGACTTCCTCACAGCGATTTCCTCTCCCCTTTCGTGTATCCTGGCGAAATTGAGCGCCATCAGGTTAATAGCAGGGAGCAGAAGGAAAGCCAGTGCAAATAGGAAGTATTTAAACACGCTCGATCCCAGGGAAAACTCCTCAGGGTCGCCATAGCCGACCATCATTTTTTCAAGCTGTGAATTAGGGCCTGGCACAAATACTGTTTTTGTGGTATCAGCAGCATCGAGGCGGGCTATAGTCTCCTGTACTTCATTCTTAATTGCCCTGAACTGTGAGGATGAACTCCCTTTAAAAGCGTCGGTGAACCCTCCCAGGAATTCCTGCGGATCTTCGGTGCTCTTAAGTACCGTATACGGGAAATAGAGATCACCGATAGCATTCTGGTCAGTGGGAGGAGGATCTTCAACAACACCTGTCACTGTCAGGTCGATCGAAGTATAATGTACTGTTTTACCGAGAACATTCTTTTCCTTTCCAAACAATAGTTCCTTCAGCGATTCAGATATTACAGCCAGGTTTGCGCCTTTATCTACTTCCTCCCTTGTAAAAGGTCGCCCTTCGAGGAAGGTATAGTCGAATATTTTCCAGTACTCGGCATCGGTCTGGTTCTGGATCTTCTTCTGGTATTTCCCATTAAGTATGAATTCCCATGGCCTGGGGCCGGTGTACATTGAAACAATATCGGCGCTTTTGATCTTCTTCAGGTGCTCCTCTGATAGCCATCGTCCGCACGAAGAGATACTGTATCCGAAGTCTTTTTTGCCATTGTGCGTGGTCACAGTTTTTACCCTGTAGCAGAACCGGATGTTGCCCAGGTTCTTTTCCGGTCCGGTTCCTTTTGTAATTTTTGTGATGGTCATGCTGAAGATCATTACGAACATGATCGTAAGGCTGATGCCGAACAGGCTGAGGAATGTAAACAGCTTGTTTTCGGATGCTATCTTCAGGAATATCTTGAAATAGTTCTTTAACATCTTGATCCGTTTTAAATATTAACCTACAAGTCTTCCGTCGAACAGCCTTACAATCCTGTGGGTCGACTTCGCAAGATGCTCGTCGTGAGTCACCATTACTATTGTAGTCCCTGAATTATTAAGTGAAGAGAGAATATCAATCACCTCCTGCCCGATCTTGGAATCGAGGTTCCCTGTCGGTTCGTCGGCCAGGATGATCCTGGGGTTGCCGGCAAAGGCCCTTGCTATGGCTGCCCTCTGGCACTGTCCGCCTGAGAGTTGGGATGGATAATGATACATTCTGTTTGAGAGGCCTACTCTTTCGAGTGCATCCAATACAAGTTTCTTCCTTTCACCCGCAGGGGTTTTCCTGTAGATAAGCGGAAGCTCAACATTATCATAAACGTTAAGCTCTTTTATAAGGTGAAAGCTCTGGAAGATAAACCCGACAAGCTGGTTCCTCATCCTTGCCGTTTTCTTGTCCTCGTACAGCTTTATCGGCTGGCTGTCGAGTTCCACTGTCCCGTTATCAGGTTCGTCGAGGAGGCCGATAATGTTTAACAGCGTACTTTTCCCGCATCCGGAAGGACCCATCACTGAAACAAATTCACCTTCCTTTACTTCAAAATTAATCCTGTCTAGAGCAAGCGTCTCAATCTCTTTTGTCCTGTAGATCTTACTGATATTCTCTAATCTGATCATGGTATATGATATTATTTACTTTTAATTATTCCTGCTTATTTATGCACTTTTATTTCATCACGCGTATATTTATTCTCAATGTCGGTAAGGATGACATTGTCGCCCTCCTTCAGTCCGTCGAGAACCTCAACATAGTCGAAGTTGGAATCGCCAAGAAGAACTTTTGTCCGGTATGCCCTGTTTCCTCTAACAACATACATAAACTTGTATCCCCGATCCTTGTAATACGGCCCGTTTGGAAGTCGAAGCACCTTATCCTTAAATGATACTATAACGCGTATCTCGAGCTGCTGGGCGGGCCGTAATGTCGATATGTCGCCGGAATCAATCCTGATAAGACATTCCATCATCCCCTGGCTCACAGCGGGCATTATATTTTCTATTACGCCGGTGAGTGTTTTTCCCTGGTTCCTGACTTCCACTTTCTGACCTGCCATAACCCGCCCCGACCATGAATTACTAATGTTTCCCTTCAGCTTGTATCCCGAGAAATCGGCAAGTCGTGCCACCTGCTGACCATCGCTTACCGATGCGCCCGGCTGGTCGATTATCCAGCTTAGATCACCTGAAAAAGGGGCTTTCACATAGGCCTTATCAACAAGATCCTTTGCTTTGATGATCTTGTTCTTCTGGATATTTATCTCCATTTCCAGCTCACGGATCCCGTTGTTGCGTGCGTTTACCTGGTTATTGAAATTATACTCTGCCTGGCTCGCCTCAAGCTTGCCAATCTCCCATTCCGTTCTGGCCTTCTTTACATCGAATGCCGAATTGCCCCCCAGCTTGTTAAGCTCGCTTTCGGCTTCGAAGCTGAGTCTTGTATTTTCAATTTTTATATCCTTAATCTTCTTGCTGAACTCATAATCCTCCTTCAGCTGCTGCAGGTCTATCCTAAGCTTATCTATCCTCACATTCTCAAGATCGAGCTCGTTTTTCAGCATATCAAGATCATTTACGGCTAGTTTATTATCAAGGATAAGAAGTGTATCACCGGGCCTTACCTTATCCCCCGGTTTCCTGATTATCCTTACAATTGAGCTGCGGAAAGGTGAAGTGATGATCTCCTCGTATGCCGGAATAACTGTTCCCGATCCCTGCACGGTTATCTGAATGTTTCCCGGTTCAACGGGCGCTGCGGAGACTTTCGATAAGCTCACACCCGGCACAAACACGCTCTTCAGAAATATAACAAGCAATGCGAGTACAACGACAACAGCTATCAGTACAGATACCTGCCTGGTTACAATTTTCCTTTTATACTCTTTTGAAACGGGTCGGTCCATGAATATCTTGTTTATGGTCCGACCATTACCAATTGTTATGCCGTGTTTTTTAAGCCCCTGGAATACTGGTAATTAAGAAATTTCAGCGGAAGAAAAGTGTCTCATCCTGATACAGTGGCGGACACAATTTATCCTTCCCCCCTCTTACTTGCTGCCGAAAATGCCTATTGCAGCCCTGCTCATTGCCTCCACCCCGCACCTGAATGCAGGATCAAAATCCGGAGCGAAGAGAGAGCTGTGCAGGTAGGGCAGAGGTGTTCCCTTATCAAGATATTCCCTGTATTTATCCTGGCTCACACCCCCGAGCCAGAACAGGCTGATGGGGATTTTTTCAACTGTCCTGCCGTAAAGACCGAAGTCTTCCGCGACCATCGCCGGATCGACCCTGAGCACTTTCCCGTCGCCGAGCAGGTTTTTCATGAATCCTGCTGCCTTTAGTACAAGTTCTTCGTTATTGATAACAGGCGGTGTGGCTTCGGTGCTGAACTCCACTAGCGGCATTTTGTCTTCCGGTAATCCTGCTGCAAGGGCATCGCCCCTGGTTATCCTTTCAATCGCTTCTTTCATGTGGGCAAATACCTCATCATCGAAGAACCTCAGCGTAAGAAGCATCTTAACCTCGTCGGGTATCACATTGTTCTTGTTTCCCCCGTTGATGGCAGCAACCGTTACCACGGCGGGCTTTAAGGGATTGATCTCCCGGCTGACAATTGTCTGCAGATCAAGAACGATCCTCGCTGTCAGCACAACCGGGTCGATTGTCTTATGAGGCATTGCTCCATGGCCACCCCTCCCAAAGACAGTGATATTACACGAGCTGACCCCTGCAAAGATGGGCCCCGTGCAATATCCTATCGTACCTGCAGGAAGTTCGGGGCTCACATGGAAGCACATTATATCATTGGGCCTGGGGAATTTAGAGAAAAGCCCGTGTTTAATGAGGGAATCCGATCCCCCGGAAACCTCTTCTGCGGGTTCACCGACAGCAAGTATGGTCCCTTTCCATTCTTTCTTCAGGGAAACAAGCGTCTCAAGCGTCGCGAGCCAGACCGACATATGGAGGTCGTGACCACAGGCATGCATGGCCGGCATATCTGCCCCGGAAGCGTTTTTTGTAATTACCGAACTGGCATATGGCAGACCGGTATTCTCCTTTACAGGCAGGGCATCCATGTCGGTCCGCAGCATTATGGTTTTACCAGGTCCGTTCCTGAACACCCCGATAACTCCGTTGCCGCCGAAGCCGGTTGTAACCTCAAAGCCCATTGCCCTGAGGGCGCCGGCCATTTTTGCCGAAGTCTTAATCTCCATGTATGAAAGTTCAGGGTTCGCGTGAAGATCGTGGTAAACGTTGCGGTATCTTTCAACCGAGGCATCTGCAATCCTGATGATATCATCATTGATTTTACCAACCTGCGCCTTTACGTTCAAAACCACAAACAGAAGGAATGCCGGAATTGTGCTGAATTTCATTATATTACTTTTTCATCAAAGATAACCCTTCCTGAAAACCAGAAGTAAAAGAGCGTTTAAATTCGTCCGGCAGTAACTATAATTAAATATCTTTTCAAGTCATCAATCACCGGACCGGCAGTCCTTTGAAACAACTTTGTCCTACTTCGCCGATTTCTGGTAATAGTAGATCGATTGCCAGTCCTTGCTCCTGGCCATCATAACACCTTTATCATCAACAAAAAAGTTGGACAGGTCGGTGTTGTAATACGCATTCATATTTGTAAAATCAGTTGTCTCTAGCACTCCATATCCCGGGACAATAATAAAGTAATTGTCCTTTTGGCGGGTAATGAAGTTCTTGAGTGGTACAAAATAGGATGTCGGATATGACCCGGCAAGAGTGAATGATGCACCCTTGTTGCCGGAGGTATAAACATCAAAGCCTGTCCCGGTGCAGCAAATTACGATCAGATCGTCATCGGTAACAAAAAGATTCCACATGGTTCCCGGGGTGGGGATGCTGCTCCATGTCTGACCTTCATCATTTGATATTTTCAGCCCGCATCCGTAGCCATAGAAAAGTATAGAGTTGTCGCTGAGACGGAATACATCGGCAAAGTTCATGGCCGAAATTCCGCTTCCCGCCGTCTGCCAGGTTTGTCCCTGGTCCTTCGAAAACTTCACCGGCTGACCGTACTTGTAAGCCCAGACGCTATTGTCGTTACAGATTGATATTCTCATATCGGGTTCTGAGATCTCAAATGGCCTTGTACAGAGCGACCATGTACTGCCATGGTCTGTACTTTTTACAATATCGCTCCTGTTATCCTCCTGTTCCTCTGAAACCGCGTAAATAACGCCGTTCTTATCCATATCGACGGTTTTGATATAATAAAGGTTCGGATCTGCGATCTCGTCCCACCGGTAATACCTGCTCCCCTGTTTATATAGTTTATACATATCGCCAACCATGAAGGTAACCCCTGTGTTCCAGTCATTTACCATATCAAGCATTATCGAGGCATTTGGAATAAGTCCGTTTGTGACCTTGTTCCATTTATCAGGAACAAAGTTATAGGCATGCAGGTCCCTCGAATTAATAAGATCTCCGGCACCTGAATAAGCTGAAGCCCTGAGAAGAGGATTGAAGGACCCAATTCCCGGCGTCCATGTTGTTTTTGCAAGGCCATCATCATCAGTAAGAGTCTCCGGTTCTGAAACGGTACCGCCGCCGGTTATAATTTCAAACTTAACCTTTATGCCCGGCATCCTGGTAAAGCCGTTCATCACCCTTACCTGCGCCTGAAGATTTTCACCATAGTTCAGTATCTGGTCCTGCCGGGTCAGCATCCCCACGTACCAATCGTCTCCGGTTGCAGTCTGGCCTTTTTTACAGGATACTACAGAAAATGACAGAAGGACAAAATTTACCAGGATAAACAGGAAGCAGGTCTTGTTTGTAAGATTTGAGCTAGTCATGGCCAGGTTTTAGGTAAGCCGAAAATAGAAATTTTCGCCGAGAAAGAATTATACATGGATCAGTTATGCCTTAAATCTGCAAAGCCGGGACCGGTGATAATGGATCCTTCAGAATCTAAACTTAACCGACACTGATGCAATTAATGTTCTTTCCTTCATATCTGAGGCCGGTACAAAACCTGTAACCGCGGGGACGCTTCCGGCCCTTGAATAGTGATTAAAATCGAAACGGTATTCCACACCGGCACCAACTGATAATTTCAGGAACTTCAGCTCGACTCCTCCCCCCGTGCTGGCCCCGGAGGCATACTTTGAATTCAGCCCGAAGGAGGATGAAATCTTATCAGTAACAAGGTAATCTATCCTGGGGCCGGCAAAGAGGTAAGGTCTCAGAATCCTGCCCAGCGGAAACTTCAGGTTAAGTACCGCGGATGCTGTTATAAATGAAAGGTCAGTTTTGTAAATCTCAGTATGCGGATTATATAACGGGGCCGTAAAATTAACTGTTTCATTACCGCTTTTTGTAATATACCCAAGGCTTGTACCAATGCTGAACAACCTGTTATTCAGGAATTCCAGCCCTATGGAAAAGTTGTACCCCGTGAATGGCTTTGAATAACCAAGCCTGGTGTTGCCATTTACTTCCTTCATCCACGTCCAGTTCTCACCGGCGTGCAATGAAAATGTCTGACCCCATGAGTAACCGGTGACTAAACAAAACAAAAGGATAATTGAACATTTTTTCATAAAACCCTGAATTTGTTAAAATAACTATATCCGGATAATGTATAAAAAAGAATAACCCGCATGACAATCGAACTTTCAATATGCAAGTTATGCATTTGTGGAAATTCAGCCGGCTTATTTGAAATATTTAACGGGTAAATACTTCCGGGGGAACTGATTGGGTATTCTATTCCCTGAAAAGAGCCACGGCTTCTTTCATATGAGTTGATACCCGGAGTCCCTGGGGGCAAACCTCTTCGCATTCCCTGCATTCGGTGCATTTGCCGGCCTTGCCCTGGACCCGAAGATACCCGGTTCCCCAGGGATTGGGATCGTTCCATGCAACAGCATTATTGAGAGCAGCCAGGACTTCCGGAATCTCAACACCTGACTTGCATGGCATACAGTACCTGCAGGCAGTGCAATCGATTTTTGACTTATTGTTCATTGCTCCCCGCAGGGCATCGAAAATTAAGATTTCATCATTGCCGAGCGACCCTGTAACACCTTCTTCAGCAACCCTGAGGTTCTCCTCGAGCTGCTCCATGGCATTCATCCCTGAAAGAAGCGCGGAAACTCCCGGCTCATTCCAGACATATCTCAATGCCCATTCGGCGGGGCTCCTTTTAACGGGGAATGAACTGAAAACCGACATCATCTCCGGAGGAATGTTACGTGAAAGCTTGCCCCCTTTTAGGGGTTCCATCACAATAACATTTATCCCTTTTGAAGCAGCATACTCCAGGCCCTTGAGCCCAGCCTGGAATTCAGTATCCATATAGTTAAACTGAATCTGGGCATAAGTCCAGTCATATTCATCACAAATCCTGAGAAAATCGGCAGCATCGCCATGGAACGAAAAGCATGCATTTTGAATTTTCCCTT
>Ga0335071_10007827_pt1 | contig 10985 bp, 8 predicted proteins | sample Lox_Sample_15_FD_206724 | JGI IMG/M metagenome (GOLD analysis project Ga0335071, IMG submission 206724) | Soil microbial communities from Loxahatchee National Wildlife Refuge, Florida, United States - Lox_Sample_1.5 | ecosystem: Environmental > Terrestrial > Soil > Wetlands | place: USA: Florida...
GACCGCATCGGCGCCAGGCGCGCCCTGATCGTCGGCACGCTCATCACCGGCGTGAGTGTCGGCGCCGTGGCGCTGGCCCCCAGCTACGAGGTGATGCTCCTGCTGCTCGCCTGCTCCGGGTTCGGCTGCGGCTTCATCTACCCCACGGCCATCAAGGCGATCATGCTGTGGTTCCCGCCGCATGAGCGCGCCACGGCTGTGGGCGTCAATCAGTCGGCGGTCAACATCAGCGGCATGCTCGGCGCCGCCGTCATGCCGACCCTGGCGCTGGGCCTGGGATGGCAGTCGGGGTTCCTGCTGGCGGCGGTCATGGCCTTCGTCATCTGCGGCGTGGCGGTGTCGTTCTACCGCGAGCCGCGCCCCCACGAGCGCACGGCACTCGTTCCCGTCGAGTGCAGGCCGGCACCGGGCGCCCGCTTTGCGACCGCGTCCGAAGACGAGTGCGCCACGGCGCCCGGGGCGTTCAGCGAGCTCGAGCAGGGTCTGCCGCTCGTCACCGGCGACGAACGGCTCGATCGCGCCGCCGTGAGCCCGGGCTTCCTCGCGGTGCTGCGCTCGCGCGACATCCTGCTCGAGGGGTTCGCGGCCATGTTCCTCTGCGTCATCGAGTTCTCGGCGCTCGCGCAGCTCGTGCTGTTCCTCAAGGGCGACTGGGCGTTCACGGCCGTGGCGGCCGGCGGCCTGCTCGCCTTCTGCCAGGCCGCCGGCGCGATCGGCAAGCCCGTCAGCGGCTTGGTGAGCGACCGCTTGCTGGGCGGCCGGCGCCGGCCCGCTCTCATCGCCCTGGCCGGCCTCGGCGGAGCCGCCTGCGCCATCCTCGCCGTCATCCGGCCGGGCCAGAGCCTGGCTCTCTGGCTCGCGCTCGCGCTGCTGGGCGTCGGCGCAGTCGGCTGGGGCGGCCTGCTGGGTGCCCTGGCCGGCGAGACGGCCGGCCCGGCCGCCGCCGGCGCCGCGGCCGGTGTCACAGCCGCGCTCGACAACATCGGCATCTTCATCGGACCGCCGCTCTTCGGCTGGATCGTCGACCGCACGGGATCCTATGCCCCGGCCTGGTGGACGATGGTCGGCGCTGCCGTGTGTGCGGCCGTTCTGTTCGCCTTCGTGCACGAGCCGCGACGCCCCGATACTGCGGCGGGACGCCGGCGAGTGTTCGACGCCGATGCGCAGCTCCTGAGAGACGCTGTGGCGCCGACGCCGCGCTCATGACTTCTGTCACCGTCAGGTCGTGACCTGTGACACTACGCGCGCTCGACACGCCGGCCCATACTCCGAGCGCAAGGAGAGAGGTCCGTTTCGCCGCGAGAGGAGGGCGCCATGGCCACGTCCCAAGCCCTGGCGGCTCGAGAAGGCCGTCGGCGTCACCGCCCTGAGGGTGGAGCGCATGTCCTCGTCGCCGCGCTGTTCGTCTGCGTGCTCGCGACCGGCGTGGGCTGGCCCTGGGCTTTGTTCGCCGTCGCGGCCGGCTGCGCTGCCTGGGCCCTGACGCAGCGCTTCTGCCGGGCAGCACTGCCCCGGCTCTTCGATCGATCCCCGAGCGGCGGGACCGACCCGCGTTCGAACGGGCGGCCGCCCGGTGGGAACTGCGAGATCCTGGACGAAGCGAGGACCACGCTCGCCCGTATGCGGGAGTCCTCGGCGGGCGTCGCCGATGCGCAGGTCGCCGGCACCGTCCGCTCGTTCTGCGACGGGGCCGAACACCTCGTCGACGACCTGGCCCGCAAGCCAAGGCACGTCGGCCAAGCCAGCAGGCAGTTCCTCACGTACTACGTCGCCGCCGGGCGCAACATCATCGACGGCTACGCCAGGCTCGAGGGCCGCGGTGACCTCTCGTCGCAGATCCGCTCGACGCTCGACAGGGTGATGCCGGCCCTGCGCGACATCACCGGCGTCTTGCAGAAGCAGCAGGCGGGCCTGCTTAGCGATGAAGCGTTCGACCTCGATGTCGAGCTCTCGCTTCTGCGCAAGACGATGACACTCGATGGGTTGATCGACGACTGAGGCCGCGGCTCGCGCAGGTGGTTCCGGTCGCAGCCGCAACGGAGCTGCCGCCTGCCGCCGCCGGGGACACCTCAGTACCAGTCAGTCCCGGCCGGGACGTCGTCGGGCGCTGGTGCCCGGTGGCCTCGGCCCAGTTCGTATGCAGGAGGTACCGCGATGACACGCACGGCGCTGGTGTTCCCCGTCTTGCCGGGCAAGGACGCGACACAGATCGCCACCGAGATGAAATCTCGTCCGCGTGAGTACGAGCAATCTCGCCGCCGCCTCGGGATCACCATGGAGAGGGCGTACCTGCAGCACACCCCGATGGGTGACTACGTGACCGCTTACATCGAGTCCGAAGGCGACGTGGCCGAGAAGTACGGCAAGATGGCGTCGTCGGATCTCGACATCGACCGCTACTTCGTCAGCGCCGTCAAGGAGATCCACGGCGCCGACCTCACCCAGCCGCTGCCGGGTCCCGCGCCCGAGACGGTGGCCGCCTGGGTCGACGCGACGTCCAAGGGCCGGGGCCGCGGCATGGCTTTCTGCGCGCCGCTCACCCCGGGCGCGACCGACAGGGCGCGGGCCTTTACCGCCGACGCCTACCACCGCGACGACTTCGCGGCGTCGCGTCGCCGGCTTCACGTGTCCGAGGAGCTGATCACGCTCCACTCGACGCCGCAGGGCGACATCGTCGGCATCTACATCGAGGGCGACGATCCGGTGAAGGGCAACGAGGGCTTCGCCGCCTCGCAGGAACCGTTCGACCTCTGGTTCAAGGAGCAGCTCACCACGATCTTTCCGGCGTCGATCGACTTCTCCCAGCCGGTCACGGGCGTCGAGGAGATCTTCGACTCGACCAAGGTCGCCGATCTGAGCTTGAGCCAGGCGGCCTGAGCCGGCCTGCGCTTGAGAGAGGGTGGTCCGCGGCGGCGCCGGCGGCTTGGCCGCCGGCGCCGCTCGCGTGAGATGCGACGGATCGCCGGGCTCTCAGGCCACCCCGCCGCGGACCTCCGCCTCGTGCAGCACGGCGTCGATCTGGGCGCCGACCTCGGCCGGCAGCGGCTGCGGATGATGCTCTTCGAGGATCTGCCTGGCCGCCTCCTTGGCGGCCGCGTAGGCATCCTTGGCGCCCATGGCCTGCCAGTCCTCGCGCACACGGCGATCCATGAAGCGTGGCTGGCTAAGCCCGCGCATGTGCTTGAGGGTCGAATCGAGCGACATGTAGTCGCCGAACGAGCCCACAGCGTGGATGTCGTCGAGGTCGAGGGTCTCGTCGTTGACCGGGATGCCCTGCACGGTGTGCTTGACCATCCTCGCGATGTCGTTGTCGAGCACGTATTGCGCGTAATCGAAGGTGACGCCCGATTCGGTCATCCCCGCCCCGTAGATCAGGTTGGCCCCTGCCAACGCTGCCATGAGGGCGGTCAGTGTCTTTTCGTGACCGGCCTGGATGTCACTGAGCTTGGAGTCTGCCTATAAGCCGGCCACGAAGCTCGGCAGCAGGTAGCGCTGTGCCAGCTGAGCCACGCCGGCGCTGAGCAGGCCGAGCTCGGGCGAGCCCACCGACGCGGCCGCGAGCCGCAGGTCGATGGCCGTCGTCGACGAGCCGTAGATGCTGGGCGCCCCGCGCGCGGTGAGCTGCGCCAGCGTGATGCTGGCCAGCACCTCGCTGTTGTGGGTGACCAGCGTGCCGGCCAGGGTGACCGGCGACGAGGCGCCCGCCATCGCCATGGAGATGACGTTGTTGGGGATGCCGTGGCGCGCCGCGCCCATGATGACCTCGGCGGCGTCGCGCGTGATCTTGAGGGGGCTGACCGGGCACTCGCAGAAGTAGACGAGCGGGCGCTCGCGAAGCTTGTCCTCGCCGCCGGCGACGGCGGCTCCCATGCGCACGATGGCGTCGACGTCGTAGGTCGAAAGCGCGCCGGTGCCGACGCACTTGGTCGTGTTCTTGAGCGCGATCGCGGTGTCGCGCACGGCCAGCGTCTCTTCGGGGGCGTCGCGGCCCTCGACCGAGTGCTCGTAGGTGTCGATCTCGCTCAGGTAATCGGTCATGCGCGCCAGGTCGGCGACGTCCTGCGTGGTCGAGGGGCGGTACTCGTCGGTGCGCGGGTCGATGACCATGATGCCGGCGCTGAAGTTGGTGAAGCCGACGCGACCACCCTCGAGCACGATGTCGTTCTCGGGTACGCGCCCGCAGAGCCGTACGCTGCTGGGCGACGAGCGGATGGCGTCTTCGACGATGTACGGCGGGATCTTCACGATCTTGTCGTCGCGATCGACCCGGCAGCCGCCGTCGGCGAAGACGTCGAGCGCCTCGTCGCTCTCGACGAACACACCCGTGCGCTCGAGCACCTCGAGGGTGGCGCGATGGATGTCGTCGAGGTCCGCGTCGGTGAAGACCTCGAGACGCAGGGCGGCGTTGCGCCACGCCCCCGCCTGCAGATTGCGCTTCATAGGCTCTCCTTCATCCCTCGGTCGCTTGCGACCCGAGCCGTTTCGTCAGTCCACTTTACCGTGCGGAGCGGGAGCCGTCTTCCGCGCCGTCCGCGCTTGTATTGCCCGGACACTTCGGTTTGACTGACGAAAAGCGTCGGCAGGAGGAGCTCCATGGCAGCGGTGTTGATGCTTGGCAACGAGGCCTTGGCGCGCGGTGCGTGGGATGCCGGAGTCCGGGTCGCGGCCGCCTATCCGGGCACTCCGAGCACCGAGATCGTCACCAGCCTCGCCGCTTACGACGGGGTCTACGCGGAATGGTCCACCAACGAGAAGGTGGCCTACGAGGTCGCCTTCGGCGCCGCCATGGGCGGCGTCCGCGCCCTGACCGCCATGAAGAGCGCCGGCGCGAGTGTGGCGGCCGACCCCCTCATCACCTCGGTCTACACCGGCGTCAACGCCGGCCTCGTCGTCTGTCTGGCGGGCGACCCCGGCATGGCCAGCGGCATGACCGAACAGGACGACCGCTACTTCGGCCGCATGTCCAGCATGCCCATGCTGGAGCCGGCCGACAGCCAGGAGTGCTACGAGTACGTCGGTCTGGCCTACGAGCTGAGCGAGTCCTACGACGTTCCCGTCATGGTGCGCATGAGCATCCAGACGGCCCATCAGAAGTCGGTCGTCACGATCGAGGGCGACGGCGCCAGGCCCGAGGCACCCGAGCGGCGCGACCCGCATCGCAAGACCGAGAAGTACTGCATGCTGCCCAGATTCTCGCGGCCGATGCATCGCAGCCTGCTCGAGCGTTTCGAGCGCCTGCGCGCCTACGCCGAGGCGAGCCCGCTGGCGCGCCTCGAGGCGGCACCCGGCGACGGTCGCTCGCCGCTGCGCGACGGCGGATCGGCCCGCATCGGGGTCGTCGCCGCGGGGGCCGCCTACGTGAGCGCCAAAGAGGCCCTGCCGGGTGCCGCGTTCCTCAAGCTCGGCATGGTGCACCCGCTGCCCATCGAGGCCGTGCGCCGCTTCGCCGCCGGCGTCGATCGCCTCTTCGTCGTCGAGGAGCTCGAGCCTTACCTCGAGGAGCAGATCCTCGCGGCCGGCATCGCCTGCGAGGGCAAGAGCTGGTTCCCGCAGTGGGGTGAGCTCACGCCGGTACGCGTGGGGGCCGGCTTCTACGCCGCCGGGCTCGATCTGCCGCGCTGGGCCGAAGACAAGCCTGCCGAGGACCCGGGCGTGATCCCGCGGCCCCCCGTGCTGTGCACCGGCTGTCCCCATCGCGGCATGGCGACCGCCATGAAGAAGCTCGACTTCGACGTGCACGGCGACATCGGCTGCTACGACCTGACCAGCCTGCCGCCGGTGAGCCACATGCACTCGGCCTTCGAGATGGGGGCGAGCATCCCGATGGACCACGGCTTCTGGCGTGCCGGTGGCAGCGCCAAGGGCTCGGTGGCGGTGATCGGCGACTCCACATTCCTGCACAGCGGACTCACCGGGCTGCTGAACGCGGTGCACCAGCGCGCCGACATCAGCGTCCTCATCCAGGACAACAGCATCACGGCGATGACCGGCGGCCAGACCAACCCGGGCAACGAGACGACGCTGGCCGGCGCCGAGACCAGGCCGGTCGACCTCGTGGCCATCTGTCGCGCGCTGGGTGTCGAGCACATCGAGACCGTCGACCCCTACGACTACGAGGCCTGCTTAGCGGCCCTCAAGGCGGCACGCGCCTTCGACGGCCCGGCTGTGATCGTCACCAATCGACCCTGCATGCTCTTCCCGCGCAAGGTGCCCGGCGACGGCCACTTCGAGGTCGACGAGGAGCTCTGCAACGCCTGCCAGCAGTGCATGAAGCTCGGCTGCCCGTCACTGAGTCACGCCGAGTCGACGCACAGAGGTCGCTCCAAGGTCGCGATCGCGGCCGAGACCTGCACGGGCTGCTCGCTCTGCGCACAGCTCTGCAAGGCCGGCGCCATCACGAAGGCCGGTGTGGCATGAGTGGCCGGCGGATGCGCGCCGTCGACGGAAGGGCCGACGACCGCGCCAGCGGCCGGCCTGCCGGCGGTCGTTACACCGACGGCCTTATCGATAACGTCATGGTTGTCGGTGTCGGCGGGCAGGGCGTGATCGTGGCCGCCGCCGTCATCGCCGACACCGCGCTGCTGCACGGCGGTCTCGACGTGAAGCTGAGCGAGACGCGCGGCATGTCCCAGCGCGGCGGCAGCGTCTGCTCGCACATCCGCATCGGCGAGAGGGTGCTGGCGCCTTCGATCAGTCCCGGAGAGGTCGACTACCTGCTGGCCTTCGAGGCTGCCGAGGGCCTGCGCTTCGCCGTCTCGGTGCGGCGCGACGGCGTCGCTATCGTCAACACGCAGCAGATCGTGCCGCCGCTGGCGTCCCAGGGGGAGTTCACCTATCCGTTCGACGCCATCGAACGCATGGACGACGGCAGCCGCCGCGTGCTCGCGGTCGACGGCAACGCGATCGCCGCGGACGTCGGCGACGTCAAGGTCGCGGGCGTCGTGCTGGTGGGCGCGCTGTCGGCCTACCTCGACTTCGCCAGCGAGACCTGGGAGCGGGCCATCGAGAGAAACGTGCCGGCGAGATGGCTCGAGATGAATCTCGCCGCCCTCAGGGCGGGCCGCGAGACGGTCGCGGCCCGCGAGGCGGCGGCAGCGACCGGAAGGGACGGGGCATGAGGAGCGCGCCCGACACCGCAGTCGATCAGAGCGTCTGCTTCGATCCCGAGCGCGAGCGGCTCGAGCCCGACGCCCTGCGGGTGCTCCAGCTCGAGCGCCTCAAGGATCAGGTGGCCACGGCTTACGAGCGCAGCGCCGCCTACCGCGACTTGTGTCGCGGGGTCGGCGTCGAGCCCGCCGACATCCGGACGCTCGACGATCTGGCGAGACTGCCCTTCCTCGAGAAGGCGACCCTGCGCGAGACCTATCCCGACGGCCTGCGCACCTGCAGTCTCGAAAACGTGATCGAGGTGCACAGCACCTCGGGCACGACCGGCAAGCCCACGCCCATCTGGGCCTCGCGACACGACATGGACGCCTGGGCGCTGCGCAACGCGCGCTCCATGTGGATGGTCGGCTTGCGACCGGGCGATCTGCTGCAGAACTGCTTCGCCTACGGCCTGGCGACCAGCGTCGGGCTCCAGTATGGCGCGCAGCGAGCCGGCATCGGCGTCGTGCCGGCCGGCATCGGCCGCCACGAGCTGCTCATCGACCTCATCGTCGACCTCGGCGTGACCGCGTTGTGCACGACGCCCTCCTACGCGCTGTTCCTCGCCGACAAGGCGCTCGAGCGCGGCATCGACCTCAGTAGCGACTCACGACTGCGCATCGGCCTCTTCGGGGCCGAACCGTGGCCCGAATCCGGCCGCCGGCGCCTGGCGAGCGCGCTCGGCGTCGATGCCTTCAACGAGTACGGCATGGGCGAGTTCCTCGGCCCGGGGATGGCCTGCGAATGCCCCGTCAGGCAGGGCATGCACGTGTGGTCCGACCACCTGCTCGTGGAGTGCATCGATCCCGAGACGGGCGAGTGGGTCGCGGACGGCGAGGCGGGCGAGCTCGTCTGGACCTCGCTGACCGGCGACTCGATGGCCATGATCCGCTACCGCAGCCACGACATCTCGTCGCTCACCTGGGAGCCCTGCCCGTGCGGTCGCACGCACCCGCGCATCGGTCGCATCACGGGGCGCAGCGACGACGCGCTCTCCATCGGCGGGCTGATCGTGTTCCCCAGCCAGATCGAAGAGGTGCTCGTCGGCTTCGACCAGATCGGGAACAACTTCTGCCTGGTCGTCGACAGCGTGAACAACCTCGACCGGCTGACCCTGCAGGTCGAGGTCGTGGGCTTCGGTGAGCTCGCCGACGAGGCCAGAGAGGTCTTCGCCAAGAGGGTGGCCGCCGCGACGAAGGCCACGATCGGCGTCACGCCGAAAGTCGAGTTGTCCGAACCCTTCTCGCTGCCGCGCATGACGAGCGGCCAGGGAAAGACTGCCTGTCACCGCGTCGACGACCGACGCCGGGGCTGACGGTCGCCCTCGCGCCCGTGTCTTGGCCAACCGCTAAGGAGCCGTGAGCCCGATGACAGACTCCCTCAGAAACGACGATCTCATCACCGATGGTCACCTCGCCAGGACGCGCGAGCTCTTCGAGAGGTGCAAGGAGGTCGTGTCGGGCGGCGAGAGCAGCTACGCGCGCCTGATCGGCACCCGGCCCATCGTGATGGAGCGCGGCGAAGGCGCCCGCTTCTACGACGTCGACGGCAACGCCTACATCGATTGGTGCCTGGGCTACGGGCCGATGATCTTCGGGCATCGCCCCAAGGCCATCGTCGAGGCCGTCACGCGCCAGATCAACGAGCGCGGCATGCTGTACACGTTCCCCCACGAGCTCGACTACGAGGTGGGCCGCAAGATCGTGGCCGCCGTGCCCGGCATCGACCAGATCCGCTTCGCCAACTCCGGCTCCGAGGCCACCCAGGCGGCCATCAGGCTGGCGCGCGCCTACACCGGCAAGGACAAGATCCTCAAGTGGGAGGGCAGCTACAACGGCTTCCTCGACTGTCACGCGTTCTCGCACGTGCCCGCCCTCGAAGCCGCCGGCACCGAGCGGTTCCCGCGCACGCTGCCCTCGCTGGCCGGCATACCGAGGACCTTCGAGGACACGGTGATCGTCGGCTGCTTCAACGACCTCGACAGCGCCGAGCAGCTCATCAGCAGGCACGCTGGCGAGCTGGCCGCCGTCTTGAGCGAGCCCATCCTCGCCGACGCCGGCATCATCCCGCCGGAGCCCGGCTTTCTCGAGGGGCTGCGCCGCATCTGCGACGACAACGGCGTGCTCCTCATCTTCGACGAGATCATCACCGGCTTCCGCGTCTCGCTGGGCGGCGCCCAGGAGCTCTACGGCGTCACACCCGACATCACCTGCGTGGCCAAGGCCGTCGGCGGCGGCACGCCCGGCGCCGCCGCGTTCGGCGGCCGCAAGGACATCATGGAGCTCGAGGCCGAGGGTGTGGTGCTGCACGGCGGCACCTACAGCGGCAACCCCCTGACGCTCGCCGGCATGAACGCGGCGCTCGACATCCTCATCTCCGATCGCGAGCGCGTCTACGGGCACCTCAACGGGATCGCCGACGCGATGGTCACGGGCATGCGCGGCATCTTCGCCGAGCAGGGCGTCCCCGCCGTCATCAATCAGGTCGGGCCCATGTGGCAGGTGTTCTTCGGGCACGACGAGCCGGTCACGCGCTACCGCCAGGCGCGGGCCAGCGACACCGAGTTCTTCGGTCGCCTGCAGACCGAGTGCCAGGCGCGCGGCGTCTACTTCCACAACTTCAACTTCGAGCGGTTCTTCGCGAGCACCGCGCACACCCAGGCCGACGTCGACGCGAGCCTCGAGGTGATCGCCACGTCCACCCGGGTCGCCAGGCAGCAGCACGCCTCACCGTCGGCCGTCTGAGAGCGGGGTCGCGATGAGCACGTCCGACCCCGGCCGTCCCGGCGATGTCGTCGCGACGCCCTCGGACCTCACCGCCGGCGTCCCCGAGCCGCGACCCGAGGTGCGCGGCCTGCATCCCTACGTCACCGGCCGCCCGGCCGGCAGCGAGGACGGCAGCCTCGCCTCGAACGAGTCGCCGTTCGGGGCCTCGCCCGCGGTGACGGCGGCCCTGCAGGCGGCGGCCGCCCGCCTCCACCGCTACCCCGATCCGCTGGCCGGCTCGCTGCGGCGTCTGCTGGGCTCGCGGCTTGCGGTCGACCCCGACTCGATCCTGGTGGCCAACGGCTCGGACGAGCTCGTCTATCTGCTCACTCTCGCCTACGCCGCCGGCGGCGGCTCGGTCGTGTGTGCTGACCCGCCGTACCGCATCCACGACATCGCGGCCCGGATCGTGGGAGCCTCGGTGCGCAGGGTCCCCCTGCGCGACTGGGTGCACGACCTTCAGGCCATGACCCTGGTCGAAGCCGACATCGCCTTCGTCTGCAATCCCCACAACCCCACCGGGACGACGGTGACCCGAGACGAGTTGCGCTCGTTCGTCTCCGCTTCGCGCGCCCGGCTCGTGGTCGTCGACGAGGCCTACATCGATTTCGTCGACGCCCCGGAAGCGACGACCATGGTCGGCGAGGCGTCCGGCAAGCTCGTCGTCACCCGCACGCTCTCCAAGGCTTACGGGCTGGCCGGGGCGCGCGTGGGCTACCTGGTCGGCTCGCCGCTGATCGTCGATTACTTGCGGCGCATCCGGCCACCCTTCTCGGTCGGCACGCTCGGCCAGGCGGCTGCCGAGGCCGCCATCGCCGACGACGCCCACCGCGAGTCGACGCGCGAGCTCGTCCGCGCCGGCCGGCGGCGCCTGACCGACCTGTTCGAGGCGGCCGGCTACACGGTCGTCCCCTCGCAGACGAACTTCGTGCTGGTCGTCACGGGGCCGGCCGACGATCTGGTCGGGCGCCTCGAACGGCGGGGCGTCAGCGTCCGCCCCGGCAGCGCGCTCGAGGCTCCCGGCACGGTGCGTGTCACGGTGCCGTCGGAGAAGGGGTTCGCGCTGCTCGAGCA
>Ga0335071_10007828_pt1 | contig 10984 bp, 11 predicted proteins | sample Lox_Sample_15_FD_206724 | JGI IMG/M metagenome (GOLD analysis project Ga0335071, IMG submission 206724) | Soil microbial communities from Loxahatchee National Wildlife Refuge, Florida, United States - Lox_Sample_1.5 | ecosystem: Environmental > Terrestrial > Soil > Wetlands | place: USA...
CCGGTCTTCGAGTACGCGAGCGACATCTACCCGACGGTGGCGATCCAGGACAAGAAGAACCTGGAACTGGTCGGCATCAGCAACCAGCTCTTCCCGAACGAGCCCGCCGTCCGGAACCTGGCCTACTCCTACGATTTCGCGTGTGAGTCCCTCTCGGGCCCCCACAACGCCTACACGCGCGAGAACCCTTACCGGCAGTTCTTCAAGCTGACCATGCGCGGCTGAGACGGGCTTCGTCTCTAGGCGGCCTCGGCCCGCGCCGCCGGCCGGGCGATCACCCGGCCCGCCGCCAGCACCACCGCCCCCACCACCAGCGCCACGGCGCCCGCCGTCGCCGCCTGGTGCGGCGCCACGTGGATCTCGTGCCAGTGGGCCAGCTCCTCGGTGGTGATGCCGGAGAGCGTCATCCACCCGAGGACCGCGGTGAAGAAGCCGTTGAAGAGGGCCAGTGCCCCCAGCAGGGTGACGAGGTTGCCCGCCCGCTCCCGTCCGCTCTGGGAGGACTGCTCGGCCCGGTCGGCCAGCTGGCTGTGCTTCCGCCCGTAGAACCAGTAGATCATCATGCCGATGTCGAGCCAGACCAGGAAGCGCACCCAGGTCGCCACCGAGAGGCTCAGCATCAGGTAGAGGCAGGAGAGCACGCCGCAGATCGGGAAGAGGTACCCGAAGGGCACCCGGAACGGCCGCCGGGCGTCGGGCCGCTTCACCCGCAGCATGATCACCGCCGAGCAGACGATCACGAAGGCGAACAGCGTGCCGATGCTGGTCATCTCGCCCACCACGTTGATGGGGATGATGGCGGCGAAGAAGGCCACCACCAGGCCGGTGATGATGGTGGTGATGTAGGGCGTGCCGAAGCGCGGATGCACCGCGCTGACCCGCGGCGGCAGCAGGTGGTCGCGGCTCATGGAGAAGAAGATGCGGGGCTGGCCCATCAGCATGACCAGCAGCACGCTGGTGATGCCGGCGGCGGCACCGGCCGAGATGAGGCCGGCGGCCCAGTCCTGGTTGATGACGTGCAGGGCATAGGCCACGGGCGCGTTGAGGAAGGCTGTGCTCTCGCCGATGGGGACGATCGGCGTCCCCGGCAGCCCCGCCGGGTTGGTGCGGAAGTGGGTGACCGGGACGATGCCGGCCAGGATGCCGGAGACGACGATGTAGAGGAAGGTGCAGATGAACAGCGAGGCGATGATGCCGATCGGCAGGTCGCGGCTGGGGTTCTTGGCCTCCTCGGCGGTGGTGGAGACGGCGTCGAAGCCGATGTAGGCGAAGAAGACCACGGCGCCCGCGGCCATGATCCCCGACCAGCCGTAGGGCGCGAAAGGCGACCAGTTCTCCGGCTTGACGAACTTGAACCCGGCGAAGATGAAGAAGACCACCGCCGCCAGCTTGATCAGCACCATGGTGGCGTTGAAGCGGGCGCTCTCGCGGATGCCGATCACCAGCAGCACCGTGATGGCGAGCACGATGAAGACCGCCGGCAGGTTGAAGACGGAACCCGGCATGGTCCGGGGTGCCGCGCAGATGGCGGCCGGCAGGTGGATCCCGAAGCCGGCCAGCAGCCGCTGCATGTAGCCGCTCCAGCCGATGGAGACGGTCATGGAGCCGACCGCGTACTCGAGGATCAGGTCCCAGCCGATGGTCCAGGCGATGACCTCGCCCAGCGTCGCGTAGGCGTAGGCATAGGCGCTGCCGGCGATCGGGATCATGGCCGCGAACTCGGCGTAGCAGAGCGCGGCGAAGCCGCAGGCGAGGCCTGCCAGCACGTAGGAGAGCGTGATCCCTGGGCCGGCCTGGTTCGCGGCGGCGGTGCCGGTCAGCACGAAGATGCCGGTGCCGATGATGGCGCCGATGCCCAGCAGCGTGAGGTCGAACGCGGTCAGCGTCCGCTTGAGGTGCTTGCCCTTCTCGATGTCGTCGACCAGCGCCTCGATCGACTTCGTCTTCAACAGGTTGGAATCCAAGCCTGACCTCCGGGGTCGGGACGTGCGGCGGATTATAGCCGTCGGGTCTGCGCCTTCGCCTTGCCGCTGGAGAGTCCGGTGCGCTCAGCCGGTCGGCCCCGAGCCCTTCAGCGCCGCTACCGCCAGCTCGCCCAGCTCGCGGCTGCGCCGGGTGGCCTCCTCGACGGCGTTCATCAGCGTCGTGCGCAGGCCGCCGGCCTCCAGGGTGTGCAGGCCGGAGATGGCGGTCCCGCCGGGCGAGGTGACCATGTCCTTGAGCCGCCCGGGGTGCTCGTTGGTCTCGATCAGCAGCTTGGCCGAGCCGAGCACCGTCTGCGCCGCCAGAGCCTGCGCGTTGTAGCGCGACAGGCCGACCTTGACGCCGGCGTCGGAGAGCGCCTCGATGATCAGGAAGATGTAGGCGGGGCCGCTGCCCGAGAGGCCGGTGACGGCGTCCATCTGCGCCTCCTCCAGCACCACCGTGGTGCCGACCGAGTCGAAGATGCGCCGGGCGGCCTTGATGTCGTCGGCGGTCGCGTGCCCGCCGGCGGCGATGGCGGTGGCGCCGGCGCCCACCAGCGCGGGGGTGTTGGGCATGGTGCGGATGACCCGGGCCTGCGGCAGCTTGCCCTCGATGGCCGCCAGCGGGATGCCCGCGGCGATGCTGATCACCAGCGCGTGCGGGTGGATGTGCAGCGAGACCTCCTCCAGCACCCGGGCCATCACCTGCGGCTTCACCGAGAGCACCAGGATGTCGGCCTGGCCCGCCACCCCGGCGTTGTCCTCGATCACCCGCACGCCGTAGCGCTCGCTCATCTCCCGGCAGCGCTCCTCGCGCGGGTCGCTGCCCAGGATCTGCGCCTTCTCCGCCACCCCGGCGTGCAGCAGCCCGCGGATCAGCGCCTCGGCCATGTTGCCGGTGCCGATGAACCCGATCGTCCCCTCGATCTTCATGGTTTCTCCGGAAGAGGGCATTCTACTGTCACGCTGGGCGGAGCGCGGACGAGCGACTCCACCGAACTCGTTCCGGAAAGAGCTGAATCGGGCCCGCCCGCGACAGGCTCGGGCTCGTCGTGAGGGCGGTCCCCCCCGGCGGACCCTCCCGCTATGCTTGCTCTTTGCAGCCACCTGTGCCAAGATCGCCGTGCATTAGTAGGTCGTCGCTCTGGCGTTCAGGAGCCGCCCACGGTGGGCGGCTTTTTTTGTGACGGCCCCGGCGGCGACACACTGAGGCAAGAGGCCAGGAGGCCTGCACACGCATGATCGAAGGTACCGTCAAGTGGTTCAACGAGTCGAAGGGTTTCGGGTTCCTCTCGCACGAGGGTGGTCCGGACGTGTTCGTCCACCATTCCGAGATCCGGGCCGAGGGTTTCCGCACCCTCAACGAGGGTGACAAGGTCCAGTTCGAGATCACGGACAGCCCCAAGGGGCCCCGCGCCTCGAACGTGACTCTCGTCCGCTAGACTCGCCACTCGCGACGTCAAGAGCCCGGGACCGCGAGGTTCCGGGCTTTTTGTGTCTCAGGCGCATGAAATGCGGGCCGCGGCTGCCGTGCCGGGCCTGGACGAGGTGATCCATGCGCTCGATTGACGGCCCCCGCCGTTCGCATTAGTCTCCCTCGATTTCGTGCAGGGCCGTGCCCGCGGCCTCAGGAGCACGTGCGTCCGGTGCGGCCCGACCCAATTCCTCAACGGAGGCGTCATGCCCATTGATACCGTGCTGCCGCTGGTCCTGGGGATCAGCGTGCTGTCGCTGCTGGTGGCGGGGCTGCTCGCCCGTCACGTCCTGGCCGCCGACACCGGGACGCCCCAGATGCGGACGATCTCGGACGCGATCCGCGAGGGCGCCGAGGCGTTCCTCAGCCGGCAGTACCGCACCATCGCCATGCTGGCCGTGGTGGCGGCGCTCGCCATCTTCGGCTTCTACTTCTGGAACCGCGAGGTCAAGAACATCGCCGAGATGGGCGAGGGCACCTTCTGGCGGGTGACCGTCTCCTTCCTGGTGGGCGCCACCTGCTCGGCGGTCGCCGGCTACATCGGCATGTTCGTCTCCATCCGCGCCAACATCCGCACGGCCACCGCGGCCATGACCAGCCTCAACCGCGCGCTGCAGATCTCGCTGCGCGGCGGTGCGGTCTCCGGCCTGTCGGTGGTGGCCATGAGCCTGCTCGGCGTGGGCGGCCTGTTCTGGCTGTTCGGCGGCATGCACGCGGGCGGCTACCGCCACGTGCCCCTGCAGATCGTGGGCTTCGGCTTCGGTGCCAGCTTCGTCGCCCTCTTCGCGCAGCTCGGCGGCGGCATCTACACCAAGGCGGCCGACGTCGGCGCCGACCTGGTCGGCAAGGTCGAGGCCGGCATCCCCGAGGACGACCCGCGCAACCCGGCGGTGATCGCGGACCTCGTCGGCGACAACGTGGGCGACTGCGCCGGCCGCGGCGCCGACCTCTTCGAGTCGACGGCGGCCGAGAACGTCGGGGCCATGATCCTCGGCATCGCCCTGTTCCCGGTGTTCGGGATGGGCGGGATCCTCTTCCCGCTGCTCGCCCGCGCCTTCGGCCTCATCGCCACCATCGTGGGCGTCTTCACGGTCAAGGTCCGCGAGGACGAGGACCCGATGAACGGCCTCAACCGCGGCTACCTGGTGACCACCATCCTGGCCATGATCGGCTTCGCGGCGGCCGTCTTCCTGCTGCTGAAGCCCGTCGCCGGGTCGACCCAGGAGAGCCACTCCATCTACCTGCTGGGCGCCGGCATCGTCGGCATCCTCACCGCCTACGCCTTCGTCTGGATCACCCAGTACTACACCGAGTACAAGTACCGCCCGGTGCGCTCGATCGCCGAGGCCAGCAAGACCGGCCCGGCCACCAACGTCATCAGCGGCCTCGCGGTCGGCATGGAGTGCACCGGCATCCCGGTGCTCGTGATCTCGGCCGCGCTGATGGCCGCCTACAAGCTCGGCCAGCTCGCGCTGCCCGGGACCCCGGGCGCCGGCCTCTACGGCACCGCGGTCGCCACCATGGGCATGCTGGCACCCTGCGCCTACATCCTGGCGATGGACACGTTCGGCCCGATCACCGACAACGCCGGCGGCATCATCGAGATGTCCGGCCAGCCCGAGGAGATCCGCGCCAAGACCGACCGCCTGGACGCGGTCGGCAACACCACCAAGGCGTTGACCAAGGGCTACGCCATCGGCTCGGCCGCCCTGGCCGCCTTCCTGCTGTTCCGCGCCTACCTCGACGAGGTCACCAAGATCACCGGCCAGTCGATCGGCGTCGACCTCACCCGGGTGCCGGTCTTCGTCGGCGGCCTGCTCGGCGCCACGCTCGTCTTCGTCTTCTCCTCGCTGGCGATCAAGGCCGTCGGCAAGGCGGCGCAGAGCGTCATCACCGAGGTCCGCCGGCAGTTCCGCGAGAACGCCGGCATCATGGCCGGCACCGCGAAGCCCGACTACGCGCACTGCGTCGACATCGTGACCAAGGGCGCCCTGCGCGCGATGGTCGCCCCCGGCCTGCTGGCCGTGCTGACACCGGTGGCGGTCGGCTTCAGCTTCAAGTTCCTCTCGCCCTACGGCCGCATCGGCGCCGAGTCCGTCGCCGGGCTGCTGATGGTCGGCACCATCGCCGGAATCCTGATGGCGATGTTCATGAACAACGGCGGCGGGGCCTGGGACAACGCCAAGAAGTTCATCGAGTCCGGCAAGTTCACGGTCGACGGCGTGGTGGTCGGCAAGAAGTCCGACGCGCACAAGGCCGCGGTGGTGGGCGACACCGTCGGCGACCCGTTCAAGGACACCGCCGGCCCCTCGCTGCACGTGCTGATCAAGCTGCTGTCGACGATCACGCTCGTGCTGGCGCCGCTGTTCATCTAGAGCCGCGCAGGGGGTCGGGTCCTGCATCCGAACACCGCACGTTAGGACGCAAGACCTGACCCCCGCTCGCCATGGGCAGCCGGAGCAGCATCAGCGGGCCGGCGCGGTTCGGGGTCGGCCTCGCCGTGGGGGCGGTCCTCGGCCTGATCGTGTTCGAACTGGAGCTGACGGCCCTCTTCTCCTCCTGGGGCGACGCGAGCTGGGTGGTGGCAGCGATCGCCCTGGCCTGCGGCCTCCTCTGGCTGACGCCGCTGCGGCGGCTGGTGGCGGCGGCCGCCGTCCTCGCCGCCCTCGTCTGGCTGGCTGCGGCGTACACGCCGCTGGTGGCCCGGCTGCGCGACGGCCTCGAGCGGCGTGACGCCCCCGCAGCCGCCGACGCGGTCTTCGTCTTCGGCTCGCGCATCCAGCACGACGGCGACCCCACCAGCGAGGCCATGAGCCGGCTGGCCAAGGGGCTGCAGCTCGTCGCCGAGGGCCACGCCGGCCGCCTCGTGGTCTCCGAGCAGAGGCGGTCCCGCTCCTACGCGGCCATCGCCCGCGCCTGGGCCCAGGACTTCGCGCCGCGGGCGGAGATCATCGCGGTCGGACCCATCGTCGACACCCACGACGAGGCGGTGGCCGTGGCGCGTCTGTTCCGGAGCCGGGGGTGGAAGAGGGTGCTGGCCGTCACCACCCCCGCCCACGCGCGGCGCGCGGCCGCCTGCCTGGAGGCCGTCGGCCTGGACGTGATCTCCGTCCCCTCGGTCGAGACACGGTACGACTACGAGACCCTCGACGAGCCGCGCGACCGCCTGCGGGGCTTCTCCGCGGTCCTGCACGAGCGCATCGGCACCTTCGTCTACCAGCGGCGCGGCTGGATCCGCTGATTGCGGCCCGAAGGCGCCGGGCGCCTGGTCGACGGCCTCGCGGCCGCGTTCCTGGCCCTCGTCCTGGTGTGGGCCGGGCGGCAGATCTGCGTGGACGAGACGGCCTCGGGAGCCGTCCTGGCGGCGGCGGCCCTGCTGCTGGCCGTCGTGTGGCTGCGGCGGCGGCGGCCTGCGCCCCGCGAGGTCGTCCTCGGGCTCGGCGCCGCGTTCGCGGTCTGGTCCTCCGGGTTGATCGCGATGTCCTCGACCCGCGCGCCCGACGGCAGGCTGTACTTCTGCCTCTTCGACGACGCGTTCGTCTCGCTGCGCTACGGCTGGAACCTGGCGCACGGTCGAGGCCTCGTCTGGAACCCCGGCGAGCGGGTGGAGGGCTTCACCAACCCCCTCACCACCCTGCTGATGGCGCTGCCGTCCGCGGTGCTCGACCGCAGCCGGGCGGCGCTCGCGGTCCAGCTCCTGGGCGTGGCGACCGTGCTGGCGATCGCGCTGCTCTCGTATCGCCTGGCCCTCCGCCTGGGGCTGCGCGCGCCCGCGCTCGCGTACCTCCTCGTGCTCGCCTGCTACCCGCTCGCATACTGGTCGATCCTCGGCATGGAGACGGGGCTGGTCGCGCTCCTGCTGGTGGCCGCCACGCTCGTCGCCGTGGGCGAGAGGGACGGGGCCGACTGGCGGGTCGCGGTGCTCCTCGGACTGGCGGTCACGGCGCGGCCCGACGCCCTGGTCTCCGCGCTCGCGGTCCTCGGCTGGCGCGCGCTGTGCCGACGGCGGGCATGGCGTGCCGGCCTGGCCGAGGCGGCGCTGTTCCTCGCCTTTCCGGCCGCGGTCCTCGCCCTGCGCTGGCTCTACTACGGGGCGCTGGTCCCGAACACCTACGTGCTGAAGGTCGCCGGGCTGCCGTTGTCGTTCCGCCTGCGGCTGGGGACGCAGGCCGTCCTGCACTACGTCGGCTGGCTCACGCCGGCGATCGCCCTGGCGGTGGCCAGCGTCGGCCGCGCCGACGACCGCCGGCGACGGCTGCTGCTGCTGGCGGTCTGGGGCTCCTCGATCGCCGCCACGCTCTTCGTCGGCGGCGACGCCTGGCCGCGCTGGCGCTTCCTGTGCCCGACCCTGCCGATGCTGCTGCTGCTGGCGGCCGACGGCGCCGCCCAGCTCGCCCGGCGCCTGAGGCGGCCCGCGCTCGCCTGGGTGCTGGCCGGCCTGGTCATCGTCGCCCAGGACGCGTCCTTCGGGCCGGAGGTGTGGCTGGCGCGGGAGGCCTTCGGCATCCCCGAGGTGAAGCAGCAGGTGGAGGTGGCGGTCCTCCTCTCGCGGCTGTGCACGCCCCAGGCGAGCGTCGGCGTGTTCCACGCCGGCACCGTACCCTACTACACGGGCCTGCGCGGGATCGACTTCCTGGGCAAGACGGATCCGCACGTCGCCCGCGCGGCTCCGAACCTGCGCGGCCGCCCGGGACACAACAAGACCGACCTCGCCTTCTCCATCGGCGCGAGACGCCCCGACTACGTCGAGGGCTTCCGCTGGGGAGCCGACCAAGCCCCGTCCGACGACTACGAGCCGGTCGGCCCCCTGTGGCTGCGCCGCGGGTCGCCCAACGTCCGCTGGGACCTGGTCCGGGGCGGCCCGGGCGCTACCTCGCCGTGAACCGCGTGCGCAGGGCGGTGGTGCCCCAGCTCAGCTTGAGGTCGCCGTCGTTGCCGGAGCCGGTGAGGTCGATGGTGAACTGCTCGACGCTCTGCGGCAGCGCCTCGACGGTGAGCGGCACGTCGGCGACCTTCGAGCGGTCGGCCTGGTTGAGCACGTTCAGCGTCCAGCCGTTGGCGTCGACCTTGGTCGCGGTCAGGATGTACTCGCCCCTGGGCACCCTGGCGCCGCCGAAGGCGAGATCTGCGTCGGTCTTCAGGGTGGTGGGAGCGTTCGCCCCCATGCGCCAGGCCTGGCCGACCTGGGACTGGGCCAGCATGTCGCGGCCGCGGAGGCTGGGCCGGCCGTAGTCGATCGACACCGGCTTGCCGGCCACGGTGGCCTTGGCTTCGCCGCGGGGCGCCGTCGTCGGCTGCGCGCCCTGCTGGGCGAAGGACGACACGGCCAGCGCCAGCGCGGCGCCCGCGATCGCGATGCGCTTCTTCATCAGGACCTCCGTTGGGGTACGGCGTCGATCTTATCCCGCCTCAGGCCGCCGGGCGGCGCAGCAGCAGCCCGGCCGCGGCGTTCCCCTTCAGTCGTTGTCGAAGGGGTGCGGCGGCCTCGAGGTGGGGTCGGCCTCGGCGCGCTTGCGGGCCTCCTCGAACTTCTTGTCCAGGATCTCGCTGGAGCGCCGCGTCTGCTGCACGGAGCGGGCGAACTTCTCGTCGAGCGCGCTGCGGTTGCGGCCGACGCGGTCCACCAGGTCGTCGAAGTCCCTGGGCGGGGCCTTCTTCCTGTCCGTCCAGACGACGGCGGCCGTTTCCGGGTCGACCTTCAGCTGCGCCTGGCAGCAGGGGCAGGTGACGTCGATGGCTTCCGGCATGGGGGCATTGTAGCGCCGGCCTCGGCAGAACGGCCCCGGCGCCGGGGTGACCCCGGTCACTTGAAGTTGAAAACGCGTTTCAATATCCTGCGGCGGATGGACCGAGGCCGCAGGTCGAATCGTCCCCCCTGTCCCCGGAAGCCCCGGCGATGACCCGCTGCCATTGCACCGACACCCCCTTCGAGGAGGTGGTGCGCCGGATGCGCGCCGGCCTGAGCTTCGAGCAGGCCCGGCTGGAGGCCGGGGCCGGGCTGCTGTGCAGCGCCTGCCTGCCGGACCTGCGCGCGCACGTGGCCGGGATCGAGGAGGAGGCCGTCGCCGCGCCAGCCGGCTCCGAGCCGAGCGCCGCCTGAGCGCCCGGGCCCGTCCCCGCCGGCGCGCCCGCCGTCGCCCGCCGCCCCCGGCCCGCGGTAAGATCGTCGGTCACGGCCCGGCCGCCGATCGCCGCCCGGCAAGAGGAGGACCCATGAAGGGCAACGAGGAGGTCATCGCCGTCCTGCAGGACGTGCTCTGCGCCGAGCTGACTGCGGTCAACCAGTACTTCATCCACGCGCGCATGTGCGAGAACTGGGGCCTCCAGCGCCTGGCCGAGCACACCCGCAAGGAATCCATCGAGGAGATGCGGCACGCGCAGAAGGTGATCGACCGCATCCTCTACTTCGACGGCCAGCCGAACATGCAGAAGTACATGAAGATCAACGTCGGCCGCACCGTCAAGGAGCAGTTCCAGCACGACCTCGAGGTCGAGTACCAGGCCGTGCCGCGCCTCAACCGCGGCATCGAGGTGGCCCGCGAGAAGGGCGACAACGGCACCCGCGCGCTGCTGGAGGAGATCCTGAAGGACGAGGAGGAGCACGTCGACTTCCTGGAGGCGCAGATCGCGCTGATGAAGTCGATCGGCGAGGACAACTACCTCGCCCAGCACCTCCACGAGTAGAGCCCGCCCCCGGCCACCGGCCGCGCTACAGTAGTCGCGGGAGGAGACATGTTCCGATCCGGCAACCCGGCCCTCCGGGCCGACACCTTCCAGACCGGCGTCCGCGCGTTCGGGAGCGGGGCGATGACGCTCGAGGGCGCCGTCAACAAGACCGGTATCTCGCTGGTCATCCTGATCGCCTGCGCCGCCCTGCAGTGGAACCAGGTGTTCGGCGACCTGGCCCCGCTGGTCATGGTCCTCGGCGTGTTCGGCGGCTTCATCCTGGCGCTCGTCACCACGTTCAAGAAGGAGTGGGCGCCCGTCACCACGCCCCTCTACGCCGCCCTCGAGGGCCTGCTGCTGGGCGGTGTCTCGCTCACCTTCGAGGCCCGCTACCCCGGGATCGTGATGAACGCCGTGGGCCTCACCTTCGGAACCCTGGCAGCGCTGCTGCTGGCCTACCGCTCCGGGCTCGTGCGCGCCACCGAGAACTTCAAGCTCGGCGTGTTCGCCGCCACCGGCGGCATCGCCCTCCTCTACCTCGTCTCGATCGTCCTCGGGCTCTTCGGCTTCCGCATGGCCTTCCTGCACCAGGGCAGCCCGATCGGCATCCTCTTCAGCCTGGCGGTGGTGGTGATCGCGGCGCTGAACCTGGTCCTCGACTTCGACTTCATCGAGCGCGGCGCCGCCGCGGGCGCCCCCAGGTACATGGAGTGGTACGCGGCCTTCGGCCTGCTGGTGACGCTCGTCTGGCTCTACCTGGAGATGCTGAGGCTGCTGGCCAAGCTGCAGGACCGCCGGCGCTAGGCCGGCGGGCAGCAGCATCCGCTCAGCCGGTGTTGCGCAGGCCCGCCGCGATCCCGTTGACGCTCAGGCGCACCGC
>Ga0335071_10007829_pt1 | contig 10984 bp, 7 predicted proteins | sample Lox_Sample_15_FD_206724 | JGI IMG/M metagenome (GOLD analysis project Ga0335071, IMG submission 206724) | Soil microbial communities from Loxahatchee National Wildlife Refuge, Florida, United States - Lox_Sample_1.5 | ecosystem: Environmental > Terrestrial > Soil > Wetlands | place: USA: Florida...
TTCCCGGGAAGCGAGGGATTGGTGCTCAGCCGGCCGATCGACGAGACAGAGCTGTACCGGATTTGCCGGACGGTGGAAGAGCGTACGACGCTCATAGCGGGTGACTGAGGGGCCAGCCATGCTGTCCGCCAGTTTCACTGCGCCGTACGACGGAGCCACGAAAATCATTTCCGCGCTCTCCGGTCTGATCCTGCTGTCGGCGGGCACGGCCACGCACAACCTGTTGGTCACGGCTCTGGCGCTCGCCCTGCTCTTCGTCGTTTTCGCCTATTCGCCGCGCGGGTACGACATAGCGGAGGGATCGCTCGTGATTCGCCGGATGGCAGGCTCCGTGCGGTTGCCGCTGCTGGAACTCAGGGAGGCGCGGCGAGCGACGAAGGACGACTTTCGCGGCTGCGTCCGGGTGTGGGGCAACGGCGGACTTTTTGGCTACACCGGGACGTTCCGCACGGCAACTCTCGGCAAGAGCACCTGGTATCTGGGCGACCGCAGCCGTGCCGTGGTACTGCGGTTTGGCGGCAAGACCGTGCTGGTCAGCCCGGGCGATGTGGAAGGATTCCTGGAAGCGATGCGCCCGTACGTTCCACGGCAGGCGGCCGCTCCCGGCGTGCCTGCCGAGATCGCCGGCGGCGGATCCGCCGGCCCGGCGAGGGCCCTGGTATTGGGCGCCGCCGTTCTTCTCGGACTGGCTGGGACAGTGGTGGCTTTCTTCGCCGTCTCGTATACTCCCGGACCGCCGGACTACACGCTGACGCGCGACTCGTTGATCATCCACGACCGGTTCTATCCGGTGACGCTGCAGGCTGACGCGGTCGACGTTGCGCATGTGCAAGTCGTCGATGTGACCGATGGCTCCGATTGGCGGCCCACGCAGCGAACCAACGGCTTCGCCAACTCCCACTACCAGTCCGGTTGGTTCCGCACCTCCAGCGGCCAGAAAATCCGGCTGTACAGGGCCGGTGGCGACCGGTTGGTCCTGATCCCGCCCAAAGGAAGTGGAAACGCGGTTCTTCTGGAAGCGCGCGACGAACAAAGACTCGTGGATGAGATCCAGCGGCAGTGGCAGGTCCGGCCATAGGCACCCCGCGGCCGCCGCGAAAGCGGGAAAATAAAGGAGCCATGTCTTTGAGATCCGTCCTCGCGCTGCTATTCGCCATCGCTTGTCTAATGGCGGCCGAGAAGTACAATGGACCGCTGCCGCCGAAGCCCGACCTCCCCTATTTGCTGCACGCCAACAACCTGGTGGAAACCGAGGAGGCTCAAGCGCACCAGGCAAAGAACGACACCTTCACGATCTCGGGCGCCGCGTCGCCGGCCCGTACACCACTCGCTGAGCCAATCTTCATCTTGGATGCGCGTCAGCTTTCGCCGGAAAACATCGAACTGTACCGTTTGGAAGTGAAGAACGGGAGTCGTGAAGTTAGCTTCTCCTCGGGCCGCCGCAGGGGCGGAGGCCGTTCGCTGCACCTGACCGTGACGCCGCTCTCCGGGCACCTTTACCGGGTCGAAGCCGGTGAGCCGCTCGAAAACGGCGAGTACGCGCTGTCTCCGAACGGCGAAAACCGGGCGTTCTGTTTCGAAGTCTACTGATCCTGGCCGGAATGGCGGACCGTCTCCCTTATCTTGCCACCGAGGCCGCGGCGCCCTATGACGGGATTCGCCCGTTTCCGGTCTCCATCCTGCTCGACAATGTGCGCAGCATGTACAACGTCGGCGCGTTCTTCCGGACCGCCGATGCGGCCGGATGCGAAAAGCTATATCTATGCGGCATCACGCCGCGCCCGCCCAAGTCCGGCATCTCCAAAACCGCATTAGGGGCTGAGGACAGCGTGGCTTGGGAGCATCACTCCGATCCGGCGGCTCTGGTGGAGTGCCTGCGCAAGGACGGCCGCGAAATTGCGGCTGTGGAGACGCGCGTGCGTTCTGTCGATCTGTTCGACTGGCAGCCGCGCTTCCCGGTCACCATTCTCTTTGGTCATGAAGTGGACGGCCTGCAGGAAGGACTACTGGCGAAGTGCGACACCTACGTACGGATCCCGATGCTGGGGAGCAAGCATTCGTTGAATGTGGCCACGGCCGGAGGCGTTGTGATTTACGAACTCCTGCGGAAATACCGTTCGTTGCGCGAGAGTGTAAGAATAAGGCCATGAAAGTTCTGTTGGCGCTCCTGATAACGGCCGCGGTATCCGCGGAGGCCCAAGGACCACCGCCCACCATGGTTCCGCCGGTGCGCGGCACGCACGAGATGGTTGCGGCCGCCAACAATCTTGAAGTCGAGGCCGGCTACCGCATTCTGACGCAAGGGGGCAACGCGGTGGATGCCGGAGTGGCCAGCGTGCTGGCCGCCAGCGTCACCGAACTGAGCCGCTTTGGCCTGGGCGGTGAAATGCCGCTGCTGATCAAGATGAACGGCAAGCCGGTGGTGGCGATCAGCGGCGTAGGCGTCGCGCCGGCGAAGGCCACGGTGGAGTTCTACACGCACCGTTCGCCCGAGCCCTGGGAAGAAGCCGGCAATATGCCGCCCGTTCCGGTGCAGGGGATTCTGTCGGCCATTACGCCGGGAGTGTTCGACGGTTTGATCCTCGCGCTCCAGAAATATGGAACGAAATCGTTCGCCGAAGTGGTGCAGCCGGCCATCGAATACGCCGATCAGGGCTTCCCCATGCCCGAAGAATTCGGCGGCATGCTGCGCAGCTATCAGCGCATCATCGCGCTGTGGCCGGATGCGACCAAGTTCTTTTATCCTTCGGGCGAGCCCACGCCGCGCGGCGAAATCTTCCGCGAGCCGACGCTCTCCAACACGTTCCGGCAACTGGCCGCGGCAGAGAAGAAAGCGCACGGCAATCGCGAAGCCAAACTGAGAGCGGTGCGGGACCTGTTTTACAAAGGCGACATCGCGAAGCGCATCGCCGATTTCTCCGAACACAACCACGGTTTAATCGCCTACTCCGACCTGGCCAATTATCACGCGGAGCTGGACGAGCCACGCGTGGGAACCTACCGCGGCTACCAAATCTATAAGCCGGGCTTCTGGACGCAGGGTCCGGTCATGATCGAGGCGTTGAATCTGCTGGAAGGCTTTGACTTGAAGAGCATGGGCCACAACAGCCCGCAGTATCTGCACACGGTGGTGGAAGCGGTGAAGCTGGCCTTCGCGGATCGCGATGCCTACTACGGCGATCCCAAGTTCAGCAAAATTCCCGAGGAAATTCTGTTGTCGAAGCAATACTCGGCGGAGCGGCGGCAGTTGATCGATCCGCAGCGGGCCTCCATCGAGCACCGGCCGGGCAGCTTCGGCCGGAGGATCGCTCTGCCCACGGCCTCAACGGCCTCGGTAGGACCGGTCAACGATACTACGTGCGTCGATGTCGTGGACCGGCTAGGCAACGCATTCTCGGCCACGCCGAGCGGCGCATGGCTGCCTTCGGTGATCGCTGGCGACACGGGAATTCCGTTCACCAGCCGCCTGCAATCCTTTGTAATGACGCAGGGACACGCGAACCAACTGGAGCCCGGAAAGCGTCCCCGCGTGACGCTGAGCCCCACTCTGGTCACTCGCGACGGCAAGCTGGAACTGGTGATGTCCACGCCGGGTGGAGACAATCAGGATCAGGCGATGCTGCAAGTCCTGCTGAACATCATCGACTTCGGCATGACTCCGCAGGAGGCCGTGGAAGCGCCTCGGTTCCAGACCGAGCACTTCTACAGCTCCTTCGCCAATCATGAGTTCGCTCCCGGCCGGCTGAACCTGGAGGCCCGGATTCCGCCGACGACTGCCGACGCTCTGCGTTCGCTAGGACATCGCGTCGCGGTCACCGGCGAGTGGAGCAATTCATCCGCGCCGGTCGTGATCTGGGCGCATGACGGAGTGCTTAACGGCGGCGCCGATCCCCGGCGTGCGCGCTTCGTGTTCGGGCGCTGACAACGGCGGCCGCGGTAGGAGGCGCCGGAGCCACCACCGGAATCGTGACGATGTTGCTGGTGAACACGTTCTGGGCAATGTACATCTGGGTCTTGGGATTGGTCGGCAGCGCCGTGCTGAGTTGCAGCCGCACTTCGTACACTCCCAGCATTCCCGGCTTCAGGCCCGCAGCGAGCACATTGGCCGTGCTGCCGCCCACTTGCGCGTTGTCCACTGGCGTTTGCGGCGTATTCTCGGCCGGTCCCGGAAATACCTGACCGGTGATTCCTACCGGCGCGGCTCCGTCCAGCAGCGTCGCCGGTCCGAGGCCGGTGGCGTAAATGATGATCACTTCGCCGGGAACCGCCGGGTTGTGAAGCGTCACCAGAGCGCCGCCCAGACTGGCACAGCACGTAGTCTGCCCGTTGCCGAGCACCGACAGAGTGATAGTGGTCCCGGTGCTGGTCGAGACTCCAATGCTGATTCCGTCCCCGGCGGGACCGGCGATTTTGGCGGTGAGAACGACACGCGTGAATTGACCGGCCGGCGACGCCACTACCTCCCCGACCGGGTTGCCGTTAATTAGAGCGATCATTGCGTCGCGTACGGTCACTAGCGTGTCTGTGCCCTGAACGGTATAGGAGTAGCCGTGGCCATCGATGCTGATCGTCACGATATTGCCGGGGGTCGGCGAGCCATCGATGGACACAACGGCAAGCGCCTTGGTGCTGGCGTGATAGGCGATGGCTTCCCGCGGGTCGTTTCCGGCTACGGCAAATATGCCCGGATTCTCCAGTACCACCGGAACGTTAATCGCGTTGGTGGCGGTAACGGTGCCATCGTTATGCACCGTCCGCACCATGGCGCTGACGCCGTTGGAATCGGCTACTTCAAACGGAAGCTGCGCGTTGATTTGCGTGGGCGACACATACACGATCGGTGACTGTATGCCGTCGAAGTAAACCTGTACGCCGTTGAGGCTGGTGGGATAAAATCCGCCGCTCGGTTGGGCGCTGGCCGCCGTATCGGCCAGATTTGTACCGGTGATGGTGACCAGTGTGCCGGGCGCCAATTCCGCCGCGGCCGCTCCACCAGCTAGATTCACGCCACCGGCTGTCGCGGCCTCCGTCGGCGTTCCACTCGAAGTGGATGCGGCGGTGGCGGCTGAATAGGTGATGTTGTTGCCGTCCAGACCGGGCGTACGAGACGTGAGGACGATTTCCAGGAATCCGACGTTCTCCACTGCGATCACATTCGGATCGGGTGCGCTGTTGATCTTCGTTACCAGGTTCTGCACGATCGTCTCGAGCGTGTCGTCTTTCACCACGGTGTAGGTGTAATTGGTTCCGTTGACGGTGATGGTAACGGTGTCGCCCGCCGTGATGGTTCCCGAGAGAACCACAGTGCCCAAAGCATAGGTGCTCAAGCTGGCCGCGTTGGTGATTCCGGTGATCGGAATGTTGGGGGAGGCGGGTGTAAACACCAGCACGCGCCGGTCGAACGGGTCCGACGCATACAGATTGGTGCCATCCCAGGCCAGTGCCAGAGGCGTGCGAATCGTGCTGGGAGCCGAGCGGAGAATGTTGGCGTCCGGCCGGAAGAGGTTTGTGTTGTCGGTGACTACGTCCTGATACTGATCGGGCTGGCCCAGAATGATGTCGGCGGCCGTGCCGTTCTGTGTGGGAATGCTGTTATAGATCAGGATGCGGTCGTTGCCGCCATCGGCGAGGAACAGCTGCTTGCCGTCGGAGAGCGCGTAGCGGGGAAAGCTCAACGTCAAGTTACAGCGCAGCGGATACTCGGGATTGTTGTCGCTGTCGATTCCATTGGCCGGACAAAACGTAGTGCAGCCCGAAGGATATGTCGGATTACCCGCGCTGTCGGTGCCGTTGGAAACGCAGGTGCCGAGCACATAATTGCTGGCCTCGTGCGTCATGTCCGGCTGGCCGATCACCACGTCGGCGGCTTGTTGGTTCTGCGAGGGGATCGAGTTCCAGATCAGCACGCGGTTGTGCCCGAGATCCGTGACGAACAGATGCGTCCCATCGGAGGTTACGGACACGGGTGAGAACAGGTTGTTGGCCGTCGCTGGAAGGTCGCTCACGGTCGGGGCGGGCGCCGTCGTGAAATTCGGTTCGCCTAAGACCACGTCGGCAGGCTGGTTGTTGCTGGTCGGAATACTATTCCAGATCAGGACGCGATGATTGTGAGTGTCCGCCACGAAGAGCTGGTTGCCTTGCACCCACACGCCTTCCGGGCCGCGCAGCGAGGAACTGTTGATCAACGGCGGCGACTGCACGGATACAAAGTCCTTTTGCCCGAGCACAACATCGGCGGGCTGATCGTTGGCCGTAGGAATGTTTTTCCAGATGAGGACACGGTTGTTGTTGGTGTCGGACACTACCAGGATCTTGCCGTCGGTGGCTACACCGGTCGGCGTCTGAAAGCCGGCTTGGGAAAGATTCGGCGAGGTTGTCGTTACAAAATCCGGCTGGCCTAGCACCAGAGTTGCGCCGCCAACATCCGGATGCGACACGCAAACCGGGCAGCGGCTGCCCTGCGGGATCGCGGCCGTGGGCTCGTAGACGTAGTTGGAAATGCCGCCGTAAATCAGTACGCGGTTATTCAACGGCGTGGCTTGAATGTGGTTGGAATCCACAACGAAGAGCGTGTTGTTCGCGTAGGCGACGCCGTCCACGCCACCCACCTGAAACGCCGACGGGTTGCCGCTGTCCTGGGAGGTGAAGGTCGACTGTCCGAACGTGATCCGGGCTGCCTGGCCGGTCAAGAAATCGGCCGCGCATGCCGTCACAGAACACAACAAGAAAAGGCCAAGATGCTTCATGTTTAGAAACTAAACTAAGGAAGTGTCCACCCAGTATATCAATCACGGACGCCAGGAAGTCCAGACTGGTTACTGGTTTATTTTGGCCTGCCGTTGCAGGCGTGAAAATGCTTCACGGCTGTGGCGAAATGGTCCGCATCCGGCTCGGGCTAACCGCGCGATGAGCCATCTGCTTTCACCTTCTCGCGAACGTTGAATTCCAGCTTCCAGCGGCGCCCATCGCGCGCCACTGACCAGAGCTGCAGCATTCCGGTCTCGGTCACGACTGTTTCGAGCGTGACGGGAACAAACTCGCCGGCATTGCCCGCCGCCGGAAGCGTCACTTCGACGGGCGACAGCTCTTCCAGATCGCCGCTCACTTCCTCGAGCAGCGTGCCGGCGGCGTCGTTCTTGCGCACGGCGGATTGAAAGAACCGGAACTCCGCCGGCTCTCCGACTACCAGGCCGAACTCGCGCCCGCGCAGCTCTGCTGAGGTTCCCTCTTCCATGCCGAACGGCGCGACCGTCAGGGCCTTCAACGGAACCGGCATGCCGGGCACGGCAGGCAAGGAGCTTTCGATGCCGACATAGTACGTGCGCGGCACACCGCCGCGGATGCGCACGCCTCGTCCCGTGCGCGCCAGTCCGTAGTAAGCGCCTCCGCGCGCTACCGCGTGCATCAGATCCTCGCCGATCAGCGATTCGACCGGGCCAAAGCCTTCCTCCTGGAGCCAGCCGTTGAGCGTGTCGCAGATCCTTTGTCGCACCAAATCGGCGCGCAGCACGCCGCCGTTGAAGAGCACGTGCGTCGGCGCGGCGAGCCCGCTTGGCCCGCGCCGCACGGATCCATGCTCGGACTGCGCCGCCTGCTGGCGAAGGAATCGGGCGAGATGGCGCGTGACGGCCGCGTCGGCGGCATAGGGAAGACCGATTTCAGCGAAGCCTGCTTTGCGCCGCTGCGGCGCGTCGTGGCTGGAGACCGCCGGCAGGAAACCTTCGCCCAAGACACGCTCAACATCGTCCGCCAGCAGCTTGGTCTTGATGGTTCCGCCGACCAGTCCCGTGCCGCGCCCCAGAATCGTCACCGGCTCTTCGCGCTTCTTGTTTTCTTTGTCGAGCAGCTTTTCTTTCGCCTGGCGGCATTGTTGCCACAGCGCATGCAATTGAGCGGTGTCCAGCTTGGTTCCCTTCGCGGCGAGCTGCTGCTCCAGATGCCGCGCCAACGCCAGGTCGATATTGTCGCCGCCCAGCAGGATGTGTTCGCCCACCGCCACGCGCTCGAGCGCTAGTTCGCCGGCGTGATCGGTGACGGCAATCAGCGTGAAGTCCGTCGTGCCGCCGCCGATGTCCACCACCAGGATCAGGTCGCCCACCTGCACGCGCTCGCGCCAGTCGGGGTGGCGCTCGATCCACGCGTAAAACGCGGCTTGCGGCTCTTCCAGCAGCAACAAGTTCTTGTAGCCGGCCTGCTCGGCGGCTTTCAGCGTGAGGTCGCGCGCGATGGCGTCGAAGGAAGCTGGCACGGTGACCAGCACCTGCTGCTGCTCGAACGGCGCGTCGGGCATTTTCCAGTCCCAAGCCGCGCGCAGATGCTCCAGATAACGGCGCGATGCTTCTAACGGTGAGATTCGCTCCAGGCCTTCGGGCGCGTTGGCCGGAAGGATGCCGGCGGTGCGGTCCACCCCCGCATGACAGAGCCAGGATTTCGCCGACGAGACAAGCCGGCTAGCCACCTCCGCGCCGCGCTTCTGAGCCAATACGCCAGTGACGTAGCGCGGCGTTTCGTCCCACGGCAGGGCGGTCGAACCGGCGGGAAAATCGGACGAGCCCGGCAAGTACAAAAACGATGGCAGCAGCGGTTCATCGCGTACTTCGCCGGGATTGACGAGCTGAGGAACGTCGAACACCGTGACGCGGGTCTCCGCCGCATCGCTCCCGGCCGGCGCGAACGCGAGCGCGGAGTTAGTGGTGCCGAGGTCGATTCCGATGATGTATTGATTAGACAAGGCTGGCGAGCCGCTGGAATTACCTTCTCAGTGTAACGCGAGGCGCTGGACGCCCCCGATGTTACAATGAGTTTCTTTGCCGCACATCGATACGTTGATTCATGCGGCCGGCCGGTGGCTTCTCGACTCCGGGATTCAAGAGCCGGGCGGCGGCATCGCTCGTTATTATCGTTCCGATCTTGGCCAAAACGCGCGGATCTCCACCGAGATCACGGGGTACGGCGTGAGCACGCTGCTGTTTCTGTACCAGCGTACCGGGCAAGCCGAATACCTGGATGGCGCACTTCGCGCGGCGCGATTCCTGACGCGTACTGCCTGGGACGCGCAGCTCGGCACGTTTCCATTTGAGATTTCGGACGGCTCGCGGTTCGCCTACTTCTTCGACTGTGGGATCATCGTGCGGGGCTTGCTGGCCGCCTGGCGCGCAACGGGCGAAGCCGAATTCCGCGACGTGGCGATCGCGGCGGGCCACGCGATGTTGGCCGACTTCCAATCCGAAGGCGCAATCCATCCGATTCTCGCGCTGCCCGAAAAACGTCCCCTCGCCTGGGAGGTCAACTGGTCGCGAAGCCCGGGCTGTTACCAATTGAAATCCGCGATGGCTTGGCTCGAGTTGTCCGAAGTTTCCGGCGAGCGAGAGTTTCAGTGCGGCTATGAGTCGGCGCTCCAGCGAGCGCTCCAGAGCCACGCGGCATTCCTCGATGCCGAACGGGACCCCTTGCGCGTGATGGATCGGCTGCACGCCTACGCATACTTCCTCGAAGGGCTCACTCCGGCGCTGGACCGCCCCGAATGCGCGCGCGCCTTTTGCGATGGCATTCTGCGGATGGCGCGGTTCACTCGCGAGATTGCTCCTGTATTCGCGCGATCCGATGTTTACGCGCAACTGCTGCGTGCGCGGCTGTTCGGCGATACACTGGGCATTCTGCCGCTCGAAGGCGAGGCCGCCGAGGAAGAAGCAGCGTGTGCGGCAAGCTTCCAGACCGATTCTGGCGGGTTCCTGTTCGGCCGCAAGCATGGCGAGGCGATGCCGTTCGTCAATCCGGTGTCCACGGCTTTCTGCCTTCAGGCGCTAGCGCTGTGGGAAGACCGGCAACAAGGCGCGATGCGTCTTCTGCGGCCACTTCTGATCTGATTCAGCCCAGCTTGATCGCGAAAATCGCGTAGTCCAGGCTGCCGAAGAATTCCTTCCGAAATGCCTCCGGCAACTGCGCCAGCGACGGCGAGCTTTCGATGGCCGGCGCCAAGCGCAACACCTCGATGCGTCCGAAGCCGGCCTCTTCCAGGTAGAACGCCATCAAGGCCGGCGGTATCGGATGCCGGTGCGTCGGATCCAGATAAAAGTGGGTCGCGAAGATGGCCAGGCATTCGGGATTCGGAGTCTCGATCGCCACGAGCCCGTCGGTGCGCAGCTTGCGGTTGATCAAACGCACCAGCTCCGGCAAGCGCTCCGGCGGCAGATGTTCCACCACTTGGCAGCAGACTGCGCCGCCCAGCGATGCATCCGGCAACGAGTCCAGGTATGAGAAGATGTCCGCCTTCACGCCGTCCAGGCCATTGGCGCGGCACAGCGCGATCGCGTCGTCGTTCAGGTCGACCCCTTGGGCCTGGATGCCCGCAGCACGGAATATTTCGAGCATCTCGCCGCGGCCGCAGCCGATATCCAGCACAGGCGCCGAGGCGTGAAACCGCTCTGCGTACATCTTTTGGCGCGAGCGGATGTCTTCTTCGGTGCCTCGGAACCGGTCGGCAAACTTCATCCAGTCGATCCCCGCCGGCGCGGTCTCTTGGGCTGCCGCAGCCGTCTGTTCTACAGGCTGCACTAACGATGCGCGTTGCCGCAAGAGCCGCAACTCGGAATGAATCATACGATCGTATTCAGCGCGAGCCTTCAACAGCTCCTCCCAGAACTTCTGATTCTGCAGCAGCATCACGGCTTCGTAGTCGGCGTGCTGCGTCTTGATCAGGTCGCGCTGCGACGCGTCCATCAACGTCACCCGATGTTGGAACGACGCCTGCAGCTCGGCAATGCTGCGCAGGAAGTGGATTTCGTTGTCAGCCAGCCTCTTTTCCCAGCCGTTCCGCCATTCCACCCAGTGCGCGCGAATGTCTTTGAGCTGCTGGGCTTCGTCGCGCAATTCGTTGAATTCCTGATCGACTCTGGCGCTGAGCGCGGCCAAAGCCTGGTTGTGCTCGTTCAGGCCCACCGCGATCGCCTGGTTGCATTCGTTCAGGCTCTCTATAATCGCCTGC
>Ga0335071_10007830_pt1 | contig 10983 bp, 8 predicted proteins | sample Lox_Sample_15_FD_206724 | JGI IMG/M metagenome (GOLD analysis project Ga0335071, IMG submission 206724) | Soil microbial communities from Loxahatchee National Wildlife Refuge, Florida, United States - Lox_Sample_1.5 | ecosystem: Environmental > Terrestrial > Soil > Wetlands | place: USA: Florida...
CCTTCGGCACGCCGATCGGCGGCTGACCGCGGCCGCCGTGTCCGCCTCGCCCGCCGACCTGCTCGCGCGCCGCGTCGTCCCCAGCGCGGTGATCGCGCTCTCGCGCGTCACGTGGCCGGCGCGCGCGGGCGCCGGCCTGCGGCGGCGCCTGGGGAGGCGCGGGCGCGTCGAGCTGTTCTTCGCCTTCGACGACCCGTGCAGCGCGATCGCTGTGCTCGACCTGTCCGAGCGGCTGGCCGGGCGCCGCGTGCGGCTGCTCCTGCTGCCGGTCGTGCAGCGCGGGATCCCGGGCGACCCGGCGGTGGAGCTGAAGCGGCGCTACGCGCTGCAGGACGCGCGCCGGCTCGCGCGACGCGAGGGCTGGGCGATCGCCCGCGACGAGCCGCTCGAGCCCGGTGAGGTCGCGTTCGTGGGCGAGTGGGCCGCGGCCACGCCGCAGGGCCCGGCGCTGCAGCGCCTCTGTGTCGCCGCGATGCGGCGCCTGTGGCTCGAGGGCGCCCCAGTCGACCGGGAGGCGTTCGCCGCGCTGTGGCGCGAGCAGCTCGAGGCGCCGCCCCCGGATGACGGCGGCGCCGCGGCGCGCCGCGACCAGCGCCTGATGCGCCGGCGCGGCCCGTACGACACGCCCGCGGCGTGCGTGCACGGCCAGTGGTTCTTCGCCCACGACCGGCTCGCGCAGATTGCCGAGCGCCTCGACGAGCTGGGATGGACGGCCGCCCAGTGAGACGCGTGCGACTGGACTTCTTCTTCTCCTTCCGCAGCCCGTACTCCTACCTCGCGGGCCCGCGCGCGTTCGCGCTGCCCGACCGCTACGACATCGACCTGGTCTTCCGCGGTGTCATCCCGATGGTGATGCGCGGCCAGTCCGTGCCGCGCGAGAAGGGCCTGCACACGTTGCGCGACGTGGCGCGCGAGGCACGCCGGCTGGGCATGCCGTTCGGCCCCATGCACGATCCCGTGGGCGACGGGGCGATGCGCTGCCTGCTCGTGTCCGAGCACGCGATCGACGCCGGCCGTGTGCGCGAGTTCGTCCTCGTCGCCAGCCGCGCCATCTGGGCCGAGGCGGCCGACCTCGCGAGCGACCGAGGCCTGCGCGCAGTCTGCGAGCGCGCCGGCCTGGACTGGCACTCATGCGCCGCGGCGCTCGAGGATCCGGCGCTGCGCGCCCGCGTCGAAGCCAACACCGCGGCGCTCGAGGCGCTCGGCCACTGGGGTGTGCCGGTCTTCGCCTTCGCCGGCGAGCTCTTCTGGGGCCAGGATCGCATCGAGGACCTCGAGCTCGCGCTCTCCGACGCGGGTTTGCGGCACGCGGGCTGAGCGACCTGGCGCTCAGAAGAGTCCGACCGCCCGGCCCTGCGAGTCGATGTCGATGCGCTCGGCCACCGGGCCGTCGGGAAGGCCCGGCATCAGCTGCACGTCGCCGCATATCGCGACGACCCAGCCTGCGCCGGCGTAGGCGCGCACGTCGCCCACCGGCAGCGTGAAGCCCTCGGGCGCGCCGATCAGCGCCGGGTCGGCCGAGAGCGAGAGCGGCGTCTTGGCGACGCACACCGGCAGCGCGCCGAGGCCCTCCGCCTCCAGCTCGGCGATCCGCCGCGCGGCCGCCGGCGTCAGCTCGACGGCGCCCGCTCCGTAGACGCGCCGCGCGATGACCTCGAGCTTCTCGGCCAGCCCGAGCCCGTCCGGGTAGAGCGGGCGAAAGTCGGACGGCTGCGCGCACGCGTCGGCGACCGCCCGCGCGAGCTCGGCGGCCCCCTCGCCGCCGCGCTCGAACGCGTCGCAGACGACGGCCGCCCGCGCGCCGCCCCCGAGCGCCAGGGCGCAGGCGCGCTGCAGGTCGGCGTCGGCGTCACTCACACGGCGGTTGACGGCGACAATGCACGGCACGCCGAACGCGCCGACGATCCCGATGTGCCGGCGCAGGTTCGCCGCGCCCGCCTCGAGGTCCCCGCCGCCGTGATGGCGCAGGGTCTCGACGCCGGCGACCACGACCGCTGCGCTCGGTGCCAGGCCCGCGCTCGGGCACACGATGTCGGCGAACTTCTCGAACCCGAGATCGGCGGCGAACCCCGCCTCGGTGACGACGTGGTCGCCGAGCGCGAGCGCGACGCGGTCGGCGATCACCGAGTTGTTGCCGTGCGCGATGTTCGCGAACGGCCCGGCGTGCACGAGGCACGGTGTCCCCTCGCGCGTCTGCACGAGATTGGGGTCCAGCGCGTCGCGCAGCAGCACCGTCATCGAACCGGCCGCATGCAGCGCCTCGGCGGTCACCGGGCGACCCTTGCGGTCGTGCGCGACGACGATCGCGCCGAGGCGGCGGCGCAGGTCGAACAGGTCCTCGGCGACCGACAGCACTGCCATCACCTCGGAGGCGGCGGCGATGTCGAAGCCCGTCTCGCGCGGGAACGCCCCGTCGCCCGGGTCGAGCCCGACCTCGATGCGCCGCAGCACGCGGTCGTTCATGTCCAGCGCGCGGCGCCAGGTGATCGTCGCGGGGTCGACGCCGAGCGGGTTGCCGTGGATGAGCGAGGCGTCGAGCATCGAGGCGAGCAGGTTGTTCGCTGCCGCGACCGCGTGGTTGTCGCCGGTGAAGTGGAGGTTGACGTCCTCCATCGGGACGAGTTGCGCGCGCCCGCCGCCGGCGCCGCCACCCTTGCGGCCGAACACGGGTCCAAGCGACGGCTCGCGCAGGCAGAGCACGGGTCGCGCCCCGATCGTGGCCAGCCCGTCGGCCAGGCCGATCGCGGTCGTGGTCTTGCCCTCACCGGCCAGGGTGGGCGTCACGGCGGTGACACAGACCAGGCGTCCGCGCGGCGCGCCGGCGAGCCGGCTGAGCACGCGCGCGGCGTCGACCTTCGCCTTCGCGCGCCCCCAGGGGACGATCTCCTCGGGCCGCAGCCCTGCCCGCGCGGCGACGTCGGCGATCGGCACGACGGCCGGAGCATGCACCGGGAGGCGATCGCTCATGGCGCGCGACCCTACCGGCCGGGGCGCGCCGCGATCGGCGCCGCTCGCGGCGAGGCACGCGGGCGTACGATGCGCTGATGAGGTCACCGTCAGGCGTTGGTCTCATCGCGTGCGCCCTGACCCTTGCGCTGGCGAGCGCGGCCGCCGCAGCCCCGTCCCCCGCGACGCTCGGGCTCTCGTCGTCGGTCGCGAGCGTGGGCGACGTGCTCATCAGCAGCACGCCGACGAGCCACCAGCGGCCGGTCGGGAGCGTGACGATGACGAAGGTCGGCTGCGCGCAGGCGCTCCCGCTGAGCGCACGCGGAAGCACGCGCGGCCCGACGGTCGTGATTCCTCGGACGCTGCGCTGCAAGGCAACGAGCCTGCAGCCGGCGCACACCGTGGCGGTCACACCGGGGCGCTACCTGCTGACCTGGTCGGGCGGGCGCGGCGGCCGTCGCCTGACGGCCCGCGTCACGATCGTCGGCGCGTCCGAGTGCCGCTCGGAGCCGAAGATCCGCGAGCCCACGGCGCCGATGGTCTGGTCGATCGGCCCGGCAAGCGGCGTGAGCTGCTCGGCCGCCCGCACCGTCGTCGAGCAGGTGGCGCAGTGGGCCGATCCCGGGAAGGGCGCCGACCTCGGCGCGAGCTCGCATCTGATCACCTACGGCTACCAATGCGTGGTGGTCGAGCCCGCGAAGGACGCCTGGCGCCTGTACTGCTACCGCGGCGACGCGATCGTCCGAGGCAGCACCGCGCGGTGAGCGATGTCGCCTACCGCAGCGTCACGGGCGCGCTCAGCACACGCCCGATGCGCCGCGGCCCGCGCAGCACGCTCACCCACACGGCATAGGGCCCAGGCGCCACGCCCGCCGGCAGGTGCAGCCGCAGCGTCCGCGGTCCGCCGGGCGCCGTGCGCGTCGCCGCGGCCGCGAGGACCGGGCCGCCACCACGCCGGCGCAGCTCGGCGCGCAGCGTGCGCGTGGCGCGCGCGCTGACCGACAGGACGAGCAGCCGGCGGGCCGCGCGGTGCGGGACCGCCACCTCGACGGCGCCCGCGCGCAGCACCGTGCGGGCGCCGCCCACGACGACGGTCACGACCGCGGCGCCGAGGTTGCCGGCCCGGTCGCGGAAGCGCAGCCGGAGCTCGCGGGTGCCCGGTGTGGCGAAGGTGAAGCGCACGCGCGCACCCGTCTTGTGCGGCGTGCCGCGCCTGCTCCAGGTGATCGAGGCCGGGTCGACCCCGGAGCCGCCGGGCGGATCCTTCGCCCGCGCGTCGAGCGTCACCGGCTCCTCGGCGAACGCCGTGACGGTGCGCGACGGCGCGACCGGCGGCGTGCGGTCGATGTCGACCGGCCCGAAGACCGCGCTGGCCGCATGCCCGAACAGGTCGCGGCAGCCGAGCGTCCGCGTTTGGCCCGCGCCCTCGTCGTCGACGACGGCGTCGGGGTCGGTGCTCGCGACGCCGGTGCCGTCGTCCGTGCAGGTGGCGTGGACCGTGACGACCTTGTTCGTCCACGTCCCCGCGGCGTACGGCAAGCCGCCCGCGCCGGCGCTGAGCGTGACGGTGGGCGGCGCGGCGTCCACCAGCGCACTCGCCGAGCCGGGGTCCGAGACGTTGCCGGCCAGGTCGCTCACGGTTCCCGTCGCCGTCTGCAGGCCGTCCGCGGTGAGGGTCTGCGGGCCGGGCAGGGTGGTCGGGTCGACGCCGGCTCCGGGGCTGCCGTCCGGCAGTGGCGGGTCGCCGGCGCTTGCGAAGGCGAACGTGACGCTGTCGCGGTACCAGCCGCCGCCCGTGTCGGGCGGGCGGTCGGGTGTCAGGACCGGCGGCAGCGGTGGCGTGCGGTCGACGACGGCCGGCGCCGACGGCGCCGAAGGCGGGCTGTCGGTCGCGGCGTCGGAGGCGATGACCTGGTATTTCCACGTGCCCTGCTGCTCGGGCCAGGTCTGGCTGAACGTGTACGAGAGGCCGCGGATCCCGCTCGCGATCGTGGCCCAGCCCGTGTCGTTCGCGTCGCGGTGCTGCAGCGCATAGGTCAGCGCGTCGCCGTCCGCGTCGTAGGCCGCGGGCCAGCTCACCGTCAGCAGCCCGCGGCTGATCGCGGCGCTGACCGACGGCGCGCCCGCGGTCTGCGGCTTGTGATTGCCGGGGGCCGGCGCCGGCGTGCGCAGCACGCGCTGGAGCGCCTGCCAGGCGGGCTTGGGCTGGTAGTTCGCGTCGAAGGGCAGCGACGCGGCGGTGGGACCGCTCCGCGAGTAGGCGTCGGTGAACCCCCAGGTCACCAGGCGGTCGCACCGCGGCTCGGCCTGGCAGGCGGCGGCGACCGTCTGGTAGGCCTGCGCCTGCGCGGCGAGCCTGTCGTCGGTCGTGCCGGAGAAAGCCGTGAGCGCGTCCTCGAGCTCGGTGACGCGCACGCGCAGCCCGAGCGCAGCGACCCGCGCCATCGCCTGCTCCAGGCGGTACTGGGGCGGCGCGCGGCCGTAGAGGTGCATCTGCAGCCCGATCCCGGCGAGCGGCACGCCGTCGTCGATCAGCCCGCGCGCCATCTTCTCCATCGCCAGGAACTCGGAGTTCACCCAGTCGGCGCGGTACTCGTTGTAGAAGAGCTGCGCGCCCGGCTCGGCGTCATGGGCGACCTTGAAGGCGTGCTCGATGTAGCCAGGCCCGAGCACGCGCAGCCACAGGCAGTCGCGCAGCGTGCCGTCCGGGTTCCACGCCTCGTTGACGACCTGCCACGAGGCGACCCTGGCGCCGAAGTGCTGCATCGTCCTGGTGATGTAGTCGTCCATCACCGCCTCGAGCTGGCCAGCCGTCCAGGAGCGCTGGAGCATCCACGCCGGCATGAACGGGTCGTCGCACCAGATCAGCGGGCCACCGTCCATCTGCATGCCGTGCGCCTGCGCGAAGTCGACCATCTGGTCGGCGAGGCCGAAGTGGTAGTCGCCGGCTGTCGGCGCGAGCGGATCGGCGGGGCCGGGGTCCGGGAGCAGCTCGCTGATCTTCGTCGCGCTCTCGGGGATCGCCGCCTGGTAGTTGGCCGCGAGCGTGGCGAGGTAGCGCGGGTCACGGTCCGACCACTGGAAGCCCTGGTCGTTGATCGCCGCGCCCAGCTGCACCGGCGTGCGGGCGGCTGCCTGCGCGGCGACGGGACCGGCCGCCGAGAGCAACGTGAGCGCACCGAGCAGCGCTGCGAGCGAGGGGCGCACGCCTCAACCGTAGCCGTGCGCGAGCGCAGGCGCGCCGCTCTCGGGCCCGCGCACGAGGAGCGTCGTATGCTCGGCGTGTCCCCAGGTTCGGAGCCAGACCGCATGAGCCTTGCCGCCATTCTCGTCATCGTCGCGATCATCGTCATCGCCCTGATCCTGCTTGCGGCGGCGGTGCACATCCTGAAGGAGTACGAGCGCGGCGTGCAGTTCCGCCTCGGCAAGCTGCGCGACGGGCCGCGCGGCCCGGGGCTCGTGCTCATCATCCCCGTGGTGGATCGCCTGCGCACCGTGTCGCTGCGCATCGTCACGATGCCGATCCAGTCGCAGGGGATCATCACGCGCGACAACGTCAGCGTGGACATCGCCGCGGCGGCCTATTACCGCATCAAGGACCCGGTGCGCTCGGTCGTCGCGATCGAGAACGTCGCCGCGGCCATCGACCAGATCGCCCAGACGACGCTGCGCGCGGTGGTCGGCCAGCACACGCTCGACGAGACGCTCTCGGACACCGAGCGCATCAACACCAACCTGCGCGAGATCCTCGACGTGCAGACCGAGCCCTGGGGGATCGAGGTGGCGCTCGTCGAGCTGAAGGACATCCAGCTGCCGGACACGATGAAGCGGGCGATGGCCAAGCAGGCCGAGGCCGAGCGCGAGAAGCGCGCGAAGATCATCGCCGCCGAGGGCGAGGCGCTGGCCGCCGGCCAGCTCGCCGCGGCCGCCGACGTGATGATGGCCCATCCCATCGCCCTGCAGCTGCGCAACCTGCAGACGCTCGTGGACATCTCCGTCGACAAGAACTCGACGGTCATCTTCCCCTCCCCGCTGATGAGCACGATCGAGGAGATCGGGTCGTTCCTCACCCGCGAGCGGGAGGCCTCGGAGCGCTCGCTGGAGGCCGAGGCGCCGTAGCTCAGGCCAGGAAGCGCGCGATCGCGTCGTGCACGAGCGTCGGGCGCTCGATCTGGGGGACGTGCCCGCAGTCGAGCTCGAGCTGGCGCGCCTGCGGCAGCGCCTCGCGCACATGGCGCGCGAACGCCGCGGGCACGAGCTGGTCCTGACGCCCCCAGACGAAGAGGCTCGGCGCCTGCAGGCCGGCGAGCCGCGTCCAGAACCCGTCCGGGCCACGCGGCTCGTCGAGGTAGATGCTGCGGGCCGCCGCGTAGAAGGCGGCGCGCCCGCGCGGCTCGAGGTACGAGCGCAGGAACTCGTCGACGCCGGCCGCCGTCCAGCCGTGCTCGGCACCAGGGATCAGCCGGCGCACCATCGGCTCGACGAGCGCGCGCGGCGCCGGCTGCAGCAGGCCGAGCTCGGGACGCAGCAGGCGCAGGATCGGCGTCAACCGGCGCTGGCTCAGCCAGGCGACCGCGGGCGCGAGCAGGACGAGGCGATCCGCCCGCTCCGGATGGGCGAGACCGACCTCGAGCGCCACGCGCCCGCCCATGCTGTTGCCGACGAGCGACGCGCGCTCCAGCGCCAGCGCATCGAGCAGCGCGACGACCGCGCGCGCGAAGAAGGGAGCGTCGTAGGGTGCCCCGAGCGGCTTGTCGGAGTCCCCGAAGCCCGGCAGGTCGACCGCGATCACGCGATGGCGACCGGCGAGGGCGCCGACCGTCGGCAGGAACGAGACCTTCGTCGCCCCGAGCCCGTGCAGCAGCACGACCGGCGGCCCGGCGCCGGCCTGCATCGTCGAGATCGAGCCCGCGCGCGTCTCGACGTCGACGAAGCGCAGCGCGTCGGCGTCCTCGCGGCCGGCGGTCGCGGCCAGGAACCCGATGCCAAGGTGCAGGTCGTGGCGGACGGCGAGCCGGCCGGCGCGGAACGCCGCCATCCCCCCATCGACGTCGCGCGCGAGCGCCGCCCAGGTGGCGCCGTCGGCCTCGATCAGCGCGTCCGCCCGCCGGTCGGGGGTGGCCGGCACGAGCTCGGCGAGGCCCTCGTGCAGGACGGCGTCCCAGGTGCCGACGCCGACACCGGTCAGCCGCACGCGCGCATGACCGGCACCCACCGGGAAGATCTCGGGGTCGAAGCGCTCGGCGAGCGTCACGAGCGCGCGCGGCGGTCCGCCGGGGCGCGCACGGGCGGCGCGCCCGCGGGGGCGTGCGGTCGCGGACGTCGCCATCAGCGCGCGTCCTTCCCGGCCAGGGATGACATGGAGCGATGATCGCGCGGGCCGCGGCGATGACCATCCGTAGGGACTGCGAGGGCCCGCTGCGGTGGACCGCGGAGCGGCCTCCGGGCACCGGCACGGCGCGCGCGGCGCCCCCGCGTGCCACCATCGCCTGCGATGCTCCGGCCCGGATCGCGCCTGCTGCGGCGCACGCTCGTCCCGCTCACCGCCGTGCTCGCGCTCGCTGTGCCCGCGAGCGCCCAGGCCGCCGCGACCGTCCACCTGCGTGGCACGGCGTACGAGTTCAACAACGTCGACGTGCGACTGGCCGGCGCCACGATCCGCGTCGCCGAGGACCCCCGGCTGCACGCCACGGTCCGCCCCGACGGCAGCTACGACCTCGCGGTCCCGGCGCACGCGAAGGTGACCCCCTACATCGTCGCGGCCGGTTACAAGACGATCTACCTGCAGACGTTCACGACCGACGGCGAGGACCTGCCGAACGTGAACTTCCAGACGCCGACGATCCCGATCTACCAGGCGCTCGCCGCGCTGCTGAGCGTGCCGCTCGACCAGAACGGGAACCTCAAGCAGTGCGCGATCGTCTCGACGTTCAGCACCGTCAACGTCCGCGCGCTCGGCTTCGCCGACTTCATCGCCTACGGCGCACACGGGGTCCCGGGCGCGACGGCCACGACGTCCCCCCGCGCCGGGGCGCCGATCTACTTCAACGCGTCCGTGCTGCCCGACCGCTCGCAGAAGGTCTCCTCGAAGGACGGCGGGGTGATCTGGACCGGCGTGCCGGCGGGCGTGTACACCATCCGAGCGCACGCCTCGAAGGCGCGCTTCGCGAGCTTCGTCGCGACCTGCGCACCCGGCCGCATCGTCAACGCCAACCCGCCGTGGGGGCTGCACCAGCTGGCCCCGGCAAGCCCGGTGCGCGTCGCGGCCACCTGGCAGCGCGCTGGGGACACGGTCACGCTGCGCACGCTGCGGGCCATGCGGCTGCCGGCCAAGGCGAGCGTGCGAGTCGGGTGCGCCGGGCGCGGCTGCCCGTTCACCGCGCGCATGGTCACGCCCGCGGGCGACGCCGCGGACCTGCGCGCCGCGCTGCCGACGGGAGCGATCCGCCTGCGCAGCGGGCAGACGCTCAGCGTGATCGTCACGGCCCCGGTGACCGACGGCGCCGTCGTGCGCTGGAAGGTCGGGCGCACGGGCACGCCGAGCCCGCGGCGTCTGTGCGTGCCGCTCGGCCTGAGCCGCCCGCGCCCCTGCTGAGACGGGAGCCAGGGCGCACGGGAGCCGCTCCGGCCCCTCGCGAAGACCCGGTCCGAGGTTCGCGCCGGCGGTTCCGGCGGCGGGCCGGAAAAGAGACGTCCCGCGTCCGCGATCCGGCCCACCCGCGACCTCGGTGCCCGCCCTGCCCGCCGGTGGGCTGAGTTCCGGACGTCCCGCGTCCGCGGTCCGGCCCACTGCCTGGGCGCAGACGGCGGCGTTCGCGCGGGCCGGTGACGGACCGCGACCTCCCGCTCTGCGTGCGCACTCGGTGCCTCGCCCGCACGAGCGCGTGCGCCCTGCGCTCCGCGAACGCCTCCTTCAGCAGAGGCGTAGGCTCGCACTCATGCGTGAGATCGCACCGGGGCTGTGGCACTGGACGGCGCGCCACCCCCACATCCACATCGACGTCAGCTCGTACTGCCTGCTCAACGAGCGCGTCGTGATCGACCCGTTGATCCCGCCGGAGGGGCTCGCGTGGTTCGAGGCCAACGGGGCGCCCGAGCATGTGCTGATGACGAACCGCCACCACGACCGCGACGCCTGGAAGCTGCGCGAGGCGTTCGGCTGCACCGTCCACTGCATCCGCAACGGCCTGCACGAGGTTCAGGGGCGCGGGCCGGTCGAGCCGTTCGACTTCGGGGACGAGCTTCCGGGCGGCGCGATCGCCTACGAGGTCGACGCGATCTGCCCCGACGAGACGGCGCTGTTCATCCCGGCCCATCGCGCGCTGGCCTGCGCCGACGGCGTGGTGATCTGGCCCGGCTCCGACGCGCTGGCGTTCGTCCCTGACAACCTCATGGACGACCCCGAGGACACGAAGGCCGGCCTGCGCGCCGCCTACCGCCGGCTGGCGGACGAACTCGACTTCGACCTGCTGCTGCTCGCGCACGGCGACCCGGTCGTCGGCGGCGGGCGCGAGGCGCTGCGCGCCTTCGCCCAGTCGGGCACGTAGCGGCGCTGCGGGGTGCGGCGCCGCGTCCGCGCGGGGCGCCAGATGCACCGCATGCGTGCATCTGTCGCCCACGCCGGCCCTGACCCCCCTCACCCCGCGGGGCGCAGCGTCCAGCGCATGGGCGTCCAAGGCGCGGCGTCGAGCGCGCGGTGCAGCGCGGCCTCGTCGTCGAAGCGCTCGGCCAGTCGCCGCGCCCGCAGCCCGACCACGAGCTCGCCCACGCCGAGCGGCCACGGGTCGAGCGCGTACTCCGCCGCGCCGGCCGGCGCGGCGGCGATCGCCACCCCGTCGACAGCCGGCAGCTCGCGCGCGGGCCAGCCGTGGCAGATCGCGAGCGACAGCACGTCCAGGCAGAACAGGAGATCGCCGCCGCGCTCGGCCTCCTCGCGGGTGATGCCGAGGTCCGCGATCAGGCGGTCCTGCAGCGCCGCCTGGCCGTCGAGGTAGGCGTGCACCGCCGCCGCCTGGGGCGCGGGCAACGCATCCGGGT
>Ga0335071_10007831_pt1 | contig 10983 bp, 11 predicted proteins | sample Lox_Sample_15_FD_206724 | JGI IMG/M metagenome (GOLD analysis project Ga0335071, IMG submission 206724) | Soil microbial communities from Loxahatchee National Wildlife Refuge, Florida, United States - Lox_Sample_1.5 | ecosystem: Environmental > Terrestrial > Soil > Wetlands | place: USA...
CCACAGCTCGCACCCCACCCGCGCGTTGAGTAGCGGCCACGAAAACTGGGGCGTCGCTGGTACAATCGCATTGATTTCCGGCGCAATTGACTCGATCTCGGACAGCGTGGCCAGCGGGCGCATGGCCCAAACGTGGGCGGCAAATTTAGGCCCGCAAGTTGCTTCGCTCTGTAATGCCGGGAAAGTGACGGAACTGGACGGGCCCCTCCCTCGGCACAGGCCCAAAATCCCGCGCGCCTGAGGTCCGGGTTTCCCTCACTCTTTGGCCAAGGCCCGGGAGGCCAATGCCACCAGACGCTCTCGATCTTTCGAGTCGGAGGAAAATGGCCCGAAATAGCGTGTCACTGGCGGGATGTCATACACGGTGCCCACCAAAACCAGGGCCGCGAGGTAGGTCCCCGCTGGAGCGGGGTGGGAGCCGTCCGCGGCATGCAACATCAGGGGATGGGCGTCGTGGTAATTTGCCATCCAAGTGTCGCCCACCGGCGCCACGCGGGCGCCGATCAGCCGGCCGGCCTCGGCATACCATCGATCTATTCTCCGCTGCATCTCTTCGGGGTTGGCTCCGCATCCTGCGACTTCCTTGGGCTGCATCGCCCAGGCCGACGCATGGCGGGCCCAGGTCTGATAGAGAATGATCGTGGTGTCCGGATAGCGCGGCCGAATCTGATTACTCAGCTTCCGACAAGCATCCAGGGATGCCCGCCGGAGCCGCAGATCCAGCTCGGCCATGGCCGGTATCTGGCTCTGCTCCTGCAGAATCACCACGTCGAAGCGTTGCTCCAGGATCCTCAGGAGTGTCGCGTTTACGCAAGCGCTGGCGAGGGCCTGCCCGCCCGGGGCATACACGGTAACGTGCGGGCTTTCCTGTCCGGCTCCGGCCGCCACCCGGGCAAAAACCTCCGGCAGGTTATTCACGTAGACATAGCTGTTGCCGACAAACAGAACATCCAGTGGCCGCGCCACGGCACTTGCGCCCGCCAGCCACACCAACGCGCCAGCGAGCAGGACCATCCTGATCACGATAACGCGAAAAACGATCCCCGCGCCGTCGTTTTTGGGGAAGATCTTGCTCATGGGATGAATACTACCACATCGGTCCGCCGGAAGCCGAGGGCTACTTTAGAACCACCCTGAGCTGAGAATGAAGAAGGGGACCGCAAACGGGTGCGAAGGCACTCGAACCCAAGGGGAGGTTTTGTTTTATCCGTGCCCCGCCGCAAAATCCGTGGTGCAACTTTGTCCGTGGACAACGAGTGCACCTTCTCCCCCGACCGGCGGCACCGGTACAGCCTCGTGCATCGTTGGAATCCACTCTTTGGCGACAAGCTCATCCTCTGGATCGGGCTCAACCCCAGCACCGCCGACGAGGCGAAGCTCGACCCCACGCTCACGCGCATCGCTTCCTTCTCGAAACGCGAAGGTTTCGACGGCTTCTGGATGGCCAACCTCTTCGCCCTACGCACGCCCTACCCCGAAGAAATGATGGCTGATCCCGATCCAGTCGGACCGGAGAACGACAGATGGCTCCTCCGCGCCGCCGAACGGTGCAAAAAGATCGTCGCCGCCTGGGGCGCGGGCGGAAAATTTCAGGCGCGGGCCGAGGCCGTGGCGCGGCTTTTCGCCGGACGCGAACTCTGGTGCCTGGGAACGACGCAGGACGGCCATCCGCGCCATCCGCTCTATGTGCCAGGAGACCAGCCATTTGAATGCTGGCAACCGGCACAAACCAATCCGTTTAACCACTAATGCACACTAATGGGCACTAATCCGGAGTGGAATTTTGCGAGAGGTGCCGGAAGAAATTACTTTTCCAAACCGCAACCCCTCTGCTTTGCGTTCTTGGCGTCTTTGCGTGAGCAATTCTTTGTCTGATCCAGACCATTTTCACGCCAAGACGCTAAGGCCCAGGAATAGAGAAATTGGCTTCCTGCTGATCACCAGCCTACGCCAAAGCTCCGGCTGGCATGCGCAGATAAACGCGGATTGGAGCTTTCGTAATCTGCGACCATCTGCACTGCTATCTGTGGTAAAAGGATCGGGATTGAAATGCCGAAATCAGGATTAGTGAAAATTAGTGTGCATTAGTGGTTAAAAAATCCGAATTCGAATTTTTCCGCTTCGCCCGGGCGCGGGCTTCTTCCATCGTGGTCGCCTTATCACCATGCTAAACGCCCTCGAAGCCATGCACGCCCGACGCTCCATCCGCGAGTTCACGCCGGAATCCCTGCCGATGGACACGATCCAGCAGCTCGTGGAGGCCGCCGGCCGCGCCCCGAGTTCCAAGAACACCCAGCCGTGGCGCCTGTACCTCGTGCAAGGAGCGGCGCTCGAGGCGTTGCGGGCCGACTATCTCGCCGCCTTCGATGCCGGCCGGCCGGGCAAGCCCGGCTATCAGTATTCGCCCAATCCGCTGCCCGCCGATTGGGCCGCGCGGGCGAAGGAGGTCGGCATCGGCATTTTCAAGCACAAGGGCATCGGCCGCGAAGAAGCAGACAAGCGTCGCGCCCACGACCGCGAGAATTTCCGTTTCTTCGGCGCCCCGCAGGTGCTTTTCCTCGGCACGCAGGAATCGGCATTTTCCTACGGCACGTTTCTCGACTGCGGCTTCGTGCTCGACAACCTGATGCTCGGGCTGGTGGCGCTCGGCTGCGGCTCGTGTCCGCAATTCAGCGTGATGATGTATCCCGACCTGCTGAAAAAACATCTTCCGGACAGCGCCGACACGCTCTTCATCGCCGCACTGCCGTTCGGCCGTCCGCGGCCCGGCAGCCGCGTAAACGAGTTCCAGCCGCCCCGCCTGCCGCTCGACGCGTGGTTCAAGGTGACCGGCTGAGATTTTGGCCCTGAGGCCAAAATCTACGCGGCGGCGCCGCAGCATTTCTTGTATTTCCTGCCGCTGCCGCAGGGGCACGGGTCGTTGCGGCCCACCTTGGGCGCCTCGCGGCGCACGGTGTGGCCCACGGCCGGCACGACTCCGTCATAAACCCAGCGGCCTTCCTCGCGCGTGAAGCGGGCGGTCTCCAGGTGTTCCTGGTCCTTCCCCGCCGAACGGAAACGCGCGCTAAAATCGACCACGCCCTCGGTGTCGTCGGGCCCGCCCTTCTCCGTGCGGATGATTTTGAGCCCCAGCCATTCGGAGCTCTCGGCCCAAGTTTTGGACTGCTCCACCGAGAAATCCTTGCGCTGCTCGGCGCTGAGCGAGCGGCCCAGATGTTCATAGGCGTGTTTTACGTAGGCCGAGTAGCGCGAACGCATCAACGCCTCCGCCGTGGGCGCCGCCGCGCCGGCGATGATGGGGCCGCAGCACGCCTCGTAAGCCAGACCGGAACCGCAGGGACAGTCGTTCATGGCGCCGTTTATCGCCGCGCCCACCTCCGCTAAGCAACACCGGAAGCTAAGCCCGGGTGGGGCGTCCCCGTCTGCCGATGCGCTCCGCCAGTCAGGGCGATTTAACCGACAACGACGGACCAAGACCACGACGGCAATTTTTCCCCATGATTTTTCCTTCCGCTTTTGACTCGCGAGCCCGGGCGGAACGCGTCTGATAGTCGCGCTTTCTCCGCCGTACATGTGGTGCTTCCGTCTCTCGATCAAGTCGGCTCTCGTCGGGTTCGCGCTGTACCTGATCGCTTCCGCGCAAGAGACAACTTGGCGGTATGCCGTCAAACCGGGCGATTCGCGCGACCAGGTGATCCAAACCTACGGCGAGCCCAAAAGCGTTGCCCATACCGGCAACCGGGAGATCCTCCTTTATCCCGAAGGCCGCGTGATCCTGCAGGATGGCAAGCTGCTCGAGCTGCATTTCGCCCATGCCGAGCCCCATTTTGTCTATGCGCAGGACCGGGCCGCCAAATCCCCGGCGCCGGCTCCGGCCGTTGCACCGGCTGTGCCAGCAACGCCGGTTACCCCGTCCGTTCCGGCCGATACGTCCGGGCCACCCCGCTCGTCGTCGTGGGTGTACGGCCTTTTTTCTACGCCGCTGCGGATCGTGATCGGCGGACTCGTCCTCCTGCTGGGATTTCTCCTCTGGCGGAAAAATCGCGCCGCGCCGGGCCCCGAAGCCACCCCGTTGCCCGCACCATTGCCAGCTGCCCCGCCGGGGTCGCGCGAGGCCGCACCGCTTTTCCCTCCGGCGCCAGCGCCCATTCCGCTCCCGTTTCCCTCCCCCAAGCCGCCCACGGAGCTAACGCAGGATCTCGTGCAGCAACTCGATTGGAAACGCATCGACGAACTGGTCGCCGGCAGCTTCCGCCTCGAGGGCTGCCGCGCCGAATTGGTCCAGGACGACGACGATGTCGTGGATATTTATCTATATCGGGGCGACGAATCGCGGCCCTTTGCTTATGTGCACTGTAATTCGTGGCATGACGGTCCGGTGGGGGCAAAACTGGTGCGTATACTCTTCGGTGTGATGGCGGTTGGCGGCGTGTCCGAGGGTTGGTTCTTTGCGACCGGCGATTTTACCCCGGAAGCCCTGGATTACGCCACGGGCAAAAACCTTCACCTGTTGTCCGGCGGACAATTTGTCGAACGGATCAATGCCCTGCCGTCCGGTCCGCGGGCAAAATTGCTGACGGCGGTTTTTCATGGCGATTGCCGCACCCCCACCTGTCCGCGTTGCGGCGCAAAAATGGTCCTCCAGACGGAAGCTCAACCCTACTGGCGTTGCGCCAACTTTCCCCGTTGCCGCGCCAGTTTCTCCGTCCAAGCCAGCCGATCAAAGGGCTCGACCCCGTAATCAGCGTCCAGTGTGCCCGAAGCCACCGGCGCCGCGGGCGGTCGGCTCCAACAGCTCGACCTCGACCGCTGCGCACATTTCCACCCGGTATACTCCAATCTGGGCGATGCGATCACCCGGTTTGAAAACGAACGGTTCGCGGCCGAGGTTGATGAGGATCACACCCACCTCGCCGCGATAGTCGGCGTCGACCGTCCCGGGAGAATTCATCACCGCGACCCCCTGTTTGAGCGCGAGCCCGCTGCGGCTGCGCACCTGCACTTCGAAGCCGGGCGGCACGGCAACGGCCAGGCCGGTTTTCACCAGCACCCGCTCACCTGGTAGGATCGTTCCCTCCATGTCGGCATGCACGTCGAAGCAGCTCGCGTTTTCGGTGGCGCGCACCGGCAAGCGGGCCGTGGGCGTGAGTCGTTTGACGTGCAGTTGCATAATGGGGGAGTTGACCGTGAGTGCGCGTGGTACGGCAAAACTAGGCCACTTCCCGAGGCTGGGCGTCAAGCAGGCGCTGCGTTGTTTTCTCCGCGTCCGCAGGACACCTAGACCCACGCCACACTGCCCACCGCAAATCCGGGCAGTGACAGGTCGGTGAGCCAGTAACCGGATTGGCCAGACCAGCCCTCTATCCAATCGGTCTGTGGCGCGGTGCTGCGGGCGGCCTCGCTCAGCGGTGGACGGATTCCGAGATTGTTCACGCCCCGACCGCTCGCCTTGGCCAGTGCCTCTTTCCGGGTCCAAAAACGGTAGAACATCTCCCGTTCCGCCTCTTCATCGGTGAAACGCGCCAGGGTGTCGATTTCCCCGGTGCTAAAGTATTCCTTGGCCAAGGAGCGCCAACTCCGGTGGATGGCGAGCGACTCGCCATCCACCCCCAGGCGCACGCCGCAGCCCAGTGCAATCACCGAACCCACGCCTCCGTAGCTCAGACTGCAGGCATAGCCCGCGGGTAATCCCGTCATCACCGGCCGCCCGTTTTTATCCCGCTCCACCGCTACTGCCGCGGGATCGACCCCGGCATGCTGGGCCGCCTTTTCGATCAGCAGATCGTGCATTTGCACGCGAATTTTCGACCGTGCCACTGGCACCTGGTCCGGCATCTTTGCCGCCCATACGCGCAGCCAGCGGGAACGCGGCAGCGAAGGAAGCGCCACTTCGTCGTAGATCACACGACCATTCTGTCCAGAGCCGCCGCGATGGCGAGCCTGCACCGCGGCGGCGGCGGATACGTGGTGCGAGTCCAGGTCTTTAGTTGGAAAGGTATTCTGTAGCGGCGCTCTATGAGCGCCGACAGAACACAGAGTACTCGCGGTACGTTTCGGCGGTCATAGACCGCCGCTACAGGCCCGCCGCCTCAGTGTTTGATTTCGAGCTGCACCGCTTTGAGCGAAAGGTTCATGTCGCGAATAAAAGACAGCATCGAGCCAATCAACGACAACTGCCCCAGACAGAAAATCGCGATGATGAGCGGCCCCGCCTCCAGCTTGAGCAAGGCCGACAGGAACAGAACCAGGATGAGCACGCCCACCAGCAGCACGGTGATCGCCCCCAGAATGATCGAGCGCCGCAGAATTTCCGCCCGGCGATGCAGGATACCGATCTGCGCCTGCAAGCGGTCCGCCTCCCCGGGCGCGAGCGTCTCTCCCTCCAATTCTTGGTTCAGCAAACGCGAACGGTCCACCAGGCGTCCGAAGCGGTTGGTCAGGGTCAACAGCAACAAGCCGACACCCGAAATCAAGATGACCGGGCCGATCGCCAGTTGCAGGATGGGTACCAGTTGGCTGAGCGAGATGTTATTCATGCCGCGCAATCCTAGCAGTGATCCCGGCGTTTTCCCGCTTTATTTTTATCGCTGTCGCCGGTGGCCTTTCCACCCTGCGGAGCTTGCGCTTCGGGCGGGCGGCGGCACGTTGCAGCACCGTCCCCGCCGTTCGTCGCACCATGAAAATATTCCTGTTCCGCCGGCTATTCCCGGTTCTGGTCCTGGGCTTGATTGCCATCCAGTTCGTGCGCCCGGCACGCGACGCCACCCCGGCCCCATCGTGGAACGATCTGACGGCCAGACACCCGGTGCCAGAGGATGTGCGCCGTACGCTCGAACAGGCGTGCTATGACTGCCATTCCAATACCACACATTACCCGTGGTATGCCTCGGTGCAGCCCGTAGCCTGGTGGATCGATCACCACGTGCAGAGCGGCAAGCGGCACCTGAATTTTTCCCAGTTCGGCGCCTATCCCGCCAAGAACGCCGCCCGCAAGCTCGGTGCGGTTGTTGAGGAGGTGCGACATGGCGACATGCCGTTGCCCAGCTATACCTGGTTGCATCCCGAAGCGCGGCTGACGGCGGAGCAGAAGCAGCAACTCACGGCCTGGGCCGGGGCGCTGCACGACCAGATCGCGCCGAAATAACCAGCCGAGTTCTTTACCCTTCGATCAGTTTCGCCATCCGGATCTTCGTAGGTCTGCGAGCTTGCCCGTTCGACAAGCTCAGGGCCTTGAGCCTGTCGAAAGGCTCGCGCTCCGACAATCCGCGCGAGTTTGCTCTCTGCCGCCGTGCTCATGAGCTTGTCACGTATTACGTGACAAACTGATACTAGTTGTTGTTATTAAGCTAACTATGAATTAATTAAGTAGCCCATCATTAACCTTTCACGACGGCTATTTTACGCGCCCGGCATAACCGGGGCGTCTACTCTCAACCCTTCAGGGCCCCGGCGGTCACGCCGCGGACGATCTGCCGCTGCAGCATCACGTAAACGATCAGGAGGGGAATCGTCACGAGCACCAACCCCGCGAAAAGCATGCCGTAATCGGTGCGATATTGCGCGGTGATCGAAAGGTTCGCGAGGCCGAGGGGCAGCGTGCGCGCCCCGCCCGCCGCGTCGCCGCCCGCCAGCATGAAGGCGAAGAAATATTCCTTCCAGATGCCGATGAACTGGAAAATCGCCACGGTCCCGAGCCCCGGCCGGGCAAGCGGCAGCATCACGCGCCAGAACGCGCCGGCTTCGCTGCAGCCGTCGATCACTGCCGCTTCATAAAGTGTGCGGGGCAACGACCGGAAAAAACCCGCCAGGATGAATATGGCGAACGGCAGGCCGTTGGCGGTGTAAACCAGGATGAGGCCCGGCCGGGTGTTGAGCAGGCCGAGTGTCCGCATCTCGAAGAAGAGCGGCACGATCGTGAGTTGCGCCGGAATCATGAGCCCCGCCAGAAAGAGCCAGAAGGCCGTGCGGCCCGCCGGATGGTGGAAGCGCGTCAACGCGTACGCCGTCATCGCACCCAGCAGCACGATCAGTGTCACTGCCGTGGTCGTCACCAATACCGAGTTGAAAATATAGTCGCCGAAGCGCGCCTCATGCCAGGCGCGGGCGTAGTTGTCGAACCGCAGGCCGTCGAGCGGCGGCCATGCCAGGGCATCGCGGAAGATCGCCTCGTCGGTCTTGAGCGACGAATAGACCATCCAGACCATCGGATAGATCACCCAGAGGGCATAGCCGGCCAGCGCGGCGAAAACGACGCCGCGGCCGGGGGTGAAGCGCGGGGCCCTGGTCGGCGTTTTCATTCCACCGTCTCCCGCTTGAGCCCGCGCATCACGGCGACACTGGCCGCAAAGACGAACGCAAACATCAACACCGCGATCGCCGTGGCGCGGCCGATCTGGAATTCCTTGAACATGGTTGTGACCAGCAGCGTGCCGAGCGTGTGCGTGCCCGCCGTCGGATCCTGCGACGATAGCAACCAGATCATCTCAAAGGCGCTGAGTCCGCTGATGACGATGAAGACGGCCGCGATGACGATCATCTCCCAGATCAGGGGCAGCGTGATCTTAAAAAACTGCCACCAGGCCGGGGCGCCGTCGATTTCCGCCGCCTCGTAGAGTTGCGGGTCGATGCCCTCCATGGCGGCCAGAAACAGGATCAGGTTGAACCCGCACGCCATCCAGATGTAGATCGGGATCAATGCGCCGTAGAGGTTGGCCGGCGACAGCCACGGATGCCCGGCAAACGCGCGCAGCCACTCGATATGGAGCGCCTGGCCCAACGCCACGAGGCCCGCGTTGACAAGTCCGCCGTTCGGTTCGTAGGCGCTCATCCAGAGAAGCGTCGCCGCGATGCCGCCAAGCAGATTGGGAAACAGCAGGACCGCGCGAAACATGCTGGCGCCCCAGACGCCACGGTGGATCAGCGTGGCGAGAAACAAGGCGAGCGGCACCACCACGAGCGTCGGCACCACCACCAGGAAAAGATTGTTGCCCAGGGCGGACCAAAACAGATCGCTCTCGAACAACAGCGACTTGAAATTGAAGAGTCCCGCCCAGGTGCGCGCCCCGATGCCATCCCAACGGGTGAAGGCCCATGCGAATGAGGTGACGCCCGGCAACAACACGATCATCGCGTAAAGCAGGAACGCCGGCCCCACGAAACCCAACGCCAGAGGCGCGCGCAACCGGGCAAAATATCCGGCCTGTTCCAGCCGCACGGCCTGACCGGCAGCCTCTCCGGGAGATCGGGACCGGAGTTTCCTCCAACCCAGCCAAGGGGCCCCGCCACCGAGCAGGAGCAACAGCAACGTTCCCCCGAGCGGATGGCGGATCTGCACGCGTCCCGGCTCGGCGAGATCCGCCCGGTCGATGGCGGCGGCGGCCTCCATGCGTTCGCCGAACTGTGGCGGCGTGATCCGGCCGGTCATGAGGGCGAAGCGTTCGTCGACCGCCGCCTGTCGCACCGCCGGCGTCTGCAACATCACTTGCGGCATGTTGAAAGACGCCTTCGCCCGTGCGACCAGCTCCGCCGCTGCCTGCATGCGCGGTGAATAGGCGTCGCGCGGTACGCCGCGGATCGCGACCAGCGAATCCATGCGCCGCACAAACGCCTCGGCCCGGCCGCGCGAGGTGAGGAAGCGCAGAAAATCCAGGGTCAGCTGTTCCCGTCGCGGGTCGCCCGTGGCGAACACCAAAAAACAATCGCTCCCGGTTTGAATTGTCGTCGGATCGCCCACGCCGTCGGGAAACACCGGGAAGTTCATCACCCCGAGCTCGAAGCCGGCGGGAAATTTTCCCTCCATTTCATTGACGAACCAAGATCCGGAAACGGTCATGGCCGACTGCCCGAGGAGAAACGCCTGTTGCGCCGCCGTATGGGTCATGCCCTCCCAGCCGCGCACCACGTAGTTTTGTGCGAGGCGCTGCAGCAACGCCGCGCTGCGCAGATACCGCGGATCCTGGTGGGCGCCGGGCGCCAGCGCATTCAGGTCGCGCCAGCCGGCCGCACCGGCGAGATTGTAGTAGGCGGCGCGGAAGAAGGCGTCGGGATATTGTCCGTAAACGCCGGGCCAGCTCAGCGGCGCGCGGCCGGTGGCCCGGATTTTTTCGCACAAGGCCAGAAAGTCATCCCAGGTGTGCGGAACGACGAGACCGTGCTCGCGGAAAAATTTCCGGTCGTAGAAAATCGTCCAGCACGAGTAGGTAAATGGCACGCCGTAGATGCCCTCCCCCACCCGCCAGGTCTCCAGCGTACCCGGCAGGAAGCTGTCGCCCCAGGTCCCATCGCCCTCCCAGTTCGGACCCGACAAAAACGGCCGGAGGTCGCGCAACTTGCCGGCGCGAACGAGCGCCGGCACCAGCAGATCGCGGGTGAGCGTGGCGTCGGGAAAATTTCCGTTGATCACGCGGATCCGGACCTTGTCGACGTTGCGCGGGTCGCCGTAGATGTTGAGCTTTACGTCCGGTCGCAACGCCTCGAACTGTCGTGCGGTTTCCTCGTAGAACTTGATCCCGTAGCCACCGGTGAAAACCGGAATGTCGAGCTCCGTGACCGGCCCGGCTCCGAAGGCGCGGGCGGCCAACCAGCCGACAAGCACACCGGTCGCGAAAACGCGCTGGCTTGTGCAAACGAGTGTTGTCACCGGCCGCGACAGCATGGACTGCAAGCAGAGGCAAGGAAGCGGCGGTGCGTCGAATCTATTTCTCCGGCAACTCTTCGCCACAGCTCCCGTCGGCCCGCGTATTTTTTCCCCTCGCGTGCCACCCCGGCAATTTCTGTGCACCTCGTTGAACGCCAAGGGCTGGAAAAGCCCGGCCGGCCGTGACGCCGGGGGCGAAAAATACCCCGTTTAGAATTAGCGTTGCGGTAAGTGTCTCCAATGCCGATAGAGGGGCGTTTTCATGACGAACCGATCGTTCATTCGGCCGACGGCCCACTGCAGCCGACATTGTCCCGCGGGCCCTACGTGTACGGGAGGACTCCTGC